>ERZ772917.620-NODE-620-length-24127-cov-3.236250_pt1 | contig 24127 bp, 18 predicted proteins | sample MGYA00511187_ERZ772917 | MGnify/ENA primary metagenome ERZ772917 (study PRJEB29015, sample SAMEA2737925) | human oral metagenome | biome: human oral; feature: human-associated habitat; material: dental | place: China | collected 2012 ...
TTAGCAGAAGCTATTTATTTTGAGAATAAGTTTTTTATTAAGATTTTATTATTCTTGAATATATTTCTTCCAATATTGGTCGTATTTGGTAAATATAATTATCTAGAATATACTACTTTTGTTACTTTAATAATTATATCAATAATTATTGTTAAAAATCATAGTAATGTGAAAAAAACTTTACTACTAAATAATGACATAGGTTATGCGTTAAAATGGAATGAAGCAGCAGAATATGATAGACATAGAGAAGAAAATTATCTTAAGTTTGTTAGTATGTTTGTGGATGTTCCTCTAAATGGTATTAAAGTTGCTAGAAGAAAATATTTTGATATATTGCTACCTAAACTAACTGAAAAGAACTTTACAGTAGAAAATAGTTTTAAATATTATTACTATCGAGTATTTCTACGTCAAGAAAATACAGTATTTCTTGCACTAAGATTAATGTTAATAGCAGGTATTATAATATATAGCTTCAATAATGTATATGTGAGTTTAGTTGTAATTATATCATATAGTTATTTAACTATTATTCAACTTGTCCCATTGTATAAGCAAATAAGCAATAATATTTGGCATAGTATATTACCAGTTAATGAAGAAATAAAAATTAAAAGTTTTAAAAATTTATTAACAGCAGTTATTTTAATAACAACATTTATATTGACATTATTAAGTATTGTAGTAAGTGGAATAGATTATTTAATAATAGGTATAAATATTTTATCATTTGTACTGGCAAATTTATTGGCAAGGATATTTATAGCTAAAGTTAAGTAGAAGGGAGGATACTATGAAAAATATTGCAATAATTGGTGGAGATTTGTCAGGGGTAAGCTGTGCTTATTTTCTTGATAAGTTTTCAGGCGCTAATTCTAAAAAGTTCAATATTGATTTAATAGAAAAAGATTTAGAATTTGCAAATGATAAATTTGGGAAATTTCAATATGGTCAGGAAATATATGATAATGGATGGCATAATTCTATAAATGAACAGGGAGTTTTGTTTTATCTAATGGTTGAGTTGGGTTTACACAGATACCTAATACAAAGTGGATCAACTAAAAAAGTATTTTTTACAAAAGAAGGAATAAAATATTTACCTGATAAAATGTTGTATGGTTATCCGTTAGATAAAAAAGAAATACTATTATCTGATATATTTACATTTAAAGAGAAATTATCTGTTTTATATAATATGCACAATACATTAGAAGATGAAAATGTAGAAAAACTTACAGTAGAAGAATTTTTCAAGGCAAATATAAATGAACATATTTATATTAAATTAATAGAACCACTTCTAACTAGCCACTACGGTAGTGATGTTTCTAAGCAAAACATGGTAAGTTTAATGCCAGAGTTATCATTTTTGACTATTCAAAAAGAAGACATCAATAAAATTTTAGAAGACATGTATAATAGAAGAGTTATTGATAATATAACAGTAGGTAGAGAATATAGATTAAAATTCACTTTAAAATCTTTTATAGAAACATTAGAATCTAATTTTTCAGGGAAAGTATTTTTAGAATTCAATAGAGATGTTGAAAAAATAGAGAAAAAAGGTGAGAAGTATTTAGTATATTCTAATGGAAGTGTTTATCAATACGATTATTTGATATTAACATTAAATCAAAAAAATTTTCTACCTTGGTTTTCTCAAGATGAAACAATAAAAGATTTTTTTGAAAATATGGCTTATGTATCAAATATAGTTTTAACTTTCGTTTATCGACGTGATGAATTGCATATAAATAGAGAAATAGGAGAAATTATTTTTCCAAAAGAGGAGAGCGAGTATTTAACTAAATTGGAATATATAAGCAATAAATGGATTGATGTGAAAATGAGCGGTATTCAAATAGTTAGGGCTTATATAAATCGTCAAGAAGCAGTGAAAAAACTTTTGAAAAAAACAGATAAAGAGATTCAAAATATTGTTGAAGATGAGATCCGTACCGTGCATGGATTCGTTGGTAAACCAGAGAGATGTTATGTGAGCAAAGTAGAAGATAATTATAGATTTTGTTGTGAAAAGTATAATGAAAAAATTAATAGTTTATCAACTTATTTAGCAGAAGAATATCCAAATTTATATATAATAGGGAAGTCCAAAAAAGCAACTAATCTTGAAAACACTATTTTAGAGGCAAAAGAGACTGCAAAAGAAATTTTAGAAAAAATTAAGTAGATAAAAAAGATCTATGATATGAGGTGAATATGATGAAATTTGATTTTAATAAAGTTAATGGAACGAAAGTAACTCTTGTTTTCGAAGACATGGGATATGATAATGAATTATTAGCTTATACAAAAGAAAAAAAACTATTTAGTGGGAAATTAAACGAAGTTTATTGTAATTTACCATTTAATGGTGAAAAAGAAATTTTAGTGGGGTTTGGGAAAAAAGAAGACTTATTAGAAGACGATATAAGAAAAGTATTTTTCAAATTAGGGAAAGAACTAATAAGATTTAAGGAACAAGAGGTATTATTACAACTACCAAAACTAGATAATATAAAAACTAGTTCCCTAGTAAAAGCGATAGTGGAAGGATTCTTGCATTCTACATACAAATTTGATAAATATAAAAGTGCCAGAAAAGATTATCCAGAGATAACTATCAATTTAATAACTGAAGAAGACTCATCACTATTGGAATCATGTGTAAAAGAGGCACAAGATGTTATTAATGGTATCTTCTTTGCAAGGGATTTAGTAAATGAAAGAGCAGAATATTTGTATCCAGAAAGTTTGGCAAATATAGCAAAAAATGAATTAACTCAACTTGGGGTAGAAGTAGAGGTATATGATGAAAAACAATGTGAAGAATTAGGACTAAAAGGTCTTTTGGCAGTAGGACGAGCATCAACAAGAAAACCTCGTTTTATTGTTATGAAGTATATAAATGATAAAACAAATAATGAAGTTATTGGCCTAGTAGGGAAAGGTGTGACATATGATACTGGTGGTTATTCAATAAAACAAACGGCTAATAGTATGGATATAATGCACTGTGATATGGGGGGTGCTGGAACTGTACTGGGAACAATGAAGCTAATAGCAACAAGAAAACTTAAAACAAATGTTATTGGAATTATTGGTGCATGTGAAAACATGATTTCAGGAAGTTCATATAAACCAGGTGATATAATTTCTACATTATCAGGAAAAACTGTGGAGGTATTGAACACAGATGCAGAAGGACGTATTACATTAGCTGATTCAGTTTATTACGCTACAGAGAAATTAAAAGTAAGTAAAGTAATAGACTTGGCAACTTTAACAGGGGCATGTTTAGTAGCACTTGGGGAATTCTATACGGGAGCCGTAACTAATGATCAAAAATTTTATGATGAGTTAGTCAATGCATCGAAAAAGGCTGGAGAAAGAATATGGCAAATGCCAGTAGACGATAGTTTTAGAAAGTTAAATAATTCATCAGTGGCCGACGTGAAAAATACAGGAGGTCGTTTAGGTGGAACAATTACAGCAGGTTTATTTATAGAAAATTTTGTGGCTAATAATACACCATGGGTTCACTTAGATATAGCAGGAACAGCATATCTATCTAAACCAGAAGGGTACTTACCAAAAGGTGCAACGGGAGTTCATGTAAAAACATTGTACAATTTATTAAATAAATAAAATATTAAGAGTTCAAGGATATAAAATGTTATATTCTTGAACTTTTTTATATGTAATATTATAGATTTGCAAGCAATTATACTATATTTTTTAATATAGTTAAGAAATAAATACTAATAAATAATTAAAAACTTCTATCAGTAATTGACATTGATAATTATTATTGATAAGATAAATATAAGTAGAAAAGTAAGGAGGATATAATGATAAAGTTAAATCCATTAACACTGGTAATATTAAACATTTTATTTCCAGTAGTTATCTTTTTAGGGAAAGGTATAATTTATGAAACTATTTGTCTATTGATTGCAATTGTAGTTTTATCTATATACAAACGCTATTTACAAATATTAAAATTTATAATTTGGTATATATCTTTTTCAATACTAGCATATTTAATATCAATTAGTAATATAATTTGGATTGCAGATTTATTTGGAACGTTAGTTTACATTATCCTCAGAATGACACCAGTTATGATGATCGCTTATATTTTAGTAAAAGACATAAAAAGTAATGAATTATTATCTGCATTTGAACAAATTCATTTACCCAAAAAAATTATGTTAAGTATTACAGTAGCTTTAAGATTTTTCCCAACATATAAATTGGAAATTAGAATGATTAGAGAATCATTAAAGATGAGAAATATTAATTTGAAAATTACAGAGCCGCTAAAATTTTTAGAGTATTGGCTAGTCCCAGTTTTAATGAGGATGAATCTTATTGCTGAAGAAATGACAGCAACAGCTATGACAAAAGGGGTAGAGTCACCAATGAGAAGGACATCATTTTATAATGTGAGAATGAGAATAATTGATTATATTTTCTTAATTATTGTCTTTATAATTTTTGTATTTCTATTAATAGGGGGCATTAAATAATGTTAGAATTTAGAAATGTGTCTTTTACTTATAAGAATTCAGAAGAAAAGGTGTTAAATAATGTGAGTTTTAAAATTAATGAGGGTGAGTGTGTTTTATTAACAGGAGTATCTGGAAGTGGGAAGTCAACTATTGTTCATTTAATGAATGGGCTTATACCAGCTTTATATGAAGGAGAATTAACTGGGAAAATATATTATAATAACACTTCTTTAGAAAGTATAAAAACATATGATATAGCAAAAGATATTGGTTATGTTAGCCAAGATCCAAGAGGACATTTTTTTACTACAAACACAACGAGTGAAATTGTATTTGCTATGGAAAATTTTGGAATTTCTCTAGATGAAATGAAAAAAAGGTATAATGCAGTTGTTGAATTATTAGAACTGGAAGAAATTGTTGATAAGAATATTTTGTATATTTCTAGTGGGGAGCGTCAAAAAATAGCGATTGGGTGTAGTTTAACATTAATACCGAGAGTAATAATATTAGATGAACCATCATCTAACTTAGATTTTCGCATGACAAAGAAATTAACAATATTAATTGAAAAACTGAAAAATAAAGGTTATACGATAATTATTGCAGAGCATAGAATACATTATATTCAAAAATTAATAGATAAGGTTTTAATTGTAAATAAAGGTATGATTAAGGAAATAACAATTGATGATTTGAAAAACACCATTGATTTTCCTTTAAGAACTCTAGATGTATTTAATTTACAGCTAGAAAATATTAGCTCAAAAAATAATGACTTACTACTGCAGATTGATAATGTAAGTTATGGAGATATATTATTGCAAATTTCAACATCTATAAATAAAGGTGATGTGATCGGTTTGATTGGAAGAAATGGTGCAGGGAAAACAACATTATTAAGGATGCTTACCAATATAATGAATCCAACTAAAGGAAAAATTTTAGGAAACGTTAAACCGTTTTTAGTGATGCAAGATATGGATTATCAATTTTTTACAGAATCAGTTTTAAGTGAAATACGTTTTGGAAATGAAGGAGTTGAGAATGATAAAATTAATAATCTATTAGAAGAATTGGGATTAAATAAATTTAAAGATAAAATTCCTTTTGAATTGTCAGGAGGGCAAAAACAAAGGTTACTCATTTCTATAGCTGCAATATCTAATGTAAATTTATTGATGTTTGATGAACCAACTAGTGGTCTAGATTATATAAATATGGAAAAGGTTAGTAGTGTGTTAAAAAATCTATCCAAAGAAAATGCTCTAATAATAGCTACACATGATATAGAGTTTTTATATAAAACATGCAATAGAATAATATACTTAGATAATAAGACGATAAAAAAAGATTTTTATTTAGATAATGAAAGTAAATCAGAAGTTCAGAATATTTTTATAAATATGGAGGGATAAAAAATGAAATTAAAAACAAAAGATTATATTTTTTTAGGAATGGCAACAGTATTGTCATTAGTAGTTTACATGATAGCAATGGTTATCTCAAGCTTCTTAGGTGCATTTGGTCATAGCATATCACCTGGGATATGGGGATTATTAGCAGGAATAATCTTTGTATATATATGCTATAATTACAAAAAGTTTGGTATATTTACTGTTTTTATAATTATACATATGATTATATTTTCAATAATGGGAGGAGCGTATTTACCATGGTGGATATCTTCGATTACTGGTGCCTTTTTAGCAGATTTTGTATTAAAAACATTTGGTTATAATAATGTTATTTCTCAATGTGCAGCATTAAGTTTGATAAACATAGGAAGTGCGTGTGGTGCATGGATACCGATAATATTTTTTGCTGATTCATACAGAAGTGATTGGATAGCAAGAGGTCAATCAGCTGAAGCAATGGAGACCTCAATAAAATATGGTTCAGGACCATGGTTAATCCTAGGTATAGTATGTATAATAACGTTAAGTTGTATAGGTGTATTGATCGCAAGAAAAATTTTGAAAAAATATCAAAAATAATAATTTTTCGCTTGACAAGTAAATATTAAGGGTGTAAAATAAATATCAATAAAAATAAAACTTTAGAAAAGAATAGTAATTTTGAAAAAAATTTTTAGCGAGCTAACGATGGTGAGAGGTTGGTAATTAATTTCTTAATGAACGCACTTTTTAGTTAATTATGAAAATAATTGGTTACTCTGCCTTAAGGAGTTCGAGTGGGTATGCTTATACCAAGAAAAGTGGCAACGCGGATTTATATTTCGTCTTTTTACAGTTCTATTAGGAATTGTAAAAAGACTTTTTTATTTAGCTGTAACTTTATGGTATAGAGATAAAATCTAGGTATAAGAATATCAAAAAGAGTGGCACCACGAAAATTCGTCTCTTTATAGTTAGATAGCAAATTTAACTATAAAGAGACTTTATTTATTATTACTATAATTATCTAAAGGAAAAAATAAATAAAAAGGAGACAAAAAAATGAAAAAATTATTACTATTAATAACTGCAATGGTTGCAGCAATTACGTTAACAGCTTGTTCAGGGGCAAAAACAACTAAAACAAAGATGGATGAAATTAAAGAAAAAGGTAAAATTGTCCTAGGAGTTTCTCCAGACTATCCACCTTATGAGTTTACAACTACAGAAAATGGGCAAAAGAAAGTGGTTGGAGCAGATATTTATCTAGCTCAAGAAATAGCTAAAAAACTAGGCGTAGAAGTAGAAATCCAAGAAATGGCTTTTGATTCACTAATTGCAGCAGTAAATGCTAATAAAGTTGATATGGTTATTTCTGGAGTAAATCCTACTGAAGAAAGAAAAAAAGCAGTAGATTTTTCTGATATATATTACACAGGTAAAGGTATTTTTGTAGTTAACAAAGATTCTGCTGAGATAAAATCAGTTGCAGATTTAAAGGGGAAAAAAGTTGGAGTTCAAAAAGGATCTACATATGAAACATATGCTAAAGAACAATTAAAAATTGAAGATAAAGATTTACAATCTTTAACAGATGTGCCAAGCCTACTACAAGATTTAAAAAATAAAAAAATTGATGTAGTACTAATTCCAGATGATGTAGCAAAAATTGCAATTAATAAATACAATGACATTAAAATTAGTGCATTTAGTGCAGAAAATGATCCAGAAGCAACAGGTATGGCTATTGTCTTTAAAAAAGCAAAAGATGATAGCAACAAAACTTTATTAGAGCAAGTTAATGCCGTTATTAAAGAAATTAAAGAGAAAAATCTATTTGAAAAAGAATTAGATAAATATGCAAAACTTGCTGCTGCAAGTGAATAGAAAGAGGTAAAAAATAAAATGTTTGATTTTCTTCCAAAGTATTATACAACTTATATAGACGCAACCGTAACAACATTAAAAGTATCACTTATTGCGTTATTAATAGGATTGTTACTAGGAATAGTAATTTGTTTAGCCAAAATAAGTACAATAAAAGTATTGAATGTACTAGCAACAATTTATGTTGAAGTAATTAGAAATACTCCAATATTAGTGCAAATTATGATTATATACTTTGCTCTTCCAGAAGTAGGAATATCATTTACTCCATTTATGTCAGCAATAATTGCATTATCTATAAATTCAGGAGCTTATGTGAGCGAAATTTTCCGTTCTGGAATATTAGCTATAGATAAAGGTCAGATGGAGGCTGGACGCTCTTTAGGTCTTAGTTACTTCCAAACGATGAAATTTATCATTTTACCACAAGCATTAAAAAATAGTTTACCAGCTTTAGGTAATGAGTTTATATCGCTAGTAAAAGAATCATCAATAGTATACTTTGTCGGGGTAGCGGATATAATGTTTGCAGCCAATACTGTAAAAAATGCAACTTATGAAACATTTGGTCCATATTTAATAGCTGCGGCAATATATTTTATAATTACATCAGTATTATCATTCCTAGTAAAAAGACTAGAAAAAAAATTAGCAAAGTAGGTGAAGACGTTGTTGTTAGAAATAAAAAATTTGCATAAAAAATTCGGTAAATTAGAAGTATTAAATGGTGTGAATATTAGTGTAGAAAAAGGGGAGAAAATCGTAATTCTAGGTTCTAGTGGTAGTGGAAAAAGTACAGCATTACGTTGTGTAAACTTATTAGAAACTCCTACTGGTGGACAAATATTATACAACGAAGAAGACATTACTAAACAAAATATCAATAAGTATAGAAAAAAAGTTGGAATGGTATTCCAAAATTTTAATCTATTTCCAAATATGAGTGTTCTAGAAAATATAACGCTAGCTCCAAAAGCTTTTAGAGATGATACTGATGAAAACATAGAGAAGAAAGCAATAGAATTATTGAAGAGAGTAGGGCTTGAAGATAAAAAAGATGTCTATCCAAATAGTCTTTCGGGCGGTCAAAAACAACGTGTTGCAATAGCACGTGCGTTAGCCAACTCACCAGAAGTATTATTATTTGACGAACCTACTAGTGCTTTGGACCCAGAAATGGTAAAAGAAGTATTAGATGTAATTAAAGAGCTGTCAGAAGAAGGATTAACTATGTTAATAGTTACTCATGAAATGAACTTTGCTAAAGAAGTTGCTGATAAAGTAATCTTTATGGATGGGGGAGTAGTTTTAGAAGAAGGAACACCATCAGAGATATTCGATAATCCAAAAGAGGATAGAACTAAAGAATTCTTTTCAAAAATTTTATAAGTTATTAGTTAATATTTTGCAAGAAATTAAATGTAAAGTTAAAATTTAAAGTTCGTGAAACAACCTTGTTTATAGAAATACAAGGTTGTTTTTTTATGTTTTACAACTAAAATAACTTTTATTTAGTTGATGAGCAGTAGAATTCCACAAAAAATGAACGTTAAAATTTAATGTCTTGACATAATAAAGAAAAAGGTATATTATAGTGTAGTTGGAAAAGGAAATAAAATATAAATAAGGAGAAAATTCTAATTATGATAGAACGTCTTTTTAAATTAAGGGAAAATAATACAAACGTTAAAACTGAAGTAGTTTCAGGTTTGATCACATTTTTCTCAATGAGTTATATTTTAGTAGTAAATCCAGCTGTATTATCAGCAGCAGGTATTCCATTAGATAGAGTGTTTACAGCAACAATTATTGCAGTTTTAGTTGGTACTTTAATTATGGCATTAGCAGCAAATTATCCAATAGTAGTTGCACCTGGTATGGGAATAAACTCTTATTTTGCAACATTAGCTGCTACATCAGGTTATAACTATAAAACTTTATTAGCAACGTGTTTTTTAGGTTCTGTTATTTTTGTAATATTATCAGCAACAAAATTCCGCGAAATTTTAATCGATTCAATTCCCAATAATTTAAGATATGGAATTTCGGCTGCAATTGGGTTATTTATCGCATTTTTAGGACTTAAAAACTCTGCATTAATCGTGGCAAACCCACATACGATTCTTTCATTAGGTGATTTAAAAAATCCAGTTGCTTATATGACAATTTTAGGTATCTTTATAATCCTTGTTCTATTAGCTTTAGAGGTGAAAGGTGCTATCTTCATAGGTATGGTGGTAGTCGCTATTATTTCATACTTTACAGGAATGTTAAAAGTTGATAAAATTTTTGGTATTCCTCATATGGATTTAAGCTTATTATATAATCCAGTTAGTGAGAGTATTAACGTATTACAATTAGGGTTATATGGAATAGTCTTTACATTTTTAATGGTAACACTATTTGATACTACGGGTACAATGGTCGCGGTAACTACACAAGCAGGTTTAATAAAAAATGGAAAAATGGAAAAAGTAAAAGAAGCATTATTAGCTGATTCATTTGCATCATTAGCAGGATCATTATTCGGAAGTACACCAACTTCAGCATATATAGAATCTTCTGCAGGAGTTGCAAACGGAGGACGTACAGGACTTACAGCTTTATCAACTAGCTTCTTTGTTATATTATCAATATTTTTATTCCCATTAGCAAGTGCATTAGCAAGTGCACCATCTATTACTTCACCGGCATTGATTATTATTGGTTCATTTATGATGGAAAGTATTGCTAAAATTGATTGGTCAGATATAACAGAAGCCTTTCCAGCATTTGTAACTATTATTGGTATTCCATTAACAGGTTCTATCAATGATGGTATTGCATTTGGATTTATATTCTACGTTATTCTAAAAGTATCAAAAAGACAATGGAAAGATATTCATCCATTGATGTATATTTTTGCAATATTATTTGTTATCCAATTATTATGGTTACATATGTAATATCAGTAAGACTCACTTTTCAAGTGAGTTTTATTTTTTTTAATCATAGAATAGTTTATTAATTTTATTTACTATATAAACTGTAATTTAAATATATTTTTTTGATTATTCGGAGAAAAATTAAGATTTAATGGCATTTAAATCAAAAAAATATTGCTATTGTAGTCGAAATATAGTAATATAGTAAGCATAATTATTTTATATGAAAGGAAATATTATATGAAAAAAGGTATTTTAACAGGTATTTTATTATTTGGTATATTTTTTGGTGCAGGTAACCTAATCTTTCCACCAGCACTAGGTGTAAATTCTGGTGAGAACTTCTGGCCGGCAATTTTAGGTTTCGTCGTTTCTGGAGTTGGTATTGCCATTGTAACACTAATCGTAGGAACTCTAAATCCAAAAGGGTATGGAGCAGAATTAGATGAAAAAATTTCTCCATTATACTCAACAACATATTTAGTACTATTGTATTTATCTATTGGTCCATTATTCGCAATTCCGAGAACTGCAGCGACATCATTTGATATTGGGGTTGCACCATTAGTAAAAGGAAGTAGCTTACCATGGTTATTAATTTTCACAGTAATCTATTTTGCTTGTGCATTTATACTTGCAATTAACCCTAGTAAAATATTAGACCGTGTAGGGAAAATTTTAACTCCAATTTTCGCATTACTAATTGTAATTTTAGTTATATTAGGAGTTTCTAAGTTTGATGCAACTAATCCAGCTGCAAAAACTTATGCAACAAGTTCAGTAGCATTTGGTACTGGATTTATTGAAGGATATAATACACTTGATGCATTAGCATCTGTTGCGTTTTGTATTATTGCAATGAGTGCATTAAAACAACTTGGTTTTAAAGATAAAAAAGAATTTTTAGCAAGTACATGGGTTGCTGGGATTGTAACAGCAATTGGATTCAGTATTTTATACGTAGGTCTTGGACTTTTAGGGAATAAATTTGCAGTACCAGCAGAAGTTTTAGCTGATCCAAAAGTTAATAAAGGAGCATATGTTCTTACAGAATCAGCACGTGGAGTATTTGGTAACTTTGGTGGAATCTTCTTAGGAGTTATGGTTATCCTTACATGTTTTACAACTACAGTAGGATTAATCGTAGCAACATCAGAATTTTTCAATAAAAAATTCCCACAATTTTCTTATAAAGCATATGCTATTGTTTTCACATTAGTTGGATTTGCTATAGCAAATATTGGACTTCAAGATGTAATTAAATTCTCAGTTCCAATGTTACTATTCTTATACCCAATCACAGTAGCATTAGTTATTATTGTTATAGTTAACAAGTATGTAGCATTATCGAAATTAGGTATGCAACTTGCTATGGGAGTAGTTACTCTAATTTCTATATTGTCAGTAATTGGAAGCACATTTAAAGTAGCAGCGATAGCTGAATTAATAGCTAAATTACCGTTAGCTGCGCAAAGTTTAGAATGGTTAATACCAGCATTAGTATTTATTGCTCTAGCAGCAGTATTGCCTAATAGACAAAAAGGAAAAGTTTACGATTTTAGTGAACTGTAAAACAAAATCACCTGTTGATAGATTATATCACAGGTGATTTTCTTATACGCAAAAATAGTTAATTTCGTATTACAAAATTTCGGGATTATTCTTTTGAATTAATTAATTTTTTTACTTCATCTAGTAAGAACATTTTAATATTCAAAGATTCTACAAAACTCTCCAGAGAGACTAGTTTTTCAAAATTAATTTTATCTGTTGTTTTGTAGGCTCTAATAAGTTGATTTTTTGGTGTATTTTCTTCTGAAATAAATTCAACGATATCTGATTTATAACCAAATACTTCTAACACCTCACTACGAATAGAATCAGTAAGAAGGGTAGAAAATTTTTCTTTTATAATACCATGCTTTAGCATAAATGGAATAAAGGTCGAATCTAGTTGACTATTTACTTCCTTTTGACAGCATGGAACGGCAAAAAATACTTTTGCATTCCAACCTAGGGATTTTAGTAAGGCGATGTCTGTAGCCGTATTACATGCATGAAGACTGATAACCATATCTATTTTATTTTTGTTTTCATAGTCGATGACATCTCCATAAATAAATTCTAGGTTAGTAAAGTTAAGCTTTTTGGCAATGTTATTACAATGTTCAATGACTTCTTTTTTCAGATCAATACCAATAATTTTGACATTTAGCTTAAGAATTTCTGTTAAGTAATAATACGTAGAAAAGGTCAAGTAACTCTTGCCACTACCAAAGTCCAAAATCGTAATTTGATTTTTAGTATCAAGCTGAGTTGTTGCATGCTTAATAAATTCCAAATACTTGTTAATTTGTCTAAATTTATTAAAGCGTGCTTTTAATATTTTTCCTTCTTTATTTTGAATACCTAATTCAATTAGAAAATCATACTTTTGTTTTTCATCTAGGAAGTATTCTTTACTAGTATTATGCTCAAAAGATATATCTTTTTTCTCTGTTTTCTTTTTATTTATACTAACTTTAAACTTTTTAGAAATTTTTATATTGATGATTTCGTCACTGGTAATAACACTAATATCTTTTGCAAGAGAAAATAATTCTTCGAGCATAATTTTTATTTTATCTGCATCTGCTGTAATGATGTTTTCATGTTTTATTATACGCTTATAACGATATTCAAATTGTATATTAATATCGTTTTTTATATTAACAGGTTTTGTAATAACTTTATCAAGTTCTAATTCTTTATTGCGTATATTAGAAAAAGTTATTTTAGCAAGATTATTATTTTTTATATGAGATAATAATTCAGAGATTATTTCGTGATTCATAGTTTCTCCTTGAGAATGTATTAAATATTATTTATATTCCATATTACAATACTTTGTTTTAATTGGCAAATTAAAAAAATAATTAAATCAAACTCTGTTATTCTGTTGAGTATTACATTTATGCGTGGTATAATTTAGTAGTTAGAAAATATGAAAAAGGTAGATAGTATGAATATATTAGATATTATTGAAAATATAAAAATAAAAACCATTTATGGATCATTACCAACTAAAGTAAATAATATTTCTCAAGATTCACGAAAAATTACAAAAGGTGATGTCTTTGTTGCAATTAAGGGCTATACAGTAGACGGCCATAATTATATAGAAAAGGTAATTGCACAAGGAGCTGCCTTAGTAATAGCAAGTCGTTACGAAGATTATAACGTTCAAGATTGTGCCGTTGTTGTTGTAAAAGAGCATGAAATCGAAAAAATTGCAAGTATGCTTGCAAAAAAAATAAATTCAGGGAACAAGGTTCATACTGTTGCAGTAACAGGAACGAATGGGAAAACGAGTATTTCAACATTAGTACACAATATGTTACGTGAATTAGGAGAAAGTAGTTCTTATATTGGAACAAATGGTTTTGGGAAAAACGATGATGAGCCAATTTATTTAGGGAATACAACTCCTGATGTAGTAACTTTACATAACAAAATTGGTGAATTACATCGTGAAGATATTAAAAATTTAGCATTTGAAGCATCATCACACGCGATGGTATTAGGTAGAATTTACAATGTTGATATAGATGTTGCGATTTTTACTAATCTTACATATGAACACATGGATTTCCATGGTGATATGCAAACTTATGCTTATGATAAGAGCTTATTGTTTTCAACATTAGGAAATAATTTTTCTGAAGCTAAGTATGGGGTATTAAATAAAGATGATGAGTATTATAGTATTATGTCAAAATGCTTATACCATCAAGAAATAAATTATTCAGTGTTGGATGAAGCAGCAGATTTTTATGCGTATAATATAAAACAATATAGTGAAAATGGAAGATATAAAACTACATTTACCTTAAAATCACCAGAAGGTGAATACGAGTGTCAGACAAATTATATTGGAGATTTTATGGTAAGTAATGTCCTAGCTGCTCTTATAGCGGTGTGGTTAAAAGGATATTCAGTAGAAAAATTGGTAAATATTTTACCGAACTTAGGAGCTTTATACGGACGTATGGAGATTTTAGGAGAAGATTTACCGATTGATATCATAAGTGATTTTGCGCATACTCCAGATGGTTATAAAAAATTATTGGAAGCAACTCGTGAAATTAGAAAAAACAAACGTACCTTATTGCTGACAGGAATGGGCGGTGGACGTGATATTTCTAAAGGACCGTTAATTGGTGAAATTATCTCAGAAGCTGATTATGTGGTTATAACAACAGATAGTCCACGTGATGAAGATGTAGAGGTTCTTATGGGGACAATTGAAAAAGGTATGACACATAAAAACTACGAAAAAGTATGGTTCAGAACGGATGCAGTAAAAAGAATTATTCAGTTGGCTGAACCAGGGGATGTTGTAATACTTGCCTCAAAAGGTCGCGAAGATTATGAAATTCTTCAAGGTGGCAAAAAGGTTTGGCATTCTGACCCAGTAGTTGCAATAGAAGAAGCTAAAAAGAAATTTAATGTGAAGTAGGAATTTGAAAGGAAAAAGACGTGATAGAAAAGATTAGAGAACAAGTAGAAAAAAGAAGAACGTTTGCGATTATCTCTCACCCTGACGCAGGGAAAACAACACTAACAGAAAAACTGTTACTTTTTGGAGGAGCCATAAGAGAGGCGGGTACTGTGAAGGGTAAAAAGACAGGTAAATATGCAAAAAGTGACTGGATGGATATAGAAAAACAAAGAGGAATTTCGGTTACCTCTTCTGTAATGCAATTTGATTATGATAATAAAATCATAAACATACTAGATACACCGGGACACGAGGATTTTTCTGAAGATACATATCGTACACTTATGGCGGTAGATAGTGCGGTGATGGTTATTGATGGAGCTAAAGGGATTGAGGCACAAACACTAAAACTATTCAAAGTTTGTCGTATGCGTGGTATTCCAATCTTTACATTTATTAATAAACTTGACCGTGAGATAAAAGAGCCACTAGAGCTGTTAGAAGAAATTGAAGAGAAACTAGAAATTGAAACATATCCTATGAATTTACCAGTTGGTATGGGGCAAAACTTCTTTGGGATTATGGATAGAAAAAATCATTATATTGAACCATTTAAAGAAGATAGCGACTTTGTTGAATTAGATGATGAATATAATATTGTGGATGATAACCCAATCGCACAAGATACAATGTATCAAAAGTGCGTAGAAGATATGATTTTAGTTACAGAAGCGGGTGTTGATTATGATTATGAAAAACAACTTCGTGGAGAACAAACACCAGTATTCTTCGGTTCAGCATTGTCTTCATTTGGTGTAGAAAGTTTCTTAAATTATTATGTAGATAATGCACCAACTCCAAAAGGTCGTCGTGGCATACATGAGGAAGATATTGAACCAACTGATGCTGAATTTTCAGGATTTATCTTCAAAATTCAAGCTAATATGGATCCAAAACATCGTGATAGAATAGCGTTCTTGCGCGTGTGTTCAGGAGAATTTAATCGTGGAATGGACGTAACTCTTGCACGTACAGGGAAAAAATTAAAAATATCTCGTTCAACAAACTTTATGGCGGACGACAAAGCTACAGTAGATGTTGCTTATGCTGGAGATATTATTGGATTATATGATAGTGGAAATTATCAAATAGGAGATACACTTTATCAAAATAAAAAAGTTGAGTTTGAAGCATTACCATCATTCACACCAGAAATTTTCGTAAAAGTTTCTGCGAAAAATGTTCTTAAACAAAAACACTTCCACAAAGGTGTGGAACAACTTGTTCAAGAAGGTGCAATTCAATATTATAAAACCTTACATACAAATCAAATAATTTTAGGAGCAGTAGGTCAGTTGCAATTTGAAGTATTTGAACATCGTATGAAAAATGAATATAATACAGAAGTAATAATGGAAAGAATAGGGCAAAAGACAACTCGTTGGATAGAAAACGAAGATTCAATTAATGAAAATATGTCGAGTTCGCGTAGTATTTTAGTAAAAGATTTATACGATAATTACGTATTCCTATTCGAAAATGATTTCGCCATGAACTGGTTTAATGATAAATATCCAGAAGTGAAATTATTTAGTAAGTTGTAAAATATCAACAAATAGTAAAAAAGTTAATATACCTTATAAGGAATGACTAAATAAACAGGTTTTAAGAAACTATGATTGCTAGTCATTCCTTGATTTTATGTATAAAAATTTGAAAAAAAGTTATTCTAGGTATATAATAAAGTGTTAGCAAAATTTTAAATTTAAAGAGGATCGTATGAAAAATTTAATAAAAAAAATGCTGGAACTCTACAAAGAACCAAAATATAAAAGTGTTGTTAATTACATTTTCTTTGGAGTTTGTACAACATTAGTAAACTTTGTGACATATGCAATTTTGTATTATTATGGTATGGAAGTAATGCCAGCCAATTTAATATCGATAACACTGTCAATTTTATTCGCGTATTTTGTCAATGCAAAATATGTCTTCAACTCAAAAGCTGTAGGATTTAAAAAGGTTTTTTATGAACTTTCAAAATTTTTCACAGCTAGATTAACGACTTTAGTAATTGAAGTGTTTGGAGTTGAATTATTTATTTATGTAGGGATGAATGCCTATTTGGCTAAATTTATTATTCAATTTGTAGTGCTTGTTGCTAATTATGTGATTAGTAAATTTTTAGTTTTTACAAAGGAGAAGAAATAATTTATGAAGTGGTTTATTACTGATATGGATGGAACTTTTTTAAATGATAAAAAAGAAGTTGCCCCTAACGCTCAAGATGTAGTAGTAAAATTGCAAGATAAAGGAAGTAAGTTTATCATAGCGACTGGAAGACCTGATATTGCAGTTAAACACTATTATTATAATTTGGGGATGAATGGTGTAGTTATCTCTAACAATGGTAGCTTAATCAGAAACTTAAAAACAGGAGAGATAGTCTATCAAAAAAGTTTCACTATAGATGAAGTTGAAACGATATACAATATGTTTAAAGAGTTAAATGATGATGTTATAGAATTTCATGTTTATACATTAAACTATATTTATTGTAACAAGTTGTCGTTTAGTATGGCACGTATGAAACGTTTAGAAGAAAATATGCCTGACGAATTAAAAACACCAATGTATATTCATGATGATATTATAGGAGAAATAAAGAAAAATAAAGAAGATTGTCAAAAAATAATGATGATTGCAAAGGATCATGAGAAAGTTGAAAACTTCTATAAAAAGGTTACTGAAGTATTAGATGTAGATGGAACTTTTTCAGCAACTGATTTTTTCGATATTATGCCAAAAGGCTGTAATAAAGGGACCGCAATAGAAAAACTAGCACAGTATTATAATTATTCAATAGATAACTGTGTAGTATTTGGTGATAATTTCAATGATAAAGAAATGTTTGACGTAGCTGGATGGAGTGTATGTCCAGATAATGCAAGTACGGCTATTCAAAATATGTGTGATGAAGTTATTGGTAATAATAATGATTTTTCTGTAATAAAGTATGTCGAAGACTACTACAAAAAAATAAAATAAGTACTTGCGAAGTTTGAGAAAATTTGATAAATTAATAGATAGCGTATTAATTTACACTAAAAGTAAAAGATAAGAATTATTTATTGTCTAGTACAATAAAAAATAAAATAAAGGAGAACTTTCATGAGAGGAAGAAAAAATGAGAAGAAAAAGTCTAGTAGAATACTTGCCTTTCTGTCTTTAGTAGTAATTATCTTAACCTCAATTGGTTTAACAGCAAAAACTAATGCACAAAAAGTAAATCTAGGACTAGATCTTCAAGGAGGATTTGAGGTACTATATCAAGTAGAGCCTCTAAGAGATGGTCAAACTATAGATGAAGCGGCAGTTAAAGCAACAGCCGATACAATCAGTAGACGTATTAACATATTAGGTGTAAGCGAACCAGTTATTACAGTAGAATCTGGTAATAGAATTAGGGTAGAACTTGCAGGAGTTAAGGATCAAGAATCAGCGAGAAAAGTTTTATCTACACAAGCTAATTTAACAATTCGTGATGTAGATGATAAGATACTTTTAGATGGTTCTGATCTTCAAGAAAATGGAGCTTCTCAAGGTTTTGATCAAAATAATAAACCAGATGTCAATTTAAAATTAAAAGATGGTGAAAAATTCGGAAATATTACTTCTGAAATTAGTAAACGTGGTGCAGGTAAAAACTTAATGGTAATTTGGATGGACTTTAACGAAGGTGATTCGTTTAAAGCAGAATCTGCTAAAAGTAATCCTAAGTACATTTCAGCACCACAAGTAAGTCAAACTATTAACTCAAAAGATGTTCAAATCACAGGAAACTTTACAGTAAAAGAAGCTAAAGAAATGGCAGCATTACTTAACTCTGGTGCTTTACCGGTTAAACTTACTGAGATTTATTCAAACTCAGTTGGAGCTCAGTTTGGGGCCGATGCATTAAGCCAAACAGTATTAGCAGGGGCTATCGCACTTGGTATTATTTGTTTATTTATGTTAATAGTTTACCGTGTACCTGGTTTTGTAGCCAGTGTAATGATGATAGCCTATGTTTATATTACAGTTGTGTTCTTTAATATGATTTCAGGTGTTCTTACGTTGCCAGGTATTGCAGCTTTAATTCTTGGGGTAGGTATGGCAGTTGATGCTAATATCATTATGTATGAAAGAATCAAAGAAGAAGTTCGTGCAGGATATCCTCTTAAGAAAGCATATCTGGATGGAGCGCGTCAATCACTTTGGACTATTTTTGATTCTCAATTTACTACAGTAATAGCGGCTATAGTATTATTTATCTTTGGTACAAGTAGTGTTAAAGGTTTTGCAACAATGTTATTACTATCAATTCTAGTCAGCTTTATAACGTCAGTATTTGGTACAAGATTATTATTAAGTTTATTAGTAAACTCTAATATCTTTAATAATAAACCAGAATACTTCGGAGTTAATAAAAAATCAATTCATGAATCTAAATTTGGAATTAATTCATTAAAATTAAATACAAAATTTGAATGGTTAAGTTTCACAAAAAATATGAAGAAATTCTTCGCATTTAGTATAGCAATTATGATTGCAGGGACAATCTCGTTAGGAATGTTTAAACTTAACTTAGGAATTGATTTTTCTAGTGGTACACGTATTGACGTAGCATCAAATACAGAACTTACAACTGAACAAGTAAAACAAGACTTATCATCGCTTGGAGTGAAAGACGAAAAAATTGTTTTAACACCAGATAAAAAACAAGCAACTGTTCATTCTAAAGATAGCTTTGCACAAGATAAATCTATTGAAATAAAAGAGTACTTCTCTAAAAAATACAATAAAGATGCTAATCTAAGCGTTGTATCACCAGTAATAGGTAAAGAACTTGCAAAAAATGCATTGTTCGCATTGATGTATGCTTCAATCGGTATTATTCTTTATGTTGCATTCCGATTCGAATGGAGAATGGGACTTACGAGTGTAATAGCTCTTTTACACGATGTAGCGGTAATTATATTTATAACAAGTATTTTACGTTTAGAAGTTGATATTACGTTTATTGCTGCAGTTCTTACAATTGTCGGGTATTCTATTAATGATACAATCGTTACATTTGATAGGATTAGAGAACATATGCGTCATGAAAAAGTATTGACATCAAAAGAGCAAATTTACAAACTTGTTGATGTATCATTACGTCAAACATTGACTCGTTCTATTAATACTGTATTAACTGTTATTATTACAGTTGTCGTTATGTTATTAGTAGGAAGTAGCTCAATTTATACATTTAATGTAGCACTACTTATTGGGCTTATATTTGGTCTTTACTCATCTCTATTCATCGCCGCACAACTATGGGCAGTGTTGAAAGTTAGAGAGTTAAATAAAAAAGGAAAAATAGAAGTATCAGTTCGTAAATCTCCAAAAGAGAGAAAAGAAAATGATAAAGTATTAGTTTAATAATAAAATCTGAAGGTAGAATTTTTTCTATCTTCAGATTTTATTTTGTTTAAAGTAAGTATTAGTTAAATATGTTAGAGTAGATAAGAAAATTTAAATGTGATATAATTTAGAAGTAATTTTAATAAGGAGAATAGTTTATAAATGGAGATGTTATTTAAACTATTGGCTGAACATGTTTATTTGATATTGTTTATATCTATGATTTTGGAATTTGCAGCCTTACCACTTCCAGGGGAAACAATGATGCTACTTGCTGGAATTATGGCTTATGGAGGGCATGCAAGTTATTTAGGAATGATATTGGCAAGTGCATTGGGGACAATAACAGGGATGCAGTTATCTTATGAAGTGGGACGCCGATTGGGAGTAAAAGCAATAGAAAAATATGGATCATATGTAGGGCTTACCCCCTATCGAATGACAAAGGCCTCAGAATTTTTTAATAAATATGGAAACATAGTGATTATAGTTGCATATTATTTACCTGGAGTTCGTCATATATTAGGATATTTTTCAGGAATAACAAAAGTAGATGCAAAAAGATTTCATATTTATTCTACTTTTGGAGGAATCGCTTGGGTAGGAACTTTTACTACTTTAGGTTATGTTTTAGGTCCAGGGGCAAAACCTGTATTTCATTTAATGCATAAATATGGAACATTAGCAATGTTATTTGGATTAGCTGGATTATTTATATATTTAATTTACAAAAAATTAGGAACTAGAGAATTTTCAGCGTTCATTAAAAAGAGAGTATTAATTTTTATTCTGCCTATTATTTTTTCGATAGCAGTAATAATTTATAAATGTTCAACTGCACCAATGTTTCATCCGAAATTTATTACTGAAGTTTTATTTTACCTAGCAGTAATATTATTAGTGATTTCATTTTTATGTTATTTAAGAATTACATTGAAAAATAATACTACAAAAAAATTGTTAGTAGTAGTAGACTATCAGAAAGACTTTGTTGACGGTGCATTGACATTAGAACGAGCAAGGGAATTAGAAAAAGTTATTGTAGATAAAATAGAAAAATATAGACAAGATAACCAAGATATAATGTTTACAAAAGATACGCATTATACCAACTATTTAACTACAAGAGAAGGTCGATATATCCCAATAGAACATTGTATAATTGATACAGAAGGGCATGGGTTATATGGTGAAGTAGCAAAATATGAAAAACACGCTAAGAAGGTTTTCAATAAAACGTCTTTTGGGAGCATTGACTTAGCGAAATATATAAGTCGTAGTGATTATGAGGAAGTTGAGTTTTGCGGTGTTGTATCGAATATTTGCGTATTAAGTAATATAATAATGACTCAAACATATAATGAAAAAGTGGAAATAAAAGTTGATTTAAAAGCTACTAAAGGTATGGATGATGAAATCGACAGTACTTTAAAAAAATATTTAGAACAGCTTACAGTAAGAGTGAAAGAATAAAAAAGACTTTGGATTTTTTCCAAAGTCTTTTAATATACGATTTTTAGAAATATATAGAAAAATTATTTCATTTATGATAGAATAATAACAAAAAAAGAAGGGTAGGGTGAAATAATTATGAATTATTTATTAGTATCTCCGAACTTTCCGGTAAGCCAAGAGTTTTTTGCAAAGAGTTTGAAAGAAAAAGGCATTGTTGTATTAGGAGTAGGTTCAGAAAGTTATGATGCGTTAAGTGAGACTTTAAAAGATACCCTAACAGAATATTTTAGAGTTGATAACATGGAAAATTATGAAGAAGTCTTTCGAGCAGTTGCATTTTTAACATACAAACATGGGAAAATAGATAGAATAGAATCTAACAATGAATATTGGCTTGAACTAGATGCTGGGCTACGTGAAGATTTTAATGTTTATGGAGTTAAACCTAAACAGCTAGAACTTACAAAATATAAATCAAAGATGAAAAGCGTGTTTAAAGAAGCGGGAGCAAGAGTAGTAGAGGGGTATGCTGCTACTAATAAAGAAGAATTATATGATATTTTGAAAAAATTGGAATTACCGCTTATTGCGAAACCGGATAATGGAGTAGGTTCTGCTAATACATATAAGTTATTATCTCAAAAAGATGTAGCAGAGTTTATTAATGAATGGGATGAGAAAGAAAGTTACTTTTTTGAGGAATTTGTTGAAAATGGACTTCTCTGTACATATGATGGTTTAATTAATCAACATGGAGATATTGTATTTGAAGCAAGTTTTTTATACACTGAGTCAACACTTGATGCAGTCAATGATAGTTTAGATTATGCAAATATTATTGAACCTAATATTGATTCGAAATTGAGAGAAATAGGGAAATGTATTGTCCATGAATTTGGTATGAGAGAAAGATTTTTCCATATAGAGTTCTTTAGACTTCCGGACGGTGAGTATATTGCTCTAGAATATAATAATCGTATTGCTGGTGGGACATGTGTAGATTTATATAATTATTCTTATAATATTTCTTTATATGATATTTATGCTGATGTAGTATTAGATAATGAAGTTTCTCGAAATTCAACAAATAGATATACAATTTCATTGTCACGACGTAATAAGTATCAGTATGTATATTCTCTTGACAATATACGAAATAAATATACACAAGAGTTACGTATGATTTCTTATGTCCCAGAGGTTTTTTCGGCATCAATGGGCGATATTATAATAATTATATCAGTTGATAATAAAAATCAAATAAACGAAGTTATGGACTATGTTCAAAAAAAAATGTAAAATAAAAAAACACTGTTATTTTCAATAGTTTATAGAAGAGGAGTAAAGATGAATAAAAAGTTGAAAATATTATTATATATTGTTATTTTTGGGTTAGGATTTTGGATAGGAAATCTAATTTCATATTATATGAGGGAACAACTTTCATCACAAGAAGCACCAAATATTTATTTAATAATTGCAACATTATTATTTGGCATTATTTTACAAATTATAATTCATGAAGCAGGGCATTTGTTTTTTGGATTATTAAGTGGTTATAAATTTATAAGTTTTAAGGTATTTAATTTTGCAATAGTTAAAGATGAAGAAAATAAAATAAAATTCAAAATAATTCAGGGAACAAAGGGAACTGCGGGACAATGTTTAATGGAACCACCAAAGCTTGAAAATGGGACATTTCCCTATAAACTATATTTAGCTGGTGGAGTGCTATTTAATATAATATTTTCGTTGCTAGGGTGGATTATCGCACCTAGTGTATATATGTTGATATTTACCTTAATAGGATTAGTTTTTGCAATTACTAATGCAATTCCTATGGGATTTAATGATGGAATGAGTTTTAAACTTTGCTTGAGAAGCGAAATAAATAGGTATGCAATTCATTTGAGTTTAGTTAGTGCTGCTTATGCAACGTACGGAAAATCTTATGTGGTAGAACATCCAGAAGTGTTAGAAAAAATAAAAAACTTAAAAGTAAAGGAAGCGACACAT
>ERZ772917.621-NODE-621-length-24120-cov-8.809017_pt1 | contig 24120 bp, 19 predicted proteins | sample MGYA00511187_ERZ772917 | MGnify/ENA primary metagenome ERZ772917 (study PRJEB29015, sample SAMEA2737925) | human oral metagenome | biome: human oral; feature: human-associated habitat; material: dental | place: China | collected 2012 ...
CGCCGCCCCGACGACGGCGACGACGGCGATGACCGTGACGAGCCCGGCCAGCCCGGCTGCGCCCCAGAGGAGCCACGGGCCTCCGGGCAGGCGCACCGAGTCGGGCGTGGGCAGGCTCGGGCACGGCACGCGGACCCGCACACGCACCCGTACCGGCCGCTCGAAGTCCCGCACCGGCCAGCCCTGCGCGGCGGCCAGGCGCCGCAGGTCCCGGTCGGGGTTGACGGCGACCGGGTGGCCGACGGCCTCAAGCATGGGGCGGTCGGAGATCGAGTCGGAGTACGCCCAGGAGCGGGCGAGGTCGATGCGGTGGGTGCCCGCGTCGGCGACCATGGCACCAACCTTCGCGCCGTGCAGGAGGCTGTGCTCGATCCGGCCGGTGAAACGGCCCTCGGCGTCGACCTCCATGCGGGTGGCGATGGCGCGGTCCGCCCCGACGAGCGCGGCGATCGGCTCGACCATCTCGGCCGAGGACGCCGAGACCACGACGACGTCGTGACCGGCCCGGTGGTGGGCCGCGATGAGGTCCAGGGCCTCGGCGTAGACGGCGGGCTCGATCACGGTGGCCAGGGCGTCGCGCACGACGGCCTGCATGTCCGCGCGCTCGACGCCCGCGGACATGAGTGCGAGGCGCTCCATGAGGCGGCCGGTCTGGTTCTCGTTGGCGCCCACCAGGAGGTAGGGCAGCTGGGCGATGACGCCGCGCGCCAGGGCGGCGGTCGAGATCAGGCCGCTGCGTCGCATGGGGGAGCCCAGGGCGAGCGTGGTCGAGGTCGCCAGGATGGTCTTGTCGAGGTCGAAGTAGGCGCAGGTGCGTGCGGGGGAGCCGCCGGGAGGCGGGGCGGTCGGCGGGGGCGGCGTGGCCGGTGCCGGGGTGTCTGGCGTGACCGGCGGGGCGCTGCTCCTGGGGGCGCCAGGGCTCCTCGGGGTCGACACGGTCGCTCACCTCCCGCTCCTTGCTGTGACAGGTGCCACAAGGATACTCGACCGTGCGAGGCGGTGCGAGGATGTGCGATCGCGGGGCGATCGGCCAGCGGCTGGAGTGCTCAGGCGGCGAGGCGGCAGGTGCTGTGGACACGGGAGGCCCTGGCGGAGCATAATAACGGGGAGCCACCCGGCGACCACCGGATGGCTCCCCAGAATTGACTGGGATGTTGACTCAACGACCCGTCAGGGCGTTGATCAGAGCTGCAAGGGCCCAGATCAACGGCGGAAGCATCTCCAACGCAGTCCGCCAGATCTGGGCCTTTTGCGAGCCCGTCATCCCCGTGCGCGCCTTCTTCCCCTTCTTACGGGGGCGACGCTTCCGGTTCTTCGACGACATACCCAGTCTCACCCCCTCTCGGTGCACTCCCCGGCAGAGCTAATGCTGTGTTGACCCGGGGTGCGCCGTGGAGGCAGGACCAGTATGCCGCAAGACACAGGACGGGCGCGGCGGGTTGCTCGGACACTCGGCCGGACGACTCAGCGTCCTCCAGGCGCGGTGAGGGTCGGTATGACTCCGCGGTTTGGCGGTGCGGGTAGGGCGGTACGGGGAGCCGAAGGCGCGTGGGGTCATCGCTGTCCGAGGCGCGGAGATGTCCGGCGGGCGTCGGGCCGGCGTCTCGAACCGATCTCGGTGCGGAAGTGAACCGATCTCGGCGCGGAACTCGACCGATCTCGGTGCGGAACTCGACCGATCTCGGCGACGGGGCGACGGGGCGGGGCGGTCGGCCGGCCCTGCGTCACGATTCGGTAACGGCCCCTGGATGCGATTGACACACTTTTATCCATTTGATGGAGTTAATTGTGTCACGCGCCCACGGAGGGCGCCGCAGGCGCAAAGGAGCTCCTCACATGACTGCATCCCCATCCCGTTCTGTGTCCTCAGTGTCCCCAGGACCCACAGGACCCTCAGGACCCACAGCGCGCGCAACGCCCGCAGCGCGCCCGCTCGCCCCCACGCGACGGCGCTTCCTCGTCGGCGCCGGCGCCCTGGGCGCGGCGGCCGCGCTGGCGGCCTGCGGAGGCAAGAAGGACGAGCGCTCGTCGTCGAGCCTCAAGGTGGCCTACCAGAAGACCTCCGCCTTCACCCAGCTCGACAGCCTGCTGACCAAGGCCAAGGGCGAGTTCGAGGCCGCCTACCCCGACGTCACCATCGAGCTCGTCCCCATCGAGGCCGAGCAGGACCAGTACTTCACCAAGCTCGCCCTCATGAACGGCTCGCCGGCCACCGCCCCGGACATCATCTACGAGGACTCCTTCCAGGTCCGCTCCGACGCCGCCGCCGGCTACCTGCTGCCCATCGACGAGTACGTGGAGAAGTGGGAGGACTGGAGCCAGTTCGTCGACACGGCCAGGCAGGCCGGGATCGGCGACGACGGCAAGCTCTACGGGGTCTCCATGGGAACCGACACCCGCGCCATCTACTTCAACAAGAAGATCTTCGCCCAGGCGGGACTGCCCGCCGACTGGCAGCCGAAGACCTGGGACGAGATCCTCGACGCCGCCCGCACCCTCAAGGCCAAGGTGCCCGACGTCATCCCGCTCAACGTCTTCGTGGGCAAGGCCGCCGGCGAGGCCACGAGCATGCAGGGCTTCGAGATGCTGCTGTCCGGCACCGAGGGGACCTTCCTGTACGACACCGAGACCACCAAGTGGGTGACGGGCTCGAAGGGGTTTACCGACTCGCTGACGTTCATGCACACCGTCTACGCCGAGGGCCTCGGCCCCTCGCTCGACATCGCCCTGGACGCCTCGGTCGGCAACCGCGTGTCCACCGAGCTGCTCCCCCAGGGCAAGTTGGCGATGGCCATCGACGGCTCCTGGATGCCGGGCAACTGGATCGCCGGCGACAACCCCTGGCCCGAGTGGGAGGAGACCATGGGCTTCGCCAAGATGCCGACCAAGGACGGGCAGGGCGACAAGTTCACCTCGATGTCGGGGGGCTGGACCCTCGCCATCGGCTCGCAGACCGCCAACGCCGAGGCGGCCTTCAACTTCATCTCGATCGCGCTCAGCTACGACAACACCCTGAAGTACGACACCGAGAACGCCCAGGTCGCCGTCCGCAAGGACGTCGCCCAGTCCGCCGAGTACCTGGCCTACAACTCCAGCTTCGAGTTCTTCTCCAGCCTGGTCGGGGTCACCCACTTCCGCCCCTCCACCCCCGACTACTCGCAGATCTCCGGAAACATCCAGATCGCCTGCGAGTCCGTGGCCACCGACGCCGCCACGCCGCAGGAGGCCGCCGCCACCTACGACGCCGGGCTCGTCGGCATCGTCGGCCAGGACGGCACCGAGGCAGCGTCCTGATGGGCCTGACGGCACGGCCGGCTCGGGCGGAGACGACGGCGGGGCGCGCCACCCCCGGGCCCCGCCGTCGTTCTCGCACCGGCGCAGCGCTCAGAGCGCTCAGGCGGATGATCCCGCTGGCCCCGGCGGTCGTCCTGCTCGCCGTCTTCCTGCTCGGGCCGATCGTCTACTCCCTGTACGGCTCGCTGACCAACCGCGCGCTGAGCGGGTACAAGGCCGCCCGGCCCCAGTTCGTCGGCCCGGACAACTACGTCGCCCTGCTGTCCGACTCGACCTTCCTGAAGTCGGTGGTCCTGACCGCGGTGTTCGTCCTCGCCTCGGCGATCATCGGCCAGAACGTCCTGGGCATGCTGCTGGCCGTTCTCATGCGCCACTGCGCCCGCCCGATCTCCTCCCTGGTGGGCGGGCTCGTCGTCGTGGCCTGGACGCTCCCGGAGATCGTGGCGGCCTTCGCCTGCTACGCCTTCTTCGCCTCGGAGGGCACCCTGAACTCGATGCTGGCCCTGGTCGGCCTGGAGGGGCCCAAGTGGCTGCTGGCCTTCCCCATGCTCTCGGTCATCCTCGCCAACGTCTGGCGCGGCACCGCCTTCTCGATGATGCAGTACCACGCGGCGCTGTCCGACGTCCCGCCGGAGATCAAGGAGTCCGCGCAGATCGACGGCGCCTCCGCACTCCAGAGCTTCCTGCGCATCACGCTGCCCATGATCCGCCGCTCGATCGCCACCAACCTCATGCTCACCACGCTCCAGACGCTCGGCGTCTTCACGCTCATCTGGGTCATGACCGGGGGCGGGCCGGGCACGGACTCCTCCACGCTGCCCGTCCTGGCCTACCAGGAGGCCTTCAAGTTCTCCCAGGTGGGCTACGGCACGGCCATCGCCACCGTGACGCTCCTCGTCGGCGCCCTGTTCTCCATCATCTACATGCGGATCCTCAAGCCGGAGGTCGACTGACATGCCCGAGACGACCGCCTCCCTGCGCCTGTCCGCCCCGCGCGGGCGCGGGCTGACCATTGCGGCCTCCGCCGTCATGATCCTCATCGGGATCGCCTTCCTGATCCCGCTGGCCTGGATCTTCATGGCCGCCTTCAACCCGGCGGCCACCGTGTCCATCACCGTGCCCGAGACCTGGACCCTGTCCAACTTCACCAGCATCGCCACCGTCGACGCCACGCTCCGGCCGCTGTGGAACTCCCTTCTCATCTCGCTGGGCACCGCGGCCATCACCGTGGGTGTGGCCGTGCTGGCGGCCTACCCCCTGTCGCGCTACTCCATGCGCTTCAACAAGGGGTTCATGTACACGGTCCTGTTCGGCACCTGCCTGCCGATCACCGCGATGATGGTGCCGGTCTACACGCTGTTCGTGAGCTTCCAGCTCCTCGACTCCGTGATCGGCACGATCCTGTTCATGGCGGCGACCTCGCTGCCCATGGCGATCTGGATGATGAAGAACTTCATGGACTCCGTGCCGGTCTCCCTGGAGGAGGCCTCGTGGGTCGACGGCGCCTCGGCGATGACGGCCCTGTGGCGCATTGTCGTCCCGCTGATGAAGCAGGGCATCGCCGTGGTGTTCATCTTCGTGTTCACCATGGCGTGGGGGAACTTCTTCGTCCCCTTCGTGCTGCTCTTCTCCCCCGAGCACCAGCCCGCCGCCGTAGCCATCTACAACTTCTTCGGCGCCAACGGGACCATCGCCTACGGCAAGCTCGCCGCCTTCTCCATCTTCTACTCCACACCCGTGCTCCTGCTCTACCTCGTCGTCCAGCGCCGTGCCGGAGGCGGATTCGCAATGGCCGGCGCCGTCAAGGGCTGAGCCGGCCCGAGACGGCTCGAGACGGCCCAAGACGGCCCGAGAAAGGACTCCCATGCACATCAGTCCCGCTCTGATCGAGCAGCGCGCCGAGCGCATGCTGCGCGAGCGGATCACCCCCGCGATCCACGCCGAGTCGGTCCCCCTGGCCCTGACCGCCTGGCAGGCCCCGGGCGAGCCGGTCCCCTTCGCGCACGCGGCGGCCCAGGACTACGAGCCGATCCGTCCGGGCGACCCCTGGGGCCCGCCGTGGGGCACGACCTGGCTCCACGCCACCGGCGTCGTCCCCGACGGCTGGCGCCGGCGCGAGGGCCACCGGGTCGAGCTCGTCGTCGACCTGGGCTTCACTGACACACAGCCGGGCTTCCAGGCCGAGGGCCTGCTGCGGCGCGCGGACGGCTCGGCGATCAAGGCGGTCTCCCCCTTCAACCGGGCCGCGGACTGGGAGGGCGAGCCCGACGCCGTCGACGTCTACATCGAGGCGGCCTCGAACCCGGACGTGGCGGGGGGCTTCGGGTTCGCGCCGACGCCGCTGGGCTACCGGGAGACCGCCGGCGACGACCCGCTGTACCGGCTGCGGCGGGTCGACATGGCGCTGCGGGACCTGACCGTGTGGGAGCTCGTCCAGGACCTCACGGTCCTCCTCGAGCTGGCGGCGGGGCTGCCGGAGGCCTCCCCCCGCCGCGCCCGGATCGACGTCGCCCTGGAGCGCGCCGTCGACAGGGTGGACCCGCGCGATGTCGGCGGGACCGCGGCGGCCGCCCGCGCCGAGCTCGCCGACGTCCTGGCCGCGCCCGCGAGCGCGAGCGCGCACCACGCCGTCGCCGTCGGCCACGCCCACATCGACTCCGCCTGGCTGTGGCCGGTGCGCGAGACCGTCCGCAAGTGCGTGCGCACCTTCTCAAGCGTCCTGGCCCTCATGGACGCCGACCCGGACTTCGTGTTCGCCTGCTCCTCGGCGCAGCAGTACGCCTGGGTCAAGGAGGACCAGCCCGAGCTCTACGAGCGCATCAGGCGGCGCGTCGCCGAGGGCCGGTTCGTCCCCGTGGGGGGCATGTGGCTGGAGTCGGACACCAACATGCCCGGCTCCGAGGCGCTGGCCCGCCAGATGATCGAGGGCAAGCTGTTCTTCCTCGAGGAGCTCGGTGTCGAGACGCAGGACGTGTGGCTGCCCGACTCCTTCGGCTACACCGGCTCCCTGCCGCAGATCATCAGGGCCGCGGGCTCGCGCTGGTTCCTGTCCCAGAAGCTGTCGTGGAACGACACCGACCGCATGCCCCACCACACCTTCGCCTGGGAGGGCATCGACGGCTCGCGCGTCCTGGCCCACTTCCCGCCGGTGGACACCTACAACTCCCGGCTGGCCGTCAGCGAGCTGCACCACGCCGAGTCGAACTTCGCCGAGAAGGGCATCGCGTCCTCCTCCATCGTCCCCTTCGGGTGGGGCGACGGCGGGGGCGGGCCGACCCGGGAGATGCTGGCGGCCGCCCACCGCATGGAGGACCTCGAGGGCGTCGCCACCGTGGAGCTGGGCAGTCCCAACACCTTCTTCGAGCGCGCCGAGGCCGAGCTGGGCTGGGCCGCCGGGCCGACAGGTGCCGGGCCGGGCGGAGCCGGGGCCGCCCGGCCGACGAGACTGGGCGGCGCCCCGGTGTGGAGCGGGGAGATGTACCTGGAGTTCCACCGCGGGACCTACACCTCCCAGCTGCGCACCAAGCAGGGCAACCGGCGCAGCGAGCACCTCCTGCGCGAGGCCGAGCTGTGGGCCGCCTCGGCCGCCGTCGGGCGGGGCGAGGACTACCCCTATGAGACCCTCAAGGAGTGCTGGCGCACGGTGCTGCGCAACCAGTTCCACGACATCCTGCCCGGCACCTGCATCGGCTGGGTCTACCAGCGCACCGAGGCGGAGTACGCCGAGGTCGCCCGCAGGCTCGAGGAGGTCATCGCCCGGGCCGCCTCGGCCCTGACCGGCCCGGGGGAGGACCCCCTGCTGCTCAACGCCGCACCCGCCGACGTCGCCGGCGTCCCCTCCCTGGCGATCGGCCCCGCCGCCCCGCCCGGGGAACCCGTCACCGTCACCGAGCTCGACGACGGCGTCGTCCTGGACAACGGGCTCCTGCGCGTCACCGTCGACGCCGCGGGGCTGATCACCTCCCTGGTCGATCTCGAGGCCGACCGCGAGGTCCTCACCCCGGGAGCGGCCGCCGGCCTGCTCCAGCTCCACCCCGACGCGCCGCGCCAGTGGGACGCCTGGGACATCGACCCCGAGTACCGCAACGCGGTCGAGGACATCACGGACGTCGCCGGGCTCGACGTCGCCGCCCAGGGCCCGCAGGCCCCGGACGCGGTCGTGCGCGTAACCCGCCGAGTCGGGCGGGACTCGTCTCTGACGGAGGAGATCCGCCTGTCCCCCGGCTCCAGGCAGGTCGTCCTCGACATCGACATCGACTGGCACGAGCGGCAGCGGCTCCTCAAGCTGGCCTTCCCGCTCGACATCAAGGCCGACGCGTCCACCTCCGAGATGCAGTTCGGCCACGTCGAGCGTCCCACCCACCAGAACACCTCCTGGGACGCCGCCCGCTACGAGATCTGCGCGCACCGCTGGATCCACGTGGGCGAGCCCGGCTACGGCGTGGCGGTGCTCAACGACTCGACCTACGGGCACGACGTCACCCGCGACGTGGACGGGCAGGGCCACCCCTCGACGACGGTGCGCCTGTCGCTCGTGCGCGCCCCGCTCTTCCCCGACCCTCAGGCCGACCAGGGGCGTCACCGCCTGCGCGTCGCCCTGCGCCCGGGAGCGTCGATCGGCGACGCCGTCACGGAGGGGTACGCCTTCAACCTGCCCGCACGCACCGTCCGCGGCGGCCAAGGCGCGCCCCCGCTGGTGAGCGTCACCGGGGCGGGCGTGGTCGTCGAGGCCGTCAAGCTCGCCGAGGACCGCTCCGGCGACGTTGTCGTGCGGCTCTACGAGTCCCTCGGAGCGCGCACCCGGGCGCGGGTGACGGCGGGCTTCGAGGCCTCCGGCGTCGTGGCCACCGACCTGCTGGAGCGCCCGCTCGACGACGGCCCCGCGCTGGATGTGACCGCCGGTGGCGCCGGCCCGGGCGGCGCCGCGGCCGCCAACCTCTCCGGCTCTGACGGCCCCGCGAGCGCCCCGAGCACCCCGAGCGCCCTGAGCGCGGCCTTCGAGCTGCGACCCTTCCAGATCGTGACGCTGAGGTTCGCCCGCCCCTGAGCCGCCAGGACGACGACGGCGCGCTCCTCCTGCGTCAAGCGGGGCGTGCACCCCAACGTCAACGGAAGTTCGTCACGTGAACGTACCTTTCTCCCATCTTACTGAGCTTTAGCTCCAGAAGGATGGGAGAAAGGTACGTTGACGTTGGGAAGGTACGTTCACGTTCCGGCTCGACACCGGCCCGCACGGCCCGGAGCCCGCCCGGCAGCGGCAAGAGGCATCATGGGGAGGGCCGGCCGTCCTCCCTATCCCGGTGGGGACGACGGGTTCTCCACCCTGCTGGGACCGGTCGTCTAAGCCAGCACCCACAGGTGGCCCACCGGCACGACGGCCTCGGCGCGCTCGCCGGGGGGATCCCCGTCCGCGCGCACGGCGCGCACCACGGTCGCCTTGCGGCGCTTCTCCCCCGCCTCGAAGGCCGACATTGTGCCTCGATCGATCACGGCCACCGCCGTGTCCAGGCCGATGCCGGCCAGCGCGAGATCGCGCAGGGCCTTGGGGCAGTCCTTGATACGGCCCACGACGGCGGTCTGCCCGACGGGCACGGTGTCGATACTGCGCAGCTCCGGCTGGACGACGCGCCCGTCCGGGGTAGGGATCGGGTCCCCGTGGGGGTCCCGGGCGGGGTGTCCGAGGGCGTCGTCGAGCGCCTTGAGGAGCCTGTCGGACACGGCGTGCTCGAGGACCTCGGCCTCGGCGTGGACCTCGTCCCAGCTCAGGCCCAGGCGCTCGACCAGGTAGGTCTCCAGGAGGCGATGGCGGCGCACCATGCCGGTGGCCAGGCGCTGCCCGTCAGCAGACAGCGTGACGGCCCTGTACGGCTCGTGCTCGAGCAGGCCCGCCTCGACCAGGCGCCCCACGTTCTCCGACGCCGTGGAGGGCGCGACCCTCATCCGCCGTGCCAGACCGGTGATCGAGGCGCCGCTGCCGCCCCACTCCATGGCGGCCCACACCGCCTTGAGGTAGTCCTGGGTCACGGCAGAGGCCTCGGTGGGAGCATCCGCCTGGTTGACGGGGGTCATGACAGCATCGCCGCCCACCCGTCCCAGAAGGCGACCAGGACGGTGACGGCGACGGCCAGGTACATGGCGGCGGCGATCGGCCAGCGGGCCTTGTGCAGGCGCTCGGCCTCGGTGCGCGGCAGCCCCAGGTGCCCGCGGCGGGCGGCCTCGCCCCAGGTGCCGGTGGCGATCGGGATCGTCACCGCCCAGATGAGCATGCAGAAGGGGCACAGCTTGCCGAAGACGGTGATCGAGACGATCAGGAACCACACGACGAATCCAATGCCGCCGACGGTTCCGGCCGTGACGCCCCACCACATCCAGCGGGGAAGCCGCCCGCCGGAGACGAGCAGGGCGCCCACGAGCAGGAGCACCGCGAAGGCCATGCCACCGATGAAGGAGTTGGGGACTCCCAGCAGGTTCCCCTGCCACACGTCCAGGGAGGCGCCGCAGGAGACCAGCGGACTGACGTCGCAGGACAGGTTCGCCAGCGGCTCCTTGAGGAGCTTCAGCTCGCTGACCATGAGCTCCCAGGAGGCGGCGATGCCGATGAGGGAGCCGGCGATGAGCAGCCAGCCGTAGGACCGCGAGGCCCCGGTGGCCACGAGCCACGCCAGCGCCTCCGCTCTGTCGGGCTCCGTGGAGCCGGGGAGGTCGGAATCGTCCGCCTTGCCGGACGCTGCGGCGAGGTAGGAGTCGAGCTCCTCCTCGCTCATGGCGTCGATCTCCGCCTCGGTGGGCACGTGCGCCATCGGTGTCTCCTCGTGTTCGGGTTCGTCTCAGCGGGTGCGATGGAACGACGACGGCCTATTGTGCACCATCGTCCCGACGGCGGTTCATCCCGCCGCGGGCACGGGCTGCCAGGCCCCCACGGTCACCGAGGCGTCGGGGTGAAGCACCACCGCGCGCCAGGCGACCAGCCTGCCGTCCGGGTCGAAGGACAGCACGTGCAGGTAGGCGTCCTCGGTCACCCTCCCCAGGGAGGTCCCGCCCTTGCCGGCCCCGGAGACGAGCTGGGCGACGTCGAGACTCGCGCCCCGGGTCGTGGTCATCCCCCGCTCCTCGTGAACGTGCCCGCCGATGAGCAGCGGGGCGCAGCCGCCGTCGACGAGCGGGCCGAAGGTCGCCGGCTGGTGAATGAGGACGACGTCCGCCCCCTCGCCCCTGCTCGCGGCCTCGCAGGAGGTGGCCGCCAGGCGCTCCCCGACGTCGGTGGCGTTCTCCTCGCCGCGCTGGAAGGTTCTTCCGGCCGGGGTGCGGTCCGGGTCGACGTCGCCGAGGACCCGCAGCCCGCCGACCTTCTGGACACTGCCGTCGGTCACCGTCCAGCCGAGCGCGCGCAGGCGCTCGGCCGTGTAGGACGAGTCGTGGTTCCCGATCGTGGCCACACGGGCGACGCCGCCCGGCACCGCGTTGTCCAGGGCGTCGACGCAGAACTGCTCGGGCTCCGAGCCGGTCATGGTCAGGTCGCCGTCATCCATGTGGACGGTGGCGCCCGCCAGGGTGTCGAGCAGCCCGGCGAAGGCGGTGACGTCGAGGTTGCAGTGCAGGTCGGTCGTCAGGACCGCCGTGACGGCGCCCTGGTCGTGGGCGGGCTCGGCCGTCGTGGGCGGCTGCGGGGAGGAGCCGGGCGCCGCGGCCGTCGAGGGGCGCCGGGACGGTGCGCCGCTCGTTCCCGCGGACGAGGCGGACGCGGCCGCCCGGGCTACCTGGTCGGCGTCGACGACGCCGTCGACGGCGGTCACGTCCGTGACTCCGTCGACCCGCTCGGAGGCGGCCCAGGCGGCCCACAGATTGGCGTGGGCGGCGGCGTAGAAGGAGGTGTTGTCGGCGAGGAAGGTCGTGACCCGGCCTCCGTAGGCCTGCGCAATGTCGCCGATGCGCCCGGAGAGGCGAGCCTGCTCCAGCGGGGTGCCCGCCAGGACCGGCAGGCGGTGGCCGGTCACCGCCTCCGAGCGCAGGGCGGGCACGAGCAGCGCCACGACGGTGACCACGCCGGTGGCCGTCAGCAGGCCGGAGGCGGTGGCGTGGGCTAGGGCTGCGCGCACGGCGTCGCGCAGCCGCCCCCCGGTGGCCAGACGGCCGGCGGCCACCAGGCACAGCACGATCGACTCCAGCAGCCCCGCCCGTCTCAGGGCGTCATCGGCAAGGGCTCGCAGCCCGCGCTCAATGGTGAGCTCGGGGTGGGTGATCAGGGAGATGTAGGCGGCGCCGTCGGAGCTCAGGGCCTCGCCGAGGGCGTCCTGCGAGCCGACGGCGGGCTCGGCCTGTCCCGCGACCTCCCCCAGCACCACCCGCACGCCCAGGATCCCGGCCGGCGAGTCGAGCGAGACCTGCCCCAGAGGCCCCAGATCGAGGCTGACGGTGGAGTCCAGGGTCGTGGACCACTGCGCCTGGTGGGGGCCGACGGGGCTGGAGGCCGTGGCCGTGACCACGCCGACGCACAGCGAGGCCAGACCGGTGACGGCGAGCAGCACGAGGGTGCGCGTGACCTTGCGGAAGCGGACCGTACGGGCCGTCCACCACCGCGAGCAGGCCGCGCGGCTGCGGCGCAGCAGCACCCGGGGCGGGCCGATCGGACCGGGCGCCGTCGGCCGCTCCCGGACCGCCCGGCCCTCCGTCTCCCGGCCCTCCGCCACGACTCAGACCTGACGGGAACCGGCGATCCGAGCCGCCAGCGCGGTGACGTAGCCGACGGTGTCCTCCCAGCCGGTCACGGCCCGGCAGGGCACGCCCAGGGCCTTGACGGGGTGGTCGTTGCCCTCGGCGTCAAGGCGGTCGCCCACGAAGAGCATGTCGCTCAGGGGGATGCCGGTCTGCTCGGCCAGATGGGTCATGCCGTAGGCCTTGTCGACGCCCTTGGGGGTGATGTCCACGCTCGTGGAGCCGCCGGAGCGGACCTCGAGCTCGGGAAGGCGCGCGGCGACGGCGTCACGCAGCCGCCCCTTCTTCTCCCCCGTGGGGTCCCAGGCCTTCTTGGCGTCCAGCGGCGCCTCCTGGCCGAGCGCCGAGAAGGTGATCTGGGAGCCGCGGTTCTCAAGGATCGCGCCCCAGGTCCGCTCCTCCCACAGGCCCAGCCTGCGGGCCTCGGCCTCGACGACCGCGAAGCCCCTGTCGACCTGTGCGGGGGTGAAGTCGTTGGCGTAGACGAGCCTCCAGCCATCGCTGCCGGCGCCGTCGGAAGGAGCGGCCGGGGCGTGGACGTAGTAGCGGGTGCCGCAGGTGGGCATGAGGTGAAGACGGGAGAGCTGGCCGCCGGTGGCGCCCAGGTGGGCCAGGACCTGGTCGTGGAACTGGCTGAACCGCCCGCCGGAGATGACGCACACGGGGACGACGTCGAGCAGGGCGCGCAGCGCGGCGGCCATGGGGGCGGGCAGGGGGGACTTGGATGGGGCCAGGGTCTCGTCGAGGTCGAAGGCGACCAGGCGAGGGACGATATCGTCCGGCGCGGTGGACAACAGGGCGTCGGGGGCGACGGTGTCGCGGGTGTCTGCCATGTGCGTATTGTCTCGTACGGCGCGGCGACGGGAAACCCGTCGCCGCTCCCGCCAGCGCACCGGGCAGGATGGGCCGGGCCCGCGCCTGGACGACGTCGGCCGCTCAGTCCCGGCCCTGAGCCTGCGGCGGGGCCCCGGGGTGGCGCAGGTGCTCGCGGGCGGCCGCGCGCGCCTGGGCGCGGGCGTCCTTGTCCTCGCGGCGCCCGCGCACGACCAGGGCGGTGACCGAGACGGCTAGACCGCCCCAGATGATGACGATGGCGACAAGCATGAGGGTGATCGCGGGACCGGTCATCTCACTTCACCTCCTCGTAGGCGTCCAGGTCGATGGGGGTGAAGTCGTCCACGGGCGTCTTCCAGGGGATCGCGGTCAGGACGACGGTGGCCACCGCGCCCACGAAGAGCATGCCCCAGCCGAACACGGCCTCGAAGCCGCGGGAGTACGTGTAGCCATCCTGCGCGTAGGACCACACGGTCTGGACGAACATGTACCCCAGGAGCATGGGCACGACGACCGCCGCCGTCACCCGCCACCACTCCCCTACCACGCGGGTCTCGGAGACGACGTTGAGGTGGCGCCGGAGCACCTTGAACCTGCGCAGGACCAGTCCCAGTCCCACGCACATGATGATCGCGGAGGCCACGACGCCGATGTTGTTGATGTAGGCGTCCACGACGTCGAGGTCGTACAGGCCTGAGGACGTGCCGAACAGCACGAAGGACAGGACAGCGCTGGGCAGGCCGCAGGCCAGGGTCGCCGTGACATTGGACCAGCCGAACTTCTCGGCGACCGCGGGCGCGACGACCTGGATGATGGAGATGAAGGAGGTCAGGCCCGCCAGCGTGAAGGAGGCGAAGAAGAGGAACCCGAAGAGCGGCCCGCCCGGCATCTGGGAGATGACGGTCGGGAAGGTCACGAAGGCGAGGGCCGGTCCCGTGATGCCCTCGAGCTCGCCGACCGGGACGTTCTGGACGTGCGCCATGAAGCCGAGGGTCGCGAACACGCCGATGCCGGCGAGCAGCTCGAAGGAGGAGTTGGCGAAGGCCGCCGTCAGCCCCGTGCCCACGAGGTTGGAACGGCGCTTGAGGTAGGAGGCGTAGGTCAGCATGATGCCGAAGCCGACGGACAGCGAGAAGAAGATCTGCCCGAAGGCGGCCATCCAGACCCGGTAGTCGCTCAGCTTGCCCCAGTCGGGGGTGAACAGGGTGTTGAGGCCGTCCGTGGCGCCGGGCAGGAGCATGGCGCGCACGACGAGCATGAGGAACATCACAACCAGGACGGGCAGGAAGATCCGGTTGGCGCGCTCGACCCCCTTGGACACGCCGCGTGCCACGACGTAGATCCCGTAGGCCCACACGAGCAGCAGCGGGACGATGACGCCGACGACCGGCTCGGCGGAGTAGGCGGGGGTACCGGCGTCGGAGATCCTGCCCAGGCCGATGTAGTCGCTGAAGAAGTCGGAGGCGTCATCGCCCCAGGCGGTCGTCAGGGCGAAGACGGTGTAGCGCAGGGCCCAGGCGACGACGACGACGTAGTAGGTCATGATGATGAAGCAGACGACGACGTGCCACCAGCCCAGCCACTCGAACCGTCTGGATATGCGCCGGAAGACGGCCGGCGAGGATCCCCGGTAGCGGTGCCCCAGGGCGTAGTCGAGGAGGAGGACGGGCACGCCCGCGGCCAGGAGGGCCACGATGTAGGGAATCATGAAGGCGCCGCCGCCGTTGGAGTAGGCGACGCCGGGGAAGCGCCAGATGTTTCCCAGGCCGATGGCCGAGCCGATGGCGGCCATGAGGAAGCCGAACTGGCCGCTCCACTGCTCGCGCGCAGGCGTCGAGGGCGTGGGGGTGGAGGACATGGTGAAGCCCCTGTGGGTCATGAGCGATGTGGTCGTCTTGGGGCGGCGTCGTGGGAACGGCGTCGCCGGCCTGCGAGGCGGACGCAGGGACGGTGAACCAGCGCACCGTAACTCCGCTCACTCGATGACATTGTGGTGTTTCACAATCCGGGACGCCGGGGCTGCGCCGGCGTGTGCCACACTGGTGCGGCAGGCGTCCCCAGCGGCGCGCTCCACCTGTCCGCCCGATCGCCCCTCGCCTTGGAGGACGCCCATGGCCACCGCGCACATCGCCGCCGAGCCCGGCGACTTCGCCCCCGCCGTCCTCATGCCCGGCGACCCCAAGCGCGCCCGGCGCATTGCCGAGTCCCTTCTGACCGAGCCGCGCCTGGTCACCGACGTGCGCGGGATGCTCGGCTTCACCGGCACCGTGGACGGCGAGCCGCTGAGTGTCATGGGCTCGGGCATGGGCCAGCCCTCCCTGGCCATCTACGCCACCGAGCTGTTCGCCCGCTTCGGCGTCGAGCGCATCATCCGCGTGGGCACTGCGGGCGGCATTAGTGAGCAGGTCGAGGTGGGCGACGTCGTCATCGCCACCGGCGCGCACACCGACTCCGCCATGAACCAGATGCGCATCCCGGGGATCAGCTTCTCCGCCGTCGCGGACTTCCACCTGGCCATGGCGGCCTACCGAGAGGCCGTCGCCGCCGGCATCGCCGAGCGCACCCGCATCGGCACGATCGTCTCCCGCGACCACTTCTACTTCACCCCCGAGGGCCAGACCGAGCGCCTGGCGGCCTACGGGACGCTGTGCGTGGAGATGGAGTCCGCGGTCCTGTACGCGGTGGCGGCCGAGTACGGCAAGCGGGCCCTGACGGTGCTCACCGTCTCGGACCACCTGCTCGACCACCGCGGCGACATGAGCGCCGCCGAGCGGGAGACCCGCTTCCAGGACCCCCTGCGCCTGGCCGTCGCAGCCGCACTGGGCTGAGGGCGGCGCCGGGCCGCATCGCGAGACGCCGGCTACTCCGCCCGGGAGGCCTGCCAGGCGGCGCCGACGATACCGGCGGTGTTGAGCAGGGCGGCGGGCACGATCGGGGCGCGCAGGTCGAGCAGCGGCAGGAACTTCTCGTGCTTCTTCGACACTCCCCCGCCGACGACGAACAGGTCCGGGGAGAAGAGCATCTCGACGTGGGAGTAGTAGCGCTGCAGCCGCCTGGCCCACCTCTTCCACGACAGGTCCTGGAGCGTCTTCTGCCCGGAGGAGGCGCGGGTCTCGGCGTCGTGGCCGTCGATCTCCAGGTGGCCGAGCTCGGTGTTGGGCACGAGGGTGCCGTCCACGATGACGGCCGAGCCGATGCCGGTGCCCAGCGTGGTGACGATGACGGTGCCGCGCACCCCCTTGGCGGCGCCGTAGGCGACCTCGGCCAGGCCGGCGGCGTCGGCGTCGTTGAGCGCGTAGGAGCGCCGGCCCAGGACGCGCGTCATGAGCTCGTTGACGTCCACGCCCTCCCAGGACTTGTCGAGGTTGGCCATGAAGCGGACGCTCCCGTGCACGATCGGAGCCGGGAAGGTGATCCCGACGGGCACATCGGGCTCGACGCCCAGCTGCTCAATGATCTGCCGGCACACCTCGGCGACGGCCTCGGGCGTGGAGGGCCGGGGGGTGTCGATGCGGACGCGTTCGCCCACGAACTCACCGGTCTCCAGGTCGACGAGGGCGCCCTTGACGCCCGACCCGCCGATGTCGATCCCGCATGCCACCCGGTCCGTCCGGCTCATGACAGCCTCCTGAGAGTCTTCTGATCAGTACGGTCCATAGGATATAGGAAGAGCGGCGAGCCCGAGGCGGATCATCACCCGTTCCGGCGCCCGGCAGGCCGTCGCCGGGCGCCGGCGCCTTACGGCGCGGTCGTGAACACCGTGGGGGGCACCCCGAAGCGGACGTAGGTCTCCTCGCAGGCATGGCAGGGGCCGATGGGCTCGCCCTCGGGCGAGTGGATCTTGACCCTCGTGACGGTCTCGGGCAGCCTGTCGACCCCATTCTTCTGCGCGGCGTCGACGAGCATCTTGTAGGCGGCGTCGACCCGGTACTCCCAGCGGACGAAAGGGCCCGCCCCGCGAATCGCGTTGTCCAGCCAGGCCTCGTACCAGGCCAGGAAGCCGGGGGCCGCGAGCTGGAAGCCGTCGTCGCAGGCGCGCGAGTCCAGCCACACGGCGCCGTCGGCGAGCTGGAGGACCCACTGGGCCCCGCAGCCGGCGTCGGCCAGGTGCCACCACCCCTCAGCGAGAGGCCGGGGCTCAAGGCCGTAGCCGGGGCCCGCCCCGCTGGCGGCGATCGTGCTCAGGAACCAGGTCATCTCCTCGGGCAGCCCGAGGCGCGCGGCGCCGGGGTCCGTCTCTCCCAGCCGCATGCCGTGGTGGCGGGCGCCGCACCAGCCGGCCTCGCTGATCGGGTTGTCGGCGCAGGCGCGCAGCAGGTCGAGGGTGCGCTGCAGGCCGCCGCGGGTGAGTGCGGGCGCCGGCTCGAGCGGGGTCAGCAGCGCCCACTCGCGCAGCATCCGCGTGCCGCCGGGCTCCGGCGGGATGGTGTCGAGCACGGCCCGAGCGGCGGGCCAGTCGGCCGCTCCGAGCTTGACCTCGGCCAGCGGCGTCGGACCCGCCCCGAGGAAGCAGCCGAGCGCGATGACGCGATCGGTCCTCGGCGCGGGGATGGTGCCGCTGTCAAGCACCCGTGTCGTCAGGGCCCGGGAGCCGCCCAGGCGCTGCCGGTAGGCCCTCACGTCCTCCGCCGAGCCGGTCCAACGATCGAGGTGGCCAACCGCGACGCGGTACCGCCGTCCGTCCAGGACCGTCTCGAGCTGCTCGACGTCGGGATCCCGGGTGTTGATGAGGTCGGGGCGGCCGATCCCGGTGAGCAGGACGGGTCCGAAGGCGCAGGCCCAGTTGCACCCGGCCAGTATGAGGGAGTGCTCGATGCTCGGGCCGTAGCCGCTGGCGGTGACCAGGGCTCCCGACTCCCCGAGCGCGCCGCCCTTGATGGTCAGGAAGATGAACACGCCGTACGGCGGAGCGTCCTGGCACCCGTCGATGGAGCACTCGATGACGGGCAGCCCCTCCCCGAGCCTGACGACCTGGACGCCGTCGGTCTCCACCACCCGGGCACCGATGAAGTGCCCGGCGATCACCTCGGCGAGCCTGCGCTCGGAGGCGGAATCGGATGTGGGGGAAGACTGGTCGGTACCGCTCATGCGCCCAATCAAACCACGCCGCGCCGGTGGATGCGGTCGGCGCCCACCGGCCCTCGGGGCGGCTCAGGGCATCTCGACGACGAGCTTGCCGCGCACGTGCCCGCCGCGCAGCTCGGTGTAGGCCTGCCGCACGGAATCGGCGTCGAAGGGGTAGACGCGGGCGATCGTCACCTTCATGGTGCCGTCGGCCACGAGGGCGGCCGCCCGGCCCAGGTCCTCGGGTCGCGCGTCGCGCCCACCGGTGAACTGGGCCCCCTTGTCGAGGGACGACTGCGCGGGCACGATGGTCGCGATGGCCTCGGGGGCCAGGCCCAGCGCCACCGCGAGGTCGACGTACTCCGGGCCGTGGCAGTCGAGCAGCTTGGTCACCGGCGACGGCGCCGCAGCGCGGACCCGGGCCTCCAGGCCCTCGCCGTAGGCGACCGCGACGGCTCCCAGGGAGCGGACGTAGTCCAGGCTGCGCCCACTGGCGATGCCGATGACGGCGGCGCCCGCGTGGACGGCGAGCTGCACCGCCATCGAGCCGACGCCGCCCGAGGCGGCGCTGACCACGAGCACGTCGCCGTCGGAGACCTTCAGCGTGCGCAGTCCTCCGGACGCCGCCTCGACGACAACCCCGAGCGCGGCCGCCTGCACGAGGCTCAGGGCCGCGGGCTTGCGCACGACCGAGTCCGCCTCGACGACGAGACGCTCGGTCAGCGTCCCGCCCCCCGGTCCGCGTCCCGGGGCGACGTGCATGGTCCCCAGGACCTCGTCCCCGACCGCCACGGAGGTGACGCCCTCGCCGACGGCGTCGACGACGCCCGCGTAGTCGCGCCCCACGCCCTGGGGCCGCTGCGGGCCGTCGCCCCCCATCATGCCGGAGACGATCTTCCAGTCCACGGGGTTGAGACCCACCGCCTTGACCGCCACACGCACCTGCCCGGCCCCGGGCACGGGCTCGGGGGCCTCGACCATCTCCATGACCTCGGGGCCACCGAAACGTCGGTACTCAATCATTCGAACCATCGGAACACCCTCGTCCTTGTCGCCGCGAGCCGGCGCGCCCACGACGCCTCCGGCCATTTACTATGACTCTCATATAGTACATGACTCGTAGGAGATGAAGCGTCATGGTCACCGTGTCCGACTCGCCGCAGCTGCGGATGATCCTCGCCCTGCGCCGGCTGGGCAGCGCCCTGTCCATGAGCAACCGCGCCGTCGGCAGCGCGCTCGGCATCAAGGACGCGGACCTCGCCGTGCTCGACGTGCTCCACCGGGAGGGGCCGCTGACCCCCACCGAGCTCGCCCGGCGCACCCGCACCCACCTGGCCACCATGACGGGCGTGCTCAGGAGGCTGGAGGTGGGCGGGTGGGTGGAGCGCCGGCCCGACGCGACCGACCGGCGCTCGGTGCGCATCCACGCCGCAGGAGTGGACCGGCTGACCGCCGTCTTCGCGCGGGCGGACGAGGAGCTGGCGGAGCTCGTATCGGGCTGGTCCGAGGAGCAGGTGGCGGCACTCGTCGACTTCCTCGACGACGCCGGCGAGGTCGCCGGCCGGCTGGCCGACGACCTCGCGGCGGGCGCCCCCGACCGACGGCGCCACTGACTCGGTCCGACGCACCCGGTCGGGGATCAGGCCCGGGTGCGGGCGCCCGTCGCCCTGACCGACAGCCTCCTGACCCACAGGTACAGCCCGAGCGTCATCCCGGCGAACACCAGAGCGCCAAGGGCCTCGGAGACGGTCGTGAACCCGGAGCCGACTACGGCGAGCGGGTCCTCCTCCCCGCTCGCGGCCACGATGCCGGCCAGGACCACGCCGAACAGGCTCTCGCCCACGATCAGCCCGGTCGCGGCCAGCGTGCTCAGCCGCCTGGTGCTCTCCGGGTCCGCGGTCCCCGCCGCCCAGCGGTCGTAGAGCAGGCCCGCCACGGCGCCTACAGGGATGATGAGCGTCAGGCCCATCGGCAGGTACATGCCCATGCCCACGGCCAGCGGCGGCAGGTGCATCCGGTTCCTCGTCGCCCGGCCGAGCACCTCGTCGATGACGACCACGACCGCGCCGACCGCCGCGCCCAGACCCAGGAGCCCCCAGTTCAGGTCGCCGCCGAATACGCCCTTGGCCAGGGAGGACAGCAGGGCCGCCTGGGGCGCGGCCAGGGCGTTGTCGGTCGCGTTGGGCGCACCGGCGAAGCCGAAGCTGTTGTTGAGCAGGTGCAGAACCGGCGGGATGATCACCGAGCCGAACAGGACGCCGATGACCAGGGCGACCTGCTGCTTCCACGGGGTGGCCCTAACGAGCTGGCCGGTCTTGAGGTCCTGCAGGTTGTCGTTGGAGATGGTGGCCACTCCGAAGACGACCGCGGCGGTGAACAGGGTGTAGGCGATCAGCGCGTCCCCCTGACCGGGCGCCTGGGCGCCGTGCACCACCTTGATGAGCAGGGCGGCGGCGATCACGATGAGGATCCCGACCCCGGAGATGGGACTGTTGGAAGCGCCGATCAGGCCCGCCATGTAGCCGCACACGCCCGCGACGGCCAGACCGATCAGCAGCACGAAGAGGATGCTGACCACGACCATGCCGACCGCGTGGTGGCCGATGGGCGTGTCCCGCACGAACAGCCACAGGAGGAGCCCGATGGGCAGCATCGAGGCCAGGGTCACCCCGGCCACCACCCGCATGGACAGGTCGCGCTCGTGGACGGGCACGTCCTCCCCCTCGCCTCGGGCGCGGGTGGCCGCCAGGGCCTCCTTGACGCCCCGGGCGATGGGCAGGGCGATCTTGGCGAGCGTCCACACGGCGGCCACGGCCATGGCCCCCGCTCCGACGAAGCGCACGTCGGAGCTGAATATCCTCGACACGATCTCGCCGAGGTCGCCGCCGGCAGGGATCTGGCCGGCGGTGCGCAGCGGCAGCATGACGCCGAAGGAGATCACCAGTCCGACGATCATGGCTATGCCGACGGTGATGCCGACCAGGTGGCCCACACCGATCAGGGCCAGGGAGAGGCTGGCGCTAACCATGCTGCCGCCGGAGCCGACGCGGAAGGTCCGCTCGATGCTGCCGGCCACGACCTTCATCGCCGCCAGCGCGGCGAAGCCGGCCGACGCCAGTCCGCCCACAACGATGACCAGCAGGCCGCGCCTATTCTCCTCCGCGCCCTCGGCGCTGTCCCCCACGCGCAGCACCTCCGCCGCGGCCACGCCCTCGGGGAAGGGCAGGTCCGATCCGGTGACGAGGGCGCGGCGCAGCGGGATGGAGTACATGACGCCCAGCACGCCGCCCAGGGCGGTCACCAGCGCGGTCTCCCAGTAGGGGAAGCCCGTCCACCACCCGATCATGACCAGGCCGGGCAGCACGAAGATAATGGCCGACAGGGTGCCGGCCGCGGAGGCGATGGTCTGGACGATGTTGTTCTCCACCACGGAGTGGTCCCGGAAGCCGCGCAGGATCGCCATGGAGATGACCGCGGCCGGGATCGAGGTGGCGAAGGTGAGGCCGACCTTCAGACCCAGGTAGACGTTGGCGGCCGTGAACACCAGGGTGATGAGGCCGCCGATGACGACGCCCCGTACTGTGAGCTCGCGCACACCCGATGCGGCGGGAGCGGTATTGCCGGACATGGTTCTCCTCAGATGTGGGATACCGGACAAGATCGATATATGTCCATCGCGCACAATACGCCTCGGCGCCGGAACGCGTGCCGTCCTGCGCCGATGACTCATGACGGCCCCGGCGGCAGGGCTCCCCCGAACCCGTTCTCCCTATTTGAGCCGTGAAAAACACCCGTACCGGCCCCGCCGCCCCACTTTTCTCCGCCGCTTTCTCCTGCGGCCGGCACGAAGTCGGCAGCGGGCCCGGCAGCCCGGCCAGGCGCGCGGGACAAGCAGCAGACCGGCCAGAACAGTCACGAGGTCCGCCCGGTGGACACGATCAACCGACCAGGCGGCTACCCAGCAGCAGCGCAATGGGACCGCCACCGGCGAGGGCGCCGGAGACCGGCGCGGGGCCCGCGCCGGCGCGTCGACACCACAGTGTCCTCACCCGCACCTGCGCGAGCGAGGACCCTGGAATGGAGTGGAGCTAGAAGGAATCGAACCCCCGTCTCTTCCACAAGTGGAAGCGCGCTACCGACTGCGCCATAGCCCCGTGAAATATTATTGCGCCGCTATTGACATCGATCTGCGTGCAGTGGAGCTAGGGGGATTCGAACCCCCGACCTCTTCCATGCCATGGAAGCGCGCTACCGACTGCGCCATAGCCCCATTTTCGGGCGTCGCCCTGTCTGCGACGGGAATAAGTGTATGGAGTCCGCGTCCCCCGGGCAAATCCGTCTCGCGTGCGGTACCTCACCCCCCGTACCCCCGTCGCGGTCGTCCCGGCCGGGGCCGGGGCTCAGTCAGGGCTCAGGGCTCAGGACAGGAACCCGCCGAGCGCCCCGCCGGCCCCCGAGCCGTTCCGCTCCTCACCGCTGTTCCAGTGCTCGAGCCTCCATCCCGGGGATCGCCCGGTGCTGCCGAGCATCGCGTAGTGGCAGTTGTCCAGGCCGCGCAGCCCGAACCACGCGGAGGGATCGAGGCCCAGCAGACGGGTCGCCCCCAGGGTGATGGCCGCACCGTGCGCGACGACGACGACCGTCGCCTCACCGACTGCCGCGGCGATCCGCTCCAATGCGGCCCCCACCCGGGCGGCGGCGGCGGCACGGGTCTCGACCCCGACGCCCGCGGGGTCCCCGCCGGCCCGCCACACGGCGAACTGCTCCGGCCAGCCCTCCTCGATCCGGGCGCGTCCCAGTCCCTCCCACATGCCGAAGGACCGCTCCACGAGGCCGTGATCGATGCGTACGTCCACGCCGGTCACAGCGGACAGCGCCTCGGCGGTCTGCCGAGCGCGCCCCAGGGGTGAGGAGACGATCGCGGTCGGCCTCAGGGCCGCCAGCCCCGGGGCCGCCGACGCGGCCTGGGCGCGTCCGGCCTCATTGAGGGGGATGTCGACACGTCCCTGGACCTTGCCGGCGACGTTGTAGTCGGTCTGACCGTGCCGCCACAGGACGAGACGCGTCATGGACGGGCCCTTCAGCTCGCGGCGTCGGCCGGGGCCAGAGCATCCTCGGGCAGATCGATGCGCGGGCAGTCCTTCCACAGGCGCTCCAGCGCGTAGTACTCGCGGGCCTCGGCCTGCTGGACGTGGACGACGATGTCGGAGTAGTCGATGAGCACCCAGCTGGCCTCCTCAAGCCCCTCGCACTGCCTGCGCCTGGCCCCGGCCTTGAGCATGGCCTCGGCGATCGCGTCGACGAGCGCTCGCACCTGGCGGTCGTTGTCGCCCGAGAGGATGAGGAAGACGTCGGTCAAGGCGAGTCGCTCGGAGACGTCGATCGCAATGATGTTGTCCGCCTTCTTCCGTGCGGCGGCACGAGCGGCGGCAAGGGTCAGGGCGACAGCGTGGTCGGTGGCGGGCACGGGACTCCTTGAAGTCGGGCGATGGGCTCCAGCCCGTCAGCCTAGCAATCCAGCAGCGACGTCCAGGTGGGAACGGACTCGATAGCGCCTGCCGAGCTGCCGCCCTCACGGTTGAGGAGGAACCACACGACGCCAAGGACCACGAGAGCGACCACGACCACCACCAAGGCGACCAAGGCGATGAGCAGGATCTTGCCCATCTTCGACGTCTTCGGCGGCTCGGAGACCGGGCTCATCGGAGACGTCGCCGGGGCGGGCGCGTTCCAGCCCGCCTCCGAGCCGGCGGGTGCCGTCGCGCCGGGGCGCTCGGAGAGCTGCGGGTCGGGCGCCGCCGCCGGCTCGGGCATGGGCTCGTACGGGGTGAAGGCGGGCGCAGGTGCGGGCTCCTCGCCGACCGGCGCCTGAGGCTCCTCGGGAGCCTGCGGCGGTTGAGCTCCCTCGGGCCGCAGAATGCGCCACTGGGGGTTGTCGATGCCGTCGAACTCGTCGTCGACGGGGCGCACCTCGCTGAGCTCGCCGGTATTGGTGTCGACCGTGCGCACGCCCTGAGCCGCGTTGGGGATCCTCACGGTGGGGCGACGGGGCGGCCCTCCGGCGACCGGTTGCGCGGCCCACCCGGGCGGGCCGCCTGCGTCCGCGCTCCCGGGCGCGCCGTAGGCGTCGGCGCCCGAGGGGGCCGGGGCGGAGTCCCCGAGCTCGTAGGCGTCGGCGCCCGAGGGGGCCGGGGCGGAGTCATCCGCCCTGACGTC
>ERZ772917.622-NODE-622-length-24119-cov-14.014254_pt1 | contig 24119 bp, 15 predicted proteins | sample MGYA00511187_ERZ772917 | MGnify/ENA primary metagenome ERZ772917 (study PRJEB29015, sample SAMEA2737925) | human oral metagenome | biome: human oral; feature: human-associated habitat; material: dental | place: China | collected 2012 ...
AAATCGCAGCATGACACACAAAACACACACAGTCCGAAAAACATCCAGCACTCCAAAGCCCATTGTTCGGTCCGGTAATGGGAATGTCAAATGCAATAATCAACCAAATGATGCCCATCAGTGAAAGAAAAGCGGGTGCGCTGCTGGACACAACAGTCAGCAACCCCGATATGGCACGCAACTTCGACGATTACCCGATCGAGGAACTGCAAGTGCCATCAATCATCCTTCACGCCAAAGACGACAAACTAGCCGACTACAAAGCAATGGAAAAAGTGATCAATCGCTTCCCAGACTGTACATTCGTCAGCTTCGACACCGGTGGTCACATGATGAAGGGTCACGAGGACGAGGGAGGCAGGGCGGTCAGAAAATTCATGAAGCAGGCAATCCGCGACCAGCCCTCTTCTCTCGATTCTCACGGATAATGCTCGCAACCCACTGCCCTATACTCATCGGGGCCGATATTCAGGATCACAGGCTTGGCCCGTTTTGCTCCTGACCGCCCAGCGCGACAAGTTCGAAGCCGAACGACGCATCCTCAACCGCTCCCTGTTCACCCGCATCACCATCGACGACGAAGAGAACACCACCTACGCCCCCGACGAGACCACCGCCAGCGTCCTCGCCCACACCAACATCGATGCCCCGGCCCACGTCACCGCAGAAACAAAACCGCCCCGCCATGAGGCGGGGCCGGTTCCGGTCTTGTCATTGTCGGTGGAGCTAGGGGGATTCGAACCCCCGACCTTCTCATTGCGAACGAGACGCGCTACCAACTGCGCCATAGCCCCGAGTGCGCCACGATGGTAGCACCGTCACAGCCGCGCACCGCAACTCGGAGCGCCGTGAGCCGTGACACCGCCACCGGCGGCGCCACCAATCATCCTACTCACTCCCCGCTCACTCCCCGGCTGCGCGCCGGCGCTCAAGCACCTTGTCCAGGTCGATGGGCTGGAAGTCCTGCTCGTCCTCGACACCGGATGTGGCCAGTGCGCGAACCGACTGGGGGCGCGCCGGCACCGACACGGACTCGGACTCGAGGGCCTCCTCCGCAGGGGCCTCGAACTGCCGTCGTGGAGCCCTGGCGACCAGCGTGTAGGTGGGGGCGGGCACGTGCACCGGGTGCCAGCCCTGCGGCGGGGTCTGGGAGCCGTCCTCGCCGGTGTCCCACCTCAGTGCCGGCTCCCTGTCCGAGGCGGCACCCTCGCCCGATGCCCGCCCGGCATCCCCGGCGAAGCGGCTCGCCGTCCGCCCCGAACGGTCACCCTGCTCCTGTGAGGAGTCCTCGCGTGAAGCGCCCTCCTGCCCGGGGGCCGACTCATCCAGGTCTCCCTGGGCCTGCGTGGCCTGGGACGGGGACTGCTCCTGGGAGTCCGCCCGCTGCTCGGCGTCCACCGCCTGCTCCTGGGCGGCACGGGGCTCCTGGGCGGCGCGCAGCGCCGCCCCCAGGTTCTCCGCGGTCCCCGGCGCAACAAAGGCGGGAACCGCCGGGCGGCCGACCAGGCTCTCCAACTCCCGCTCAATCTCGGCAATGCGCTGACGCTCGCGGCGCTCGGCGGCGGCCGAGGCCACGGAGGCCTTGCGCCCGCCGACCATTGAGACCCCCAGGAGAGCCGTCGGGACAATGGCGGGCCACCAGGGCATGAGGCCCAGGCCGCCGACCAGCCACAGGATGGCGGCGGCGGCGAGTAGGGCGCCGGCGACGAGCGCGCGGTGCGAGGCCGCGACTCGACGCTGCTCCCTGTTGGTTTGGTGGAGCCGACGCGCACGCGCCAACTCGCGCTCCGTGCGCAGGGCGCGCACGTTCCTGACTGCGGGCCTGTTCATCGCCCTCACCTCCGGTCGGCGTCGAAAGATCTGTGCGTGTCCGCTGCTCGCACAAGCCTCATCCGCAGCGGTGCTGCCCCCGGTGGCCAGCACCCTCAACTCTGAGGAGTAGCGGTCATCGGCGTTGGACAGGGACATCACCTCGCGGCGCGCGACCAGGAACGGCAGAAGGTACACGGCGAGGACGACAACTAGCGCCAGCAGCGCCCAGATCCCGATCCCCACACCGCCACGGTAAGCCGCGCCGGGCCCCGACCCCAGTAACAGCGCGGCGTGTTGTGGACATGTTGCAGGACCGACTGATTTCCCCGGGGTTTCGCACGACAATAGCTGTCACACCCATCTCCCGCATCTCAAAACTCTCATGATGCTCAATCGTCACAGCGTTCACCGGTCCGATTTTTTTCCTGTTTTCCGTCTGACAGCGGGCGCACTCAGGCACGACGCGCGCGTCGTTCAGGTGCCGTCGTTCAACTGTCGTCATTCAGGTGTCTAGGAGCAGGCAGTGCAGCGTGTCCCCGGTGACCACCGAGCCCATGTCCTCGGGTACCACCGCTATGGCGTTGGCCTCCGACAGGCCGAGGAGGCGGGTGGAGCCGGGCGGCGTCGTCGGCTCGGCGCGGTAGCCGCGAGAGGGCGACCCGCTCAACCGCACGGGGACGAACTCCCGCTTGCCCGCCGGTGACTGCCAGCCCGTCGAGATGACGGCCGGCAGGCTCACCCGGTGCAGGTTCGACCACCCTGCGACCTGGCGCAGCACCGGCCGCACAAAGGTCTCAAAAGCGATCTGGGCGCTGACGGGGTCCCCCGGCAGGCAGAAGATCGGGGTGCCTTCCACCGTACCCACGCCGAGCTGACGCCCCGGAGACATGGCAACGGCGTCAAAGCGCACCGAGCCCAGGGGGGCCAGAACCTCCTTGACCGTGTCCCCCTGCCCCACCGAGAGCCCACCAGTGGTAATGAGCACGTCGGCCCGCACCAGCTGGTCCTCAATGGTCTCGGCCAGCGCCCCCAAGTCATCGGGCACCGCTGCTACGCGGAACGCCTGCCCACCGGCGTCGGCGACTGCACAGGCCAGGGCGTGCCCGTTGGCGTCGTAGACATCCCCGGGGTTCCTGGAGTTACCGGGCTCAATCAACTCGTCCCCCACCGAGACGACAACCACGCGCGGGGCCGGGTGAACCTTGACCCGGTGGCGGCCCAGTCCCGCCAGCAGGGCCACCTGACGGGCGGCGACCCGCGACCCCTGGGCCATGACTGTGGTGCCGGCCTCGACGTCCTCCGCCCGGCGGCGCACGTTCTCACCGGCCCGTGCCGGGACGGTGATCCGCACCCGCGAACCGCCCCGGTCGGTGTGCGTCCAGGGCACGACGGCGTCGGCCCCCTGCGGCAGGGGGGCGCCGGATTCGATCAGAACGGCGGCGCGGGGAACCAGCCGAGTGGGGCGCATATCACCGGCGCGCACGGCGTCCACCACGTCCAGGGCGACCGGGGAGCCCGTGGAGGCGCCCCGGGTCTCAGCGGCGACGACCGCATAGCCGTCCACGCCGGCCAGGTCGACAACCGGCAGGTCGAGCTCGGCGACAATGTCCTCGGCCAGGACACAGCCAACGGCGTCGGGCAGGAGGACATCTAGCGGGGCGGCCGACTGGGCGATCTCAAGGCAGGCGGCCAGTTGCTCGGCGACGGTTCTCATGGACTTCCTCCGCTGTCATATTGTTTCCGGGCCCAGAGCGGCCCAGGGCATATGGCTCAGGCTACCGGCCCACCGGGCCTTGGACGGCTCGCCGCACACGCTCCCGACCCCGGCGCCTGTTCGCGGGCCGGGTTCGGGAGCGCCTGTTCGCGGGCCGGGGTCGGGAGCTCCTGTTCGCGGGCCGGGCCGGGAGCACCCGACCCCGGGACCGACCGGGTGCGCCCGACCCGGGGCCGACCGACCCGACCCGAAGTGAGCCGAGCACGCCCGACCGCGCTGCACCCCGGCCCGGGGCCGTGCGGTGAGCGGACATGGGGACAGGTGCCCTCTTGCCATGGCGCACCCGAACGGGGATGCGGAACCTGAGAGGATAGGACCATGAGCCTTCCTGTGCGCAGTCTGCCCGACACCAGCCATCTAGAGGCCGACGACGCCAAAGAGCAACTGCGCAAGATGCTGCGCGAGGGGCGGCGCCACCACCACCGCCATCCGCTGAGCGGGCACGACGCCACCTGTGCGGCGCTAACGACGCACGCCCTGGAGGCGGTTGGGGGCATGCACTCGGTGGCCGCGTACGTCTCCGTGGGGCACGAGCCCTGCACTCAACCGCTCCTGGAAGAACTCACTCGCCTGGGGGTCACGGTGCTGCTGCCGGTGCTCGGCCCCCAGCTCTCGCGCTGCTGGGGACGGCTGTCCAGTATTGCCGAGCTTCAGGAGCGTGCTCCGGGTCGGCCCCCAGAGCCCCGCGGAGCGGTGCTGCCGGCTGAGGCCGTCGGCGAGGTCCAGGCCCTCATCGTTCCCGCCCTGGCGGTGGACCGTGGCGGGCGGCGCCTCGGGCAGGGCGGCGGCTGGTACGACCGCATGCTGCCCTTGCGCGGCGAGGGCGTCCAGGTCTTCGCCATGGTGCACCACGACGAGCTTGTCGCCGGCCCCCTGCCGCAAGAGCCCCACGACATGCCGGTAGACGCCGTCATTACCGAGCAGGCCTGGTTCCTGCTGAAGGGTTCGGCCTTCTCCGCCGGGGAGTGCTAACGGCTATCGGGGAGGACCGCCCGGTCCCGGCCTGCTCGGGCCTTCGCCCGGCGTCGACGATCGCGCGAGAACCCGCGGCCTCCCGGGAACCACAGGAGTATTGATTCGGTGCTTATCCACAGGGCTCGATAGGCCCGGTGGCGCCGCGCGCAGCCGGGTCGCAGCCTGGAGGCATGCCGTCGCCTGCCTCGCACTCCGCCTCTTCGTCCCCCGGGTCCCGCCTGCGGCTGCTGCGCCGCGGGCCCGACAGCGGCCCGCCCCCGGTGCGCCCCTCCTTGCTGCTGTGGCGTCACCGCCATCTGGTGGTGGCCTTCTGCCTGGGGGCCGCCGTACTCGTTGCTCTCAGCGTGCTGCGGCCGGCCGCCCCCGAGGGCCGTGAAGTGCTGGTCAGCACCCGAACGATCCTGGCCGGAGAGGTGATCGCCGACGCCGATGTGGCTGTGCGCCGTGTCGCCGTCTCGGCCCTGCCGGAGGCGGGGCTGGCGGATAAGCGGATCATCGGCGCCCGGGCGGCTGTCCGCCTGGAGGCCGGAACCGTTCTGACGACCTCAATGACCAGCGCGGCCCTGGCGGCGGACCTGGACCCCACCGAGCGAATCGTCCAGGTCCCGGTTGGCATTGGGGCGGAGCTGGCCGTTCCCGGCGCCCGGGTGGACATTGTTGGGGAATCCCCGCGCCTGTCCTCACCCGCCCTTGAGCCCGGCGGGGAGCCGGAGGGACTGGTCCTGTGCTCCCGGGCCAGGGTGATCCTGGCTCAGCAGGAGCAGAAGGGCCCTGAATGGGGCGCATCCGGGAGCAAGGTCATACTTATTACCCTTGCTGTTCCGGCAAGTGACGCTAGCCTTGTTGTTAGTGCGGCCACACGTGGAGCTCTCGGCATTGTGCTGAGCCCGTGATGTCGCAGCGGTGCCCCACCCTGGGGGGCCGCGACCCATCCGTTCTCACGGCGAATGGGCCGACCTGCATCTGCTCGCAGCTAGGAAAGGTTCCTCAATGTTCAAGGGCTTCAAGGAGTTCATCTCCCAGGGCAACGCCATCGAGTTGGCTGTCGCCGTCATTATCGGTGGGGCCTTCAAACCCATCGTCGACAACATCACCAAAGTGATCCTGGACATTATTGGCCAGATTATCGGCTCCCCGAACTTCGACTCCGTCGGCCAGTTCAAGATCTTCCAGGACGCTGACAGCTACATCCAGCCCGGTACTATTATCACCGCCCTGGTCAACTTCCTCCTGGTCGCTTTCGCGGTCTACTTCGCGATTGTCATGCCCATGAACAAGCTCAAGGAGCGCATGAAGCAGGAAGAGGAGGCCAAGCCCGCCGAGCCCACCGAAACCGAGATCCTGGGCGAGATTCGCGATCTGCTCGCCAAGCAGGCCGGAACCACCCCCTCGCGCTGACACGTATGTGGTGCACCTCTGGTGCACCACACCATCGCGAATGGGTCCAGCCGCCCATGAGGCGGATTCCAGCGGTCCTCGCAGCACCCGGAATTGGGGTTGCGGGGGCCGCGTCGTTTAAAGGGCCGCAGGCGGCCCTTCGGCTGGAGCAGAAGAGCGCGGGCCCGGGCCGCCTAATACGGGCCCGCACCACCCGCCCGGCGTACGCCGGGCGCTACGCCCCGTGCCGGCCGGTTCGCGCCGGGCGCTACGCCCAGTGGGGCGGCACCTCCCGCAGGAGCCGTGCATCATTGGAGCCCCGGGCCCGCCCACCAGCGCCGGCGTCGGTATTGCCCCGATCGCCCCGGTCTTGCGCACCGGCTTGGGACAGGGCGTCGGTCTGGCGCCGTCGCGCCTCCTCGGCGGCGGCCTCCGTGAGCTCCCCGCGGGCCACCCGGCGCTCATCGAGGGCCGAGAGCACCACCACCCGGCGACGGCCCCGCCTGCGACTCCCAGGAGTCCCCCGAGCCGCGCTCCCGGCGCCCGCCGGGCCCGCGCTTCCGGTGCTCACCGGGTCCGCCCCACAACGTTCGCCAGGACCGCGTCAATACCTGAGCCTCGGCGCCGCAGCGCCAGTGTCGCCCTGAGCTCCTCGGCCTCCTCCTCCACGGTGCGCTCAATCCCGTCGGAGCGGATCCAGGCCATGAGGTCGTCGAGCTGGTCGTCGGAGTAGGCCTGCAAGGGCAGGCCCTGAGCGATTGGAGGGCGGGGCCCCCGCTCGGCCTCCCCCGCCTTGGAACCGGTGCGGGTCGCTTCCCGCAGCCCGGAGGCGGAACCCTCGTGAGCCGCACCGCCCAGCGCGGCCCCCTCCTGCGGCTCGGGCTCCAGCGGCGAGGGCGGGTCGGGTACGAGGGCGAGCCTGGGGCCGGGAGCCGGGTCGTCCACGTGCTCGGGGACGGCCTCGACCTCGGGGCCGGCCTGCGCCTGGGCGCGGGCCTCAAGCACCTCGATGATCTCATCCTCAATGGTGCGGGCCTGAGCCTCCGGATCCACGAAAACACCGGCTGAGTACGCCATGTGGACCCTCCACCCCCGCTGGGTCAGGCGCTCCACCCAGTGACGGTCACGACGGCGCAGGCTCGGCTCGGCGACGTAGTCGGCGTCGTCGGTCAGGACCGCCACGAAGAGTTCTCCCGGGCAGTCGGGGTGGCCAATGGCCAGCGGGATCTTGGGGCCGTCACCCATCCCGTAGCGGGGCACAACAGTCAGGCCGCGCCTCCACAGGTGCTCCGCCAGGTCTATGAGGAGCCCGTCGGGCTCACCGCCGGGCTCCGGGGTTTGAGTCGGCGGCTGCGCCCCAGCGCGCACCAGGACCTCCCGCAGCAGGCGGGGGCCGGCGGAGTGCAGGCGGTCGGGGTCGATGTCGGAGGCCTCCAGGCAGGACACCACACGGGTTGTACCCCGGGAGGCGCACAATGCCTCCACCAGCGCCACCATGCCCCCATGGTCGGAGACATCCCCGAAGGAATAGATCGTTCGACCGTGCGGGGTCTTGGCGTAGCCCACCGACAGAATGACGTGGTCGCGGCGCAGCGAGCGGGCCTCGGAAAGATCCACCACGGTAAAGGGCTCAGGCGCCCCGGGGGCGAAGAAGCGCTCCAGGGACTCCGATCCGGCGACCGCCGTGGCCACGGCCTGGCGCAGCGCCTCAGCGTGACGGAGATTGAGGGCGATCACGCCCAGGGACTGCTCGGGGTGGCGCAGGGCGTGCTCAATGACCAAGTCGACGACATGCTCGACCTCGGCGCCCACGCTCTCGACCGCCGTCTGCCCCGGGGCGGGCATGCCCCGCCCCTCCACCAGATCCAGGTTCAGGCGGTTCGCCCCCGGTGGGGCGGGGATGGCCTCCACGACGCCCTCGTAGCCGTTGGCGGCCAGGAAGGCGGCGATCTCGGCGTCCAGGGTGTTGCGCCCGGTGGGCAGGGTCACGCGCGGAAGCAGGGGTCCGAGCTCGCCGGCCAGGCCACTGGTGGCCCGGCGCGGGTCCCCGACCACGAGCACTTGCTCGGCGCGCACAAAGGCCGGCAGCGCCTGGGCCACCGGCAGGTGGGCGCTGGCGTCCAGGACCGCCAGGTCGATGAGCGCTGTGGGTACGAACACCTGGGAGACCAGGGTGGGCGGGACGATCCACACTGGTTTGGCAATCATCGCCAGGGGGTAGGCGGCCAGAATGTCGCGCAGCGGGATGCCGTCCTCCCGGGACAGCGCCAGGTAGAGCGAACGCGCCGTGTCCTTGTCGGCCTCGATGGCCTCGCGCACGCGCCGGGCGCAGGCCTGGGCCACCGGGCCCGCCAATGAGGCGGTGTGGGCGGCGTCGAGCTCGCGCAGGGAGGCGGCCAGCCCGGCCAGGGCGGTAGCGTCCAGGCCCCCCATGTCGGGGTCGTTGCGCAGCGCCTGGGACAGCAGGGACGACCACCAGCAGTAGGTGAGCTCGGTGTCGATTTGGTCGTCCCGGAGGCGGCGCGCGGCAAGGTCCTTGACCAGGGGCGTCAGCCCCAGGGCGTCAAGCTCACCGAGAACCTGGTTAATGCGGGGCAGGTTCTGGGCGACCGCGTCGTCGTCGGCCAGAACCCGCGCCCGGGTCAGCAGGTCCTCCAGGGGCATGTCCATGAGGACAATGCCCTGGGAATTGCCCACCACCGGCTGAAGCTGCTCGAGGGTTGTGCGCGCCAGGTCGGCGGTGCGGCGGATCGTGTCCAGGCCCCCGGGCAGGCGGGGCCAGCCGCCGTCGGAGTCGTGGCGGCGCCACACCTCACGGCGCTGTTGGACTTTGACCAGTTCGGCGTGAAGATCGTCGACCACTCTGCCGGGGCGCACCAGGTCCTTGGCCTGCCTGGTGAAGCGTCGGCGCGTGGAGCCGTTCATGTCCAGGTGGCGCTCCTCGCGCCACCGCTTCGAGGCGGTGGCAATGACCATGTCGGCGGCGGAGCGCTCGAAAATCTCGGGCCGGAAGATATCAAGGGACTCCCGCACGCCGTCGAGCATGTCCAGCTGCTCGCACCACTGCCCCAGGGTCAGGGCCCGAGTCAGGCGCGTCTCATCGACAACCCTGGTGATGTCCTCGTCAATCTGCGGGCACAGGGTGTCCGCCAGATTCTGGAGGCGGTGGAGGGTGTCAACGGCCTCATCAATGTCGGCCACCGGGATGCCCCGCCACGGGGAGGCGGAGACCTCCGGGGACAGGGCGCCCAGGGCGTGGGCGGTGTGAAGGAGTTCGCGGGCCCGGGACAGGCCGGCGGGGTCGAGCCGCGCCAAGTGCCCGGCCTCGACGCGGGCCGTGGTGCGGGGCCGGGCGCGGGAACTGGTGAGCCCGGCCAGTTCTTTCAGGGCCTCATGGGCGCTGACCTGCCAGGGGGCGCGCGGGGCGTGCAGCGCGGTGATGTAGCGCGACAGGCGCGAGCGCACCGAAACCAATTCCTGGCGCAGGGCCACGATTTCGGCAACGTCCAGATCGGGCTCCCTGACCCCCAGGCTCTCCTTAATGCCCTCAGCGGCGTTGCGGCGCCAGGCGGCGTCCTCGGTCAGGTCCATGACAATGGAGCCCAGCCCCAGTTCACGCAGGGCGTCCGCTACCGCGCGCCCGTCGGCGCTGGTGGAGGGTACATGCATCACCGTGCGCCCCGAGGCGGCGGCGTCGGCGAGGATGGCCGCCAGGGTCGCGGCAATATCGGATCCGGGTGGGGCGTCCAGGAGCAGGGAGGCACCGGTGCCCACGGCTTCAACGGCGTCGAGCTGGGCGGGGTCGAGGTCTCCGGCGCCCCGCTCGGCGTCGGGGTCACGGTCCTCCCGGCGCGGCGGGTCGAGCGGAACATCCAGGGCGGCGCGGGCGCGCTGGTCCCCGGCCAGGGCGGCGACCAGGGCGGAGGAGCGGGCGCGCTCCTCAATGGCGTCGAAGTCCTCGACCAGCACCTGGCCGGGGTGGGCGAAAGCGCCGACGACGAGCCGCTCGTGGATGTCGAAGCCGGGCAGGTACTCCCGCCCCAGGGCGCCAATGCGGGCCAGCGTGGCACGGGGGGTGAAGCCCTCAGCGGACAGGGAGGCCCGGGCCAGGGCGTCGACGTCGGCGGTGCAGCCATAACGGCGCAGGGCCCGGGTCAGGACGGGGTTGACCTCAATGGACGGGTCCAGCGCAATGGTGGTGTCGGCCATTGCGGTAGACAGGCGCACGGGGCGCAGCAGTACCGGGGCATTGACGGTGCGCGCGCCCGCACCGCGCGGGCCCGCGGCGTCAGCCGGGGTGGGGGACTCGCCGGCCGTCCCCCCGGCCTCCGGCGCCTCCTCGGGGCGCCCGGCCTCCCCGCCCTGGTTCGCCAGGGCCCCGGAGCCTGCGGTGAGACGGGACGCGGTGGGGTCTTGGCGGCTGAGAGTCTCGTTCCAGGTGGCCACGCCCAGGGCGAGGTAGACGGGGGCGACGCCGAACTGGCGCGCAATGACTTGGGTGCGGCCGGCAACGTCGCGCAATGAGCGGCGCGCCACCGACTGGGCCGACCTCTCGCGCACGAGGTTGGCCAGGTGCGTAGGCCTGCCCGCATAGAGCTGGGCCAGGCCGGAGGGGTGGGCGGCGGTGAGGTCGACGACGCCGTCGAGGATGGTGATGTCGTCGAGGCTTGCGACTCCTCCCAGGGCCGCAAGCTCCTCGCGCCATGCGGCCAGCGCCTTATCGAGCTCCGGGCTGGGGGCGGGCGGCTCGGGGTCCGCCGGTGGCGGAGGGGGCGGGGGCGGGGGTGAGGCCTCGCCTTCGGAGTGCACGACAGCGCCGAAAGTGCTCTGCCCGGAGTCGGACGCAGGAGTAGTGACGCCGGTGGGCTTGTCCGTTGCCGGGTCCGGCTCTCGCCGCTTGCGGCGGAAGAAGAAGAATGGGGGCGTCATCTCACCAACATATAGGCACTGCCGGGCCGATCCCGGGAGATGTCCCCGGGGTGGCGCCAGGAAGGCGCCGCACAGAGGACCCCGGTGCTTCGCGCCCCCGATTGGATTCGAACCAACGACACCCGCTTTAGGAGAGCGGTGCTCTATCCCCTGAGCTACGAGGGCCTACAGCGGGCAACCCTACCAGTGCCGGCGGCAGGCGCCAGACGCGACGGGCGGTGGCGCCAGAACCCGGCCCATGCGCCGACCCGGCCCATGCGCCGACGGCGGGCCCGGCGGGCCGCGACCTCAGAAGTAGCCCGCGCCTGGCCCCATGCGCGGGCGGGCTCTACTCGAAGAGCCCGCCCGGCCGAAGGCGGCCCGCGCCCGGACCCGGGTTCTGGGCGCTCAGTCTCAGGCCCGAGCCCAGGGGGTGGAGGTGCGACTGACGGCGTTGTCGTCCTTGGAGCGCGAGGGCACCACGAGCACTGGGCAGGAGGCGTGCGAGAGCACTCCCTGACTGGTGGAGCCCAGGAGCAGGCCGGAGAAGCCCCCACGGCCGCGTGAGCCGACGACGACCAGGTCCACCGCCGTGGAGAACTCGGCCAGCAGTTCGGCGGCATTGCCGTCCAGGGCGTGGCGGCGCACTGTCACGCCGGGGTGGCCCTCAAGGGCGTCGGCGACGGCGCGCTCCAGTCCGGAGCGGACGTCGGTGAGGACCTGCTCGCGGTCCACCGCGGCCGGCAGCCAGGCCAGTGCGCCGGCCCCAGTGGCCATGGGCACCGCGGCAATAGCGGTCAATTCGGCGCCCCAGACCTCGGCCTCGCGCACGGCCCGGCGCAGCGCCTTGCGAGCCGAGCCAGAACCGTCCACGCCGACGACAATGCGCTTGACCGGGGTGTAGGCGGCGCCCTCAGTGTGGTGGGGCACCACCACGGCGGGGCAACGACTGTGGGCGGGCAAGGCGGAGGAGACGGTGCCCAGGAGGCGGTCGGCGAAACCGCCCCCGCCGCGGGTGCCGACCACGGCCATGGCGGCCTCAGCAGACAAGTCGACGAGCACCCCCGCGGGGTCCCCGGTCTCCAGCGAACTGGTCACCGTCACCCCGGCGCCCTGGACACGGGCCACGGCCTCGTCGACGACGGCCTGGGCGCCGGAGCGGATGGCGGAGTCGTCCAGGGCGGCGTAGCCGCCATCCAGGGAGGCGGTGGTGAAGGACGGCAGGGAGTAGGCGCACAGGATGTGGACGCGCCAGCCCTCGCAGGAGGCACGAGCGACGGCCCAGTCCACCGCGCCAAGCGATTCCGGTGACCCATCGACACCGACAAGGATGACGCTGTCTTCTGCCATGGTTGGAGCCCCTTTCCTGGGCGTTGGCTGCCTGTCCTGCTCCCATTATTGTGCCTTGAACCACGGTGTGCTCCAAAACACCACTGGTAACAGTCTCGGCCGGCAACGGCCTCGGCCCGGCCCGCCGGTTCGCGCCGACTCACCTCTAGTCGGCTTCCAGCCGGCTTCGCCGCAACGCCCGTGCCTCCCCGCCACCACAACGAAGCGCCTCCCCGCCCTCATTGGGCGGGGAGGCGCGTGCGATAACGCTGCGGGCGCTCAGAAGCGCAGGTAGATGGCGCCGTCGTAGACGGAGTGGTAGTGCACGCCGGTCGCCTCGGTGCCGGCGTCGACCATCATGCCGCCACCGGTGTAGATGCCGACGTGGCCGGGCCAGTAGAGAACGTCGCCGGGCTGCGCCTCGGAGGCGGAGATGACGGTGCCGGCGGCGTAGATGCCACCAGAGGAGTGGGGAAGGTCGTAGCCGAACTGGGCGTAGACGTAGGACACCAGACCGGAGCAGTCGAAAGCGGAGGGGCCGCCGGCTCCGGAGACGTAGGGGGCGCCGACGTACTGCATGGCCAGGGCCGCAATGGAACTGGCCGATGGGGCGGCTGCGGGAGCCTGGTAGGCGACGGTCTCAGTCGTCGAGGCGGCAGTGGTCTGCTCCCCCTGACCCTGATCCGCCGTTTCCTCGGGGGCGGGCTCCTCAGCGACCGCGGCCTCAACGGCGGCCTCGACAGTCGCCTCGGAAACCCACTGAGCGTCAGCAGGGGCGACAACCGCATCGTTGGTGGTGACGGCCTCGCGGACCGGGGTGGCAATGGCGCCGACGCCCGTGGCGCCCAGGGCGCCGGCGGAGGAGTCGAGCTCGGTGCTGCCACCGGCGGCGGAAGCGGCCGAGGCCAGCATGGTCAGCGCCAGGCCGGAGGAGGCGGCGACCGCGAACCCACGACGCGCACCCGGAGCGACCGCAGTCAGCGGAGTCACGGGGCGAGTGGCTTTGCGGTGGCGTGGTTTAGTGCGAGTGGTCATGAGGTGTTGTCTCCTATATAAGCCGACGAGGTGAGCTGTCGGGTTCGGGCTGGAGAAGCCCGGTCCGTGCGGTACGGACTTCACCCCAAGGCTCGTTGGGAGCGAGGCCCCCGTGAGCCGGATTGTGGTTCCCCCGTTCCTGCCTTCATGTGTTGGGAAGAGAGTGGACCGAGTCGAGCGGCAGGATTGAGCCTCACCTCGGGCCCCACGGGTACTTGTCCCCGGGAGGCAACGCAGACGCTACCTGAGCCCACCGGATTCGTCACAATTAGGTCTCACACAGAAATGTGACTCCAGTCACGTTTCAATAGTGTCCATCCTCCTCGAGGATGAGGGCCTCATCCTCAGAAGGGCGGACTTGCAAGCAAATCGCCAGACCATCGAGATGTCCGCCACCTGGACGTGAGCTGCAGCGCCCTGCGTGAGATGAATATCACATTGATGTGTTTCTTGTAATACTCGTGAGCAGTCGCATCATGCGGGTCTCGCCGGCTTACAGACGCCCTCGCCACCGCCCTTACCGCCAAGAGGCGCCCAGCGCGGCCCACGAGAGCGGCGAGCAGGAGCCTCACCGCCGACACGCCGGCCCGCCGACCCGGGCACGCGGCTCAGGCGCGTTCGGACCCCGTGCGCAGCAGGAAAAGATGACGGGCCAGATCCGTCGGCACGGCAACCGGTTCACCGCCGGCGCTGCGCACCCGGACCGCCGTCGGCCCCGCCCCCAACTCCACCGGGGAGCCCGGAACCACCCCGGCGTCCTCAAGCTCCCCCAGGAGCTCAGCATGGGCCTGGATGGGCTCGCCCACGCGGGCGACCGTGGACTTGATGACGCCCTCGCGCACGGCGCGCTCGGCACTGATCTCCTCGGCGGCGGGCCGGGGGTGCGCGACCGGGCCGACGGGAACCGGGTTGCCGAAGGGGTCAGTGGTGACCTCTTGAAGGATCCGGATCAGGCGCTCCTCGACCTTCTCACTCATAACGTGCTCCCAGCGGCAGGCCTCGTCGTGGACCAGGCGACGTTCGAGCCCAATGACGTCCAAGAGCAGCCTTTCAGCAAGCCGGTGCTTACGGATCACCTCGGTGGCCCGGTGCCGCCCCTCCGGAGTGAGCTCCAAGGAGCGGTCGTCAGCCACCCGGATAAGGCCGTCGCGCTCCATGCGGGCCACCGTCTGGGACACCGTGGGGCCGGAGTGGTCGAGGCGCTCCACAATGCGGGCGCGCAGCGGCGGGACGCCGTCCTCCTCGAGCTCATAGACCGTCTTGAGGTACATCTCGGTGGTGTCAATGAGCTCGCTCATAATGGGTGCCTCCTGAAGAGAGCCGGCTGCGTCGCGACACTGCGCAGCGGCGGCCACGGCGTCGCCCCGCGCGCGACCTCAAGGATATCGGGGTAAGGATATCGGGGTCCTCGCCACCGGTCCGGCGCGGGCCCGCCCGGCCCTCGCCCAAAGGCCGCCCGCTCACTGCTGAGCACCGTCGTCCACTGCTGGACGCCGTCGTCGTCACACCCACTGCCCGCGGACGGGCAGCGTCGGCGACCGCGCGCCCTTGCGCCGTGCGACGCCCGGCCGCCGCGCAGGAGCGGCGCAAGTCGGCGACCGCGCGCCCGTCCAGCGCCGCTCTCAACCCCCAGGCAGGTGAGGGAGCGTGGCCGAGGGGGTCAGGTTGACGCCCCAGGCGCGGCGCGCCAACACCCCGGCCAGCATAGGGGCGCATATTGCGGTCAGCCCCCCAATGACCAATGCGCAGCGCGGCCCCCACGCGTCGGAGACCCAGCCCATGAGCGGCGCCCCCACCGGCGTAGCCCCGAGGAAGAACATAATGAAGATGCTCATAACCCGCCCGCGCATTGTGGCCTCGGTGGTCAGCTGGATGGTCTGGTTGGCTGCCGTCAGCAGGGTAATCGTGCACAGCCCCACCGGAATAGTGGCCGCAGCGAAAAGCCAGTAGGTGGGCATGAGGGCCATGACCAGGGTGGCGACCCCCAGAGCGAGAGCGGCGGCCAGGACCGTGCGCACCCGCGGGGAATCCCGACGGGCCGCCAGCAGGGAGCCGCCCAGGGAGCCAACGGCGAAGATGGAGGAAATGGTCCCGTAGGCCTCGGACTCCAGGTCAAAGGCCGACCGGACCATGGCCGCCATGAGGACCTGGAAGTTGAGGGTGAGCATGGAGATCACGCAAATCACCGCGATAATGATCACCAGGTCGGGCCGGTGGCGCACATAGGCCAGCCCCTCGCGGACTTGCCCCTTGGCCCGATGCGCCCGGGCTATGGGGCGCAACTGGTCGACGCGCATGAGGACCAGGGCCAGGGTCGGGAAGAGGAAGGTCAGGGCGTTGACGGCGAAGACCGCCCCCGGGCCCACCCAGGCGATCACTACTCCGGCCGCCGCCGGACCCAGGAGGCGGGCGGCATTGAAGGAGGCGGAATTCAGGCCCACGGCATTGGCCAGGGAATCAGGCGGCACCATGCGCGCCACAAAGATCTGTCGCGCTGGAGAGTCGTAGGCGGAGGCGACCCCGGACAGGAGGGCGGCCGCGTAGACGTGCCACAACTGCACGGTGCCGGTCATGACGTCAATGGCCAGGACGGCCGAGACCACGCCCATGGCCGACTGGGTGAGCATGAGGAAGCGGCGCTGGTCAACCCTGTCGGCCACCACCCCGGCGTGCGCCGAGAGGAGCAGGACGGGCAGGAATTGCAGCGCGGTGGTGATCCCGGTGGCCGAGGCGGAATCGTCGGTGAGGATGCGCAGCACCAGCCAGTCCTGGGCCACGCGCTGCATCCAGGTGCCGGTGTTGGCCACCAGGGCGGCGACGAACCAGATCCGGTAGTTGTGGAAGCTCAGCGACTCGAATGTTCTGCTCACGGTGGCGCTCGCTCCGGGGTCGTGCTGCAGGTCGGCGACGCCTGCGGGTGCCCTGATCGTAAGCCCGCCCCCGCCGGCCGGCCGCCCCTGTCCCACACACACGACAACAAAATCCTCACAGCACAACAGCCACGGACGTTGTGCTGTGAGGATTTTGTTGTTCTGGCAGTGCCTGCGTCGGCTAGCTAATGCCGAGGATGGCCTTGATGGGTGTCAGGGTGAAGTAGACGACGAAGAGCGCCGCGGTCAGCCACATGAGCGGATGGACGGTCTTGGCCCGTCCCCGCGCCACCTGGACAACGACGTAGGTGACGAAGCCGGCCCCAATACCATTGGTAATGGAGTAGGAGAAGGGCATCATAATGATGGTCACGAAGGCGGGGATGGCCAGGTCGGGGCTCTTCCAGTCGATCTCCGTGACCTGCATCATCATAAGGAATCCGACAATGACCAGGGCCGGGGTGGCCGCCTCGTAGGGAACCATGGAGACCACCGGGGCGAGGAAAACCGAGAGCAGGAAGAGACCGCCAGTGACCACGTTGGCCAGGCCCGTGCGCGCCCCCTCACCCACGCCCGCCGCGGACTCCACATAAGAGGTGTTGGAAGACACACCGCCGGCACCACCGGCAATGGCGCCCAGGGAATCCACCACCAGGATTTCACGGGTGCGCGGCGGATTGCCCTTGTCGTCGAGGAGCCCGCCCTCGGCGCCAATGGCCACCATGGTGCCCATGGTGTCGAAGAAGTCGGCGAGCATGAGGGAGAAGACCAGGAGGATCACCGAGACGGCACCCAGCTTGTTCCAAGAGCCCAGCAGCGAGAAGTGGCCCAGGCCCGATAGATCGGGCATGGCCACGGGGCTGCCGGATAGGCCGGGGACGCTCAGGGCCCAGCCGGTGGGGTTGAGCTCGCCGAATTCGGGGTTGTCGTTGTAGGCCCCCAGGTGGGCGATTGACTCAATGACCACGGACACAACCGTGGAGGTAATGATGCCGATGAGGATCGCCCCGCGCACCTTGCGGATATACAGGACAATGGTCAGGAATAGGCCCAGGAGGAAAACCAGGACCGGCCAGCCCTGCAGCGAGCCGCCCAGGCCCAATTCCAGGGGCGTGCCACCGGCGCGCACGACCTTGGCGTCCACCAGGCCGATCAGGGCGATGAACAGGCCAATACCTACGCTAATGGCGGTGCGCAGGTGCGGGGGCACCGCCCGGAAGACGGCCTCACGGAAACCGGTGAGGACCAGGACGAGGATGATGACGCCCTCAATGACGATCAGGCCCATGGCGTCGGCGAAGGTCACGCCCTTAGTGCCCACGATCGTGTAGGCGACCATTGCGTTAATGCCCAAGCCCGCGGCCATGGCCAGGGGGTAGTTGGCGGCCACGCCCATGAGGATGGTCATGACACCGGCTATTAGGGCCGTACCGGCGGCGATTTGCGCCTTGGCCACATCCAGGTCCCCGCCGCCGGCCAGGGCGGTGCCCAGGATGAGCGGGTTGAGGACCAGGATGTAGGACATTGTGAAGAAGGTGACGACGCCGCCGCGCAGCTCGCGACCCAGGGTCGACCCGCGTTCGGAGATGTGGAAGAAGCGGTCCAGCGCCGAGATGGACGTCGAGGCAGTTGAGGGATGGGACTGGGAGGACACAGGTGTCCGGGGATTGCGTGTGCTCACGTCCCAGGATTCTCGCAGACGCCGCGCACATGGAACCAATCCTCCCCCGGATTTCGCCCATTCGATTCCCCGGGCCTTGCCCGTTCGTACCCGCTCGGCCGGCTCCGGACATCAAGAACTGCGCAGAACTCCGGGGAATTGAGCAACGCGACGCGGCAGGATGCAGCTGGCGGGTCAGTCGCGCTGGGGCAGGATCGCCTCGAGCTCGGCCAGAGTCCTGGGGGCGGAAGGGCGCTCCTGCGGGGCGGGGCGGGCGGCGAGTTCAGCGGTCAGATCGGCGACGGCGTCGCGGGCGGAGGCGGCGCGGGCGCGGCGCTCCTCCTCAGGGTCGGGCTGGGCGCCCTCCTCACTGGCGGCCCCGGGCACGACGGCGGGGGGGCGCCGCTCCCGCCCCGTTTGCGTCAGGGCCCCCGGTCGCCCGGGCAGTACGGGGTTCAGCGGTCGGCGACTGCTCCGCGGTGTCGTCCGCGGTGTCAGGAGCGCCGAGGCCCGCCTCATCCGGGGCGGCTGAGGTTAAGGCCTCACCTGGGATCGACGGGTCTTCGCTGGGGCCCGGCTCCACGCCCGCCCCAGTGGAGCCCTCGCCCTCCGGGTTGGAGGACCCTGGGGCGAAAGACTCGACCGGGGCCGGGGAGGCCTCGGCGGTTCTGAGCTCAGCGGGCTCAGGCTCGGCCGTCCCCGGCTCCCCCGGCTCCCCCGGCTCGGCGGCTCCTGCCGGCCCGGCCGCCTCCCGCTCCCCCGGCTCGGTTGCTCCTGCCGGCTCGGCCGTCCCCGGCTCCTTCGGCTCGGCGGCGGGCCGTCCCTTGCCGGCGTCGGTTGCCGGGTCGTTCTCGGAGGCGTCCCCCGGCGCCGATGACTCACCCGGGGCGGCCGGCGCCCCGCCCCGGGCCGGAGCGTCCTCAGGGGCGCCCGCGGCACGGTCCGTTCGGGTCAGCCGCCCGTCCCGGGCCGGTACATCCTCCTCAAGGGCACCCGGCTCGTCAGCGCCTCCAGCGGGCTCGGATCCGACCTGCTCCTCCTCAGTGGCTTGCGCCTTCTCCTTCTCCTTCTGGGCGATTTCCTTCCGGGCGATCGACTTCGCCTCAGCGGCCTGCTCCTCCTGGGCGGCCAACTCGACCTGGGTCAGCCCATTGCGCAGCGTGACACCGTCGGTGCCAATGACCTCCATGCGCCCCTCATCCACACGTGAGGGGGTCACGGGCCACTCAGGGCCCTGGTCGGGCAGGTCGGTCTCAGAGTGCGCGCCACAGCCGTGATCCAGGGAGACCACGCGGCCGTCGTCAGCGGCCCACTCGTTGGCGCACACGCCGAACATGGAGCGCATGGGCCCGGCCAGGCGCAGCAGGAAGCCGCAGGTGGAGCATGGGGCGTGAGCCTTGCGCACACCGTCGGCGTTAGGGCCATGATCACCGTCGTACCAGCGCTGGGCGGCCTGTTTGACACCTTCGGGGCTCAGGACCCGGGCGCGCCCCAGGTCGAGCTCATCCAAGGCGACAGCATCACCCTCCTCCTCTCCGGTGGCCTCCCATCCGGGCTCAAGACGCTCGTCGGTCTCGCGCTTGGGCAGGCGATCGGAGCGGGAGACATCACTGGGCATAAGCCGATCCGCCCAGGGGATCCAGGCAGGCGCCAGCAGCGCATCCTCACCGGGCAAGAGCTCCATTTCACAAACAGTGGCGGTACGCCCGCGCGGTGGACGGGTCAGGGTCACGGCCCAGCGCCACCCCCGGTAGCCGGGCATAGCGCAGTCGAAGAGGTGGGTAATAAGACGCTCACCGGCCGCGCGCGCTGCGACGTGGTCGGCCACAGCCCCGGGGGCGGTAACCTGCTCCAGGGTCCGCTGGGCCAAGGCAATGGCGGCGGCGGAGCTGAGTGTCCTGTCCTTGGCCGCCTGGGCCTGCTCGGAGGCGGAGGGCAGGGCCCCCGCCCGCTCCTGGGGGCCGGGGGCTGCGAGCGACACGCCCGCAATGGGTGTTGACTTCTCAGTCACTGCATCAGTCACGCCATCCAGTGTAGGGGCGCCGCCTGAGAGGCCGCCGCGAGGCCCCCGCGGACGCCGCCGCCGCGCCCCTCAGGCGGGCTCCCCGGGACCAAGACCTTCCGGGCCCCGCAGCTCAGGCCCCCGCGCCCCTCAGGCCGGTTCCACCGACACAATCCGGTGAACCGCCACCGTCAACTCGGTCTCGCGCGCAATATCGGCCAAGCGCACCCGCCCGGCTTCAACGGCCAGGACCCGCACCCGGCGCTCCTGCACGGCGCCGTCGGGGCCGGCCAGGCGCAGCCGCAAACGAGTGCGGGAGGCCTGGGCCTGGCGCAGCAGTGCCAGGGCGTGGACGGGATCGGTGGCGGCGCCCGCCGGCTCTCCGGCGGCACGGCGCTCCTCCTCCCCGGCGCGCAGTCGCCCCACAAGCGCGGCGAGCTCGCGCGGGCTGGGACTGCGCCGGCGCACGGTGTACTCCCCGCCGGGGCGCGTCGGCGCCGGGGCCCGCCTCCCCGGGGTCGCGGGGGTGGGGTCGAGGATGAGCCGTCCGGTGGAGTCCTCCATAACGGGGGCCAGCCCAGTGGCACGCAGCTCGCGCAGCACCTGGCCACTGGGCGCCGCGCACAGCAGCACACCAGGGGCGACCTCGTCCAGGCGCAACCCGGCCAGACGGGCGTCAGCCAGCAGCCCGGCGGCCACGGCCGGGTCGGCCACACGCAGCACCGACGACGTCGCCCGCACACGCACGGCCCCGTGGCGCCTGGCGGCGTCCTCCACCAGGACGCGCAGGGCGCTGGGCAGGGGCGACGGGCTGGGGCGGGCCAGGGCCTCCAAAAGCGTCGCGGCGTCGTAGCCGGCGTCCAGGGCGCCGCGCACCGACTCGGGAGTGAAGCGCACCCCCAGCGCCGCACCGCGAGATTCGACAACGGCGCAATTCTCCAGCAGGGCCGACAATTCGGGTGCAGGGCGGCCCGGGACAATGGCGGTGAGATCGGACTGCACCAGGAGAAGATCGACGGCCTCGGGCATGTCCCCGGCCAGGGCCTCCTCCAGGGCGGCGCTCAGGGCCTCCGGGTCTCCGGGGGACTCCTGGTCGCGCAGATGGGCCGCCAGGACCCGCCCGGAGGCCGACAGGGCGCCGCCCCCGGTCACGCCCAGGAACTCGGCCTCGGCCAGGACGGCGGTGACCGCTCCTTCCGGGACGGGGCGGCGAGGCCGGGCGAAGGTCAGTGCGGCGCGCACGAACGCGGGCGTCACCACGGCACCGGGGGGCAGGGAGTCCATGAGCAGCAGGACACGGCGTCGCAGACGTCGAGCCCAGCCGGCCTCCACCTCGGCGTTGAGAACGGCGCGCAGCACGCCGTCGTCGCCGCGGCGCCCCACCAACCAGGGGGTGCGCGCCGAGACCGCCCAGGCCGCCGCCAGGGGCGCCCAACGCTCGGGCACTGAACCTTCCAGCCACTGCCCGGCCCGCGTCGAGGGCATCCATGTGGCTCCGGCGTCGTCCAGGCCCAGCAGCCCGGCTCCGGCGGCGAGCTCTATCACGGTGGCCGCCGGGCCCGGCTCCAGCCCCAGGGCTTCAGCCGTGCGGGCCAGAGGGCGCACCCCGACCCCGCCGGCGCGCAGGATCGGCGCACCTTCGCGTCCCCACTCGTGCAGGAGGACGCCCACGAGCCGAACGGCCTCTTCGGCGCAACGTGCCGACTCGGCGGCCACGGCCCGGGGCGGTGAGACCGGGAGCCCCTGGGCCGGCTCGGGCTCCAACGGCCTGCGGGTCAGGCGCCCCTCCCGCAGAGCCAGGCCGACCTCGCGGGGCAGAAGGTAGCGGGTTGAGCCATTGGCGCGGCCGGCGCGCTCCAACCAGCCGCGCGCCAGAAGCTCCTCAGCGCCCCGGGTGCGCCCATCACTGCGCAAAGTACCCACCGGCGGCCCCCAGGTCAGGGCCTGGAGCATGGCTAGGGCCGGGGCGCTCAGGGGCGCGTTGGGCTCGGCGGCCCGCTCCTGGAGCTCGACCAGGGGCGGGGGCAGTTCGGCGGGGGGCCGGGTGGCCGGTGGGCCGAGCCCAAAGGGGTGGGGCCCGAAGGCGTCAACCAGCCCGGGCACCGGCAGCCCCCCAACAATGAGAACGAGCTCGCGCAGCCGCGTCAGCCGGGCCGCGACCTGGTCGGCGGGCAGGGGGAGATGGTCGGCGATGCCCTCGGGGCTGTCCGTCCCCAAAGCCACGACCGCCTCGGCCACCGCCAGGGTCGGGGCGTCCAGGCCGGCCAGGGCGGCCTCCACGCTGGCGCGAGCGCTGGCACGGGCGGCCAGGGCGGTGAAGGAGGACGACGGCGCGGCGCTCAGGTCGGGGCGGGCCAGGAGGAAGGCGGCGACCTGCCGGTCTGCGAGCGCGCCGAGATGGGCGGCCACCGCTTCGGTGCGGGCGACCGCAGAGGACGCGTCCGGCGTGCCGGGAACCTCCTGGGCACTCATCCAATCAAAGGTACCGCCATGCCCACCCGCCGCGCACCGGCTGCGTCCTTCCGCCGCTCCCCCGCGGCACTACTCCCCCGCGACCGCGCCCCGCCACCCGCGGCCGCGCCCCGCTCGTGGCGGTGCCCGAGGGCGGCAGGACGCCGATAGCTACTCCCTCGCGACCGCGCCCCGACGCTCTTGCCGGGAGCGGGGAGGGGACGTCCGGGAGCCGCGGGCGGGGCGGCAGTGGAATACTCCCTCGTATGTCTTTCTCCGCCTCTGATGCAGTGCCGGACGGACCCTTGATCGTCCAGAGCGATAAGACCATCCTGCTGGAGGTCGCCCACGCCGACGCTGACACCGCCCGTCGCGCCATCGCTCCCTTCGCCGAGCTGGAGCGGGCCCCCGAGCACATGCACACCTACCGGATTACGCCGCTGGCCCTGTGGAATGCGCGCGCCGCGGGCCTGGACGCCGAGACGGTGGTCCACACCCTCATTACCTACTCACGCTTCCCGGTACCCCACTCCCTGCTCACTGAGGTGGCCGAGACCATGGGCCGCTACGGGCGCCTTCAACTGCTGGCCGATCCGGCCCATGGCTTGGTCCTGCACACCACGGATGTGCCGGTTTTGGAGGAGGTGCTGCGCTCGCGCCGCACCACGGGGCTGCTGGGGGCGCGCTTGGGGGAGGAGGACGTCGTCGTTCACCCCTCCGAGCGCGGGCACCTCAAGCAGGTCCTCATTAAACTGGGCTGGCCCGCCGAGGACCTGGCCGGGTACGTCGACGGCGAGGCTCACCCCATTGCCCTGCGCGACGACCCCGCCGGCACGGCGGCGGGGGCGCCGGGCGCCTTCGCCTTGCGCCCCTACCAGGTGCAGGCGGTGGACGCCTTTTGGGCGGGGGGCTCGGGCGTGGTCGTCCTGCCCTGCGGGGCGGGCAAGACGCTGGTGGGTGCCGCCTCCATGGCCCGCAGCGCTACAACAACGCTCGTCCTGGTGACCAACGCCGTCTCGGCGCGGCAATGGAAGGAGGAGCTCATGCGGTTCACCTCGCTGAGCGCCGAGGAGATCGGGGAGTACTCCGGCAACCGCAAAGAGGTCCGTCCGGTGACCATCGCCACCTACCAGGTGCTCACCACCAAGCGCAAGGGCGTCTACCCGCACCTGGACCTGCTGGACTCCCATGACTGGGGCCTGATCGTCTACGACGAGGTCCACCTGCTGCCCGCCCCGGTCTTCCGCATGACCGCCGATCTTCAGGCCCGCCGCCGTCTGGGCTTGACCGCCACCCTGGTGCGCGAGGACGGGCGCGAGGACGAGGTCTTCAGCCTCATCGGCCCCAAACGCTACGACGCCCCCTGGAAGGACCTGGAGAACCAGGGGTGGATCGCCCCGGCGGTGTGCACTGAGGTGCGCCTGACCCTGGACGCCGGCGAGCGCATGGCTTACGCCACCGCCGAGAAGGAGGACCGCTACCGCCTTGCGGCCACGGTGCCCGCCAAGTTGACGGTGGTCGACCGGTTGTTGGCCCGCCACGCGGGAGAGTCGGCGCTGGTCATTGGCCAATACGTCGACCAGCTCACCGAGATCGCCGAGCACCTGGGGGCGCCGTTGATCACGGGGGCCACCACGGTGCGTGAGCGCCAACGGCTCTACGACGCCTTCCGCGCCGGGGAGGTCAGAACACTGGTGGTTTCTAAAGTCGCGAACTTCAGCATTGACCTGCCCGGGGCCAGCGTGGCCATCCAGGTTTCGGGCTCCTTCGGCTCGCGACAGGAGGAGGCCCAGCGCCTGGGGCGGATCGTGCGCCCCAAGGAGAGCGGGCGCCAGGCGCACTTCTACGCGGTGGTCACGCGCGACACGGTGGACCAGGAGTTCGCGGCGCACCGCCAGCGCTTCCTGGCCGAGCAGGGCTACGCCT
>ERZ772917.624-NODE-624-length-24066-cov-19.340927_pt1 | contig 24066 bp, 19 predicted proteins | sample MGYA00511187_ERZ772917 | MGnify/ENA primary metagenome ERZ772917 (study PRJEB29015, sample SAMEA2737925) | human oral metagenome | biome: human oral; feature: human-associated habitat; material: dental | place: China | collected 2012 ...
CGGTGGCGCTGCGCGTGTTCGTCTGCTTCTTCTCGCGGCAGATGTTCACGTCCATATCCTCGCCGCGCGGGTTTTCGCCGACGACCTGGCCCTCGTAGACCTCGGAGGAGGGCTCGACGATGAAGGAGCCTCGTTCCTGCAGATTCGTCATCGCGTAGGGGGTGGCCTGGCCGGCGCGGTCGGCGACGAGGGAACCGGTGAGGCGCTGCTCGATCGTTCCCTGCCAGGGGGCGTAGCCATCTGCGATGGACGAGGCGATGCCGGTGCCGCGAGTCTCGGTCAGGAAGCGCGTGCGGAAGCCGATGAGGCCGCGGGCGGGGACGACGAACTCCAGGCGGATCCATCCCGAGCCGTGGTTAGCCATGGTCTCCATGCGGCCCTTACGCGCGGCCATGAGCTGCGTGACGGCGCCGAGGTACTCCTCGGGGATGTCGATCGTCATGCGCTCCATGGGCTCGCTCAGCGTGCCGTCGATGTCCTTGGTGACGACCTGCGGCTTGCCGACGGTCAGCTCGAAGCCCTCGCGGCGCATCTGCTCAACGAGGATCGCCAGGGCGAGTTCGCCTCGGCCCTGGACCTCCCAGGCGTCCGGGCGCTCGGTGGGCAGGACCTTCAGGGACACGTTGCCGATGAGCTCGCGGTCGAGGCGGTCCTTGACCTGGCGGGCCGTGACCTTAGCACCCTTGACGCGGCCGGCCATGGGCGAGGTGTTGATGCCGATGGTCATGGAGATGGCCGGGTCGTCCACCGTGATGAGCGGGAGGGGACGCGGGTCCTCGAGGTCGACGAGGGACTCGCCGATCATGATGTCCTCGATGCCGGCGACGGCGACGATGTCACCGGGGGCGGCGGAGTCGGTGGACACGCGCTCGAGGCCCTCGGTGGCCAGCAGCTCGGAGATGTGGACGTGCTGGATGGTGCCGTCGTGGCGCGCCAGGCCCACGTCGGCGCCCTTCTTCAGGGTGCCGTTGTGGATGCGAAGCAGGGCGAGACGGCCCAGGAACGGCGAAGCGTCGAGGTTGGTGACGTGGGCCTGCAGCGGCATGGACTCGTCGTAGGAGGGGCCGGGGATGCGGTTCAGGATGGTCTCGAACAGGGGCTCGAGGTTCTCGGTGGGCAGCTGGCCGTCCCCCGGGTTTTCCAGCGAGCACTTGCCGGCCTTGGCGGAGGCGTAGACGACGGGAACGTCCATGAGGGAGTCCACGTCAATGTCGATGCCCTCGTTCATGAGGTCCTCACCCAGCGACAGGAGCAGGTCGGTCGTCTCGGAGACGACCTCCTCGATACGCGAGTCGGGGCGGTCAACCTTGTTGACGACGACGATGACGGGCAGGTGGGCCTGGAGGGCCTTGCGCAGCACGAAGCGGGTCTGCGGGAGCGGACCCTCGGAGGCATCGACCATGAGGACAACGCCGTCAACCATCGACAGGCCTCGCTCGACCTCGCCACCGAAGTCGGCGTGGCCGGGGGTGTCGATGACGTTGATGGTGACGCCGTTTTCCAGGCCGAGAGCCTGCGCCGCGGGGCCGCGATAGTGGACGGCGGTGTTCTTAGCGAGAATGGTGATGCCCTTCTCGCGCTCGAGGTCGCCGGAGTCCATGACGCGCTCGCCGGTCTTCTCGACTGTGTCGCGCTCGGAGAATGCTCCGGACTGCCAGAGCATTGCGTCAACCAGCGTGGTCTTGCCATGATCGACGTGTGCGACGATGGCGACATTTCGCAGGTCGGGACGCGTGGACATATGTGGACTCCTCAAATGTGGATACAGATTTATGCGTGTGAGGGGGCGAAGACGCCGCAAACACGACCGGCTCGAACCGATTTCACGCACATACGCCTTCAAGAATATCGGCTAAACAAGGGGCAACGCGATCCTCGTGTTGCGAATTCCACCACGTCGTGGACACGTGGCGGAGATATGAGGGGCCATCGGTCGGTCTATTTGCTCGTTCACAAGCAATGGCGTTAACTGGCTTGTATGACTGACATCGCCACGCTCAGTGCAGACGTTTCCACGGCCTCGGCCCTTGTCACCCCCTTCGGCGCACACCTGTTGTCGTGGCGTCCCACGGGTCACCCGGATGTCCTGTGGCTTTCCTCCCGCGCGGTGCTGGACGGCACGAAGGCGATCCGTGGTGGCATCCCCCTGTGCTTGCCCTGGTTCGGCAGCCCCACCGATTCCCCGACGAGGCCCGGCCAAGGAGCGGGTGCCCACGGTTTCGCCCGCACGAGTCCCTGGACGCTGCTGGGAAGCACCCAGCCCGCGAACGACGCCCCGGCCTCGTTCTCCTTCGAGCTGCACCACACGGGCGAAACCTCTGTCCTCTATCCGCACTCCTTCTGCGCGCGTCTGGACATCGCCGCCGGGGCCGAGCTGAACGTGACCCTCACCCTCACAAACGAGGATGACCACCCCTTCGCCATCGAGGCCGCCCTCCATACCTACTTGCACGTCGGCGACGTGAAGGACGTGACGGTGGAGGGCCTGGACGGCGAGCGCTACTACGACAAGGTCCGAGAGCGCTACGCCACCCAGACCGGCGACGTCACCTTCATCGGCCCGACCGACCGCGTCTACGCCTCCACCCAGCAGGTCCAGGTCATCGACCCGAAGCTGGGCCGGCGCATCATCGTGGACAAGAACGGCTCAGGCTCGACGATCGTGTGGAATCCCTGGTCACAGGGCGCGGCCACGATGAGCGACATCGGCGAGGGCGAGTGGCAGAACTTCGTGTGCGTGGAGACCGCGGCGGTGCGCGAGCGGGCGCTGACGCTGTGGCCGGGGCACCCCCACATCATGACGCAGACCCTTGCCGTGGAGACGCTGGACTAACCGCCCCACGGGTAGGATTGGCTCCAGCTACGACCAGAAAGGCCCTCATGGCTATCACTTCCGCGATCGCGTCCGCGTATCTGTCCATTTCCCGATGGAAGCTCTCCACGCAGCCCCTCCCGGACAAGGTCATCGTCATCGGCGCTCCGCACACCTCGAATTGGGATGGTGTCTTCATGGCGATTTCCATGTGGAAGTCCGGACGCACGTTCTCGTTCCTGGTGAAGGATTCCGTCGTCAAGGCCCCGGTGCTGGGTTGGTTCGTCAAGAAGATCGGCGCGGTTCCCGTGGAACGTAGCGCCGCGCACGGCCTGGTCGAGCAGGTTGCCCAGCGCATCCGCGAGGCAGACTCGTTCACGCTGTGCATCACGCCGAAGGGCACGCGATCGCCGCGTGATTTCTGGAAGTCCGGCTTCTATCGCATCGCGATGGAGGCGGGCGTGCCGATCCAGCTGGGCTTCATCGACCGCAACACCCGCACGTTTGGCTGGGGACCGACGTACCAGCCGACGGGTGACGTGCGCGCCGACATGGAGGTCATCCGCGCGTTTTACGCCGACAAGGTGGGCATTCGCCCCGAGAAGACCTCTGTGCCGCGGCTGCGCGCTGAGGACGAGGCCGAATGAGGCTCGCACGAGCGCTGCTCGGCACCGTTGGGGCTCTCGCCCTGACGGCGGGCGGCGCTGCTGCGTATGCGGACGAGCCGACGCAGATTCACCTCGTCGAGGTCTACGAGATGACGCCGGGCGTGAGCGCGACCCATCAGGTGACCCTGTCGACGGATCACGCACTGATCGGTGAGCAGTGTCAGTCGATGGGCACCGCCGCGCAGGCGACTTCCTCCCTGCTGGTGGATGTCAACGGGGTCATGGGGTGCCGTTTCACCTGGAACCTCGAGGATGCGGGCGCCGAGGTCGTCTCGGTCGACGACGGCGGGGTGTTCCACTTCGAGTCGACGTCGGCCCGACTGCTGGAGGGTTTTTCCTCGCCCGAGGCATCGGCCTCGATCGAGTCGGTGACCCTCATCGCTCACGATTCAATTGTCGTCGAGGCCTCTGACGGCGGTGAGATTTCCACTCCTTCGTCGTCCACGAAGAACGATGCGAGCACCGTCGTATGGCACGGCGTGACGGGCAACGTGAGTGCGTCGGGCTCGGTTGCCCCGGACGCCTCCGCGCCGACGCCATCGCCTTCCCCTTCTTCGACCGCGGCCCCCACGCCTCCCTCTGCGCAGCGAGGAGGGAGCTCACTCGAGCGTTCTCTGACGCCCGTCCTCGCACTGACTGGGTCGGTGTTGGCTCTGGCGATCATCGGGGCGCTCGTGCGGGGTCGCGCCGCGTCGCAACGGCGATCAGCAGACGCTCAGTTTGACCGCGACGCCTCGCTGAAGAATGCGCGCCGCGCTCAGGCGGATGCGCGTAAGACCTCCGCGCTCCCCTACGCGCGCCGCGCGGCCGACTCGAACGGGGCCGAGCCGCCTTCGGACGAGGAGCGTTTCACCCCGCCCGAGTGACCTCATTCGTCTGCGACAACGACGTGCCCCGACCTCTTTGCGAGGCCGGGGCACGTGTCGTTAGCCGATGTGGAAGTAGTGTTCGACGAGTTCTTCCACCGAAATACGCGAGTCGGCCAGGTCGTCGCGCAGGTGCACGTCCCCGAGCGCGACCAGGTGAGACGCCCACGAATCGATGAGGCCTGCAGGGAACACGCCCTTCGCCTCGTAGTCCTCGCGCTGGGTGAGAAGCCTGCCGGCGGCCTCGAAGCAGGAGCCGGGCAGCTGATCGAGGTCGGGGGTCTGCGAGGCGTCGCCGTCGACCTTGCGCTCACGCGCATAGTCGGCCATGCCCGGTTCGGTCAGGCCGATGCGTGCCGCGACAGCGATACCGGCCAGCAGCAGGTGGACGGCCGCGGAACCGTCGGGGCTGCGCAGCTCGACCGTTTGGGAGTCGTTCGGCAGCTCATCGATGGCAGGCTCGGCGGGGTTCGCGTCACGAAACATCGAGTCGTCAATGTTCTGCCATCCCAGGGGCACGCGCACGAGGACGGAACGGTTACGGTCGCCCCAGCAAATCGCCGTGGGCGCCTCCTGGTGCGGCACGAGGCGCAGGAAGGACGTGGGGACCGTGTTGCCAAACGCGGTGAGGGAAGCGGCATGCGATAGGTAACCGCCGATGACCTTCAGGGCCGTCTCCGTCAGGCCCGATCCGGTCGAGAACTGGTTGACACCGTCCTTGACGAGGCGGGTGTGGAAGTGCATGCCCGACCCGGCCTGACCGACCGCGATCTTCGGCGAGAAAGAGACGTGAATGCCGTAGGAGTGGGCGACTTCGCGCAGCACCCACTTGGCGAGCACAATCTGGTCGGCGGCATCCAGGGCGTCCACGGGCAGGAATTCAATCTCCTGTTGAACCATCTGACGACCGTCGGACACGAAGTTACCGACCTCCGAGTGGGCGTACTTGACCGCGCAGCCCATGGACACGAGGTGCAGCAGGGTTTCCGTGCGCACGCTCTCCCACTTCGAGAAGGGGCCCGATTCGTGGTAGCCGCGCTGCGGTTCGACCGGGAACAGGTCCTCCTCGTCGGAGAAGATGTAGTACTCGAGTTCGCCGAGGGCCTGCAGCTCGCAGCCTGTCTCTTCCTTCAGGGCGCGCTGAGCCTTGCGCAGAATCTCCTGCGGCGCCGAGGCCAGGGGCTTGCCGTCGACGTCGTAGAAGCCGCACAGGATATCCAGGGTCGGAATGTGCGAGAAGGGGTTGAGGAAAGCCGTGGCCAGGCGGGGCACGACGTACAGGTCCGAGGAGGTCGCCTCGACGAAGGCGAAGAGCGAGGAGCCGTCGACGCGCTCCCCCAGCGTCAGCACACGATCCAGGTGTGCCTTGGACTGGATCGCGAAGTTCAGCGTCTTCAGGCGACCATCCCCTCCGATATAGCGCAGGTTGAGCATCCTGATGCCGTTGTCCTCGATATAGCCGATGATGTCGGCTTTCGTAAATTCCTTCGCCGGCTTTCCGAGGGCAGCCACGAGGGGGTTTGGACTGAGGGAAACGGTGTCGGTCGACAGCATGAAGCACTCCTCTTTGAGTATGACTAGATTCACATTAGCGTGACCATTGTAGACCCCTTCAGCAAACCGAACAGAAGGGAGATAGTCGCAGACTTTCAATAGTTACGCAGATTGACGAACGAAAACGCTCCAGAATATTAGTGATGCTTGTTGCACTTTTGTAGCCAAGTCCAAGAAGCCACCATGGCGACCACTCCCCCCCAGCCTTCCGCACGACACGTCCAGACCACCCACTTGCTCGTGGCGAGGCCTCCTTATCGATTCCGCGCGCACATTCTGGCCGGCTCCAACCATGGAACTACTCCTGACCATCATGGCTCGCTACCGCTTCAACGTCTTGCACTGGCACCTCACCGACAACACCGGGTGGCGCATGCGCGCGTATCCCCACCTGGGAAACCCCGCCCTCGTCAATAAGGCTGCACACGGAAGCAACCAGACGCTCTGGCCCAGCGCCGCCTCTCTCAGCTTCGTCGAAGCCGCATTCCATCACGCCTGTTCCATCTTCCCCTCCCCAACCATCCACATCGGGGGAGCAGCGACCGACTGGGGGCAATGGGAATCCGATTCCTCCCTGATGCGCGCAGGACTCACCTCCGACGCAGTGATCGAGCGGCTATTTGTCGACCGGCGCTGCACACCCTCCACTTTCACGGCAGGCGTGCGGCCGCCTGGGATACCCTCACGAGGGCCTATCCGACACCTCCTCCGGGAACCATTCCCTCGCCCACCGTCCCGGGGACGTTGGACGCCGGGCCGCCGAGTCTTCCGGAGCGCCGTGGGTCCTGGCGGACACCGACACCCTCACCCTCAGCCACCCGGGGCGCGCCAACAGCACCCTCGAACCGGCGCACACCCTGTCTGACCGCCTTACCCACGCGTTGCACGGAGAGCGACTGAAAGGGGTCGAGGCCGTGGCATGGTCCTCGACCATCACCACCCCGGACCTCCTCTTCTACCATATCCTCCCCCGACTCCTCGTCGTCGCGGAAGCAGCGTGACACGGGGAGGACTCCCTCTCCTGGGAGAAACCGGCACCTCTCGTCGAGCAGGAGATGGCACACCTGCAACGCACAGTCCCCTACTGGAATCCGCAGCGGCCATAGTGAAGGGCCGCGCACCCATATCGAATGCGCGGCCCGTGCCCCCTAGCGGGGCAGGATTCGGAGCAGGCATGAACCCGCCCCACTAGGACTATGAAGGTGTTACGACCAGGCTTTCAGACGCTCAGCCAGAGCGCGTGCCGCAGCATCCAGACGCTCAGCTTCCTGGACATCCCCACCCTTGACCGCACGCCAGTACGAGACCTTCGTCCGCAAGAACTCACGACGCAGCTCAAGAATCTGCGCTTCTTCCCGCAATCGTTCATCCTGCTGCTCCAGCAAAGTAATGAACTCGGAAATATCGCGCTCTCCACCAAGGCCCGAGCGAACATACTCGCGCATATCAGCAATCGACATGCCCGACGCTGACAGGCACGACACCCACGTCAACAGCTCGAGGTCATCTTCCCGATAAATTCGATGACCACTCGAAGGATCACGCGCGATCGCGGGAATAACGTTCACATCTTCGTAGTAACGCAGGGTGGACGCGGGCAGCCCAACAAGCGCCGCTACCTCCTTGATGGAGTACGTGCGCCCGGAGCGAGTCCCTACCATGACTCCACCCTAAAAGACCTCAAGTCCTTGAAGTCAAGCGGAAGTGCGGGACGTGCATCACGCGCTGCGACCTGCACAAAGGCGCAATCGCCCATCTATTGCCGCGCAGGGTTGAGAATCGACACAAGACGCCACTGCGCACCTGCGTTAGAGAAGCTCTGCACGCCTCTGGGAAGCCCAGATCGGACACGTCTCCTCACGCATATGAACATCGACGCGGTCGAGAAGTTCACAACCGCCATTGAGATAGAAACGCGCATTCTTTTCCATCGAGGTCACGAAGCCGTAGGCGCGCCCACCACGCTTAGCCACATAATCCGGCAGGACCCGTGAGACCAGCCAGCGCCCCACGCCGCGGCCGCGCATGCTCGCATCAACGGAGAGCACCTCGAGATACCAGTCGAAATCGCCATTATCAACGGCGATCTGATCAGATCTGTCGGTGACGTCGAGAAAATCAGCCACGAGGCGTGGGGAGGAGTAGCGGAAAAGCTCGTAGCCTCCACTGACGAAGCTACGCACCACACCAACCTTGCGATCATGCGTGAGCGCCGTTGCAACAACGCGCCCCTCGTGCTCCACGACAAGCGCGTGACGCACCCACTGATAGGAGGAGGCGAGCATCCGATTGATCGCGGCCACGCATTGTGGGTAATGGTCCGGATGGTAGAGGTAGGGCTTGAGCATGATATGCAGCGGATAGTCGAGGAACTCCTCGGTGATAATACGCGTCATTTCGGGAATATCATCGCGCGTAGCAGGTCGACACTTCACGGGCCACCTCCTTCATCGACATGGACATATGAGCAATTTACTATCGAAAACCTAACTGCAGGTAGACACCCGTCACCCTGCGGGATAGACGCCGATCTGGCCTTGTCAACGAGGCGTGTTTTTCTTTGTCACTCGACGATCTTTCACTTGACGATCGGTCAGATAATGTTGCACACGTTCCCCTCGTTGCTTTGTATCCACGAACGGACGATAATCTAGTGGTTCATATCAGGAGGACTGCATGCGACTCTTTCGCGCCCTGTGCGCCACGCTCGGGGCACTGCTCATCGTGTCGACGCTACCGTCGGGGGCCTATGCCGCCGACGGGCCGACACTGTCAGAGACATTCGTCCTGACCAAGGACGGCCAGCTCGTTGACACGCTGACAATCATCGATCCGTCGCGAACGATGAGCGCGTCGGCCGGCAAGCCCTACGCCGGTAAGTCGTCGGACCAGCACGTTGAGTTCGTGACGCGCGACGATGCGACCGTGTGCCACATGCAGCTCACGTATACGAATGCTGAGAGGGAGTCTGAGTTCTCCCTCGAGAATTCAGGCGAGTTCGTCATGACCGCTCACGCCGAGCGCACGCTCACCGAGTCTCGCAAGTTGTTCCACCCGGACCTGACGCTTAAGTCTCTATCCCTGAGCGTCGAGGGGGAGGTGCAGTCCTCCACCGCGGGCGCTTCCACGTCTGCAACGACGTACGAAGGCCGCACATTCTCCTTCACCTCGTGGACCGACACCGTGCCCCAAATGATCACCGTGAAGGGCTCTCTCACCCCCGGCGGAGATCCCGGTGCCGCGGCGACGACGAATGCCTTGAAGTATCCGTGGGGCGTGACCCCGATGCCTGCCTCGGCCTCGGCGAGCCCGAGCGCAGCACCGACGGCGGACACTGCCGCCACACCCGAATCCTCCGATCCGCCGATTGCTCTTCTCGTCGGCCTCATCGTTGGCCTCATCCTTCTCGTTATCGGCATCGTCGTTGTCGTCTACGTTGTGCGGGCCAAGCGCGGAAAGAAGGCCACATCCGGAACGCAGGGTGCCGCCCCGGCAACTCAGGTACGCCGTCCCTCCCCTTCTCGCGGGAACGAGGGCGGGGTGCCCTACGCTCCTCCGGCACCGAATGCGCCCGCCCCTGCTCCGACTGCACCGTCCACCCCGGTCGTTTCTTCCACCGGGCGTCCTTCGGCCTCGTTGAATCCTCCGCAGCCGACGCCGCGTGACACCGGTTTCACGTGGGAGCACAAGTCGCACCCAAAACCCACCGCCGCTCCCACAGCTGCGAGCACACAGGCTCCTAAGAGGCGACACTCACGCAAGGACCACAGGCCTGTGGTCTTCCCCGAGCGCCCTGCCCAGCCGATCGCCGGTCAGCCGATGCCTACCGCTGGCATATCCAGCGGCCCCCTCCAGACCCCAATGGCTGATGCTCCTCAGCGCACCGCGACCCCGATTACGCCCCCTGTTTCCCCGCAGGCTCCTATCGCCGCGCCTACCCCGGCCATCACTCCAACACCCACGCAAGCGTCCCCGTCCGTCGCGACGGCGCCGCAGCCCGCAGCATCGACACCTCAGCAAGGAACTCGCACGGAGTCCACCCCTGATTCCTCGCTTCATCGTCGTTCGCGCCAGGCCTCGGAGGCTCAGCCGGTGGCCGACGCTCAGCCGGCGTTCCCAAGCAGGCGTTCGCAGCGTCAGGCGGTGCGCGACGCGCATGTTCCTCAGCCTATTCCGGCCCCCGAAGAAGCACCTGCGGCACAGCAGGCACCGGTTCCCATGCCCGAGCCTCCCGTCCCGCCCGTGCCGCTGCCTCCCCCCAGCGCCGTCGATGCTCCCGTGACAATGCTGATCCCGAAGGTGTGCCAGGCCGACATCCGGATGCCCGAGCCGGTCGTCGAACCCGAACCCGTCGCGGTGGTTGAGCCCGATCCCGTCGTCGAACCCGAGCCGGTCGTTGAACCCGAGCCGGTCGTCGAACCGGAGCCGGTCGCGGTGGTTGAGCCCGAGCCGGTCGTCGAACCGGAGCCGGTCGTTGAACCCGAGCCCGTCGCGATGGTCGAACCCGAGCCAGTCGTCGAGCCCGAACCGGTCGTGGAAGCTGCCCCGGCCTCGTCGATGTCGTTCATTGATGACGCGGAGATGCCGACCGCGCAAATTCGTCGTGTCCGTCGAGTAAGGCCCGCGGAACGGGAGACGCCCGAACCGGCCGCGCCGGTGCGCCAGCCCGAGCCCGTCACTCAGGTGTTCCCTCCCCCGATGACGCCGACTCCGTTCGAGCAGAGTGCACCCGCCATGCCCTCGGTCGTCGAGCAGCCGCAGGTGCCCGCATCCCCGCAGATGCCCGCGCCCCTCCAGACACCGGTCGCTGCGGCCCCCTTCCAGGAGGACTGGAACGCGGAAATCTCCCAGAAGAAGGAAGCCCCGCGCGAGCAGGAAGACGACAAGAAGCGCCGCGGGCTGTGGGGCTGGGGCAAGCGCCGCAAGAAGCGCAACGAGGCTGCCGTCTCGCCCGAGCCCGAGATCGATGAGCCGATTGACTCCTCGCACGCGCCGATGATTTCGGTCGACGCACAGGACGAGGATGACTGGAACGACTGGCAGAACTGGAACTCGCGCAGCTAAGCAAGCGCCGGGGCGACCCTACAGGCGGCTCTCGGCCTTAGCGAGCTCGACGTACTGCGCGAGCTCCTCGTCCAGATCGTCCAGATCGTCTGCCCCATCGGACGGTGCCTCGGTCTTAGCGTCCGCCTCATCCTGCCCGTAGCGTTCCAACAGGAGGCGCTCTCGGTAGAGGTTGTCCGCGCTCACCCCGATGGTACGGATGAGGGACGCGTTGAGGACCATGCCGACGATGATGCCGACAATCGGCAGGATCTGCGCCATCTTCATGCCAACGAGACGCGCTCCGAGGGCCGCGAACAAGGAGTTCACGGACGTCGTCAGCACGTTGTTCCCGACGCTCTCCATCGATCCGCGCTTGGTCAGTTTGCCTACCACTTTGTTAAAGATACGCATCGAGGTCTCCTTCTCGACGGCATGGTCATCAAGCGAGCTTCGCGGGGCGATCGCCTGGGATAAAACCATCGCGGAGAAGAGCTTTTCCGCTGGTTCCTTCGTGTCATACCCGTAGTACGCAGCCGTGTGTGACACGAGGCGCGCAGAGGAGGCCAGGAACGTCGCGATATCAAGCCCGATCGCCCCTGCAACCACGCCGATACCGGGTGCCGAAGCGATGCCCAGGCCGAGGATGGCCGCGACCGCCCCTCCCGTCGCGAATACGCTACTCACCGCTGCTTCCGTCGCGGTAACGGCGGCATATCCCACTTTTAGGTGGGGCCTGACCAATTGGATCTCTGCCAGGTCCAGGTTTCGGATGTCCTCGAGACACTCCACGTCGTTGCCGGCCCTGCGATGCGCCTTCACAATTCGTTCGCGCCGAACCGAGGATTCGGCGGCTGATGTCGCCTTCTCCACGAGCCCCAGGACAGCCGATGAGATCCAGCCTGCAATCGCAGCCCCGCCGGGGATTTTGCCCGCGAGGCCAACCACTTTTTTCACAGGGGTGAGCACGTACGAGCGGATGCGCTGTGTGACAACTCGAGGGCTGCGCGGGTTGACCTGAGCGGCCTTCCATTCCTGAATCGCATCCCACTGCGCACGGTCGTCGTCGGTCATGCGCTGACGAATATCGTCGCGCGTGCTGCTGTCTTCCTCCAACCGTTCCGCCATACCCCAAGCCTACACGGCCGGGAAAAAGTGGCCCACGCCGCAGAGCGAGTGGGACTACCACTCTCCTACGCGCGACTCTCGGCCTCGGCGATCTCCACGTAGCGCGCGACGTCTGCGCTCAGCTCCTGGGTGTCGGCAGGCCTCGCCAGGTCCGCCGAGGTACCGTCGGCGGCCTCCACGCGGCCATAGCGTTCCGCGAGGAAGCGCTCGCGATACAGGTGATCGGCGGTCTCGCCGATGGTGCGCATCAGGGCGGCATTCAGCCCGGCGCTCACGACGACGCCCGCCACTGGGACGATCTGCGCGAGCTTTCGGGATGCCAGGCGTACGCCCATTGCGCTGAAGAGGGAGTTCATCGCGCTCACGACCACGTTGCCGCCGAGGCCGTCGAGGGAACCTCGCCGGGAGAGGTCACGCATCACCTTGTTGAAGGCCAGCATCGTCGCCTGCTTTTCGACGACGAAATCGTGACCGCTGCCCGTCGGGTCGATCGCCTGCGAGAGCACCATCGTGGAGAAGAGCCTCTCCGTGGGGTCCTCCGAGTCATAGCCGTAGTAGGCGGCCGTGTGTGCAACGAGGCGGGTCGCGGCCGCCAGGAAGGTCGTGATATCGACGACGATCGCAGAGGCCGTGACCCCCAGTCCAGGGGCGGAGGCCACGCCCATACCGAGCACTGCGGCAACGGAGCCTCCGGAGGCGAACACGCCGCTCACCGCTCCCTCGGCGGCCGCGGTCGTCGAGTAGGCCAGGCTCAGTCGGGGCTTGACGGCGAGGACGTCGTCGAGCGCCAGCGAGCGGATATCCTGCAGGGTCCGCACGTCAAAGCCCACGGAACGGTAGGCCTTGAGGATGCGCTTGCGGCGCACCGAGGCCTCGGACGCGGATGCTGCCAGCTCGACGAGGCCGAGGGCAGCGGAGGACACGGTTCGAGTCAGCGCTTCACCGCCGGGCACCTTGCGCGCGATGGACACCGCCTTGCCCAGAGGCGCAAGGGCCGCCGAGCGGACGCGCTGCGAGATGACTCGGGGGCGGATCGGGCGCATCTGCGTGTCCTTCCACCGCTGGATTTCGTCCCAGTGGGCGGCATCGGACTCGCTCATGCGCGCGCGCAGATCATCAGACATGCTCTCCCCGTTTCTCTCACTGGAGCTAACTTACCAACACTACACAGTGAGGGCCTTGAGCGGGGCTGTGGCGCGTCCGCTTCCCCTGTTATGCTTGTGACCTGGTAGTCAGATTCGGCCTCGATACGAAGGAGCTTCCATGGAATCGCGCGAGTCACTCATCAACCAGATCGCTCTTCTCCATGAGGAGAAGGAACACCAGAAGATCATCGCGCTCATCGAGGGACAACCCCCGGCCGCGATGGACTACGAGCTGACGAGCCTGCTGGCGCGCGCCTACATCAACTACGCCCAGCCGTACATGGATTCCTTCCATGAACACATCAAGCACGCAGTGGAGCTGCTGCGCAGCGTTGAGGCCGAGGGCATGGCTGACCCGCAGTGGTACTACCGCATCGGCACCGCCCTGTACTGGCAGGACGAGGAAGAAAGCGCCATGACCTACTTGGAGCAGTGCCTCGCGATGGACCCCACCCACGAGGACGCTCCGCAGATCATCGAGGAGTGCAAGCGCGCCCTTGAGCGCCGCACAGTCGTGCGTCCCCTCGATATGCGAGCGCTTGTCGACTTCTTCGAGCGCAACGACTACAGGTACGAGGTTGAGGACAATCGCCTGCGCACGGGCTTCACGAACGGCTACTACGTGTTCTCCGTGATCGACGACGGCGCGGATCTGAGCATGTGGGGCGGCATCCGCGAGGACGTGTCGATGGAGCTGCGCCCGCGCCTCATCCAGGCGTGCAACGACTGGAACGCGGCCACCAAGTGGCCCAAGGTCTACGTCGCGACGCTGGACGACGGCACGCAGCGCGTGTGTGCCGAGCAGTTCGTCTCGTCTCGCTACGGCATGACCGACGCGCAGGTGTCGATCAACATCGACCGCTTCATCTCCGCGTCCGAGTCCTTCTTCAAGGAGCAGATCGAGCGCATCCCCGCACTGGGTGGCTCGAGCGAGTAACGCTCGTACAGAGACGTTCCCCGGCCTCGTCTTTTCGGACGAGGTCGGGGTTCGTTATACGATCACTGCCCTACGCGCTGCGGCGGGGCACGTATACGCTGAGGCCACCATCGCTGACCACTCCGGTGAGCGTTCCATCGTCCGCGACGTGCACGGACGGGTGGCCTCCGATGATGCACTCCCACTCCTGGCCGGCGTGGCGCGTTCCCACGTAGAGTGTCTTCTCGGCGGCCATCCGATCGGAGAGGATGACGGCGCAGCCGGAGCCGGGGATCTCATCCTTGCCTTCGCGGGCGAAGCCGACCACGTCGGGATCGTCGAAGGCATTGTGCTGCGGGCCGACAGCCGCGCGGGCCCGCAGCTCCATGAGGATCGGTAGCTCGCGCACGGCAGGCAGGTCATCGGACTCGGGGGAACCCAGGAGGTCACCCCAGAACACGCAGGGAACCCCGGCCTCGTTGAAGAGGATGAGGGCGTAGGCGGCCGCCTTGAACCAAGGGGCGACCGTTGAGGCCAAGGACTGGCCTGGCTGCGTGTCGTGGTTTTCGACGAAGGTGACGGACTTGTCGGGGCGGGAGGCCGTCAGCGTGTTCTCCCACAGGCGAGCAAGGTCCACATTGCCGTCCGAAACCGACGCATCGTGCAGGTGGTAGTGCAGGGGAACATCGAAGAGCATGACGTTCGGGACTCGCGTCAGGTAGTTCTCGAGTTCGCGCACGTCGCCGTTCCAGTACTCGCCGACGGCGGGCAGGCGGTGCCCCGTCGAGGCGCGCAGGTCCTCAAGCCAGCGGGCGTAGAAGTCCGAGCCCACGTGTTTAACGGCGTCCAGGCGTAGCCCATCTACTCCGGTGGTCTCGACGTACCACTTGCCCCAGCGATCCAGCTCCTCGCTGACGCGGGGGTCGGTCACGTCCACGTCGCAGCCCATCAGGTAGTCGAAGTTACCGAACTCGGTGTCGACGGACTCGTTCCACTGTTTGCCTTCGAAGAGCCACAGGCCGTTGCGCTTCGTGGCTTCATCCCAGTCGACACCGTGGAAGCACGTCCAGTCCCACGTGAAGTCCGAGTACACGCCCGCGCGCCCCGGGAACGTGAAGCGGGTCCACGCCTCGATCATCTCGGGCTCGCCGATCGCCTCATGACGGTTCTGGGGGTTGATCGGGGTGGCTCGCACGGTCTCAGTCGCGTCGGCGCCCATGCGGTGGTTGAGGACGATGTCGGCGCACACCGCGATTCCCGCCTCGTGCAGGGCCTCGATGGCGGCCAGGTATTCGTCCTTCGTCCCGTACTTCGTGGGCACGGAGCCACGCTGGTCAAACTCGCCCAGGTCGTACAGGTCGTAGACGCCGTAGCCGACGTCATCGATGCCCTTGTGCCCCTTGTAGGCGGGCGGCAGCCAGATCGCTGTCACGCCCAGGTCCGCGATCTCCTGGGCGTGCTCGGCGAGGTAGCGCCAGTGGCTGGCATCCGGGGCCATGTCCCAGGCGAAGGCTTGCAGGATCAGGGGGCCCGCCTCCGTCACGGACGAGGCCAGGGCCGGGTCAGTCGTCTCATTCACCCGCATATCGTGGCAGGTTTCCCCTTCCCCGGGCGCGCGAGGAGGGCAAACAGTGGCCGGTTATACACGGTCACGAGGCCTGGGCTGAGCGCCACGTTTGAGCGCGGCCCGGCCCAGGCCTCGTCGGCGATGTCGTTACTTGCGCCGACCGAAGATGCCCTTGAAACCGTCCGCGATGCCAGAGGCCGCGGTCATCGCACCATCGGCGATGCCGGTCGCCGCAGTCTTTGCGCCACTCGTGACGGCCTTAGTCGTGCTCTCGAGCGCCTGCTGGGCATTGTCCAGCACGCCCGTCTCCTGATCGTCGGGGGTCGCATCGCTGACCGACTGCTTCCAGACCTCGGCGTCGACTCCGGGAGGCGGCAGCTCGCGCAGGTGCCCCTTGAGGCGGGTGGACTGGGACTGGAGCGACACGAACGTCATGCCGCCCGAGACAACACCGCCGATGACGGGAATAACCTTGGAGACACCCTGCGCAAAGCTCTTCTTCGTGAGGTTGATGCCGATGAAACGCAGGCAGTGCTTCATCACTGGGTACCACGAGGTCTTTGTCAGCGCCTGCTTGGTCAGCTGCTTCTGGAAGGCAGGCATAGCGACCGAACGCGCGAACGTCGTCAGGGACTGGGCCGCGCCGCCAACGCCGAGCATGACGCCGAAGAACACCGCGAGGACACCGATCATCTCGTCATCGACCTCGTCCATGTCGCTGAGGAGCTCGCGCCAACCGTACAGGTAGGCGAGCTTCTGCATAATCCTGAACGCATGCACGTAGTACTGGGTCAGGTCTGCGGGGACCGTCCCGAGCATCGCGAAGCCGCCGGGGAGGCCTGCGGCGAAAGACATCGCCGCGGACTTGTTTGTCTCGAAGGAGATGATGCCGTCCGCGAGCTTATCGAGATCTGTCAGGGACACTCCTGCGAGCACCGGGTTGGAGTCAACGGCGCGCCCAATCGCTTCGTCACTCATGTGGAGTTTGCGCAGTTCCTGACGCAGGAACTCGTCGCGGGTGATGCGCACGCCGCGGATGCGCACGACCTTCTTGAGAAATTCAATCGCGTACTGTTCGGCTTCCGAGTCCTGCTGGGCAATCGTGTCGCGCAGCTCTGCGACGCCCTCGGTGGCATCTTCTGTCGTTTCCGCTTCGCCGCTCGTGTCGAGCACGATCTCCCGGCCATCTTCTTCGTATTCACCGTTGGCGCCGAGCTCGTTGAGGTTGTCGCTCATCTCGTTCCTTTACACTCCGTTGTAACCTCGATACCGGGTCTAGATACGCAACAACTATAGCCTACTTTTTCTGCGATCTGGCTCCCATGACACACCGTCATCTTTCTCAGATGCGGGGACCTCAGCGGCGGGCCTAGGCTGATCTCATGTGGATCGTCGCGGCCTGCCTGTCTGCCCTGTTTGCGGGGCTGACCGCCGTCCTGGCGAAGGCGGGCGTTGCGTCGACGAATTCGACCGTCGCGACGGCGCTGCGCACGGTTGTCGTGGCCGCGGGCGCGTGGGGTATGGCGGCGCTGACGGGAACGGCTTCCGGCACCGCGTCTATCGACGGAACTTCTGCGCTGTTCCTGGTGTTGTCCGGGTTGGCGACGGGGGCCTCGTGGCTGTGCTACTTCGCGGCGCTTTCCCGAGGGGATGTATCCCGCGTGGCGCCGATCGACAAGCTGTCGACGGTCCTGGCGATCATCCTCGCACTCATCCTGCTGGGCGAGCCGGTGAGCGCAGGGGGCGCGGCCGGGATTATCGCGATCACGGCGGGGACGCTCCTGATGGTGGAGCCGTCCGACCTGTCGGGCCTGCCTCGAGCGCTGCGCGGGGGCGGGAGCTGGCTGACGTTCGCGCTTGCGTCCGCTCTGTTTGCCGCGCTGACGTCAATCCTCGGGAAGGTTGGCATTTCGGGGATTGATCCGACGCTGGGGACGGCGGTGCGCACGCTGGTAGTGCTGGCGATGGCGTGGGTGATCGTGGGCGCGCAGGGCCGGATGGGCGAAGTTCGGTTGGTCCCCGGCCGGGAGCTCGCGTTTATCATCGCGTCGGGCGCTGCGACGTGCGCGTCGTGGCTGGCCTACTATCACGCCTTGAAAGATGGGCCTGCGTCGGTTGTGGTACCCATCGACAAGCTGTCGATTCTCGTGACCGTCGCGGTGTCAGCCGCCGCGTTTCACGAGCGTTTCACGCTGCGCTACCTGCTCGGCCTCGCCCTCATGTGCGCGGGCACGGCGGCCATGGTGGTGGCGTAATTCGTACCTGCTCCGCGCTCTAGTGGCCTTGTTTTTCTTCTGAGGTGTCCGTGTTGTTGACAATGAGTTGACTGAGCGGGAACGGTCCGGTCGTCTCGGTGGTGGTCACGAGGCCGTTAATGGTCTGGGTGTCACCCGTGAAGGGGTTGGTGGCCGTACCCGCCCACGTGGTGGTCAGCGTGATGGTGCGCGTGGCGGAGGGGTATGGGCCGTCCAGGAAAGACTTCCACCCGTTGGGTGCCTTGTAGTAGTGGCGGATCAGGGCGGGGTCGGTGTTGGGGTCCATGCCTTCTTGCCAGGGCATGCCCGGCGAGGTCGTGGTCACGTCCGGGGTTCCATCCCCCCAGCTCCACGTGTAGGACGTGGCCGTCAGGGTGACGGTGATGTCGCGGCCCAACAACGTGACAGTGTGGGTTTGCGTGGGATGTGTGGCTGCGACGAGCGTGGGAATGTACTTGTTCGTGTACGACACCCCTTCGGGCCGCTTGTGCAGACCCGCGCCGTCTGGGTGGATGGTCGTTGCGGCTAGATAGAGGATGTCACGCGTCGTGGGGATCCGGCCTGGATCCTGATCGGCGCCGCCCTCAGGGTCTGACGGGAGAGGACAGTTGTCGACGGTGTTGTCGTCGGAGACCGTGGGGCTGTTGGGGGCCTTGTTGACGTACACTTTCATGCAACGCGCAGGACCTTTGTAAGAGGTAGCAGCGGGATCAAACGCCCCTTCAGCTGTCAGCTGGTTTCGCTGATCATCCAGGGTCCATGGATAGCCGAGTGATGGTTGCTCGATGGGAATGTGATACTTCTGTTGTTCCTGCAGATATATGTTCGCTGCATCATTACTTCCGTCTGCACAGAATCCAAGTTGTGAACCGAAGGCATCAGCGCAAGAACTGGTCGGGGGGATAGTGCTGCTGTCAGCGAGTGCTATGCCCGCACTGATATTGGATATCGCCGCTGTGAGAACGATGGTGCCAATCCATGTGAACTTATTGGCCATCCCGCGATACACCTCCTCCAGTAACGATCCAGCGCCCGTCTTTCCAGGTCATAAAGAACGCTAAAGTCACATCGAATGACGTATCGCTTTTAATGATTCGCTGACCAATACAAGCAGTTCCATTGTTGGTCGATGCCTTAAACACGACACCAATAGTGCCGTCCTGCACTCCCCACTTCTCGTCCGTAACGGGTTCCACCGATACGATGCCCGTAATGGTAGAGCTATTGTCATACATCCACCCATTTGCATAGAGATCGGTGATGTTCTTGATGTAGGTCTCCCGAAAACTCTCTCCAGGCTCGGTGATATCAGCAAAAGGTTGTGTATCACCTGTATTCCACGCATAAGTGAGTGTCTCGACAGCATACTCAGCAGCGAGTTCGGCGCCTCGTTCTGTGTTTTCCTTGGCTGCCTCGGACAGTTCGGGCTTGGTGTAGGTGTCTGCTGCGAACTCGGCTGGGCGCACGAGGACTCCGTCGGGACCAATCGCGTAGCCGCCCGACATGGCAGGCTCACTCGACGCTGATGGCATGGGCGCGGGGTGCACCGTGGGTGTCGCCGCGGCGCTGGGGTGTTCGTTCCACCAGTCAATGCCCGCGGCCAGCCTGTAGGCACCAACAGATGCCACAGCCACCAGCACAGTGAGCCCAATCCCGATTGCCCATGGGCGCAGCGCTGCATGCGTGGCTGCTCGGGAGCGCTTCTTGCGGCGCGACGGCTGGGTGAGGAAGTCTTGCTCTTCTTCCTCGATGTCGGGTCGCTCGGATAGGGGTGGGACCTTCATGGTGTGTGTACCTCCACGGTGAGGTGTCCTCCGACGCGCCCCCACCGTGGGGGCGCGTCCTTTCTTATCAGGGTACGCGTAGAACCGACACGAAATACTAAGAATGCTGCGCAACCATCACGCAAATCCTCCCACCCGCATTCCCGTAACCGCACGGATGTGCACGCCCGGCCCCGGCCTCGTCCGTTGAACGTGCGGTCACGGACCATTCCCCGGGAAATACTCCTCGGCGATCCCATCCAGCTGTGCGCGGATTTCGTCGAAGGGGCGGTCCAGGTCGAGCGTCGTCGCGCTGATGCGGTTGCCGCTCATGCGGTAGGTGGCGTCGGGCTGGATGTCCTCGTCGGTGGCGGCGTAGAGGAGCATGCCCGAAACCTCGGTGCCCTCCCCCGCGCGCTCGAACGCTATCTGTTTGTTCTTCACGTACGCGAAGATCTGATAGAGGTTCCCCGAGTGAACGGTCCTCTTGGCGAAGTTGCTCTGCATCGTGGACGCGTAGTATTTCGCGTCGATGATGAGCACGCGGCCGCGAGCGCTCAGCGTAATGTCGCTGCGCATGGCGGGCAGACCCTCCGAGGCCTCGTCGTCCAGCGCCCACTCAATGAAGGAGGCGCTGGCGCGCAGCTGCGGGTGTTCCCTGCGGTAGTACTCGAGGATGAATTTCTCGTAGAGGCGGCTCATGCGCTGTTCGTCGAAGAAATCCATCATGCGCGTACTGCCGTCGCTCTGAGTCTGGAGCAGCCCTTTGACGACGAGCCAGCATACGGCCATCAGCATGCGGTACGCGCGGTTATTGCGGTCATAGCGCATGTTCCAGTCGACCGTGTGCAGGTCGATCTCGCGCACGTCCGCGAAGAACACCATGAGCTTCTTCAGACTCTTCTTGCGCGCCTTCGAGATGTCCGAGCGCACGAGCAGCGCGACCGTCGCCTTGATGACCCGGTTCATCGTCGTGTCGACGCTGAACTCGTCGTAGGAGCACACCAGTTGGCGGCGCAGAAAAGCCTGCGATTTCACGGAGTCGGTGACCTCGATTTTGCCGCGCAGGGAGGAGCGCGCCTCGGTTCGGCTCACGTACTCCTGCCCGAGGCCTCGTTTGAGTTGCAGGGACACGCCTCGCTCGAGGATGGCGGCGCACAGCTCGGCGGCGTTGTCGAAGTCCTCCGTGGCCACAGCGCGGAAACCCTGCTCGCGTAGCGCCGAAAAGGCATAGGCGAGCATGTGGAAGACGTTGCGGACGCGAATCACCGCAGCGACCTGCGCAGCCTGTCGGTCCACTCGCGGACCTTGCCGGGCTCGTCAAACCAGTATTCCTTGAGCATCGGGATGAGCTCGTAGTCCACGATCGAGGCCAGGGCCGCATCGGTGCATTTCTCAGGTTTCATGTTGCAGAAGTAGCTGTGTCCGATGCAGAAGCCCTCGCCGAGGGACTCATCCTCGGCGATCGCACGGTTGAGGGATTCCACCTCGCGCACCAGGGCCTCGAACCTCGGATTGCCGAGGCCGGAGCAGTACTCACGGAAGCCGTCAGAGTCGAAGGCGGGGCACAGTTCCACGAAGGCGAAGCGGCGGCGCAGCGCGTAGTCGAGCAGGGCGAGGCTGCGGTCAGCCGTGTTCATCATGCCAATAATGTGGACGTTAGCGGGAACGCTGAACAGTTCGCGGGAGTAGAGGAGCTGGAGTTTGTATCCTCGCTTATCGCTCTCGATAAGCATGAACAGCTCGCCAAAGATCTTGGAGAGGTTGCCGCGGTTGATCTCGTCGATGATGAAGAAGTATGCGTTCTCCTCGTCGTCGGCGGCCTTCTTGCAGAAGGAGTAGAAGGCGCCCTTGACAAGCTCAAATCCCGCGCCGGAGGGCCGGTACCCCTCGATGAAGTCCTCGTAGGAGTAACTCTGGTGGAATTGGACCAGCATGACCCGTGAGGTGTCCTTAACCCCCATCATCGAGTAGGCGAGGCGCTTGGCGGCGTAGGTCTTTCCTACGCCAGGTGCTCCCTGCATGATGATGTTCTTCTTCGTGCGCAACAGCCCCACGATCGCGTCGTAGCGTTCCCCGCCCATGTAGACCTCGTCAAGGAATTGCCGGGCGGAGTACTCCGGGAAGATTACAAGTGGTTCCTCGCTCTCAACGTCGTCGTCACTGTCCTCGAAGAACGTCTCAATGCGAGAAAGGAGTTCAGGGTAGTCGGTGATCTCGGTGAGGGTCTTCATCGGGAGCTGTTGATCACTTCGCCAGCTTCCCTGACGCTTCCACGACACCTCGCGCAGGTGCGGGTATTCCCCACCATCCGGGTCATAGACGTAGTCACCCATGACGACGCCACGGCCGATGATCTCCTTCAGGCCGCGTTTCACGAAAATAACGTCGCCTGGCTTCATCTCATTCGCGAACTGCCAGACCGCCCGCGCCGAATTCGTCTGGGACGTATTATCGTCGCGAGTTTCGAGCAGGCGTTGACGCATCTCTTCCTTAGTGGCGTACCCCCTCAGATCACCGAGCTGATGCCACCCCAGCCCCATAACGCCACGCTCGTAGAACTCTTCCCACATGCAGGCGCCCCTGCCGGGTGCGTAGAGCCAATAGCGCACGGTCTCCACGTCGGCATCCCCCAGGGCAGCCGCCTGAGTAACTTCTTCCTTGTCGTTGTCAGCCTCTTTGTTCTCACGGTTGACCAGTTTGGAAGGGCGCAACACGCATGCGGAGAGCTCGGGGAAGGTTGTGTATGCGTATTGTCCCTTCTTCATAGCACCCCGGATCATGTTGCACCACATCAAATAGTCAGAGCCGGTTCCGATACGTCTGATGGAACCCGCCCATGTTCCGATTAGCTCGGGCATACGCCCGGGAATGCTGAGAAACTGACGGTCTCGTAACCACAAGTTAGCGTACGTATACGGGCGAACCCAGAATAGCCCCATCGTAATGTTCCAGCTGACCCCTTCCTGCTTAACAGCAGAATCGAAGTAGGAGCAGAAATTAGTTTCGTCGATTACATTTGGCTTGTCCGCATAGCGGAGCGCACAGGCGAAGAGTAGCCACAAGGTGTCGATCTCAGCCTCAGTATTCCTTGCGCTGTCAGAAAACCTTGCATTTCTACCACTCAGGGCTGGGATGACAGATAAGTCCTCCGGTATCGCAGCGACCACCCGAAAGTGCCGAGCCATACCCAGCGCAACCCTCTCGCGGTCTAATTTGGACATGGTTCGATTAAAGAGTCCAAAGACCGTAAACGGATCAATATCCGTCGGATCACCACTGGAATCGAGCGTCGGCAGAGCCATTCCGATCTGCGCGTAGACCCGCCGCAGAGTTGCAATGAGCGCCTGCCGATCACCCTTGAAGGCAAGCAGCTTGTCTGCTAGTTCCATGTAGAAGCTCGTCCATGAGCACTGGCTATCCGTCGTCATGGCCACACCCTACCACCCGGGTGACAGGCGACACGGTTTACGCACACGAGTACCCAACAGCAAAACCGGGCCACGCCCTCGCGCGACCCGGCCACTGCCTCGTCAGACTGAGGCGTTTAGGTGACTTCCGCCGTCGTAAGCGGAACGATTCCACTCAACGTATCCCCCAGCGTATCTTCGGCACGGTCGAGCTCGTAGCGCATCTGCAGGTTCATCCAGAATCCCGGGATCGTACCAAAGTAGCGGGACAGCCGCATCGCGGTATCGGCCGTGATTCCGCGCTTTCCGTGGACGATTTCATTGATACGACGAGGCGGAACACCGATAGCGACGGCGAGATTGTGCTGCGTAATTCCGAAGCCCTTAATGAAGTCTTCCATGAGGACTTCACCCGGGTGAATCGGAGCAGCCTTAGTGGTAGTCAACGATCTCAACCCCTTCTGTACCAGTATCATCCAGGCCGTCACCCATCACGAACGTGTTCGGAGAGATACCGCCACTGAACGGCACCCCCTATGGTTCTCAACGACCCAGTGCTACCATCCTACTAACCGCGTCGGGCTTGGACTGGCGCACTCTACTACGGGGATCCTCGCCATCACGGCGAGGATCCCTTGGTATTTCAAGAGCATCGCACACTTCGTCACGCAGACGTACCTACTCCTCTCACCATAAGCAAGCGACCGAGCCACGCCCTCGCGCGACCCGGCCACTGCCTCATTCAGAAATGATTAAACATTAAACCTGAACTCAACGACGTCTCCGTCCGCCATCACGTAGTCCTTGCCTTCCATGCGGACCTTGCCGGCGGCCTTCGCGGCGGCCATGGAGCCGGCCTCGACCAGGTCGTCGTAGGAGACGACCTCGGCCTTGATGAAGCCCTTCTCGAAGTCCGTGTGGATGACGCCGGCGGCCTTG
>ERZ772917.626-NODE-626-length-24031-cov-17.454454_pt1 | contig 24031 bp, 21 predicted proteins | sample MGYA00511187_ERZ772917 | MGnify/ENA primary metagenome ERZ772917 (study PRJEB29015, sample SAMEA2737925) | human oral metagenome | biome: human oral; feature: human-associated habitat; material: dental | place: China | collected 2012 ...
GTTGCAGCCCCCGCTTCCGGGTCGGCCTGCCGCGGTGGGGATCGCACGCCGCGTCGGGTTCCGGGATTGGGGGCTGCGGCGCGTCCGGAGCATCTTGACACCCACGTCTTCAATCGCTTTTCCGTAATGCGAGCGACGGAGCATATGCCTTTATTATTCTGGAAGTAAACACCCGCAGTCCGACACTGTTCGAGGGAGAGCATCGTGGAAGTTCACAACAGTCAGGGCACTCGCTCCATCCGTTCGCGCGTCGTTATGTTTGCAACTACTCTGGCCCTTGCCGCTACAGCGTGCGGCTGTCAACAGACCACGCCCGCGGCGGAGGGGCCGTGGGCGTCCGACATTGAGCAGGCGCGCAATGAGTGGGCGTCCAACGAATTCGTTCAATCTGTCCTCTCCGACTCTGCCATCAGCGAGGCCGAACTCCAGGACATGCGTCAGCGCGTGCTGAACTGCCTGACAGACAAGGGCATCACCGGCGCATCGTTCGGCCCGGACGGCACGCTGAACGTCCCCGATCAGCCGGTTGGCTCCACCATATCCGCCGAACAGCAACAAGAATTCGAATACGCCTGTTCCGTCGATGCCGGTCAGCCGATCATCGAGGCGCTCGAGTTCGACATGCGAGTCAACCCGGACCACCGGGATATCAACGAGCTGTACACGCAGTGTTTGATCCGCAACAAGGCGGTTGAGCCGTCGTTCACAGCCCAAGACCTCACGCGCGCTCTCGAGAGCGGAACGCCTCTCTCAAGCGCCCTGCCTTTCATCGACCCCTCCCAGGGTCCCGACATTTTGCGACGATGTTTCGAGGACCCCAGCAGATGACCACAACCACCCTCAGGAGTTGAGATGGCAAGTTTTCGCCGCTGGCTCGCCCTCACCGCGTTCGTCGCTGTCATCGCCGGTGCGGGTGGGGTCAGCGCGGGTATTCTCATCGCCTCGCCACCCACACCGGCCTCGCTGGCCTCGTCATCTGCGCCGTCGACGGTCCCCGTCACCACGCGCGAGTTCACCGACACGCGCTCCCTCACCCTCACGATTCCCCCGGCCTCGCCTCACGAACTCACCTCCCCCATCACCGGGCGCATCACGGCGCTTCAGGCAGCGACGGGAACTCCCATCACCTCCGGTTCTATTCCCTGCGAGATCGACGGACTGCCCATTCTTGCCTTAGCTCTGTCCACCCCGCTCTATCAGGACGTGGTGGACGGAGCCACGGGACCAGATATCGGTGCCCTGAACGCTGAGCTTGCGCGGCTCGGATATGCAGCTCCCGCGGAATCTCAGCGGGTCACAGCCTCCACGCGCGCGGCCCTGGCCTCGGCGATGGGCGTGAACGATGGAGCCGGAGGTGTCCCCTCCCGCATCGAAGCCTCTCACGTCCTGTGGATCCCGGCGCCGACCGTCACCCCCTCATCGGTCCCCATTCACCTGGGAGACAGCGTCGATACGAGCACTGTTTTCCTCGCCCTGGAGGACTCCCGCGACGCTTTGCGCCTCTCCGTTCCACCGGACGCCTATCCCGCGGACCACGTCATCACCCTGGGGGACACGGACTACCCCGTTCCCGCTGACGGCGTGATCACCGACCCCACTCTGACGGCGACGATCTTGTCTTCCCACGAGTACACGGCCTTCGTCCGCTCCACCCCAAGCAGCGATGGACCCGTTCAGTTGCCGGTCTCCTGGAAGCTCGCCACCCCCATCACCGTCACGGTCGTCCCACCGGCCTCGGTGATCGGAGATACGACGGATGCGTGCGTCTTTGCAAGCGGCACGCCGATTCCCGTCTCTATCGTTTCTTCTCAGCTTGGCCAAACCTACGTCCTGCCAGCTACCCCGCTCTCCGCCGTCGACACCGCCGTCGAGGGACGCTCATGTCCGTCGAGCTAGACAACGTCGGGCACAAGTTCGCCGCAACCCCGTGGCTCTTTCGCCATCTGAGCGCCCGCTGCGAGGACGGCACCCTCACCGCCATCGTCGGCCCGTCCGGTTCTGGCAAATCAACCCTGCTGTCACTGATCGCGGGATGGGACACTCCAACCGAGGGAACGATCAGTATCCCCCGTCCGTCTGATACGCAGAACCCCCGTATTGCGTGGGTCTTCCAGAACCCGTTCGGCGTTCGCGCGCGCAGCGCGATTGACCACGTCTCGCTGCCCCTGTTGGCCCGCGGCATGAGCCGGGCGCAGGCCGATGTCGAGGCAAATCGGCTCCTCGACGCTTTCAACCTGGCGCATCTCGCGGAGCGCTCTTTTCGGGATCTGTCGGGCGGCGAGGCTCAGCGTGTGCTACTCGCGCGCGGGCTCGCATGCTCCCCCACCCTGCTCCTCGTCGATGAACCGACCGCGCAGCTTGATCAGTCCACGGCTCTCGACATTGCCTCCACGCTCGGCTCGCTGCGCGAGGACGGGGTGAGCGTCGTGATCGCGACGCACGATCCGTCGATTCGAGCGCAGTGCGACGCCGTCATTGACCTCGCCCGTTTCCAGGATGAGGAGGGACAGAAATGAGCACACTCTCGTGGCGCGCGCTCCTGTCCGAGGCATGGAGGGATTGTCTGAGCGGGACGGCTCGCGTCGGATTTCTGACTCTTCTGGCCACCGTCCTGGTCGGGGGCGCGATCTGCGCCGACGCATTCTCGCTGCGTTCCCTCAGCGTTGAGGCAGCCTCTTTTCGTGCCCACCTGGGATCGGTGCGCGTCCTCCAATCGCAAGGCAGCATCGACGGAGCCGCCTGCGAGGCCCTGTCGCGAATCCCCGGGGTACGCGCAGGAGCCGTTCGCTCGGTCGAATCCGGCTTGTCCCCGCTCGCTCTTCCGGCCTCGTCACTGCCCCTGTACGAGGTCACGCCTGGAACCGCCTCTCTCCTGGGGACAACAACGGTCGATCCGATAGGTATTTTGCTCCCTGAGCAGGTAGCCGAGGAACTCGGCACCCCTCAAGGCGCGTTTCTTCCCCTTGCGCACGGGCAGGCCGAGGTCGCGGGCACCTACCCGTGGGATGAGAACGACGGGCGCCGTCCTGGCTACGCCTACGCGGCTCTTGCCCCCGTGCCGACGATCGGGACCTTCGATGAGTGCTGGTACGAGTCTTGGCCACACAGCGACGAGGTGGATGCTTTGGTGCGCTCAGCCCTGGTTGGAAGCGCCGACCAGAACGCCCAGGTCCTGGCCATGAACCCTACACGCGGGACGACCTTCGACGCGGCTGGGCAACTGCGACAGAGGCCGACCTGGTGGGCGTGGATCGCCGCGAGCGCCATCGGTGCCGCGGTAGGGGCCGCTGCCACGTGGTGGCGTCGTCTGGAGATTGCTTCGGCGCTGCACGCTGGGCTCCGCACGTCGGATACGACGTTCCTTCAACTGTTCGAGGCCGTGGCGTGGGTAGGCTGCGCATGCGTCCTCACCTCCGCCATATGCCTCGCGATCCTGGGCGGAGCGGCGCCCGGGGATCGCTCCGATCTCATCCGTTTGGTCGCAACCGAGGGTGCCTGTGCCGCCTCGTGGACTCTCATCGGTGTCGTCGTCGCATCCACGACGATCCGCGAGCGCCAGCTCTTCACTTTCTTCAAGGGCCGATAGGTACCGGCGCGTGATCGCGCCTACAATTGGTGTATGAACGTCCTCGTGATTCAAAACGACCCGATCGTTCCGGTGGGTCAGTTGTCCGCCTTCCTCGGCGGTCACGAGGTGGTGCGCGCCTGGGAGGACCCGCAGCGTCTCCGGGACCTGGCGGCCGCTCCCCTGCCGGGTGCCCTCATCCTTCTGGGTGGCCGGGCCAGTGCCTACGACGACGAGGCCTGCCCGTGGCTGGAATCAGAACGCGAACTCGTGCGCCGCTGCGTCGCCGCACGCATCCGGGTACTCGGCATTTGCCTGGGTGCCCAGCTGATCGCCGCGACTTTCGGCGGGCGCATCAGTGTTGCCGACCCAGCGGGCCCCGAATACGGCGTCATCTCTCTCGCCTGGGGCACGAACGACCAGGCGGGCGGCGGCGGAGCCGTCCCCCTGCGCATGGCCCTGGCCTCGACCCACACGGTGTTCGCCGACCACGGCGACGCCATCGTGGAGCTCCCCCACGGCGCGCGCGAGTGGGCGCGCTCGGACAAGTACACGCAGATTTTCTCCTACGGCACCGCCTTGGGCGTGCAGTTCCACCCCGAGGTCACGCGCGAAAGTGCCACGGTGTGGGCAGAGAATAACGAGCGGGTCGACACCGAGGACATCGTGGCCGGATACGACGCCCACGAGGGCGAGCTGGCCTCCACATGCAAGACGCTCGCCAACTGGGTTAGCGGCGTCTTCTAAGGCGCAAACAGAATCGCAGTGCGGGCACCCCCACGCGGTACCCACACTGCGATTGACAATCGGGCCTCGTCGCAGCGAGCGGAGACGAGGCCCGGCTTCTATTTTAAAGGAAAAAGCCGCAGCTACAAGGCTTTTCCAGGAACCAAGACCACCACGTGGGACGACTTGACAACGCGGCCCACCACGGCCTCGTCGCGGCGCGCGACGCACCCAGGTCAAGGGGCCGCGACCTGCACGAACGAGCCGGTGCCGTACGCCCACACGCGGCGCTCAGCGGCCGAGACGAACACGGCCTGGCCGCGGCTCAGCTCCACGTTGTCCCCGCCCTGCTCCTCGCTCACGTGCAGGGTGACCGACCCGGAGGTCGCGATGACGATGCGCGGGCCCTCACCTGGCACGGCGACCTCGTCCACGCGGGACGTGTGCTTGCCGGGTGCCAGCGTCGTCACCGACAGCTCGAACTCCTGGGCGGGCGCCAGGAAACGGTCCGTCGTCGCCGAGGGATGCTCGGGCGCCACGCGCACGGGCGGCAGCGCCGAAAACTCGGTGATCTCCACGAGCTGGGCGGAGTCCACGTACTTGCCTGTCAGGCCCGCGCGCACGACGTTGTCGGAGGAGGCCATGACCTCGATGCCCAGACCCGACTGGTAGGCGTGGATCTGGCGCGGCGGAATGTAGACGGCCTCGCCCGGGCGCAGGGACACCGGGTTCATGAGGAAGGCGACGATGATGCCCGGATCGCCCGGGTGCTTCTCCCCCAGGACGCTCACGAGCTCGTCGGTGCGCGGCGAGGCGGACGTGCCCGACGCGAGGCGGGAGCGGCACGCGGCCACGAACTCTTCGACGCGCTCGGGGGTGGCCGGGGAGTCCTCGTCGAACAGCCAGGTGGCCAGGGAGCGCAGGCCCCCGCGCACGGTCGCGAGGTTGAGGCGGTGGCGCAGGCGGTCGGCGAGCTCACCCTCCAAGCCGACGAGAAGCTGGCGGGCCTTGCGCGGCACACGGAAGCCGACGAGCGCGCTGAACTCGGTGAGCGCGTAGATCATCTCCGGCTTGTGGTTCATGTCCCGGTAGACGCGGCGCGTGTCCGTGCGCTCAATCCCCAGGACCTCCTCGCGCAGGTAGCCTTCGCGCGCGATCTCCTTCGTCGGATGCACCTGAAGGCTCAGGGTTTGGGCGGGGGCGATGATCTTCGCCAGGTACGGCAGGGTCGGCCCGAAGGCGTAGAGCAGGCCTCCGCCGAGGGCTCGCTTGGGGTCCTCGCCGATGTGCTCGGCGAGCGTGTGTCCATCCGTCAGCAGCGTCGGTCCGTCCGGGTGGGCGCCGAACCACACCTCGGACACCGGGTCGTCCCCGGCGGCGGCCCCCAGGAACTCGGGGATCGCGTTCGTGGAGCCCCACGCGTCAGCTTTCGTCCAGCCGATCAGTCTTTCCATAGGTCGAATCCTATCGGTATCGGGCGCGTGAACACGCGCGGGACGAGGCCGTGGCCCCATCCCCCGCGCGCTCGCGTCTGTCAGGCGCTGGGTTGATCGGTGGTTTCGCGCGCCTCCAGGGCGGCGAGAGCACCTCCACGTTCGCGCAGCTCGGCGTAGGTTCCGGTCTCCACGACGCGGCCCGCGTCCATGACGATGATCTGGTCGGCGTCGCGCACGGCGCTGATGCGGTGGGCGATCTCGACGATGGTCCGGCCCTTCGCGACGCGCGCGATGCCCTCGCGCACGCGCGCCTCGGTGGCCGGGTCGACCTGGCTCGTGGCCTCATCGAAGACGTAGATCAGGGCGTCGCGCAGGAGCGCGCGCGCCAGGGCCAGGCGCTGACGCTGGCCTCCCGAGAGGCGCTCGCCCATGTCGCCGACGACCGTGTCCAGGCCGTCCTTTTCCGTGGCCAGCCAGTCGGTGAGGTCCACGGCCTCCAGCGCACGCTCCAGGTCCTTGTCGGTCGCGTCGGGTGCGGCGAGCAGCAGGTTGGCGCGCAGCGTGTCGTTGAACAGGTAGGGGCGCTGGGGCGCGGAGGCGACCGTGGCGCGTAGGTCGCACAGAGACGCGTCGGCCACGTTCGTTCCGCCGATGGTGACGGTGCCCGAGGCCGGGTCCCACGTGCGGGTCAGCAGCGAGGCCAGCGTCGACTTGCCCGAGCCGGAGGCACCCACGATGGCGGTGCGCTTTCCGGCGGGGATGTGGATGCTGACGCCGTCGAGGACCGTCGGGGCGGGCGCGGGGGCATCCTCGTCCGTCGGGTAGGCGAAGCTGACGTCGGTGAACTCAATGTCGCCGGGGGTCAGAGGCTTGGGGCCCGGCGGGTCGGCAACGGCGGGAGCGCGGTCGGTGATTGCGAAGACGCGGGCCGCCGACGCGAAGGCCTGATCCAGGTCGGCGGCGAACTCCTCGACCGCGAGGACCGGGCCGAAGGAGCCCATCGCGATACCGAGGGCGAGGCCCGCCTGGGGCAGCGTCAGCGTGTCGGCGAGCACGTTCGAGCCCGCGACCATAGCGACCGTGACGACGCCGAGGGCGACGGCGGCCTGGTTGAAGCCGCGGCGCAGCGCAATCCAGCGCCCCTGGGTGCCCAGACCTGCGGAGATGCGCTTTTCGATGGCGCTCATCTCGGCCTCGCGGCGCTCCTGCGCACCGAAGGCGAGGACCTCACGCACGCCCTGCACCGAGTCTGTCACGTGGGCGGCGATCGCGCCGCGGGCCTCGCGCAGCTCACGGGCCGCGCGGGCGGTGGAGCCGGAGCCCAGGAAGGGAATGACCGCGCCGACGATCAGCAGGAAGGGAGCCAGCACCGCGGCCAGCGTCCAGGACACGGCACTGCCCATCCACACGAGCGACAGGATCGGGACGATGATTGCGGTTGTGACGGGGGCGAGCGTGTGGGCGAAGAAGACCTCGACGCGGTCGATATCCTTCGTCACGCGGTTCATGATGTCGCCCGAATCCAGGCGATCCGTGCCCGCGGGAGCCTGCGGCTCAAGCTGGTCGTAGAAGTAGTTGCGCAGCATCGCCAGCGAGTGGAAAGCCACAAAGTGACCGGCGAATTGCTCGAGGTAGCGGGACAGGCCCTTGAGCACACTCAGGCCGATGGCGCAGACAATGACGAGGGCGATGCTCCAGGAGCTCTCCCCCGACGCGAGGCCGGCGACGGCCCAGCCGCCTAGGGCGAACAGGGCGATGCCGATCATCAGGAAGACAATGCGGGCGGCGATGGAGGCCGCGAGCGGCGGCAGGACGCGCCGAGTAATCGACAGGAGTCGAAGAGACAGTTGCCTGCGGGTCATCGGATCGTTCCTTCCTGCAGGGTCGCGATGCGGTCGGCGCCCTTGATGGTGGCGTCTCGGTGGGAGATCGTCAGGGTCGTGCGCCCGGCGCACACGGTCTCCAGCGACGCGAGGATCTCACGCTCGGAGGCCAGGTCCACGTGGGCGGTGGGCTCATCCAGGATCATGATCGACGCGTTCTTGAGGAAGGCGCGGGCAATCGCGATACGCTGCGCCTCGCCACCCGACACGGCCAGGCCTCGGGCACCCACTCGGGCGTCGAGGCCGCCGGGCAGGGAGTCGACGAACTCGCCCAGGTGGGCGGCGCGCAAGGCCTCGATGAGCTGGTCGTCCGTGGCCGCGGGAGAGGCCAGGAGCAGGTTGTCGCGCAGCGTGCCAGAGAACAGGTAGGTGCTCTGCTCGACGACCGCGGTCTGGGCACGCACCCACGACAGGGGCGCGCTGGCCAGGTCGACGCCGTTAATGCTCACGCGGCCTCGCGTGGGGCGCAGGAAGCCCTGCAGCAGTGCCGAGATCGTTGACTTGCCGGCGCCCGAGGGGCCAGCGAGGGCGACGTGCTCGCCCTGGGTGAGGGTCAGGTTCGCGCCCTTCAGCACCGGGGTGTCCTCGGTGTAGGAGAAGGACACGCCGATGAGGCGGATCTCGCCGCGCTGGGGCGGGATGGCCGGGGCCTTCACGTCCTTGGCGTCCGTCACCGGCGGAGTCTGCTTGATGAACTTCTTGATCTCCTTGTTGGCCGCGATGCCACCCATACCGATGTAGAAGAACTGGCCGATGCGGTCCAGCGGGTCGAGCATGATCGAGGAGAGCAGCACGAGGGAGATGCCCTCGCCGACGCTGATCGCGCCTTGCTGGTAGCGGATGAGGGCCAGCGCAATCGCGCCGGTGATCATGCCGAGGGAGAAGACGGAGTCGATGACGAGGAGGATCAGCTGGTTGCCGGCCAGGTAGCTCATGACCTTCGAGCGGACCTCTTCGGCGGCTTCGGCCAGGCGCTTGCCCATGTCCTTGCCGGCATTCATGAGGGCCAGGTCGCCCAGGCCCTGGATGGCGTCGAGTTCCTTGGCGGCGAGCTGGCGCGAGGCGTGGCGGTAGCGCGAGGACACCGGCTTGAAGGCCTTGCGGAAGCCCATGACGCAGATCGGGACCAACGGGATCGCGATCGCGAGGAAGCCACCCGAGGCCGGGTCGATCGTCAGGGCGACGAGAATGACGACGAGGATCGGGGTCGTGAGCGAGGCGATCATGGGGGCGAGGAAAATGCCCTTGTATGCGGCGACGCGCTCGACGCCGTCGGTGGCGGAGTTGACGACTCGGCCTGCGCGCTCGTTGGTGCGCTGCGAGGGCCCCAGGGCGAAGACCTGGCGGATCATCGAGTGGCGCAGCGCGGGTTCCATCTGGTTCATCTGTGCCGCGCCCAGGGCGCTGACCGCCCAAGCGAACACACCGGATCCCAGGGCACCCAGCACGCCGATCCACCAGGTCGACCAGGCGCTCTTGCCTGCGATGTCATCGATGCCCCAGCCAATCGCCAGGTAGGCGGCGGCCAGGCAGAGAGCCGCTGCCCACGAGCAGACGACCACGATCGCGCGTTTCATTGTTCTCCTATCAACATGACGCACACGAGTACATAACCAAGGATACCCTTAGTTAGGTTCTGACACCACTGTCACTTTGGACCAATTTCGCATCGCGACCACATAAAGAAGCCACGACCTCGTGCAATCGACGAGGCCGTGGCTCCCTCAAGCGATCATGCTCAGACCAGGCGGTACGTCCAGCCGTAGGGATCCTCGGCGCGACCCCACTGGATGTCGGTGAGGCGCTTGTGGATCTCGCGGGTCTTGTTCCCCACCTCGATCTCCACGTCGAAGTCGTCACCGGCCAGGCGCGTGATCGGGGTGACCACGGCGGCCGTGCCACAGGCGAAGACCTCGGCGACGGCACCCGAGCGGATGCCGTCCACGACCTCAGACAGGGCGATCTTCTCCTCGCGCACATCCACGCCCTCGTCGCGCAGCATGCGCAGGATCGCGCTGCGCGTGCCACCCTCGAGGATGACGCCGGTGAGCTCGGGGGTGCGGATCGTTCCGTCGGCCATGACGACGAACATGTTCATGCCGCCCAGCTCCTCGAGATACTTGCCCTCGTAGGTGTCCAGGAAGCAGACCTGGGAGAAGCCCTTGGCCTCGGCCTGGATCTGGGGCAGCAGGGAGGCTGCGTAGTTGCCGCCCGCCTTGGCGCTACCGGTGCCGCCGGGGCCGGCGCGGTGGTACTCGCGCTCCACCCAGATGGCAACGCCCGACAGGCCGCCCTTGAAGTAGGGGCCCGAGGGAGAGCCGATGACGTAGTAGTCGACGACGCCGGCGGGGTGGACGCCCACGAACTCCTCGGAGGCGAACATGAAGGGACGCAGGTACAGCGACGAGCCATCGACGTCGGGAACCCACTTCACATCGGCGCGCACGTAGTCCACGAGGGAGGCCACGAAGTCTTCGCGGCTCAGCTCGGGCAGGGCCAGGCGACGGGCCGAGTGGTTCAGGCGCGCGGCGTTGTAGCCGGGGCGGAAGGTCCACACGGAGCCGTCCTCGCGCTTGTAGGCCTTGATGCCTTCGAAGACGGACTGGCAGTAGTGGAAGACGGAGGCGCCGGGGGTCAGCTCAAGGGGGCCGTAGGGGATGACGCTGCGATCGTCCCAGCCGCCCTCGCGGGTCCAGCGCATGTGGGCCATGTGGTCCGTGAACTTCTTGCCGAAGGCCAGGGTCGACATGATCTCGTTGTATTCTTCGGGCGTCGCCGGGTGAGGATTGGGGGTCAGGGGGAAACGACCGGCCAGCTCGTCGGCACCGGGAAGTACCAGGTCGCCGGCAGCCTCAAGTTCCGTGGGGGTGTGCTGCGTCGATGCCATGAGGTCTCCTGTCGTGGTCTTTCACAAATATGAAGCCAGAATATGCCCGCCGTCCGCATTGTGGCCGATTGATTTCGGCATGTGACCCACTCCCCCGCCCCCTGTGGACGTTCTCACCCCGCAGAGCGGCTCACTCGTAGTGGGTCCACATACGTAGGACGCGGACGGTGTGCTCTTCCTCGAACACCTCATAGACAAGCCTGTGCTGAATATTAATTCTGCGCGAGTACATCCCCCCGCGAGGTCGCCCACGAGGCGCTCGTAGCGTGGAGGCGTCGCGAACGGATCCTCTTTCAGGACCTCGATGAGGCTTTGAGCTTTCGCCTTGAGGCCGCTGGCGGAGAGCTTCTTCGCATCCTTCGCGGCCTGCTTGGAGAAAACGACCCGCCACATCGCTACCACTCCACGTCGTCGAGCGCGTCGTCGAGGTCTTCGCGAGCGGCTTCCTTCAAACTGTCCGCCATTCCGGGGATTCCCTGCAGGTAGAGGGTTTCCTGAATGGCGGACCAGTCGGCCTCGCCGATGAGGACAGCGTTTCCACGACGTCCGGTGATCGTGATCGGGGTCGACTCCTCATTCACGGTGTCGATGAGCCGGTACAGGTCTGAGCGGGCGGCAGTAGCACTCACAGCAGTCATGATTGTCCCTTTCCACCACCATCATAACGTACGCTTTCACGTACGCAAAGGTCTGTGCGCACGAATTATGTCGAAAGGATACGATCAACGCATGACGACTGCGCCTGACTCTCTGACATCCGCCCTGCCCTCTCGCGAGCGCCGCTCCCCCGACCTGGAGCTGGAGGACGGGCGCTGGATGGTGGCCGCAAAGTCGGGCCTGTACGTGTTCGGCGCCGAGGCCTCGTCCGGGGATGGGGAGCCCACTCCCGATGTGTTCCCCTGGTACGACGTGGCGCGGGCGCGCTGGGAGGCCGAGGGTTCGCTGTTTGCCCTGGAGTGGGTGGATCCGGCCCGCCCGGCCTTGGCGGGGCGCGGAGTCGGTGACCCGGAGGACTTCATGCGTCATACGAGCGAGTTCGTGAACCGCTCGATCGTCCTGCACTCCCAGGTGAAGGTGAGCAACGGGACGACGGTGACGGCGTGGGTGCGCCGCGGCGAGGATGGCCTCTTCTCGGTGCTGACGGCCGACGGGCCGTTGGATGCCGACGGGCAGCGCGAGGCGGACGCCCTGGAGGCCCGCGTGCGCGACGCGGTCGGTCTCGACTAATCGACGAGGCCGGGGCTCCCATCGGGGGACGCTCCCCTCGCCCGCGCATCCTCAGACGACAACGGGACCCATCCTCACCGGATGGGTCCCGCTCTGTCTCCAGGAAGATACCCGGAATCAGTGGATGACGTCGACGCGCTCGAAGGCGTCGAGGGAGAAGCCCTGCTCGAGGATCGCGCGGCTCCACTCACGGGCGCTGAACAGCGAGTGGTCGCGGTAGTTGCCGCACGAGTAGGCGTCGGTGCCAGGCACGTCCTCCCAGGTGACTTCCTCGGCGATCGCGTGCAGGGAGGAGGCCAGAGCCTCGGTCACCTCACGCACCGAGGGGGTGCCCCACATGATGAGATGAAAGCCCGTGCGGCAGCCGAACGGCGAGCAGTCAATGACGCCGTCGATGCGGTCGCGCAGCAGGGAGGCCAGCAGGTGCTCGATCGTGTGCAGGCCCGAGGTCGGGATCTCCCCGGCGTTGGGCTGGAGGAGGCGCACGTCGAAGTTTGAAATCTGGTCGCCCTTCGGGCCGGCCTCCACGTTGATGAGGCGCACGTAGGGCGCCTTCACTGCCGTGTGGTCCAGGGTAAAGCTCTCAACTTCAGCCATCGATTAGTCCCTTTCGGTGTAGTTTTGCCGGCGTTGCTCCAGGCGCATGAGCTCCCGGAACATGTCGGAGTAGGTGGGGTCATCCTCGCTCAAGCGTGACAGGGCCGCGCGGGCCTCGCCGAGCTTGCGGGTCAGGTCCATGCGCACCATCGCGGCGACCACGCCGCGGCAGTACGAGCGCACGTCGGCCTCACCCGCGACGGGCAGTGGCGCGACGGCCAGCTGGGTGACGGCGGGCCCGATGAACTCGCCGGCGGTCTCGAGGACCACCTGGACGAAGTGGCGCGATGCAGCGAGGGTGGCGTTTTCGCCCGGGCCGAAGTGGGCCTCGGCCTGGCGCATCATCTGCGTGAAGGCGTCGAGCCCTCCGACCGCGCGGATCGCGTCGTGGACGGCGCGATGCGTGGGCACGGTGAAGGACTGCCCGTCGAGTTCCTCGAAGCCCGACCCCACCGCGTACAGCGGGTGCTGGAGGACGGCCTCGAGAGCCTGGCGCTCAATCCGGCTCACCGGATCCTCGGGGCCTCGGCGCTCGGGCGCGGGAACGGGGCGACCCGCGCCCGCCATCTCAATCTCACCCGGGCGCGCCTCGTGCGAGATGACCTCGACGCGACCGGCCGCGCGGACCGCCTGCTCGACCGTGGGAATATCCATGCCGAGCCACCCGGCCAGCTGACGCGTGTACTCGGCGCGCAGGGCGCGGTCCTTGATGTGCGCGACGATGCCGGACGAGGCACGCAGACCCTGCACGCGGCCCTCGGCGCTGCGCAGATCCATCTGCGACAGAACCGAGCGGATCGCGAACTCAAAGAGCGGGATGCGCGAGTTCACCAGGTCAACGATCGCCTGATCGCCCTGGGACAGGCGCAGGTCACAGGGGTCCTGGCCGCCCGGCGCCACCGCCACGAAGGTCTGGGCCGCGAAGTTCTGGTCCTCGCCGTAGGCGCGCAGCGCGGCCTTTTTCCCGGCACTGTCGCCGTCGAAGGTGAAGATGACCTCCGAGCCGTGCGCGCGCCCCGTGGACAGGAGCACACCGGCGGCCGGATCAGCGTGGTCGCCGAGCAGGCGGCGAATGATCTTGACGTGTTCGGAGCCGAAGGCGGTGCCACACGTGGCCACGGCGTTCGTCACGCCCGCGACGTGCGCGGCCATGACGTCCGTGTAGCCCTCGACGATGACGACCTTGTGGTCGGTGGCGATCGTCTTCTTCGCCAGGTCCAGGCCGTACAGGAGCTGCGACTTCTTGTAGATCGGCGTCTCGGGAGTGTTGAGGTACTTGGGCGATTCCTTGTCGCTGTCGTCCAGGCGACGCGCACCGAAACCGACCGTCGCGCCCGTGATGTCGCGGATCGGCCACACGAGGCGCCCGCGGAAACGGTCGTACACGCCGCGATTACCGTGCGAACCCAGGCCCGAAATCTGGATCTCCTGGTCCGTGAAGCCCTTCGAGCGCAGGTGGCGCGTCAGGGAATCCCACGAGGCCGGGGCGTAGCCCACCCCAAAATGCGCGCACATCGCCTGGGTGAAGCCGCGCTCGGCGAGGAACGTGCGCCCCTTGTGCGCCTCGGGGGAAGCCAGCTGCTGCTGGTAGAACTCTTCGGCGACGCGGTGGGCGTCCAGGAGGCGCTGGCGCTTGCCCGGCTCCTCGGTGCGCACGCGCGCCCCGCCCTCCTCGTAGTGAAGGGTGATCCCGGCCTTCGCCGCCAGCATCTCGACCGCCTCGGTGAAGGGCAGGTGGTCGATCTTTTGCACGAAGGAAATGACGTCGCCGCTCTCACCGCATCCGAAGCAGTGGAACATGCCCAGGTGGGGACGCACGTTGAAGGAGGGGGTGCGTTCGTCGTGGAACGGGCACAGGCCCTTCAGGGAGCCGATACCCGCGGGTCGCAGCGCTACGTGTTCGCCGATGATCTCGTCGATCTTCACTGCGTTACGTACCGCTTCGATGTCGTCCTTACGAATCAGACCCGCCATGTCCCTCAGTCTACCGATGCCCGCCCACGTCTGCGTCCGATCATGCTCACAGCTGCGAAGACAGCATCCCGCACCAGCGGGCGTGCCACGCGGAGGCCGACACGTCGGTGAGCGAGGCGACCTGGTCGATGACCGCACGCAGGCGCACGCCATCGTCGGAGGCGGCCCGCCACTGCGCGGCAAACACGGGTTCCAGGGCGTTCGCCCCGGCCTCGTAGAGGGCGTCGACGAGGTCGGCCAGGAGCGTGCGCTGCTGGTAGTACACGGGCTCGGTCTCGCGCGGACTCATGACGTAGTGGACGGCCATGCCCTTGAGGATCTGGATCTCGGCGCGAACCTCGCGCGGCACAACGAGGTCCGCGCGGTAGCGGCCCAGCGGCTCGTGCCCGAAGGTCTCGCGCGTGGCGGCCACGGTCGCCGAACAGAAGCGGCCGATCAGCTCACTCGTCGCGTCCTTCAAGTGCGCAAGGGAGGCGTAGGAGCCGTCGAAAGAGCACAGCCACACGGGCATGGAGACGATACGCTCGAGGGCCTCCTCCAGGTCCGAGCGCGCCACCGAGGGCCCGTACCAGTCCAGGGTCGAGGCCACGACCGCCGAGCAGTGCGCGTCATCGAAGAGGTCGGAGGGATCCAGCTTGCGGGTCGCGACCGCATCCTCCACGTCGTGCACCGAGTAGGCGATATCGTCCGAAAGGTCCATGATCTGGGCCTCGAGACACCGCCTACCGGCCGGCGCACCCTGGCGCATCCACGCGAAAACGGGCGCGTCGTCGGGGTACACGGAGTACTTGCGCGTCGACTTGGCCAGGTCAGGGCCGCCGGCCTTGACCCACGGGTACTTGCAGATCGCGTCCAGTGTCGCCCGCGTCAGGTTCAGGCCCGCGGGAACGCCGCCCGCGCCGATGACCTTAGGTTCCAGGCGCGTGACGACGCGCAGGGTCTGGGCGTTGCCCTCGAATCCGCCGATCGAGGCGGCTGCCGCATCCAGGGCGCGCTCGCCGTTATGCCCGAAAGGCGGATGCCCGAGGTCGTGGGACAGACACGCCGCATCCACGACGTCCGGGTCGGCCCCCAGTTCCTTGCCGAGCTCGCGGCCCACCTGCGCAACCTCAAGGGAGTGCGTGAGGCGGGTGCGCACGAAGTCGTCCGAAATCGGGCCCAGCACCTGCGTCTTTTCGCCGAGGCGACGCAGCGCGGAGGAGTGGAGGATGCGCGCGCGGTCGCGCTCAAACTCGGTGCGTTCGGAGGACTTGTGGTCTTCAGGCACCCAGCGCTCGGAATCTGCGGACGCGTACGGGCGCGCCGCGTCGCCACCATCAACACCGGGGATCGCCAAGGAAAACTCGTTCACGGGTTCATTTTACTAGGGAAACGCCTGCGCAGAACGGGCCCAGGCCTCGTTACTGTCAAAGCACCATAAATTGCCGACAAAATACTGTGAGATACCCCGTCGGATCTTTCAGCATGTGTTCAAACATGCTAATTGTCAAGTGTCGCGTTCAGCGTCGAATCCACATCCACGGAAGGAGTCCCGCGTGTCCAACACGGCACAGGAAATCCTCGATGCGGTCGGTGGCCCCGGCAACATCACCCACTTCACCCACTGCGCGACGCGTCTGCGCTTCGAACTCAACGACGCGTCGATCGTCGACAAGGACCGAGTCGAGGCCATTGACGGCGTCCTCGGTGCCGTTCCCCAGTCGGGTGATCGCTACCAGATCGTTATCGGCGGTGCCGTGCAGTCTGTCTTCAACGAGATCAACAACCTGCCGTCGATGAAGTCGGGTGCCGCAGTCTCGAACGACGACGTCAAGGCCGCCGCCCGCGCGAAGGCGCGCGGCAAGAACGCCCTCGTCGACGCCTTCTTCGAGTATCTCTCGGACTCGTTCCGCCCGCTGCTGCCCGTCCTCCTCGGTGCCTCGCTGATCCTGGCGTTCCTGGCGGTCCTCGACGCCCTGCACGTGGTCGACACGCGGGCGGAGACCATCCCGGTGTGGCTGGGCTACGTGAACTCCATGTGGCGCGCGGTCTTCTACTTCCTGCCCGCGATGGTCGCCTACAACGCCTCCAAGAAGCTGGACATCGACCCGTGGGTGGGCACCGCCGTCATCCTGTCGCTGCTCACCCCGAACTTCCTGGGCCTGAGCAACGTTAACAAATTCCCCGCCACCACCTGTATCCAGCTCGTCGAGGGTAAAGACGATCTGCTGCAGTGCACGACTCAGATCGACAATGTTCCGCTGATCGGCAGCCTGCCCCTGCAGCTGTCCGACTACGGCGGCCAGGTCTTCGTGCCGCTGCTGATGGTGCCGATCCTCGCCCTGCTGTACAAGGGCCTGAAGAAGATCATCCCGGCGAACGTCCAGATGGTGTTCGTCCCCTTCATCTCCTTCATCATCATCATGCCGCTCACCGCCTTCCTGATCGGCCCCCTGTCGATCTGGATCGGCAACGGCCTGGGTGGCGGCCTGGCCTGGCTCAACGGCCACGCACCCATCCTCTTCGCGATCATCATCCCGATCATCTACCCGTTCCTGGTGCCGCTCGGTCTGCACTGGCCGCTCAACGCCCTGCAGCTGGCGAACATCGCCTCGACGGGTTCGGACTTCATCCAGGGCCCCATGGGCGCGTGGAACTTCGCCTGCTTTGGCGCGACCGCCGGCGTCCTCTTCCTGTCGATCCGCGACCGCGACACCGACATGCGTCAGACCGCCTCCGGTGCCCTGGCGGCCGGCCTCTTCGGTGGCATTTCGGAGCCGTCCCTGTACGGTATCCACCTGCGTTTCAAGCGCATCTACCCGCTCATGCTCACGGGCTGTGTGGCCGGCGGTCTGGTCATCGGTATCGGTGGCGGCGCGATCACGCACACCTTCGTGTTCACCTCGCTGCTGACGATCCCGGTCTTCTCCCCCATGGCCGTGTACGGCCTGGGCATCGCCGCCGCGTTCTTCACCGCCTTCCTGATGGTCGTCTTCTTCGACTACCGCACGAAGGAGCAGAAGGCTGAGGCTCGCGACAAGAAGGCCGCGCTCAAGGCTGGCGTCTCCGCCGCTCCCGCCGCCGCTGCCGCCCCTGCCGCCCCTGCCGCCGCGCCGGTGGCCGAGGCCGCTCCCGAGTTCAGCGACGAGGCGAAGGTTGACCTGACGCTCACCTCCCCCATGGCGGGCACCACGGTTGCGCTGTCGGACGTTGCCGACGAGGCTTTCGCCGCGGGCGCTCTCGGCCCCGGCATCGCCGTCTCCCCGGCCGCTGGTGCCGTGGTCGTTGCCCCATGTGACGGCAAGGTGTCGGTCGCTTTCCCGACGGGCCACGCCTACGGCATCAAGTCCGCGTCCGGCGTCCAGGTGCTCATCCACATCGGCATGGACACGGTCAAGCTGGAGGGTAAGGGCTTCACGCCTCGCGTCGCCAAGGGCGACGTCGTCAAGCGCGGCGACGTCCTGGCTGAGGTTGACTGGGATGTCATCCGCGAGGCCGGCTACGACACGATCACCCCGATGGTCGTGACGAACAAGAAGAAGTTCGGCGAGATCACCCCGGCCGCCCCCGGCCCAGTGGGTATCAGTGACACGGTCGTGACCGTGTCCCCCAAGGAGGCGTGAGCTTTCCGAGCATCGCTGTGGGTGCGGGCCAATCGGCCCGCACCCACATGCGTTTCTACCCCGCACCACCGACGCGCGCGGTAACCGCACGCAATGTGCGTGAGGGGCGCTGGAGAACTCTCCGGCGCCCCTCACCATGTCACGCCCTACTTTCTATGGAACCTCGGGCTGGTACCCAAGTGGATGGGGTAGGTGTTGTCTTTGTTGGTGATCTGTGATTCGTCGAGGCCGCGGTAGGCGTAGGAATTGTCGTAGGCGATTTCGGTGGGATCGACGAGCCCGTCGGCGTACTGCTGGACTTCTGCGGGGGTGGGGCTGGTACCGCCCCCCTTGTCTGCCAGCGGATTCTCGTCGGGGTACTGGCTCGGGTCAGTGTTGAGCATCTTTCCAGGGTTAATAGCCCCATAACCGCTATAGATATTCTGTCCTTCTGCAGGCAACGTAGCGGTATTGATGAGTAACTGTAACAGTTGGTTCGCGGTTGCGTTGGGCCACTTTGCGCGTGCCTGAGCGAGAGCTCCAGCAACAATGGGGGCGGAATAAGAGGTGCCCTGGGTAGTGCCGATTTTTCCGTCAGATATTAAGCGTTCAACAAATGGTCCACCAACCGCTGCAGTTGTCACTCCCTGGCCCCACGATGAGTAGGAAGCAAACTTTCCTTTGTCATCGATAGCAGAGACCCCGACAACGCCAGACCACCAGGATAGGGAGGTATCATTTTCGTCCTTTCCCGCATTACCCGCTGCAGCGGTAATAATGACTCCCTGACTCATGGCCCGGGCTATCGCCCACTTCAGATTGTTCTCATGTTCTCGACTCGATGCCGAGAAACTGATGATGGATGCGCCATCATTTATAGCGTGATTAATTAGCGAAGGGAGACCGATAAGAGGGATCTTTGCCGCAAGCTGACAATCGTGCTCAACTGTGCTTGAAGAGTCGTGGCTCTGGTAGGAAAGAAGTGTCGCGTCGGGAACGACTCCGTAGTCACGAGAAACTAGAAGGGAGGCTATACCCGTTCCGTGGTTTGTGTGTTCGGAACTTGAATTGACCGTACAGGGAGTCTTGTCAATAATGTTTGCTCCTGCCAACTCGGGGACGGAGGTATCAACTTTTCCATCAATGAGCGCGATGGTAACTCCCTTTCCCGTATACCCTTTAGCTCGGGCAGCGTCGAGGTGGTAGTACGAGAAGTACGCCTGGTCGGCGGCCGTGATCTGACGGTCATCCGCTTGCGTAGGGGTGGCTGCCAATGCGCTGCCTGCCAAAGCAAGCACGCATCCAGATGCTACTGCAGCGCGCCGTGAGCCTTTCCTCAGAGCATTGCTGAGCGCTGCGCGTCTTACCGTCACCATTGGTTGGGATCCCATCCGTCGTCGCGGCGGCGTGCCGGCGCAATGTCCTTGTCTGTACCGTACGTCTGAGACAACGGATTGACGTATCCACGAGGCAGCGCATCCTCATCCTCATCCTCGACACGGAAAGCCTCGTACTTGCGACGGCGCTGCTTCTTATCCTCCTTCGCGCCGCCGGCACCAGCGCCAGAGGCACCCATGAAACCGCCCCGCTGACCGGCGGCAGCACCCTGCCCGGCGGCAGCTCCTGCTGATTGACCGGAACCTGGTGGCGTGTAGGTGCCCATGCCCGTTCCGCTGTACGTTCCCGCACGCAGAGCGGACGAACCAGCTACCGCACTGCCACGACCGAGCGCTCCGGCACCAGAGGTGCCAAACGAGCCTGCACCGACGCCTCCCATTCGCCCCATAGCCCCCATGCTAGCGGAACCCATGCGAGCAGCTCCCCGTAGGCCGAGAGCTCCAGCCCCCATCACACCGATGCCGCCAAGGCGGCCTGCTGTTTGGGATTCCGCAGCACGAGAAGCATTCAAGCCCCACAGCGGATGATCGCGGTCGATCGGAGGGGCTGGAGTATGCCCGCCAATGACGCCGTTTGCGTGCCGGTCGCCATTGACGCGCGTGTGCAGCAGGTCCATGTCCATCAGATCCTGCGGGTCAGTGATCGGATTCGTTCTCGATCCAGCCTCGCCTTCAGGGAAATAACGGCTCGGCACACGTGGCGACTGCATGACGCGCTGGTTGATGCCTTCGCCGTTGTCGTATCCTCCCGGATAAAGACCCGAGTCTGAACCCCTTAGATCGGCGTTGCCGAATGCATCCGAACGCGAACGTCCGTAGGCACCGCCCTCATACGGTGAGATAGTGATATGACCTTTTTCGAGGGCATCCGCTGAGTCCTTTGGGATTTCAGGAATGGGAGTCCAGTCGCCTCGGTCGGAGAGGTTAGGTCCGGTATCGGTGTGCCCCTGTAACTTTGAGCTCAGATTGTTCATCGTAGATTCAAGGTGCTCGATGATTTCGGTGGACTTTGCCTCCCGCTGTGCGTTGGCCTGCGCTTCGACAGCGTTGACGTACGCGGCACCGGTGACAACAAGGGAGTTCACGAACTGTCCCGGAAGACCGAAGTTGGAGGCGACAGGGATTGTCACCGTAGCAACGTCACGCATAGCTTCGGTCATCGGATCCAACAACGTGGGCGACAGCTGGTGGGCTTCCTCGGCGGCCAGCATGATCGCCCGGCGCGCCTCAACGTAGTACGACATGCCTGTCAGGTAGAAGTTTGCCTGGCCATTGAATCGACTAAAGGCACGCACCGCCTCGGCGCTCATCGCATCGCCGGCCTGCCCCGTGAAGCCCTGGTGATCCTTGAAATGCTCAATCTTCTCCTGAGCCTTGCGGATAGCCTTGACGACGGTCGAATGTTCGTCGTCCCAGCCGTAGAGCTTTTCATTCTCCGGCGCGCTGTTAGCGAACTGCATCAAGCGGTCGTACATGGGTGAAGACACCAATTCTATAATCTCCTTGATCCAGTATGTTTCAGTAGCTATTGGGCTCATCGTGAGACGGTGTTTGCCCAACAGTATTGGATGTTTCCTGCTGCTCGCTTTCGTGCTCGTCGCCCTGCACAGCATCATCCTTGGGCTTATTCTCACTCGTTAGTTTATCGATGGTTTCCTGCGAATAGACCTTATGTGCGCTCTCTCCCTGATTCAGTGACAGCAGCGCAGTGCTGACAGCGGCCATCGCGGCGCGAGCGTCCTCCTCAGTCCCCTCGAAGTCGGCCACCGCCTGATTTACTTTCACGTCCATATCGCCGACGAACTGCGCTTCATGTGCCATTTGCGAAGAAAAGGCCGTCAGGAATGAACGCACTGTCTTTCCCATGTCCTGAGCTGCGTTTTCCGTTGTCCAATGCCCGAACATCTGCGCCATCGCGAGCACATTGGCGGACACGGCGGAGGCTGCGAGTTCCTGCCCACTGTCGTGTACATCATGACGCGCCTGCGCATGACGTTCCGAATCAAAAGCAACGTCTGGCATTGCCCAGCTCTCCTTCAGTTGAACCCAGCCTCGCTCCTCGGCAGCGAGGTAACCACCTAGTCACAGTCTATCGATGGAAGCTGAATTCCTGCAAGGAATTACTATCCTTCGGACACAGCAGAATGACAATATTGATTGTCAGTGAGGGGCGCCGGAGAACACTCCAGCGCCCCTCACGCTGCACAGCAACCGGCCGCGCACGACAGGCTCTAGGCCTCGGGCCCCTCGACGATATCCAAGACGGTTCGCACTTGCTCGACGGTGAACTGGCCGGGGGCACTCCCCTCCCATCCGGGCAGGGTCGCGAAGGTGGCCGCGGACCCGAGGGCGGATCCGACCAGGCGCGTGGGCGCGCCGTGCTCCCCCATGGAGATGCCGATGACGGGACGGTCGTAGGCCTCGCGTGCCCACGCCTGAGCAGCCAGGACGCGCGCCGCGTCCGTGGCGCTGTTCGCCATGCACGCGAACTTCAGGACGTCGGCGCCCGCGTAGTTCATGGCCGCGAGGACCTCGGCGAGCTGCTCGTCGCCGGGCGTTGCCTCAAAATCGTGGAAGGAGGCGACGACGATCGCGCCGGCCTCGTGCGCCTCCTCGATGAGAGAGGAAGAACCGTCGCGCGAGATCTCGACGTCGACGCCGCCCGCGAAGGACGCAAGCGAACGCACGAGGGCGCAGTATTCCTCGTCGTCCAGGTAGGCCTCGCCGCCCTCGACCGACGTGCGGATGGTGGCCAGAACCGGCAGCGGCGACGAATCCGCGACGTAGCGGGCCATGCGTACCAGGTCCTCCTCCACGTCCGAGGCGGCCACGAAATGCGACCCCACGAGGGAGGATAGGAAAGCGTCGGCCCTCCACTCAACGATGTCCGCGCGGCACGAGGCCAGCGCCTCGACCTGCCCGCTCAGGGCTACCGCGTCCCCGCTGACGGGGACAATGACCTGGGTGCGTCCCCCGAGGGTCGCCTTCTTGGCGGCTCGCCCGATGGTGACGAGTCCGGGCGCAGGGTCGGGGTCGGGCGCAGATGGGTGAGGCATGATTCCTTCGCTTAGTATCCTATTTCTGCCAGGTGCAGGCGATCTCGTTCGCTCTGCGTGAGGTAGGGGTGGTCCAGCCAGCCGTCGGGCAGGTGGGCTGTCTTTTCACCGCCGGCTCGGCCGCGCGGTCCGCGTGCGGCGGGCGGGAACGCCTGGTCGAGGTCGAGGGCTGCGAGGCGTTCGTGGAGCTCCTGCAGCGTAGAGACCATGGACAGCGCGTGACGCTGGGGGCCTCCGACGGCAAAGCCGCGCAGGTACCAGCCGATGTGCTTGCGCATCTCGCGCAGTGCGCGCCCCTCGTCGCCCTGTTCGACGACGCACCAGGCGGCGTGACGCTCGATGACGGAGACGACCTCGGCCAGGTTGGGGCCGGGCGGGATGGTCCCGCCGTGATAGGCGGCGACGATGTCGCGGAAGATCCACGGGCGTCCCTGGGCGCCGCGCCCGACGCTGATGCCATCGCAGCCGGTGCGTTCCAGCATGGCCAAGGCGTCGGCGGCCTCGAAGACGTCGCCGTTGCCGAAGACGGGAATGTCGAGCAAGTCCTTCAGTCGCGCGATCTCGTCCCAGTGAGCCTGGCCCGCGTAGTGCTGGTTCTGGGTGCGCGCGTGCAGGGTGAGGGCGGCGGCGCCGAGCTTTTGCGCATTCAAGGCGGCGTCCGTCGCGGTCTCGTGCTCGGAGTCGATGCCGATGCGGATCTTGACGGTCACGGGGATCTCGCGCCCCGCTCGCTCCCCGGCCTCGTCGCAGGCGCGCACCACGGCACCCACGAGGTCGGAGAACAGGTCGCGCTTCCAGGGCAGGGCAGCTCCCCCGCCCTTCTTCGTCACCTTGGGGACGGGGCACCCGAAGTTCAAGTCGATGTGGTCGGTGAGGTCGCGTTCGACGAGCATCGTCGCGGCCTTCGCCATGACGGCGGGGTTGACGCCGTAGAGCTGCAGGGAGCGCACGCGCTCGGCGGGGTCGGGGCGCACCATTTCCAGGGTGCGTTCGTTCTCCTCGACGAGGGCGCGGCTGGTCACCATCTCGGTGACGTACAGGCCTGCGGGCGCGTCCACGCGCGGGATGGTGACGTGGCGCGGCTCGGCGAGGGTCTCACCCGCAGTCGTCTCGCCCGGCGTGCTCGGGGACGAGGCCGTGGCCTCCCGCCCGGATTCGGCTGCCCAGGAGGGGATGCCGGTGGGTCGCAGGTGGTCGGGCAGGCCCGACTCGCCCATGATGCGGCACAGGCGGCGGAAGGGCGCGTCGGTGACCCCGGCCATGGGGGCCAGGACGACGGGTGTCCACAGGCGCAGCGGCCCCACGCGAAGCGGGGCCGCTGCGGACGAGGAGGCTAGCGACAAGTCAGCAGCCCAGGCGTTCGATCAGGTACGACTTGACCTTGTCGAGCGGGATGCGCACCTGCTCCATCGTGTCACGCTCACGGATGGTGACGGCGTGGTCCTCGATCGAGTCGAAGTCGTAGGTGACGCAGAAGGGCGTGCCGATCTCGTCCTGGCGACGGTAGCGCCGTCCCACGGCGCCGGCGTCGTCGTAGTCGACGTTCCAGATGCCGCGCAACTCGTCGGCCAGCTCCTGGGCGGGGCCGGTCAGTTCGGGCTTACGGGACAGGGGCAGGACGGCGGCCTTGACGGGGGCCAGGCGCGGGTCCAGCTTGAGCACGACGCGCTTGTCGACGCCGCCCTTGGCGTTGGGGGCCTCG
>ERZ772917.627-NODE-627-length-24011-cov-3.493864_pt1 | contig 24011 bp, 19 predicted proteins | sample MGYA00511187_ERZ772917 | MGnify/ENA primary metagenome ERZ772917 (study PRJEB29015, sample SAMEA2737925) | human oral metagenome | biome: human oral; feature: human-associated habitat; material: dental | place: China | collected 2012 ...
TGACCTCGTCCGGGATGTTGGTGATGATGAGCGCCTGCTTGCGCTTGTCGAAGTTTCGGGTCATGTTGTCCAGCATCACCCCGCAGATGTACACGCTGACCACGCCGTAGACCACCGACTCAAGGCCCACCACGCCCAGGGAGAACGCCAGGATGACGACGTTGTAGATGATGGAGAAGCGACCCACCTCCAGGTCGTAGCGTCGGCGCAGGACTGCGGCCGCAATGTCGAAACCTCCGCTGGAGCCCCCCACGTTGAACATCGCCCCCATGCTGACGCCCTTCAGGAAGCCTGAGATCACCGCCGCCATGAACTTGTCCTCCGTGATCGAGAACGGAAAGCGCGAGAAGACCGCGAGGAAGCCGGAGAACACGGCGACGGAAAAGACCGTCAGGGCCAGGAAGTGCAGGCCCAGGTCCCTGCGCCCCCAATAGATCAGCATCAGGTTGACGCCGACGATCATCCAGTTGGGAGAGAGCCCGAACAGGTAGTTCGTCAGCACCGCGATGCCGGGCACCCCGATGTCCGGAAAGCGATAGGGCAGCGTGCAGTACGCCACCGCGAAGGCATAGACGACGTTCGCCAGGACCAGGACCAGGAGGGCCCGCCATTCCCTGGCGCACAGCTGCCGCAGGGAGCTCAGAGTTTCCTTTGCCATTCCCATTCTTTTCCCTCGTATTCTCAAGCGTATTTTTTCGGAAGCGCCGGGCGCCAACAGCCGGCGTCGAAGGCCTCCGGCAGGAGCCGGACCTCCGCGATCATCAGCGCCCCTCCCTCAAGCCTCGGCTGCACGACGTCCGCCCCCACCCACGTGAGGCTCACGTCGTTCAAGCCGCCGGGGTTCAACACCCGGACCTCGTCCCCCACGACCTTCATGAGGCGCCCTACAATGGCGCTCGCCACAGACCCCGTCCCGCAGGAGAGGGTGATGTCCTCCACGCCCCGTTCGTAGGTGATGACGTCGAGCACTCCCGCCAGTAGGTGGGCGAAGTTCACGTTGGTCCCCTCCGGGAAGAGGTCCCGTCGGTTGCGGATCGCGCGTCCCAGCAGAGCGTACTCCGCGATCGACCGGCGGCGTTCCTGCTCGAAGATCACCACGTGAGGCACGCCCACCACAAGGAAGGAGTAGGTGAGGTCACAACCCTCCACGGAGGCGTGGGCCCGCAGCACCGCCGACGCGGTGTTGACCGGCGCCAGGTCCAGGGCGACGCGGTCCCCCCTGACGGCCGCGTTCACGTCGCCTCCCAGCGTTTCAAAGGTCATCTCCCGTCCCGTGATCCCCCGCTCGAAGGCGAAGCGCGCCGCGCACCGGGCGCCGTTGCCGCACATCTCCCCCTCGGAGCCGTCCCGATTGAACAGGCGCATCCGAAACGCTGTGCGCTCCGAGGGCTCCAGCACGAGGAGGCCGTCCGCCCCCACGGACTCCCTGCGCCGGCAGACGGCCCGCGCCGTCCGGGCGAGGGTCGAAGCGTCCATCGCCAACGACAGGTTGTCCATGACGAGAAAGTCGTTCCCGTTTCCGTTCATCTTCAGGCAATCAATCATTTTAGCCACCTCCGAGCCGACGGCCGCAAGACGCCTGGCAAGCCCTGAGAATGCGTCGTCTTTTGCGGGAACTCCCCTTCCGAAGCTCCTCAAATGCGGTATAATAAATCAGTTGGACCTCTTTGCCAACGTCGCTTATCAAGCAATTTATCATAGCAGGCCCGCGGAAGAAAGTGCTGAGTAAAACTACACGACACGGCCTTTCCGCCAAGAGGAAGCCTAGCCGCCTGCCGGTCGCGATTCAGGAGGGAACATGGACAATAGAACGCAGGGGATGCAGAGCGCCATCAACGACTACAACGCCAACAAGATCAAGGTCCTTGAGGGGTTGGAGGCGGTGCGCAAGCGTCCGGGGATGTACATTGGCGATACGGGGCCCAGGGGGCTTCATCACCTGGTCAACGAAGTGGTCGACAACTCCATTGACGAAGCGATGGCCGGCTTCTGCACCCGAATCGACGTGACCGTCCACAAGGACGAGAGCGTTACCGTCCAGGACGACGGCCGCGGGATCCCGACGGACCCGCACCCCTCGAACGGACGGCCGACCTGCGAGGTGGTGCTGACGCGCCTGCACGCCGGCGGCAAGTTTGAACAGGGCGCCTACTCGGTGTCGGGAGGCCTTCACGGCGTGGGCGTTTCCGCCGTCAACGCCCTCTCGGAGTGGTTCGAGGTCACCATCGCGCGAAACGGCATGGAGCGCACCCAGCGCTTTGAGCGCGGCGTGCCCGTCACGGACCTCTCGGAGGGCGTGCCCGTCGATTGGCAGGGCACGAGGATTCACTACCTCCCCGACAAGGAGATCTTCGAGGACGTCCACCACTCCCTGGAAACCCTCAAGAGCCGCTTCATGGAGCTGGCCTTCCTGAACGCCGGGGTTCGCATCTTCGTCACCGACGAGCGCAGCGGCGAGAGCCGGGAGTACCACTTCGAGGGGGGCGTCAGCGCCTTCGTCCAGTACCTGAACCGCGACAGGACGACGCTCTTCGCTCCCCCGGTCGTCATATCGGGTGAACGGAACGACATCAAGGTGGACATGGCCCTTCAGTACAACGACGAGTATCAGGAGCGCATCCTCACCTACGCGAACCTGATCCACACGGTGGAGGGCGGCACGCACCGGCTGGTGCGCACCTCATGGGCCTGCGCCAGGCGCTGACGCGGGCCCTCAACGAGGCGGCGCGCGGCGGCAAGCTCTTGAACGACAAGGAGGACAACCTCACGGGCGACGACCTGAAGGAGGGACTGACCTGCGTCCTCTCCGTCAAGCTCGTGGAGCCCCAGTTCGAGGGACAGACCAAGACGAAGCTCGGCAACAGCGACGTGCGCGGCGCGGTGGACTCCGTCGTCTACGAGGGGCTCCTCTCCGTCATCGAGGAGCGGCCCGACCTCGTCCGCCCCATCGTGGACAAGGCGCTTCGGGCCCGCAGGGCGCGCGAGGCGGCCAAGAAGGCCAAGGAGCTGGTGCGCAAGGGTGCCATGACGGGGATGAACCTTCCGGGCAAGCTGGCGGACTGCTCCTCCAAGACGCCGGAGAACTCGGAGATATACATCGTCGAGGGGGACAGCGCCGGCGGCAGCGCAAAACAGGCGCGCGACCGCACCTTTCAGGCTATCCTGCCGCTGCGGGGCAAGATATTGAACGTCGAAAAGGCGCAGGAACACAAGATGCTTCAGAATCGCGAGATACAGACGATCATCACGGCGCTGGGGTGCGGCATCGGCACGGAGTTCAACGCGACGCGGCTCCGCTATCACAAGATCATCATCATGACCGACGCCGACGTGGACGGCGCGCACATCAGCACGCTGCTCCTGACCTTCTTCTATCGCCACATGCCGGAGCTCCTGACGGAGGGGTACATCTACCTCGCCCAACCGCCGCTCTACCGCGTGCAGAGGGGCAAGCAGGTCCACTACTGCTACACGGAGAAGGAGCTGCGCCAGCAGGTGGACGGCGCGCCGGACCCCGACAAGGTGGGCGTGCAGCGCTACAAGGGGCTCGGCGAGATGAATCCGGAACAACTCTGGATGACGACGATGGACCCCGCCAACCGCATCCTGAAGAAGGTGGAGCTGGACGACGACCTCCTGGCCGACGAGTACTTCGACATCCTGATGGGCGAGAGGGTGGAGCCGCGCCGGGAGTTCATCACCACCAACGCCAACTCGGCCAAGAACGTGGACCTCTACGCCGGTTGACGCGCGAGGGGTTCACCTGCAAGGTAAAAGTGACGCGCTCCGGCGGAAAAATCTGCCGGAGCGCGTCAACGTTTTCTCTGGAAATTGATCCGGGGCCTGCGGGGAGGGCCGACGCCGCTCAGGCCGTCGCCCGTTCTCCCGACGCCGCCGCCCCGTCGTGGATCTGCCTCAGCACCTCGATGGCGACCTCAAGGGCGCGCTTGCCGTCCCGAATCCCCACCAGGGGCTGCCGCCTGTCCCGGACGCAGCTCACGAAGTGGGCCAACTCCAGCTTCAGCGGCTCGTTCTTGGGGAAGATCGGGCTCTCGAGGATCTCCATCTGTCCGTCGCTGCTGCTGACGCAGCGGTTGATCTGCACCGTCTGCGTTTCGTAGTTTACCGTGATCTGGCGCTGGCGCTCCATGATCTCCAGCTGGCGCAGCTTCTTCTCCGACACGCGGCTGACCAGGATGTGGGCCACCACCCCATTTTCAAAGGTGATCTGGGCGTCCGCGATGTCCTCGTGCTCCGTAGAAACGCAGGCCCCCGCTGCAGCGATGCGGGCGATGGGGGACGGGACCAGGGAGAGGACGATGTCGATGTCGTGGATCATCAGGTCCAGCACGACCCCCACGTCGTTGATTCTCGGCGAGAAGGGGCCGATGCGTTTGGACTCCAGGTAGATGGGCTTGTGGGCCGTCTGGGAGATGTAGCGGATCGCGCTGTTGAAGCGCTCTATATGCCCCACCTGAAGCACCAGGTCCTTCTCCGCCGCCAGCCGCAGCAGGTCCTCCGCCTCCTCGGGGCGGGTCGTGACCGGCTTCTCGATCAGGACGTGAAGCCCCGCCTCCATCGCTCGCTTTGCGATCTCATAGTGCAGGCTCGTTGGAACCACGATGGAAACGGCGTCCGGCGCCTGACGGTCAATGAGCTCCTCCAGGCTCCCATAAGCGGGGACGCCCAGATGAGCGCCTATTGAACGCGCCCTCTCCGGATCGTTATCGGCGACCCCCACCAGGCGCGCGTCCAAAAGCTCCGTATAGACCCGCGCGTGGTGCTGTCCCAGGTGCCCCACCCCAATGACGCCAAACCTCTTTATCGATTCCATAACGTCACCTTCCAGACGAGATACAAAGTGTTCGTGCCGTATGCGCGGCAGCTGTGTCGTCCCCTGTTTATCTTTATCCCCGCTTCGGCGTCCTTTGTGGCGCACCGCCGCTCCAAAACGCTCCCAAAAAATGAAATTTCTTCGCGGTGCAGCGGTCAGAGCAGTCGAAGGTGCAGGAACATCCGGTCCTCGCGGTCCCCTCCGCGGTAGGAGTAGCAGCGTCCGTCGGAGGCCGTGTCCATCCCCGCAACGTGAACCCGGTCCTCAGGGACCCCGCACTCCATCAACTGCCGTCGAATCTCGCCCGCGATATCGAAATGGAAGCTCTGTCCCATCCTATCGACGTTCTCCGGATGGAAGGCGCTGAGGCCGCGCTGCGTCCACTCCTCAAGCGTTCGGGGGTAGCTTCTGCCGGCGATGCAGGGGCCGATCCACGCGGAGGCGGAGGCCGCCGCTCCCCGCCCCATCGAACGCTCGACCTCCAGAAGGCCCGATTGCGCGATGTTCTGGACCGTGCCCTTGTAGCCCGAATGGAGGATCAGCGCCCACGGGCCGTGCCGCCGTGCCCACTCCTCCGAGGGGAGCAGGAGGACCGGGGCGCAGTCCGCGAAGCGCAGAGAGGCGTCGAGGTCGCTGCGCGTCAGCAGGATGCCGTCCGCCTCCACCTGCGCCGGCAGAGCAACCTCAGGAGCGGCCTTCAGAATTCGGACCCCATGCACCTGGCGGGGGGCGACCAGGGACCGACCTTCGTCGAGGAAGTCCGGCGCGAGGCGATCGCGGATCGCCGCGGCGCGCCCTCCCGTTCCCGCGAGCAATGGGCCGCGCATAAAGAGGCGGGCGGAGGCAAAGGAGCGGGCCGGCAGGAACTCCAGGACGTTCTGACCCTGCGGAAGGCCCAGCCGAAAGTGCTCCCGGTCGGTTGCGCGCTCCTCAAACACGGCGGGGTCCTCCGTCCTCAAGCGCTTCCTGCAGCCTGGGCCGTACCCACCCGATCAGGTAGAGGCTGCCGCAGACGAGCACGACCTCGTTCTCCCGACGGGCCAGCGCCGCTGCCTCCAGGGGCGAGGCGAAGGACCGGGGCTCATTGCGCCAGGGAATTCCCGCCGACGCGCTCAGCAGGTCCTGAGCCGGGAGGCACCGCTCCATGTCCGGCACCTCCGTGGCGTAGAGGGCTGGGGACAGCGCGCTGAGGAGCGAGAGGCACCCCCGATAGTCCTTATCCCGCATCGCCGCGTACACCACGCCTAGCCTCTTGCCCTTCCAAAGCTCCCTGGCGCTCTCGACGAGCTTCTTCACCCCGTCCAGGTTGTGCCCCCCGTCCAGGACGACCGTCGGGTCGTGGGCGATGACTTCGAGGCGCCCGGGCCATCGGGCCTCCTCGATCCCCTGCAGGATAGTCCGTTCCGCCAGCCCCGGGAACCTGTCCCGAACCTGAGCGAGGGCCAGGAGCGCCAGCGAGGCGTTCGACAGTTGGTAGCGCCCCGGCAGACGGGTGCGGACGCGGTCAAGACGGAGGAGCGGAGAGCGAAAGTCGAAGGTGCAGCCCGACTCGTCCATCAGGACGTCCTCCAACCGAACCTCCTCGGAGACGACGTGAGGCAGCGCGCCCACCCTCCCGCAGAAGGCCTTGAAGAGGGGGATCAGCGCCGGGTTGTCGCCCATGAAGCAGGCAGGAATGCTGGGCCTCACCACGGCGAACTTCTCCCCGGCGATCTCCTCCAGGGTGTTCCCCAGAAACTCCATGTGGTCCATGGAGATGGAGGCCACGACGGAACACACGACCTGCCCCAACAGGTTCGTCGCGTCCAGCCGGCCGCCCAGTCCCGCCTCGCCGACCCCCACCTGCGCCCCCTCCCCTTCGGCCAGCAGGAAGGCCGCTGCCGTCACCAGTTCAAAGTAGGAGGGAGGGTCCTGCGCCAGAAGGCCATCCTCCCGCACCGGCGCAACCACCTCCCTGACGGCGGCCAGCCACTTTTCGCCCGCAATCGGTTTTCCGTCGATCAACAGGCGCTCCGCGGGGCTCTCCAGGTGGGGGCTGCTGTAGAAGGCGGTCCTGTAGCCCGCGGCCCGCAGCACCGACGCCAGGAACGCGCAGGTGGACCCCTTTCCGTTGGTGCCCACGACGTGCAGGGCCGGCCACCGATCCTGTGGACTCCCCAGGAGGTGGAGCAGCCGCCCGATCCGCTCCAGGCCGGGGCGGATCCCCTGAGAGGCCGCACCGTTCAAAATTTGTTCCATCTCCAAAAACGCCGCAGCATCCGAAGGGTTCATTGCACGATTCATCGGACCACTCCCTCGCTTCCGACAAAGGATTCCAACAAAAAAGCTCCGGGGGACTTCACTCCCCGGAGCAAACGTGAGATATCACAAATTAACGCTGGGCCGGTGGGATGGCGTAACTCTGTGGGAATCCCAGCTTCTTGAGCTGCAGGATAGCCGCATCCGCGGATTGTTTTGTATTTCCGGCCTGTACCCAGACCTTATGGAACCTCGGTCCAGAAAACACCGTCGCCTTGTACCCGGCCTTCGTCAGTTTTGCAACCGTTTCCTGCGCAATTCCCTTCGAGGAATAGGCTCCCACTTGAACGCGCCACACGGCCGTTCCCTGCTGAAGGGGCTTCTGAGGCGCGGGGGGCTTTGGCTTTTGCTGCGGGGCCGGCTTGGGCTGCGGAGGCTTGACAGGATCAGGCTTAACCTCCGCCCGGGGCTTCCTCTGCCCCTGAGGAGGTGAAGCCTCCTTCTGTTTCACCGGCGTACGGTCCACCTTCACCATGCCCGCTCCAGCGTCCTTAGAGGAAGTGGTCGCTGGGAGGGGTAATGGAGTGGGGCGTGCCGTAGTGTTGCCGTAGGGGATGACCGTAACGTCCAGGGGCAACGGGGCTTTGGGGTTGGAGAGCAACTCCGTCCCCCCGTCGGCGCTGTTCGTTCCGATCCTCGTGAGATCGGCCTGCGGAACCTCCTCCACCGTGGGAACCTCGGCATCGGTCGAAGATGTCGTCCCCGACAGGGGCTCCTCCGCCTGCGGGGGAAGGACCTCCGAGGAGAAGGCCAGGCCATTGACAAAGAAAAGTTTCCCGGCAACCACAAGAAGGCCGATCGCCACAACTCCGACGAACGGCAGGATGATATCTCCGAAGGAGAGGATAAACCCCTTCTTCTTGATCTCCCTATGTCTTGATCGCCTCGTGATCCTTCTCTTCAACGGTGCTGCTCTCATTCCTCGCCCCTTCCGTTACTCCTTAGGGCGCCTTCTGAAGATGGCGGGCTGGTCGTAGGGCATCTTGGGCAGGCCTCGGAACGGCGCCATCTCATCCTCGCTGGGGGACTGCAGCCTGGTCTCCTCGAAGCTCCCGCGCTCCTGCCTTCCGAAGATCGTCCTCGCGTGGGACGTCTGCTGCGTTCCCTCGTTCCTGGCGGCCGGCTTTTCGGGCACTCGGTTGGAGGAGGGCGCCTTGCGCCCCAGGGCCCGTCCCTCCGGGAACCCCGTCGCAATGAGGGTCACGCGGACCTTGCCGCCCATCTTCTCGTCGATGACGTGCCCCCAGATCACCTCCGCCTCGGGGTCCGCCGTCGATTTGACGACCTCCGCCGCCTTGGACATCTCCATCAGGGTGATGTCCGGCCCCGTCGTCACGTTGAAGAGGACGCCCTTCGCCCCCTCCATGGGCACCGACATCAGCGGGGACTTGATCGCGGCGCGCGCTGCCTGCTCCGCCCGGTTGTCGCCGTCGCTCTCCCCAATCCCCATGATCGCCGTCCCGGCGTTGGACATCACCGTCCGCACGTCCGCAAAGTCCAGGTTGATGAACCCCGGCTGGGTGATCAGGTCCGTTACGCCCTTGACGGCCTGGTAGAGCACCTCGTCCACCATCGCGTAGGCCTCCGTCAAGAGCATCTTCTCCGCGTTGCCCAACTGAAGCAGCCGGTCGTTCTCCACGATCAAAAGGGCGTCCACGCACTTTTTGAGGTTTTCAATGCCGCCCTGAGCCGTCTTGAATCGCTTCTGCATCTCAAAGTTGAACGGCAGGGTGACGACGCCGACCACGAGGGCCCCCGATTCCTTGGCAGCCGCAGCGATCACCGGCGCAGCTCCCGTCCCCGTGCCGCCGCCCATTCCGGCGGTCACGAAGAGCATGTGCGCGCCCTCTATGTGCTCTTTAATGCACTCCAGGGACTCCTTCGCGGCCTCCATGCCAACCTCCGGGTTCGCGCCGGCTCCAAGCCCTCCCGTCTTCTTCTCGCCAAGGATAATGTGGTTGTTCTTCGGGGCCCGGTTCAAGGCCAGCGCCTTGGCATCCGTGTTGGCGGCGATGAACTCCACGCCCTCCAGGCCGGATTCAATGATGTGGTTCAGAGCGTTGCCGCCTCCGCCGCCCACTCCAATGACGATGATATTCTCCCGCTGCTTCATCGAATCGTCGGAGAGCTCAAACATCTGTCCCTGATCCATCTGCCATCCTCCCAGCTGCTTTTACTTCGACATTCATCCGGTGCCCCGGCCTGTTGCAGGCGGCAGGAATTCTTTTCGAAATCAACAAATCCCCAGCCCCGCGCCATACACGACATCACGCTATGCGGCACACTGCATCCCATTCTATGTTAATTAGAGGACGAACTCACCCGCCGTGCCACAGGAAAAATACAGAAATTCCAGAGGAAGCGCTGATCAATCTTAAAAATGATCAAGGATCATCAAACGAAGGGGTTCCTTCAGCGCTTCCCCGAAGGTTCCCCCACGCGCTTCGTGCGGCCTCGGTGAAGTTTCTGGCGCTCATGGGGACCCGTACGGTTTATCGTCCTCAACCACTGGGCCAGTGTTGCCCTAGAAGAGGTCCTTGAATTTCCTGGCAAGCCCGCCGAGAAAGCTCCTCAGGTTTTCCGCCGTCGGCTCCGGCTTCTGGGAGTCCGTCATGGGGTCGTTCAGGTACTCGGTCGACAGGCGAACGTCCTCGGAGTTGGGCTCGACAAAGAGGTGAGAGTAGCTGTTGCGGTAGGTGTTGTAGCGCAGGAGCCCCGCCGCGCTGACGTAGGAGGTGTCCTCTCGTCCGGGCGGCATCGCGTAGATGGGGTGAGCAACGCGAACCTTCATCTGCAGGACCTCCCCAAGCATCTCCACGATGCCCGGCGTCTTGGCCACTCCACCGGACAGGATCACCCCGCCGGGGAAGAGCTGCGGACTGCAGTCCGCAAGGGCCACCCGGACGTAATCCATTAAGAGCTCCTCAATCCGGGCGCCGATCACCTGGATGGCCATGTCGATGTCGATGCCGTCCCGCCGGAGAGATTCGTCGTCCTCCATGAAGATGCGCTTTTTGACGTCTTCGGCATCCCGCAGGGAAACGCGAAGGACGGTGGCCAGGTCGCTCGTGATGTGTTCTCCCCCGATGGGGATGCTCATGATCTTGAAGGGACGACCCCCGCGATAGAGGACGAGCCCCGTCGCGCCGCCGCCGATGGAGAGCGAGATGCAGCCCATCTTCATCTCCTCCTCCATTACGGACCCCAGCGACGCGGCCAGGGGCTTCAGCACAAGCCCCTTCACCCGAATTCCCGCCCCCTCCTGAACACAGGTGAGGACGTTCTGGGTATAGGTCATGGGGACTGAAACCGTCTGAAGCATGATCTCTAGGCGTTTCCCCGTCATGTTCAGGGGTTCGTCCACGGGACGGCCGTCCAGCTCATAACGCACCGGGATCGTATGGACCGAAAAGGTGTTTTTGGGGAGTTCAAGGCGGCTTTGAGCGGCCTCAATCGCCCTCATGAGGTCCGCCTCCTCGACGCGCCTCGGCTCCCGTCCGTCCAGGGCCACCATTCCCTCCGTCATCACGCTGTTCACGTCCAGCGAATTGAAGGCAACGATCGCGGAGTTGATGCGCTGGTTCGTGATGTTCTCCGCCTCCCGCAGCGCCCGCTTGACGGACTGGGTCGCCTCCTTCAGGTTGACGATGACGCCCTTGGAAAGGCCGTGAGAGGGGGAGTAGCCCATACCGATCACCTGTACAGCCTCTGGGTAGCGCGGGTCCTGCTCCGCCACAATCACGGAGATCTTCGTGGTGCCCACGCTAAGTCCGACTAAGGTATCCGACTCCCTTTGCAATTACTTCAAACTCCCTTCTTCTGGCCCGCCCGGCAAATCTCTCAACAGGATCTTGCCCTTATACGTGGCATCGATCAGGTGATTTCCGCCCTCTTTCGAGAGTTTTGAAAAGAGTTCTTCAAGCCCGACGCCCAGGTCCTGCCCCTCATATTTTTCAGGCTGTATCAAGAGCTCAAAAAGCTGTTTTTCGCGCCTGAGCTTCAGGCGAAACAGATCCGCCCCCGCCCTGCGGTCCCAGGCGATGTCCTGTACCGCACGAAACCATTCGTACCTCTGGTATTCGTCCAGGAATCCGGCGAGCGCATCCAGCGACATCGGAAAGTCAAAGACACCGGAGGGAGGCCGTTCTCCGTCCTCCTTCAGCTGGGGCAGGCGCCACGTCGGGCCCAGCCCCAAGTCAGCACTCGCCATGTGCCCCTGCGCCTCCGCGACGTTCCACATGCGCCCTTCCCGCGAAACGCACCACAGCTGGTCGTACCACCGCACCTTCAGCCACGGCGTCAGCCGCTTGATCGCGGTCGCGAACCTTCCGACCCGCGGCATCGTCGTGACCACGGACACCGGTATGTCCCGTTCCAAAAACTGCTTTAGCACCTCCGCGTCCTTCAAAAAGTACGGCCAGAAGCGAAAACAGCGCGACGGGAACACCGACCACAGCCGCTCTTCCAGGGCAGGGTCCTGAGCGTCCACCCGGTAGCCGCTCAAGGGCATCCACGCCCTGTATTCCACGAGGCGCCAGAGGCCGCCCAGGAGCAACGACATCAAAAAAACCCTCGACCAGCGCACGCCCTTTCTCCCTAGCAGGCACTCTGTATATCAAGCCCGATCACGCGGACCTCAGGTTCGAGGCGGACCCCCGTCCTTGCAAGCACCGTCGCCTGACAAAGCTGCATCAACGACAGGACGTCGGACGCCGTCGCGCGCCCCTCGTTCACGATAAAATTCGCGTGACGCTCGGACACCCTCGCTCCTCCGACGGACATCCCCTTGCAGCCGCACCGATCGAGCAGACGCCCGGCGCTCTCGCCGGGGGGGTTCTTAAAGCTGCACCCCGCGCTGCGGGCCCCGATGGGCTGCGCGCTTCGCGCCTCACGAAAACGAGCCAGCTCCGACTCGATCCGTTCCCTTCCCGCTGGATGAAGGAGCATCCGGCAGCCCAGGAAGACCCGGCCGGCCTGAGTCAGCGAAAAGCTGCGATAGGCAGCGACGAACTCTCCCTCCTGCCACTCCCTCAAGGAGCCGTCCCGCTCAAGGGACGTCACCGCGGTCATGAACTCCCCCACGCTTCGTCCTCCGGCTCCAACGCTGCCGGCGATGGCACCACCCACCGTACCGGGGATCCCGGCGACGAACTCCAAGCCGCCGAGGCCTTGCCGCACCGCCTCGGTGAGCACGGCGGAGAGCGGATGTCCGGCCTGCGCCTCCACGACCGCCTCCCCCTCCGGCGCCCTGCGCCAGACGGCCCCGTTCCACTTTCGCATGGAGAGGACTACGCCGGGGATCAACCCATCGGCGAACAGGACGTTGCTCCCCCCTCCCAGCGCGTGAACCGAAACCCCAAAACGGGCGCTCGTCCGGCAGACGGCCTGGAGGTCCTCAAGGCGGGAGGGCTCGACGTAGTACTCTGCGCTCCCTCCAACGCCGAGCGTGGTGAGCGGCGCCAGGGGCCTCTGCCGCTCCACGGGACAGCTTAAACTTCTCTCCAGCTCATCCGCAAACATTCCCGCTCCTCATTCACAAAAGACATTATATCCTAGTCGGTCGAATCGGGGCGCAACAATCGTGCGAATCGGCCACAAACTCTCCCGTAGAACGCGGAGGTTCGCCCTGAATGCGTCATGGGTCAGCCCTTGTTCCAGTTCCCCAATCCTTCGAGGAATCGTTCGCCCACTTGAAAGACGTTTCCCGCGCCCATCGTGAGCACCAGGTCCCCATCCCGCGAAAGCGCCTGCACCGCCCTCAGCGCGTCGTCCTCGTCCCTGCAGAAGGCGATGCTCTTCCCCGCCCTCCGGAGCTTCTCGACGATCGCCTCGGCCGAGACCTGCAGGGGGGGCTCCCCCGCGCTGTAGATGGGCAGCAGGAGGATCTCGTCCGCCCCGGCCAGGGCTGCCGTCAGGGGCTCCACCAAGGCCGCCGTTCGCGTGTAGCGGTGCGGCTGGTAGAGCAGCAGGATCCGCCGGTCAGGGTATATCCCCCGAAGTGCGGCCAGCGTTGCGGCGATCTCCGTCGGGTGGTGGGCGAAGTCGTCGATGACGGTGACTCCGCCGAGGGTCCCCTTCGTCTGAAGGCGCCGCGCCGCCCCGTGAAAGTCCCTCAGGGTCGCTGCAGCCTCCTCGAAGGGGACCCCCAGGACATCTGCCGCGGCCAACGCAGCCAGCGCGTTCAGGACGTTGTGCTCCCCCGAAACGGAGAGCTCAAGGGGACCAAGGGGCGTTCCCTTGCGGCACACGCTGCAGGACATCCCCCCGGCCGCCCTGGGGACGAGGTCGAAGGCCCCCCAGTCCCAGGACCTCCCCCAGCCGTAGCGCAGGATCGGGCCCTGCACCCCCTCAAGCATCCGCTGGGCTCCCTCGTCCTCGGCGCAGACGATGAGCGGTGCCCCCGCCTTGCGCTCCGAGGCAAAGCGCGCAAAGGCCTGGACGACGTCCTCAAGGGAGGGGAAGTGGTTCACGTGGTCCCAATCGACGTTGGTGACGATGGAAACGGCGGGTCGAAAGAGCTCAAAGGAGCCGTCGCTCTCGTCCAGCTCCGCCAGAAAGAGGCGTCCCTCTCCCAGGAGGGCGCTCGTCCCCATATCCCGCATCTGAGCTCCCACGTAGAGGGTGGGGGCGAGGCCGGCGCGGGACAGGATGAGGCTGAGCATGGACGAGGTCGTCGTCTTCCCGTGCGTTCCGGCCACCCCCACGCCCGAAGCTGCGTTGAAGAGCCAGCTCAGCGCCCTGCCCCGTCCGACGGTCCGGACCCCTCGCGCTCTCGCGGCCTCAAGCTCATCGCAGGCTTCGTCGACGGCGCTGGAGTAGATCAAGAGCTGGGGGTCGAAGCGCTCGACGTGGTCGCCCGAGTGCCCCAGCATGCACTCCATCCCCAGGGCTTCCAGCTCCTGAACCGAGGCCCCTCGGCTCAGGTCGCAGCCGCTGACCTGAAACCCCATCCCGGAAAGCAGCTTCGCGAGGGACGCCATCCCCGCCCCTCCCATGCCCATGAGGTGGACCCTTTCCACTCCCTCAAGTTCTGTCACCATATCAAGAACGCCTTTCTTTACAGCTCACTTGAACGCCCGGCAATCGCCATCAAAGTCCTGCGGCCCGTGCGATCGCCACCGACGCGGCGTCCTCGCCCACAGGGACCGAAGCCCTGCCGCGCTCCAGAAGGTCCTCGATCACGCCCGCAAGGGGCAGGGCATCCCCCTCCCTCCAGAGGACGCCTCCCCCCGCCTCGACGAAAGAAAGGGCGTTGCGCGCCTGGTGCCCGTCTGCGGCCTGCATCCAGGGGACGGCCACTGTGGGGAGGCCCCACCTCAGGGCCTCCGCCAGGGTGGAGGCACCCGCACGGCAGATCAGCGCATCGCAGAGCGAGTAGAGGGGGTCCACGTCCCATCGGCGCCCGACGAAGTGGACGCCCTCTCGGACGGCTCCCACGGGAGCATCCCCCAGGAGGACGAACTCCACGGGCACAGCTCGGCCTTCAAGGGCACCCGCAGCCCTCAGCGCTTCCTTGAGCAGCGCGGCGCTGCCCAGGGAGCCGCTGATGACCCCGACGACACGGGCCCCCTCCTTGAGCGACAGGCCAAGCCGCCGCTCCGCCTCCGCACGGGACAGACGGTGCGGCGTTCTGACGGGGATCCCTGTCAGAACGTGAGGGCCATGAAGGCCCAGACACTCCTCCCATCCGGCGGCGATCACCGCCCCCAGCCTGGAGGCCAGCCGCGTCACCCGGCCCGCTACGGCGTTCTGCTCGTGGAACACCACCGGGATCCCGCGGAGGTGGCAGAGCAGGAGCGGGGCAAAGGAAACGTAGCCGCCAAACAGGAAAGCGGTCTGAGGGCGCACCTCGGCCAGGCAACGCGAAACCTCCCTGAAGGAGGAGATTAGGGCGAGGGAACGCCTCAGGACCTTCAGCGGGGACCGGACGCCGAGGGGGGACCCCTCCAGGGAAAGCCGGATGGGAGTCACGCCGGCGGCGGCGTAGATCTCCGCCTCAAGGGGCCTGAAGCCCGACAGGTAGGAAACCGCCGCGCCGCGGTGCCCCTCAAGCCACCGCCCGAAGACGAGGGCTGGAAAGATGTGCCCTCCCGTCCCACCGGCGACGATCAACACGCTCTTCGCGTCTCCCCCGTTCCTTGCACACATCAAACGCCCGCCTCCATCAGCTCTCCCGCCGCGCCTGACGTCCCGACACCTCAGGAAGCTCTTCCATCCCCAGTTCCCGACCGCGCAGCGTTCGATCGACCGCCATCAAGACCCCCACCTTTGCCCACATGAAGAGCAGCGAGCTCCCTCCGGCGCTGATGAAGGGGAGTGGAACCCCCGCCAGCGGCATCAGCTTCATCACGCCACCCAGGTTCAGGAACATGGGGCACACCACCGACGCCGCCATCCCCAGGGCGAGCAGGGAAAGAAAGGGGTCCTCGCTCCGCCGGTAGATCCGGTACGCCCTCCAGGTCCACAGCGCGTACAGCGCAAGGAGGAAGGCCGTCCCCAATAGGCCGAACTCCTCCCCTATCGCAGGAAAGACGTAGTCCGTCTGCGCCTCCGGGAGGTAGCGGTCCTCCTGCAGCCCCTTTCCGATCCCCACGCCCGTAAGGCCGCCGTTGGCAAAGGCCACGAGCCCCTGAATGATCTGAAATCCCTTGCCGGTGGGGTCGGACCATGGGTCCCAAAACGCATAAAATCGCCTCATGCGATAGGGTGCCTGCCAGATCAGGAACGCAATCAGGAAAAAAGCCAGGATGCCCCCCAGCACGGGGTACTTCCACCCCCGACTCTCCACGTGCATCAGGCAACAAACCCCGATCACCACAAGCGCCCCTCCCAGGTTGGGCTGCAGCATGAGGGGAAGCACCGAGAGGAAGATCACCAAAAGCGTCGGGCGCACAAAGGCATCAAGCCCCTCCCGGCGCGACGCCGTCATCCGATCGGCGAGAAAGATGGGCATGGTGAAGAGGAGGACCTCAAGGGGCTGAAAGTTGAAGCCCAAGAGGCTGATCCAACGGCGCGCTCCGCCGGCCCTCAGCCCCAGGCCGGGGATCAGGGTGCCCCACAGGAGCGCAAGGGACACCAACCAGAGAAGCCCACAGTGCCGACGCAATGCCTGAGGCGAAAACATGACGCAGCAGACCATGGCCGTCATTCCAAGGCCCAGAAACTGAAACTGTTTCAACGGAAGGGCGTAGGGGTTACCGCCCGTCATGCTGTTGCGCAGGGAGAGGGACGCGATCATCACCAACCCGCAGAGGCTCAGGATCATGGGGATGCCCCAGATCAGGAACGTCCCCCTCTGCCTCAGTCCCTTCCCGTCGTCGTTCGGCTTCAATTCGGCTCCTGCAGGCCGCGGACGATGGAGCAGAAGTGATCACCCCTCTGCCCGTAGTTCTCGTACATGTCCCAGCTGGTGCAGGCTGGGGAGAGCAGGACCGTCATCCCGGGACGGGCCAGGGCTCGGGCCTTTCCGACGGCATCCTCCATATCCTGCGCCAGGGTCACCGCCGTGAAGCCCGCTCCCTTCAGCGCCGCCGCGATCGCATCCCGCTCCTCCCCCAAGAGGACGGCGGCGTCCGCTTCCCGCAAGACGCCCTTCGCAAGCTCCGCGTAATCCTCCCCCTTCCCGCGACCTCCTAGGATGACGACCTTCCGGCCGGGGAGGGCGGTCATGGCCGTCACCGAAGCGGCGATGTTCGTCCCCTTGGAGTCGTCCACGTACAGGACGCCATCGACGACTCCAGCCCGTTCACAGCGGTGGGGCAGCGGGAAGAAACCCTTCAGAAGCGTTGCCGCGTCCTCCTCCAGGCCGAGGAGGCGGAGGGCAGCCATGCTCATGGCCACGTTCTCCAGGTTGTGACCCCCAAGGAGCGTGGTCTCCGAGTACCGAAAGAGCGGCGCCTGCTCCCCCTTCAGGCGCAGCGTCGCCCCCTCCTCTCCCATGAAGATGTGTCCCGCCATCTCGTGCTCTGGCCTCTCCTCCCAGCTCAGGGTGATGACGCGCTCCTCTCCCTCGGCCTTCAGGGCCTCTACGTCGCGGTCCTGCACGATCCCCCACCCAGAAGAGGCGCGCAGCGACAGTATCTTCGCCTTCGCCGCAACGTAGGCCTCGTAGCTGCCGTGCCAGTTGAGGTGGTCCGGGGCAAGGTTGGTGACGATGGAAACGCAGGAGGAAAGCGTGTGGGCCCACTCCAGCTGAAAGCTGCTGAGCTCCAGGACCACGGCGTCGAACTCCCTGCCCGCAAAGACCGAGGCTGCCCTGCCCAGGTTCCCTCCGACGGCGACGTTGCGATGCGCAGCGTTCAACATGTGCCCGATCAGGGCGGTCACGGTGCTCTTGCCGTTGCTCCCCGTGACGCCGATCAGCTTGCCTCGAAGCTGCGGGATCACGAAGTCCAGCTCTCCAATGAGGGGCGTCCCACGCTTTCGGGCCGACAGGACCACCTCGGAGGTCGGCGGGATGCCAGAGCTGAGCAGCATGGCGTCCGCCTCAAAGGCCCGCTCCGTGTGCCCGTTCTCCTCCCAGGCGATCCCGTTCCGTGAGAAGAGCTCCGCGACCTCTGCGGACACCCCCTTTTGTTCCGTCACGAAGACCCGCGCCCCGATGCGGGCAGCCAGCAGCGCAAGCTCCCGCCCGCTCACCCCGGCGCCCACGACCGTCAGGCGCTTGCCCTTCCAATCGGAAGAATCCTGCAATTGCTGCAACTGATTATCCATCACGACAGAAAATTCACCTCTCGTGCGCCGCGCTGCCGCGGCATCAAAAAACGATCGAAAACCGCTCTTCTTTCGGCAAATCCTCCGGAGCGGCTCGTTTTGCAACCCTGCCGGCAGCCGCTAACCCTCGCCCCCGATGCAGAGCAGGAGCAGCGAAAGCCACGCGGTTCCGACGGCCTGAACGAGCCAGAAGCGCGTCGTCACGAGGCTCTCATCCCAACCCATCCGCTGAAAATGGTGGTGGAGGGGCGCCATCAGGAACACGCGCCGGTTCAGTTTGCGGATCGTGAAGATCTGGATGGCCGACGTGAGCATCTCGATCCCAAACAGGAACCCCACCGGGAGCAGGGCCAGCAGCCGACCGTTCGTCACGCAGAGCCCGGCCAGAGCGCCGCCGAGAAAGTGCGCCCCCGTGTCCCCCATGAACGTGCGCGCCGGGCGCAGGTTGAAGAACATGAAGCCGGCGGTCATGAAGAACAGCATGGACACCGTCGCGACGTTGAACTCGGACGCCGGGATCAGAAGGGGCAGGGCCGCCAGGGAGATCATCGTACACCCTCCCGCCAGGCCGTCGAGGCCGTCCGTTATGTTGACCGCGTTCAGCATCCCCACGCACCCGATGAAGATCAGGGGGGCCAGGAGCGGCCAACCGAGGTCGAGTCCCGGCCAAAGGCCCGCGCGTCCCGTCAGAAAGACCAACAGGACCCACAGGCCGCAGACGACGAGCTGTACCTTGAGCTTCGTCATGCTGCGTAAGCCCTCGCTGGAACGGCTGAAGAACTTCAACCCGTCGTCCAGGAGGCCAATAAAACCTCCCGCCAGGGGAAGGGACCAGAAAGTCAGCGACTCGACGCCCCAGGTCAAGGCCAGGCCCAGCAGTGCCAACACCAAGAACACCGCGCCGCCCATCGACGGCGTAGCGGCCTTGACCTCCACGTCGATGCCCACCCCGTAGCTCTTCTGCGCCTGCGTCAGACTGACGCGCCGCTGAATGTGAAGCCAGACGTACTGCAGAACGAGGCTGAGGCAGAAGAAGGCCATCCCCCACAAGGCCGCCCGCGTCATGAGGCGGCTCCCCCATGCTCCACAGCGAGGCTCTGCACGACGTTCTGAAGGCCGAGGCTGTTCGACCCCTTGACCAGGAGGCCCGTCCACGACGTCCCGGCGGCGATCTGGAGCGCTTCCTGCCAATCCCGAACGAAAGCGAACCCCGGACGCTCCGACAGCGCGCTCCTCCAGGCGTCCCCCACCAGGACCACGCTCTCCAAACCATTCAAAAGGGGCTCCAGCGCACGGTGATAGTGGAGCGTCTCCCGTCCCATCTCCCGCATCTCTCCCAGGATCGCCATCTTTCCCTCGACCTGCAGTTCTCCAAAGGTAGCTAAAGACGCCCGCATCGACTCGGGGTTCGCGTTGTAGGCGTCGTCCACCAAAAACCTCCTGCCGCCGTCCAGCGACAGGATCCTGCCCCGCCCCTCAAGGGGCTGAAAGCCCCTCAACGCCTCCGCACACTCCGCAAGCCCAATCCCCTTGAGCCCGCCGAACGCCGCGGCAAAGGCGAGGGGCAGCGCGAGGTGGGTCCCCCAGACCCCGGCGCTGAAGCGCGCCGTCGCCCCGTCCCGTTTTCTCAGGTGAAAGGTGAGCTCCGGCCGATTGCCCCGCATCTCAAAACGGGGGGCCTCGATGCAACAATCGGCTCCGTCGCCTCCTATCGAGAGCGTTTCCGCCGTCCTCCCCATTCCCAAGGTCGCACCGCGCAGGGGAAGGCAGTCGAAGTTGTAGAGGAAACGCCTCAACCGCGGGGAGCGAACGATCTCCATTTTACCCCTAAGCACCCCTTCCAGGGAACCGAATCCCTCAAGGTGAACGGGAGCCACTTGAGTGATCGCGGCCGAGGTCGGCGGAAAGAGGTTCGTCAATTCCAGGATCTCCCCCGGCTTGTTGGCGCCAAACTCCAGGAGCAGCACCTCCGCGTCCTGCGGCATGGCGAGGACCGTGCAGGCGCAGCCGATCCTCGTGTTCAGGCTGCGGGTAGCGGCGTGCAGCCTGAATCGCCCTCCCAGCACCTGCTGGAGGGCTGCGCGGGTGGTGGTCTTTCCCACGCTCCCCGTGACGGCGACCACCTCAGGGACCTCCAGGTGCCTCAGGTAGGCCGAGGCCAGCCGGGCCAGGTCCTGCTCCGGCTCCTCCAACTCAACGCAGGGAACGGACAGCTCGTCGGGCCTCTTCCCCCGGCGGACAACGATCAGCCCCGCCCCCCGCTCCAGGGCCTGGGGGACGTACCGGTGGCCGTCCACGCGCTCTCCCTCCAGGGCGACGAAGGCTCCGCCGGGCTCCACGCAGCGGCTGTCCGTCGCGACGTGGGCCGGGAAGGGGCGGCCTGCGGCCTCCTCCGGCAGGGACTTGCCGATGAGGGCGAACATCTCCCCAAGCGACGGCCTCTCCTTCAACGACTTCAACGACGGACGCCCCCTCTCAAGCCCGAAGCCACGCCTGCACCGTTTCCGCGTCGTTGTAGGGCGTCCTCTTGCCGCACCTCTCCAGGTATCGCTCCGGCCCCTTTCCCGATACCGTCAGGACGTCGCCCCCCGACAACCGTTCAAGTCCGCGGCGTACCGCCTCCCCGCGGTCCAGGATCACCTCGTGGGACGCTCCGCCCCGAACCTCTGCGATCCCCGCCTCGATCTCGCTCGCAATCTTCGCGGGATCCTCGTCCCGCGGGTTGTCCATCGTTACGATCACGTGGTCCGCCAGCTCGCCCGCAACGCGGCCCAGGGCGGGGCGGTTTAGGGGGTAACGCCCGCCGCCGTGTCCGAAGACCGATATCACCCGCCCCTTCGTCAGGGCGCGAACCGTGGTCAGGAGGCTCTTGAGGGCGGTTGGGGTGTGCGCGAAGTCGACGAAGCAGCAGGCCCCGTTGGGCAGCACGTAGCGCTCGAGGCGCCCCGGTACCTGCGGGGTGAGGGCGACCCCGCGGACGATGGCCTCATCGCTGACCCGGCCGCGCAGAGCCGTGACCGCGCAGAGGACGTTCCAGACGTTAAACTCTCCGGACAGGGGGCTCATCAAATCCAGCGGACTCAAGCCGCGCATCTCCACGCGCATCTCCGTCCCCTGGAGGGAGGTGCTCCACCGGCTCACGCGGGCAAACGTGTCCTCCGCCGCCATGGAGAAGCCCCTGAGGTGCTCCGGCGCCTCCTCCAGGAGCCGCCGCCCGTAGGGGTCGTCCCCGTTGACCGCCCCCAGGAAACCGGGCTTCACATACCGGGTGAACAGCAGGCGCTTGGCCTGAAAGTAGTCCTCCATCTCCTTGTGAAAGTCGAGGTGTTCCGGGTTGAGATTAGTGAAAACAGGGACGTCGTAGCTCGCGCCCCGCAGCCGTCCCAGGGTGAGCCCGTGGGACGAGGTCTCCATGACGCAGGCCGCGCACCGGTTCCGTACCATGTCCGCAAGCCGGCGCTGGACGACGCAGCTCTCCGGCGTCGTGCGGGTCGCATCGCGCTCCACGATGGTCCCCAAAAGCCCCGTTCGGATGCCCGCCGCCTGCAGGATGCTGCGCAAAATGTAGGTCGTCGTGGTCTTGCCGTTGGTTCCCGTCACGCCGACCATCAGGAGCTTCTCCGCGGGCCTGTCGTAGACGGCTGCCGCAGCGTCCCCCATGACGTCTCGCACCGACGGGACGACGATCGCGGGCAGGCCGACGCCGGGGTCCCGTTCGCAGAGCAGGGCCAGCGCTCCGCGCTCCCTGGCCTCCGCAGCGTAGTCGTGGCCGTCGCTTTTCTCGCCGCGGATACAGCAGAAGAGGGTGCCCTCGCCCACCTGGCGGCTGTCCGACGCCACGTCGCCGATCGACGGGTCCTCCGCTGCGTTTCTGACTTCAAGGGACGGCGTCCGCCCTCGAATCGCGGCGAGGACCTCGGAAAGTTTTATGCTCATAGGGACCCCTTCCTCTGTGCGTAATATTCGAGTTCCGCCATCTCTTCAACGATGGCCCGAAAGGGAGGCGCCGCAAGCTCGCCGCCGTAATAGCGCCCCCCAGTCGGCTCCCCGATGACGAGGAGCATGAGGTACTTCGGATCCTCGTAGGGCCAGAAGCCGATGAAGGAGGCCACGTACCGGTGGCGGCTGTACTTTCCGCCCTCCGGCACCTGAGCGGTGCCCGTCTTCCCCGCCAGCCGGGTGACCTTCGTTTCGGCCCTCTTGCCGGTGCCCTCGACGACGGCGTCCCGCATCGCCTTTCGCAGCCACCTTGCGGTCTCCGGCGTCAGCACCTCGCGCAGAACGAGGGGCGAGCCCTCGTAGACCGTTTCCCCTACGGCGTTGGTCGCCTTCTTCACGATGTAGGGGCTCATCAGCCTGCCGCCGTTGACGATGGCGGCCGTCGCATTGATCAGCTGCAGCGGGGTCACCGCCAGCCCCTGGCCGATCGCGATGTTGGCGGGCACGACGCCGCGCCACTGTTCTGGAAAGGGGACGATGCCCTCCGCCGCCGCCGGCAGTTCGATGTCGCTCTCCTGCCCGAACCCCATGGCTCTGAGGTTCTCGTACATCTTCGCCTTCTCCGCCCGAATCCCGATCTGCGCCATGCCCACGTTGGAGGACTTGATGATCAGGTGGGCGGTGTCGATCCTCCCCATGGCCTTGGAAGCGGCCTCGGCCACGTACCCGTCCGCCACCTTCAGCCGCGCCGGGCAGTTGAACGTCTCGTTCGTCCGGGCCCAGCCGTTCTCCAGCGCGATCCCCATGACGAGCGGCTTGAGGGTGGACCCCGGCTCGTAGCCCCGACTGATCGCGTTGTTCGCGAGGACCTCCGGAGCCAGGCTCCTTCGATCGCCCGGGTCGAAGGGAGGCCAGCTGGCCATGGAGAGGATCGCCCCCGTCCACGGGTCCATGCAGACGGCAGCCGCCCATTTGGCGCCGTTGTCCTTCGCCGTCTTGAAGAGGTGCTTCTCGACGACGTACTGCATCCTGCTGTCAACGGTCAGGGTCACCACGGGCGTCGTGCGCCTTTGCCTCGATACGTCGTTGACGAGGACGGCGGACTGAGCGCCCGGCCGGCGGACCAGGATGCGGTACCCCGGCGGGTTGTAGAGCGTGGAGTCCCAGGCCTGCTCGATCCCCGCAAGCCCTCGGTTGTCGATGTCGCAAAAACCCAGAACGTGAGCCAGGAGGGACTGGTTGGGATACCTTCGGTCCTGCTCTCCGATGTCGAGCAGCGCCCTCAGGTTGAGCGCCCGCAGTTCCGCCCCCTCTTTCGGGGACACCTTTCGGCGCAGCCACATGAATTGAGAATCCCCCGCCTGTGCCAGCCGCGACAGGAGGTCCTCGGACAGCGCTCCCTGCAACGTCAGCGCCTCCTCGGAGGTGAGCAGGCTGGGGTCCACGGCAAAACTCGACACGGGCTCGGAGATCACGAGGGCGTTCTCCCGTTCGTCTTGGATGATCCCCCGGTCCGCCCGCATGGGGACTCGCCGCCAGTATTGGTGCTGGGACTGCTGGATGATGCGCGGGTTCGGGAAACAGTGACGCTCGATCAGCGTCCCTCCCATCAGAAGGTACAGGACGGCGAACGGGAACCAGGGGCTGATCAGATGCCGTTTCCGCAACGTTCTTCCACCTTGGAGGCCAGGACTCGCGCAGGACGGCCCCGCGTCACCGTCGCTCCCCGCCCCAGAGCCAGGCCAAGCTGGCGCGCCACCCGGCGTCGTCGGGACCGGGCGCGAGCCTTCCCGCGGCGGCCAGCCGTTCCTGAGGCCCGACCGACAACGCCTCGACCCGCAGCACCTTCTGCATCCCCAGGCGCTCCTTGCAGTAGGTGTAGATATTGATCGGAGCGACGAGAGCAGACAGTTCCTGCTGCAGCCGAGTTTCCTCCGCAACGTACTGCTGTATGGATTCGTTGATGGAATCGAGTTGATAGGCTAGGCGCGCCGCGTGGAAGCGCAGGAAACCAAGAAGGGCGATGAGGAGGAGCCCTCCTCCCGCCCACAGGATCAACGCGATCCCTCGCCTCGAAGAACGATCCCTTACCTTCTGCATACGAGATTCCGCCCCACTTTCATCCCTGTATCGTCTGCGGTCAACGTCCCTGGCCCGCTCTCCACGCGCTCGGGCTGCGTCCACCGCACTCATCTTCCCTGAATCGACTCGTAAGCCGGACATCCTC
>ERZ772917.628-NODE-628-length-24001-cov-18.682410_pt1 | contig 24001 bp, 18 predicted proteins | sample MGYA00511187_ERZ772917 | MGnify/ENA primary metagenome ERZ772917 (study PRJEB29015, sample SAMEA2737925) | human oral metagenome | biome: human oral; feature: human-associated habitat; material: dental | place: China | collected 2012 ...
CCAGGGGCTGGAGGGGGCCCCGCCGGCGCACGGCCGGGTCCGGCAGGGTGGAGTTCAGGCGTCGGGCGCTCTTGCCGGGCTGCCCGGTCCGCCGGGAGACGGGCCCGGGCCACTGGCCCGCACTGGTGTGCCCCGCGCTGGTGCGCGCCACGGCGGGGGCGTCGGGCGGCACCACCTCCAGGGGCGGGGCCCCCGTCAGGGTCCCCGGGGTCCCGTCCTCCCCCAGGACCCGGGGCAGGACCAGCAGGAAGGAGGAGCCGTCGGCAGGCCACCCCCAGGCCGTCAGCGTGCCGCCGTGGAGGTGGGCGTCCTCCAGGGCGATGGACAGCCCCAGCCCGGTGCCTCCCAGGGTGCGTCGGCGCGAGGGCTCGGCCCGGTAGAAGCGGTCGAAGACCTTGGCCACGACGTCGGGGCTCATGCCCACCCCGTGGTCACGTACCCGCAGGGCGACGGCGTCGGGGGAGGTGGCCACGGTGACGTCGATGACGCTGCCCTCGGCGTGCTCAATGGCGTTGGTGACCAGGTTGCGCACGATCCGCTCCACGCGGGTGACGTCCATCTGGGCGGTGGCGGGCTGGTCGCCCAGGTCGAGGTGGACCTGGGCCCCCGAGGCGGTGACGTGGACCTCGACGGCGGACAGGACCCGCCGGACCACCTCACGCAGGTCCTCCTGGCTGACCCGCAGCTCCACCCGGCCCGAGTCGATCCGGGAGATCTCCAGCAGGTCGGTCAGCATGGTCTGGAAGCGGTCCACCTGGTCGTTGAGCAGCTCGGCCGAGCGCCGCGCCAGGGGGTCCTCGATCTCGGTGCGGGCGGCGTAGAGCTGGTCGGAGGCCATGCGGATGGTGGTCAGGGGGGTGCGCAGCTCGTGGGAGACGTCGGAGACGAACAGGCGCTGCACGGTGGACAGGGCGGCGTAGCGCTCGATCTGGGCCTGGAGGGAGGCGGCCATGGTGTTGAAGGAGGTGGCCAGCCCCGCCAGCTCGTCCTCGCCGCGGACCTCAATGCGCTCCGAGAGCGTGCCCGAGGCCAGGCGCTGGGCGGCCAGGGAGGTCTGGCGCACCGGCCGCAGGACCCTGGCGGTGACGGTCCAGACCCCCAGCACGGTCACCAGGGCGAAGCCGACGCCCGCGGTAATGACGGCGCGGGAGGCCACGGTGACCAGGCGCTGCTCGGGGGCCAGGGTGTACAGGACGTAGACGTCGTACTGGCCGGCCACGGGCAGGCTCAGGCGGGTGCCCACCAGGACCCCCGGCTCCTGGCCCGACCCGCCCTGCGTGCCGATGCTGGCGGGGACCTGCGTGGGCCGCCAGGCCAGCGTCCCGGCGGGGGCGTCCTCCACGGCCTGGGTGATGTCGTGGGTGACCAGGGCGTCCATGGCCGCGTCCGTGGACAGGTCGTTAATGGCCACCGAGGAGGACTCGCTGCCGCTGCGGCGCAGGGCGACGCCGACCCCGCCGGCCCCGGCCGAGGAGCCCCGGATGGAGGTCACCTGCGTCTGGGCCAGGAAGGCCACCTCGTCGGGGCTGGTGACGGTGGCGGCGTCCAGGACCGCCTGGGCCGTCCTGACCCGCTCCATGGCGTCAGCCAGCACGGCGTCACGCTTGTCGCTGAAGACCGACTCGCGGATGGTGACCGTGACCACCCCGAGCAGGACGGTGATGAGCACGGCCCCCGCCACCAGGGCCGCCACGGTGACCCGCAGGATGAGGGAGCGCCGCATGAGCGCCCGCAGGCCCGCCAGGCCGGCCACGGGGGACCGGCGCCCGGGCTCAGACCGCGTCGCCAATGCGGTAGCCCACGCCCCGGACCGTCACCACGATGCGGGGGCGCTCCGGGTCCGGCTCCACCTTGGAGCGCAGGCGCTGGACGTGGACGTTGACCAGGCGGGTGTCCGCGCCGTGCTGGTAGCCCCACACCGCGTCCAGGAGCTCCTCGCGGGTGAAGGCCTTCCAGGGCGAGCGGGCCAGGGTGGTCAGCAGGTCGAACTCCAGCGGGGTCACCGCAATGGTCTGGGCCCCGCGCAGGACGCGGTGGGCGGCGACGTCAATGTCCAGGTCCCCGGCGCGCAGCACCTCCGGGGTGACGGCGGTGGACAGGTGGCGCAGGCGCGCCCGCACCCGGGCCAGGAGCTCGGTGGTCTGGAAGGGCTTGGTGACGTAGTCGTCGGCCCCGGCCTCCAGCCCCGCCACGACGTCCTCGGTGTCGGTACGGGCCGTGAGCATAATGACCGGGACGTCGGACAGGCGGCGGATCTGACGGCAGACCTCCACCCCGTCGATCCCCGGGAGCATGAGGTCAAGCAGGACCAGGGAGGGGTGGTGGGCGCGGAAGAGGGCCAGAGCACCGTCACCGGTGTCACAGGTGACTGGCGTGTACCCCTCGCTCTCCAACAAGATGCTCAGCATCTCGGAGATCGCGGGGTCGTCGTCAACAACGAGGATACGCACGGTCATGTGTCCTATCTTGGCACGCCGGGCACGCTACGTCAGTCACAACGGGTCCCGGGCCCCTCACCTGGTCGGCTCTCCCCCGATCGGCCCCTGGCCGGCGCGGCGGTGGGGGCGGGAGCGCAGGCGGGCCCTCTCGGTACGCCCGGCCCCCGCCCGCGGCAGGGAGGGCGGGGGGCGCCCGCCCCTGAGGGGAGGACCCCTCTGGCCGGCGCGGGGTGCCCCCAGGGGCGATCTCCTCCTGGAGGGGGAGGACCCCGACCCCCCTGACGTGTCAGCATGGGGCCATGAGCGCACCGCCCCCCGACGGCTGGCAGCCCCCCTCCCAGCCGCTCGACGACCAGCCCCCCCAGGAGCCGGAGGCCCCGGCGGAGGACGTCCAGGGGACGGGGCCGGAGCGGGCACCCGCCTTCGGGGTCCCGGGCTACGGCCTCCCCACCGACTTCCTCCTGGCCCCCAAGCCCGGGATCATCCCCCTGCGTCCCCTGACCGTCTCGGAGATCATCGGCGGGGCCTTCGCCGCCCTGCGGGCCAACCCCCGGGCGATGTTCCTGCCCGCCCTGCTGGTCATGGGCGTCCTGGGAGGGGTCAGCGCCGTCCTGACCTACGTCCTGCAGAACAGCACCCTGCTCGACCTGGACGGCCGCACGACGCAGGAGGCGGTCGAGGCGCTCCTCATCCTGCCGGCCCTCGTCACGCTGAGCCCCTCGACCCTGATCGCGACCGTCGTGTCCATTGTCGCCAACGGGCTGCTGACCGGCCTGCTCATCGTCACGGTCTCACGGGCGGTCCTGGGGCGGGTGGCCAGCCCGGGCCAGGCCTGGGCGCAGACCAGGGGACGCATCTGGGCGCTGCTGGGGCAGGCGCTCCTGATCACCCTCATCGAGACGGTCCCCCCCGCTGGCGCCACCCTGGTCGCCACGGCGCTGCTGCGCCAGGTCCTGGGGAACAACACCGGCTCGTCGGGGGAGGTCCTCCTGGTGATCCTCGTCATCCTGCTCGTGCTGCTGGTCTGGGTCCTCATCACGGTCTTCCTCGTGGTCCGCCTCTTCCTGGCCCCCGCCGCGCTCATCCTGGAGAACACCTCGGTAGCCAGCTCGATCCGGCGCTCCTGGACCCTGACCCGGGGCTCCTTCTGGCGGGTCCTGGGAGCCCTCGTGCTCATGGGGCTCATCGCCTGGCTGGTGGCCGGGGCCATTGGCATCGTGGCCGGGGTCGGAGGCGGCGTGATGACGGTCCTCCAGCCCGGGTCCGCCACCGTGGCCGCCTCGGTCGTCATGCTCGCCTCCACCCTCGCCACCGCCCTGGTCATGCCCTTTACCGCCTCCGTGGCCGCCCTGATCTACATCGACCTGCGGATGCGTAAGGAGGGCCTGGACATTGAGCTGCGTCGTGCCGCCGCACAGTAGAGCCAGCGGCAGCCGTCAGGGGGCGCCGGGCCTCCTGGCGGCCTGCCTGGCCCTGACGCCCCTAGCGGCGCCCGGGCCCGTGGACGTGCCCGCCACCCCCAGCGCGGACGAGGCCCGGCGCGCCGCCCAGGAGGAGCTCTCCAAGGCCGTCTACCAGGAGCGCCCCAGCCTCGCCCAGCTCATCTGGGACTGGCTCCAGGAGCACCTGTCCCCCACCCACCTGGTGCCCGGGGTGCCGGCCTGGGTCTCGGTGGTCGTCACCCTGGTCGCGGCCCTGGCCCTGCTGGCCGGCCTGGTCTACGTCCTCAGGTACCTGACCTGGGCCAGACGGGCCCGGCTCGGCTCCAGGCGCCTCTTCGAGGACCCCCGTGACGCCGCCTCCCTGACCCGGGCCGCTGACGCCGCGGCCGGGACGGGCGACTGGGCCACCGCCGTCGTCGAGCGCTTCCGGGCCATTATCCGCTCCCTGGACGAGCGCGGGCTCATTGAGGACTACCCCGGGATGACCGCCCGGGAGGCCGCCACCCTGGCCGCCCGCGCCCTGCGGTCGCTGGGGCAGGAGCTGCGCCAGGCCGCCGCCCTGTTCGACTCGGTGCGCTACGGGCACGTCCAGGCCACGAGGCAGCAGGACGAGTGGATACGCCAGCTGGCAGGCCAGGTGGCCTCCCTGCGCCCGACGGAGACCCAGAAGGGACAGGTATGAGCCCGGCCACCGACACCACCACCGGCACCGCCACCGGGGCCGGGACGAACCGGCCGGCAGGTGCCAGCCAGGCGGTGGGCGACCCCCTGGGCACCCGCCTGCGCCGCGCCCGGCCCGTAGTCCTGGCCCTGCTCCTGCTGACCGCCGTCGTCCTGAGCACCCTGTGCCTGCGCCCCCAGGTCTCCAAGGTCCCCCTGGCGATCGACAACCCCACCTCCACGGGCGCCATGGCCCTGGCCGAGCTCCTGCGCGCCCAGGGCGTCTCGGTACGCTCCACCAGCTCCTGGTCCGACGCCCTGACCGCCTCCCAGGACGGGGCCACGCTCGCACTGGTCTCGCCTGGGTCCCTGAGCCCCGACGAGCGGAAGGACCTGGCCCGCGCCGGCGGGGACGTCGTGGTCCTGTCCGACCTGTACCAGAGCCTCGCCGGGCTCACCCAGGCCACCGTCACAGGGGCCTCGACCTCCAAGGACACCGTCCTGGAGGCCGGCTGCCAGGACCCCGACGCCCTGGCCGCCGCCCGCCTGCCGGGGGTCCGCGGCTCGGTGACCGCCACCGACACGTCCGGCCACCAGATCCCCGGCGCCACCGGCTGCTTCCCCCTGGGCCCCTCCGCAGGCTCCTCCCAGCACTCCTACGCCTACCTCACCGCCACCCTGCCCTCGGGCGCGACACTGCGGGTCATCGCCGACAACCAGCTGGTCACCAACGCCACCCTGGCCCAGCAGGGCGCGGCCGCCCTGGCCGTACGGGCCCTGGGGCACCACCGTGAGGTCGTCTGGTTCGACGCCGACTACCGTGACGCGACCAGCCTGTGGGACTCCCCCGACCTGCCCCGCCAGCTGCCCGTCCTGGTCCTGCTGTCCCTGGCGGTCCTGGCGGCGCTGGCCGGGGTGCGGGGGCGACGCATGGGGCGCCTGGTGCCCGACCCCCTGCCGGTGGTCGTGCGCTCCACCGAGACCACGCTGGGGCGCGGGCACCTCTACCGGCGCGCCCACGACCACGCCCACGCCGCCGAGGTCCTGCGGGCCGGTACCCTGGCCCGGCTCCGCCCCCGCCTGGGCCTGCCCCGCCACTGCGAGACGGCCCTCGTGGCCCAGGCCGCCGCCCGGGTCACCGGCCTGCCCGAGACCTACCTGGACCAGCTCCTGGCCGGTCCCCCACCGCACGACAACCAGGCCCTGACCGACCTGGCCGCCCAGCTCGACCACCTTGAGAGCGAGGTTCACTCATGAGCTCCACCCCCTACGGGCAGGACCCCGACGCCCACCCCGCCGCACCGCCCGACGCCCCGGGCCGGGCCGACCCGCGCGGGCGGCTGGTGGCGGTACGCGGTGAGGTCTCCAAGGCGGTCGTGGGCCAGGACGCCGCCGTCACCGGCCTGGTCATCGCCCTGCTCTCCGGCGGCCACGTGCTCCTGGAGGGGGTGCCGGGGGTGGCCAAGACCCTCCTGGTGCGCGCCCTGGCCCGGGCCCTGGAGGTGGAGACCACCCGCATCCAGTTCACCCCCGACCTCATGCCCGGTGACGTGACCGGCTCCCTGGTCTACGACGCCCGCAGCGCCGAGTTCTCCTTCCGCCCCGGGCCGGTGTTCACCAACCTCCTCCTGGCCGACGAGGTCAACCGCACCCCTCCCAAGACCCAGGCCGCCCTCCTGGAGGCCATGGAGGAGCGGCAGGTGTCCGTCGACGGCCGCCCCCGCCCGCTGCCCGACCCCTTCATGGTCATCGCCACCCAGAACCCCGTGGAGTACGAGGGCACCTACCCCCTGCCCGAGGCCCAGCTGGACCGGTTCCTGCTCAAGCTCGTCCTGCCCGTGCCCGAGCGGGCCCAGGAGGTCGAGGTGCTCTCCCGCCACGCCTCCGGATTCGACCCACGCGACCTGGCCGGGGCCGGGCTGGGGCCCGTCGCCTCGGGGGCGGACCTGGCCGCGGCCCGCGCCCAGGTGCGCACCGTGGGGGCCTCCCCGGAGGTCCTGGGCTACATCGTGGACCTGGTGCGCGCCACCCGCAGCTCGCCGTCGGTGGCCCTGGGGGTCTCCCCCCGCGGGGCGACGGCGCTGCTGGCCTCCGCCCGCGCCTGGGCCTGGCTGGGGGGACGGGCCTTCGTGACCCCCGACGACGTCAAGGCCCTCGCCCTGCCCACCCTGCGCCACCGCATCACCCTGCGCGCCGAGGCGGAGATGGAGGGGGTCACCACCGAGTCCGTCGTCAACGGGGTCCTGCGCACCGTCACCGTCCCCCGCTGACCCCCTGGCCCCGCGGGGCCGGCCGTCGCCGCGGCGACGGCGTCGAACCACCTGTGAGGAGGAGCCGTGTTCCTCAGGATGCGCACCGTCTGGCTGCTCGCCGCCGGCGCGGTCCCCGTCCTGGCCTGGCCGCGCCCGCTGACCGTGGGGATCTGGGTGCTGGTGGTGCTCACCGCCGTGGCGGTGGACGTCATCCTGGCACCCTCCCCGCGTGAGCTGCGCGCCGAGCGGCGGGTCTCGCGCTCCGTGCGCCTGGGGCAGTCCACCACGGACACCCTGACCCTGCACAACCCCACGGCCCGGGCGTTCCACGTGGAACTGCGTGACGCCTGGGTCCCCTCGGCAGGGGCCGTCGGGGAGCGCGCCACCGTGAGCCTGCCGCCCGGCCAGCGGCGCCGGCACCGCACCACGCTGACCCCCACGCGCCGCGGGGACCGCCAGGCGGACCTGGTGACCGTCCGCAGCCGGGGGCCGCTGGGGCTCGCGGGCCGCCAGGTCTCCCTGAGCTGCCCCGCCCGCCTGCGGGTCCTGCCCGCCTTCTCCTCGCGTCGCCACCTGCCCAGCCGCCTGGCGCGCCTGCGCGAGCTCGACGGGCGCAGCGCCGTCATGGTGCGCGGCGCCGGCACCGAGTTCGACTCCCTGCGCGAGTACGTGGTGGGCGACGACGTGCGCTCCATCGACTGGCGCTCGACGGCGCGGCGCGGGGACGTGGTGGTGCGCACCTGGCGCCCGGAGCGGGACCGCCGGGTCCTCATCGTGGTGGACACCGGCCGCCTGGCCGCCGCCCGCCTGGGGGACGCCCCCCGGCTCGAGGCGCAGATCGAGGCCGCCCTGCTCCTGGCCGCCCTGGCCACCCACGCCGGGGACCGGGTCAGCATCCTGGCCATGGACACCCGGGTGCGTGCCCGCCTCAGCGGCCAGGCGGGACCGGCCCTCATGAGCGCCCTGGCCCAGGCCCTGGCCCCCCTGGACAGCGAGCTGACCGAGACGGACTGGCGTACCGTCAGCGCCACGGTGCGCCAGGCCCTGCCCCAGCGCGCGCTCGTGGTCGTCCTGGCGGGCCTGGACGGCGCGGGGGTGGGCATGACGCGGGCCCTGGCGCCCCTGGCCCGCGAGCACACCCTGCTGGTGGCCTCCGCCACCGACCCCGACCTGGAGGTCCTGCGCTCGCGGCACTCCACCGCCGAGGAGGTCTACGTGGCGGCAGCCGCCCAGGCCGAGCAGCACGAGCGCGACCGGGTGGCCGAGCTCCTCCAGCGCGCAGGTGCCAAGGTGGTCCAGTCCGACCCCGACGCCCTGGCCCCGTCCCTGGCGGACGCCTACCTGGCGCTCAAGGCCGCGGGGCGCCTGTGAGGGCGGCGGCGCGGCCCTCAGGCCGCCACGGGGAGCTGGTAGCCGGCGTCGTGCTCGTCCAGGTCACCGGTCACCCCGGTGGCCACGGCACGCCGGCCCAGGGCGATGGTGTAGGCCCACAGCAGCGCCAGGGCCAGGACTCCCACCGCGACCTTGACCGCCCACGGAATGGGCGCCGGGGTCACGAAGGCCTCAATGAGCCCGGAGACGGCCAGGGCCACGGTCAGGGCCACGGACACCGTCATGAGGGAACGGGCCTCGCTGGCCAGGGCCCGGCCCCGGGGGCGCGGGCCCGGGACCAGGAGGGTCCAGAACAGCTTCAGGCCGGCGCCCCCGGCCACGAAGACGCTGGTGAGCTCCAGCAGCCCGTGGGGGGCGATGAGGGAGAGGAACTGGGGCAGGGCGTGGTGGTCGGCCATAATGGCCGCCGCCTGGCCGAGGTGCACGACATTGAACCAGAGCACGGCCGCCGGCACCACCCCGGTGATCCCCCCGGCCACGCACAGGGCCGCGATACGGGCGTTGTTGGTCCACACCTGGGCGGCGAAGTCCTGGGGGTCGTAGGTGGAGTAGTAGGAGGAGAAGGCGTGGTCCGCGTAATGGTCGAGCTTGGCGGGACTGCCCAGGGAGGCCATGGCCTCAGGCGAGTGCAGGGTCCACAGGGCCGTGACCACCGCCAGGGCGAGGCCCACCGCGCTCACCCCCAGCGTCCACCAGCGCACCCGGTACAGGGCCGCGGGCATGCTCACCGCCACCAGGTGGGTCAGACCCGTGACCCACGAGGAGGAGGCGGCGGTCACGCGCCCGCGCGCCCGCACCACCCGGGTGGAGAGCTCGGCGAGCACGACGGGGTCGGGGGCCTGCGCCGTCACCTGCGCCAGGTGCCGGGCGGCGGCCCGGTACAGGCCCACCAGCTCGTCAGCCTGCGCCCCGCTCAGACGGCGTCTGTCTACCAGGGTGTCAAGGCGCTCCCACTGGTCCTGGTGCGCCGCGACGAAGGCATCGATATCCACCTCAGGAGTGTGACACCGTGAGTACCGAACCGTCCTCCTCCGAGCGGAGGATTGAACAGGATCTCATGGTCATCGGGGAGGCCGTGGCCCTGGAGGTCGTCCCGGCCTCTCTCGGGTCGCGCCTGCTGTCAGGGATCATTGACTACGGCACGATGCTGGTGGGGCTGGTCCTGTCCCTGGCGACGTTCTCGCTGGCCGTCGAGAACGACTACTCCATGACCACGGCGCGCCTGGCCGCCGTGCTCTCCCTGGTGGTCTTCACCTGGCTGGTCGGGCTGCCCCTGCTCATTGAGTCGGCCAGCAACGGGCGCAGCCTGGGGCGCCTGGTCATGGGCACCCGGGTGGTGCGCGACGACGGCGGGAGCGTGCGGCTGCGCCACAGCCTGGTGCGGGTCCTGCTCAGCGTCATCGAGGTGTGGTTCACCCAGGGGGTCCTGTGCCTGATCACGTGCGTGGCCACGAGGCGGAACAAGCGCCTGGGTGACGTGCTGGCCGGCACCTACGTCATCCAGGAGCGCGCCGCCGCCCGCCGTACCGCGCCCGTACTCATGCCCCCCGAGCTGGCGGCGTGGGCCCGTCAGGCCGACATCCGCGGGCTCCCGGGCCACCTCGCCCTGGTGGTGCGCACGTTCCTGTCGCGGACCACCTCCTTCCAGCCGGCGGTGCGGGCGCACCTGGCCACCGAGCTGGCGGCGCAGGTCGCCACCTGCGTGAGCCCTCCCCCGCCGCCGCGCACCCACCCCGAGCGCTTCCTGGCCGCGGTCCTGGCCGAGCGCCGGGACCGCGAGCTCCTCATGGAGCTCCAGGAGCGGCAGGCCGAGGAGGAGACCGTCCCGTCCCTGCTGTGAGCCGGGTGCGTACCACGGGCTCACCGGCGTCCGGGCCGGCCTGGCTCCCCGCGACGCTACCGGGGGGTGCTGCGCCGGGTACCGGGGCGCCGGACGCACCGGGGCGGCCGGCGGCCCCGCTCGACTACTCCTGCTCGGCCAGCTCCTGCTGGGCCGGCCCCCGCTCAGCTGTGCTCAGGCGGCCCCTGCTCGGCTGGCTCCCGCTTGGCCGGCCCCCGCGGGCGCGGGCAGGGCCTGGTCGACCAGGAGCACCGGCACGCCGTCGCGCACCGGGTAGGCCAGGCGGGCACCGGGTGACAGCAGGCAGGGCCCCGCACCGGGCAGGACGACGTCGAGCAGCTCCTGGCCGGTGACCGGGCAGCGCAGGAGGGCGCGCAGCCAGGGGGTCACGGCCTGCCCCGGCTGGGGCACCGAACCGGCCCGGGACGTGACGTCTCCCACCTCAGCCCTCCTTGTGTCCGCGCAGTACGCGCAGGTGCCCGCGGCGGATGATCTCGTCCTCGCTGCCGGGGGAGGTGATCCCCGGCACGTCCCGGACCTGGCAGGGAGCCACCTCAGTCAGCGGCACGGGAGAGATCCCGCCGCGTGAGCTGCGCTCGGCGGGCCTGGGCACGGGGCGGGGGGCCCGGGAGGCCTCCCGGACGGCGTCGGCCAGGGCCAGGAGGTCGTCCTCACTGGGCGGGGCCGGGGCGAGGTCCGTGGCCAGGCGGATGACCTGCCAGCCGCGGGGGGCGGTAAAGGAGTCCACGTGCTTCTGGCACAGGTCGTAGGCCTCCGGCTCACGTTCGGTGGACAAAGGCCCCAGGACGATTGTCGAGTCGGCGTAGACGCTGGTGAGGGTCGCCACAGCGGGGTTCTCACAGCCGGATCGTCGGCACGGTCTGACACTTCGCACTCTAGCAGGCTACCGTGTACGCAGGGTGGAGGCCCTACCGACGCCCCAGTATGAAGGCCAGGAGCGAACCGCGGAGCGAATAGGGTGTGCACCGTGCCGTCCTCCCCCGCTCCGGTCCCCACCTCGCCCGCCGTCCACCGTCGTGACCGGCACGGCCGGGGCCTGCGGGGACCCCTGCTGCCGCCCGCCCTGCCCGCCTGGCGCACCCGCGCCGAGCGCTTTGACGAGATGGTGGTAGCCAGTGCCAGCGAGCTGGCCAGGCGCTGGCCGCAGGTGGAGGCCGTCCAGTTCGCCGTCGAGGACGTCCCGCCCTCGGACCCGGCGCCCTGGGAGCGGGGCGTGGTCCTGGGGCGGGGCTTCCAGGCCGAGCCGCGGGCGGGCCTGCCCGCGCGGGTAGTGCTCTACCGGCGTCCCATCACCTCCCGGGCGCGGGGGACCCAGGAGCTTCCCGCCCTGGTGCACCAGGTGGTCGTGGAGCAGGTGGCGCTCATGCTGGGACGCCGTCCTGAGGAGATCGACCCTGACGCCTAGGGCACGCCGTCCCTAGCGCGTGGGGGTACCGAGGCTGGCGCACCCTGGTCTCGACGTTGGGCACGCCGGCCCTAGCGCATGAGGAGGGTGCGCTGGGCCAGGACGGCGGAGTCCGGTACGGCCGGCAGGGCGGCGATGAGCGTCCCCGGCACGTCCCCGCCGACCTCCTGGGTGGTGACCACGGCGGCGCTCAGGGAGGGGCCCTGCGCCGGGGAGGACAGCGTCAGCGCCGCCACGGTGGTGGGGACGTCGGGCACGAGGGTGGTGGAGGCGGGGACGGTCACGTCCTGGCTCCAGGTCCCGTCGGCCGAGGTCAGGGTCACCGTGGCATCCGTGGTGGCGCTGTTGGTCACCACCAGCTGGCTCGTCAGCCCCTCACCCTGGGGGACGACCAGGGTCCCGGAGGTGACGGCGCCGTCGTGCCCGGCCTGGATCCAGGCCACGTCACCGGCCAGGGCACCGGACTTGGCCGGGTACTCCCCCGCGCTGCGCACCAGGCGCACGGCGGCCCCCACCGGCTGGTCGGAGGTGACACGCACGCCGTAGGGCCCGGGGGCCGAGCCGGCCAGGGAGGTGTCGAAGACGGCCCCGGGGTCGATACGCACCTCCTGGGCCCCGGGCAGGGGGGTCTGCCCGTCAGCGCCCACCAGGGACACCGACACGGTGGCGGTACCCGTACCGGGGTTGACCACCCGCAGCACGGGGGCCTGGGAGGAGACGGCCCCGGTGGTGGTGTCGGCGACCTCCCCCTGGCTCTCAGGGGCGGTCAGGACGACGCCGGGGACGGTCTGGTCGGTGGAGGGGGCCGGTCCCGGGGTGAGGACCTCGACCCCGGTGGGGGTCTCCCCGTCCAGGGACTCGGTGACCATGACCACACCCAGGGAGCCGCCGGTGGCCTCCACGGACACGGCCAGGCGCTCGTCCGCCCCGGCCGTCTCCAGGAGCACCGAGCCGCTCTTGCCGGCGGCCAGGCTGAGCTGGCCGCGGGCGGGCAGCGGGCGCTCACCGGTGGAGCCGTAGAGCCTGATCCGGGCGGTGACGGTGGTGGTGCCGGGGTTGGTCAGGCGCAGCTCGGCGGAGGAGCCCACGGCCCCCGAGCCGCCCACGATCCAGGAGACGGTGGAGGGCGGCGCGCAGGCTGCGGCGGTGAGCCCGCGCAGGTCACCGTCGGGCGTGGATGTGGTCACCAGGCCCAGGGCGCCGGCACCCGTGCGGTGGGCCGCCGGGACGGTCAGGACGCCGCCCCTGGCGGTGCCGGTGGAGGTGGGGGCGCCCACGGCCAGGGCGCTGCCGTCCAGGTTCACCTGGGAGTCCCCCAGGGGCGTGACGGTGGTGCGGGCGGTGGTGGCCCCCAGGTTGACCGCCTCCAGGGTGTTGGCGGGGGCGGCCGGGCAGGTCAGGAGGACGTCGGTGCTCGGCGCGTCCAGGGTCAGGCCGCCGACGTCCGGGGTGGGGGCGGCCGGGGCGGCGCCCCACCGGGTCAGGACGACGGCGGCGGACAGGAGCACGAGCGCCGACACCACGCGGAAGGCCTGGTAGAGCCGGTGCCGCCAGGCGGGGGCGGGTGGTCGCGTACTGCTCATGGGATCCTCCGGGAGCGACGACGGGGCCTGGCCAGGACCGCCACCACGGCTGTCAGCGCCCAGGTGGCCCGCACGAGCCAGGACGCCAGGGCGGTGGTCGGGCGGTCCGGGGTGACGACGAGCTGGCCGCCGGAGGCCGGCACGGTGAAGGCCTGCCGCCAGGCCCCCTCCCGCAGGGTGGTGGGCTCCAGGGCGACGCCGTCGAGCGTGGCCCGCCAGCGCCAGCTGGTGCGCTCAGCCAGTACCAGGGTGCGCCCGGCCGCCCCCGCCTCGATACCGGTACGCACGGCGGTGCCGTTAAAGGGCAGGGTCAGGCTCGTCCCGTCGGGGCCGACCAGGGCCGCGCGGGCCACCTCGGCGCCGTCGGGCGAGACCCGCCAGGCGGTGCCGGTGGCGGTACGGGCGAGGTCCTCCATGCCGGGGGTCGAGCTCAGGGCGGCCCTGGTCGTGGAGGTGAGCTCGTCACCGTCGCGGTCGGCCAGGACCACCACGGAGATACCGTGCCTGGCCAGCGCCCCTGCCGCGTCCTTGGCGGAGGTCGTGGTCATGCGGGTGACCAGGTGGGCGAGCTCGGCGTCGGCGGCGTCGCTGAGCTCCTGACGCACCAGGCCCGGGGAGCCGGAGACGTCGGCGGCGTCCGGGGAGCCCGCGTCCTTGATCCTGTCGGTGAGCTGGGAGGCCAGGACCCCGGGGACGACGTCGGTGACCTGGGTGCCCGCGCCCCGCCACAGGGAGACGCTCAGGACGGTCCCCTCGGAGGTGTCGGTGCTCGCCAGCGCCAGGACACGGCCCGCGGCCGGGGCGGTCTCCATCTCCAGGGCGATCAGGGGCACCTGGGACGTGGCCGGGCGCAGGAGCATCAGGGGGGAGGAGGCCCGTGTGGCCACCGCCGCCGCCCAGGCACCTCCCAGCGCCAGGGGGGCCACCAGGGCCAGGGTGCCGACGGCACGTACCAGGGCGGTGCGCCACCACGCCCGGGCCTCCAGGAGCCTGACCCCGCCGGCGTCCAGGCCCACCGCGCCGGCCCCCAGGAGCCCGGCCAGTGCCAGGGAGGCACCCGGTCCGGGCCAGGCGGCCACGAGCTGGCTGCCGGTCCCCTCCAGGCCGGTGCCCAGGGCCACCACGACGCGGGGGGCCACCAGGGCCAGGGCCAGCCCTCCCAGGAACAGCAGGACGCCGCCGCGGGCCCGCGCCCCCAGGCGGCCGGGGGCAGCCAGTCCCACCAGCGCCAGGACGTGGGGGACGGCCAGGAGCACCATGACGACCCCGGCCAGCCAGGAGGCCGGGAGGAGGGTGTCCAGGCCCTGGGGCAGCCCCAGCAGGGCCTCGGTGGCGCTGGGGGCGGGGGCGCCCAGCGGGACGCCGGTGTCCGCCAGGAGCAGGCGGGCGGTGCCGGTCAGGGAGTGGGCAATGTGCCAGGCGCCCCACCACACCGGCAGGGCGGTCACCAGGACGGGCAGGACGGTCAGCGCCAGGCGCCCGGCCCGTCGAGGCAGGCGCACCATGAGCAGGACCAGGGCCGGCAGCAGCACGACGGCGGTGGCCGGCACGGCGGCCACGATCCCGGCTCCCAGGAGCCCGGCCAGGGCGGCGGCGCGCGGGGAGCCGGGCCCGTACTGCTCGGTGGCGGCGGCCCGTACGGCGGCGGCACGGGCCAGGGAGCGCTCGCTGGGGGACTCGTCCTCCTGCGCGGCGGGATCCTGGTCGTCCTCCCGGTCCCCCCGGGCGTCCGGCCCGGCGCCGGACTCGGCGGAGTCGGCGCTATCGGCCCCGGCACCAGCGGCGTCGGGGGACTCAGCCGACTCGGCGCTGGCCGACTCGGCGCCGGCGGTGTCAGTGGGCTCGGCGCCGGCTGACGCCTGGCGCTCCTCGTCCTCGTCCCAGGAGATGGTCGCGGGCGCCTCCTGGTCCAGGTGGTCCGCGCCCCCGTCGTGGCCTGTGCTCCCGTCGAGGTCCTCGGCTGGCACCCCGGTCAGGGCCCGGGCGGCGCGCGCCTCGGCCCGGGCGGCTCCCCGGGGCTCCCCGGGGCTCCCCGGGGCGCTTCCTGCGTCCGGGGCCCCGACGCCCCCGGAGGCACCCCCGGCGCCTCCCACGCCCCCGCCGTCCTCGGCAGCCTCCTCGGCACCGTCGCCATCCTCGACGTCGGGCTCGACGTCGCCAGCCTCGACGTCGGACTCGGTGCCCCTGAGGCCGTCGGCGTCAGCTCCCCGGGCACCGGCCGCCCCCTGCCGGGGGATGTCGGCCGCGGCCGGGGGGGAGAGGCGGTCGAGCTCGGCGCGCTCGCTGTCGGTCAGGTGGTGGGCGCCGACCATCCCGGAGAGGACCACGTCGCGCCGGTCCGCCCCCAGGCCCCGCATGAGGGCCGTCAGGGCCCAGGGCAGGAGGACGTGGACCAGGAGAGGACCCAGGCGCCCCTGCCCCAGGGCCAGCAGCCCGGCCGGGGCCAGGGCCCAGGTCAGGGCCACCCAGGCCCTCAGGTGGGTCCGCCGGGTCACGGTCCCGGCCGCGGCCCAGGCGCCCAGGGCCCCCAGCGGCACCGCCACCAGGACCAGGGCGTGGAGCATGAGGGGCCCGTCCAGGCCCACGACCCGTCCCAGGGCCACCGGCAGGGCCAGGACCGCCAGGAAGGGGCTCAGGGGGGAGTCGTAGCCGTCCCCGGAGGCCGCCCAGGTGCTCCAGGCCGCCTCCCACAGCCGGCCGGGAGCGCTGTCCAGGCTGGGCAGGGCGCCCCCGGTCAGGCCCCGGCTGGCCAGGGTCCCCCCCAGGGCGAGCAGCCCGGCCCCCGCCGTGAGAAGCAGGACCGCCGTCAGCACGTAGCGGCGTCGTCGGGCCAGGGAGCGCAGCTCGTGGAGCTCGAGCTCGCTGGGGGCCTCCTCGCGGGCGGCCCGCTCCCGCTCCTGACGCACCAGGTCACGGCGCAGGGCCCGGATCTCGGCGCTGTCCACGTACAGGCGGGTCAGCACGGAGCGGGGGACGGTGGCGTGGGCGGCCAGACGGCGTCGGCCCCGGCGGACCAGGCCGGGGCGGGAGGCCACGGCCAGGGCCGCGCCCATCTCGTCGCTGGCGCGGACCACGGAGTTGGTCAGCAGGCGCCAGGGGGCCCGCAGGCAGGCCAGGAGGAGGAACCAGGACAGCAGCAGCCACACCGGGCGGGAGGAGAAGGTGGCCCAGGCGCGCAGCTGGGCGGTGCGGCGGGCACGGTAGCTGCGCGCCGTCGCCTCCTGCCAGGAGAGCCCCTCGGTGTCCTGCGGGTCCCTGCGCAGGCCGTGGCGCACGCCCCGCCGCCCCAGGAAGGCGGCCCGGCGGTGGGCGACCACGGCGTCGGGGACCACGACCACCCGGTGCCCGGCCAGACGGACGGCACGGGACAGCTCCAGGCCGTCACCGAAAGCACCGAAGGCCGGTGATATGCCGCCTATCTCGTCGAACACCGCGCGGTCGACGAGCGCCCCGGCAGTGCCTACCGCCAGGACGTCGGAGCGGCCGTCGTGCTGGCCCTGGTCGATCTCCCCCGGGACGATGTCGTTGGCCCGCCGCGCCGAGGCGGTGGTGCGCAGCCCCACCTCGAGCAGCTGCTCGGGGTTGTCCCAGTCCACCTGCTTGGGCCCGGCCAGGGCCACCGAGCGGGCGGAGGTCACGGCGTTGAGCAGACTGGCCAGGCACCCGGGGGCGGGGGCGGAGTCGTCGTGGAGCAGCCAGAGGTAGGGGTGGGAGGGCGCTGGCAGGCGCCCGTCCTCCTGGAGGGCGAGCAGGCCGCGACGCACGGCGTCACCGAAGGAGAAGGCCTCGCTGACGTGGAGGATGCGCGCCCGGCTGACCGCGTCGATCCCGGAGAGCTCGACCACGTCCTCCACCGGGGTACCGTCCCCCAGGCCGTTGCGCCGGGAGGCGACGTCCACCACCAGGACCGCGCTGGCCGGCACCTCCTGGCGGGCCAGCGCGACCAGGGTACGCCGTAGGTAGGGGGTGTTGCCCGCCGTGACCAGGACGGCGAGGACGCCCGTGCGCCCTGAGCTCATGCCCGCCTCACCACTCCGGGGCGCTCAGACCGCACGGCGCTTGAGCTTGCGGCGCTCCCGCTCGGACAGGCCCCCCCAGATGCCGAAGCGCTCGTCGTTGGCCAGGGCGTAGGCCAGGCACTCCTCACGGACCTCGCAGGCGGCGCACACGCGCTTGGCCTCACGGGTGGAACCGCCCTTCTCCGGGAAGAAGGCCTCCGGGTCGGTCTGGGCGCACAGGGCCCGCTCCTGCCAGGCCAGCGGGCCGCTCTCCCTGACCTCACCAAAGATCGCCAGGATCTCGGCGTCGGCGGCGGGCTCAGGCCGGGTGAGCGGACCGTCGCCGAGAATGTTCCACACGATGGCGTCCCTTCGCAGTATTGAGGACAACGAACTACTGAGAATTACACGGGCGCCGACCGGTTTCGTCAAGCCAAGGAGGGGCGTCTCACGCAGCGGCTCCGGGTGGTCCCCGGGCCGCTCAACAGCCCCCACCATACCCTGGCGCAGGTCACAGTATGGTCACAAAACCGCAGGCCGACGCGGTTCCGTCTCCGGGTTCAGGGGCGCGGTCGTGCTTGAATCAGGCCATGGGACCCGACCTGCTCGCCTCACAGATTCCGTCCAAAGCGGACAAGGACCGACCCTGGCTGGTGTGGTACGGGCCCGGCGGGGAGCGCGTGGAACTGACCGGTCACGTGGCCGCCATGTGGGTGTGCAAGACGGCCGGGCTCCTGGAGGAGCAGACCTGGCCCGGCAGCGCGGTCCACGTGGGCGGCGCGACCCACTGGAGGACCGTCCTGTGGTGCGCCGGGGCCTGGTGGGCGGGCCGCGAGGTGGTCCTGGGCCGGGCCGGGACGGTCAGCCGGGCGGTGGACGCCGGCGTGGTGGAGGTGGGCCTGTCAGTCGCCCTCGTCCCCGACGACCTGGCGCAGGCCGAGCTCCAGGTGCTCCTGCCCAGCTCGCCGCTGGCCCTGCGCTGGGACGGCGGTGGGGGCGAGGTGCGCGAGCTGCCGCCGCTGGTGCTCGACGGTGTCGCCGACGTCATGGCCTACCCCGACTACCGCCCGCCGGCAGCGGCGCAGGGTCGGGCGCCCGCCCTGACCGTGCTAGCCGACGCCGGCCCCGGCACCATCGCCGACGCCGTCCCCGGCCCTGTCGCTGGTCCCGGTGACGCCCCGGGTCGGGCCGTCACCCGGCTGGACCGCGCGGCCCTGGCGCAGGGGCCGTCGGGGGGCCCGGAGCGGGTCCCCCTCACCCGCACCGGCCCCCTGGACCAGGCGCTGCCCATGGTCCTGGGCGCCTGGCGGCAGCGGCGCGCCGCCGTCCTGGTGTCGTCCCAGGCCGGTGAGAATGTCCTGGCGGCAGCGCGCCGCCAGGAGCTGGCAGACTGAGCCCCGCCCGGGCAGGGACAGACTGAGCGATCACCAAAGGGCAGGCGCTGATCGGTGACGGCTGAGCCCCGGGCGGGGGCCCGGGAGGCCGGGACGCCGGCGCTCACGGCACATCGGCCTGGACCACCGTCCCCTGCCCCTCGACGGCCAGGGTGCGCTCGTCGGCGCCCACGAACACCGCCTGGCCGCGGGCCAGGGCCTCCTGGCCCGACGGCGTCGTCACCGTCACGCTCCCGGCCAGGCCCAGGACGATGCGGGGCCCGCGGCCGGGGACCTGCACCCGCCCGTCAGCCTGGACCACGTCGGTGACCAGCAGCTCGAAGTCGTCCACGGGGGCGTAGTAGGCCCGGGTGGCGTGGGAGAGGTACTCGGGGGCGGGACGCACCGGCGGGGCCGCCACGTAGTCCACGCAGGCCAGCATGGCCGGGACGTCGACGTGCTTGGTGGTCAGGCCCGCGCGCAGCACGTTGTCCGAGGAGGCCATGATCTCCACGCCCAGGCCGGAGATGTAGGCGTGCACGCTGCCAGCGGGCACGAACAGCGCCTCACCGGGCCGCAGGGTGACCGGGTTGAGCAGGAGCGCCGCCGCGATCCCGGGGTCGCCGGGGAAGGTGCGGGCCATGGCGACGGCGTTGGCGTCCACCCGCCGGGAGGGGGACTCCCCCCGCCCCAGGCGCCCCGCGAGCTCGGCGGCCAGGTCGTCGACCTCCTGGCAGGTGGGCCGCGACCCGACGGAGACCAGGTCGGAGAAGACCTGGCGGATGCCGAAACGGGTGGGGTTGAGGACGAGGGAGCGGCGCATCCGCCGTGCCAGGCGCGACTCCAGGCCCGCCAGGACCTCCGCGGCACGCCGTGGCGCCCGGAACCCGGCCACGGCCTCGAAGTGCTCCAGGGCCAGGACCATCTCGGGCTTGTGGTTGGGATCCTTGTAGTTGCGCAGAGGGTGGGAGGGGGCTATCCCGGCCTCGTTCTCCAGGGCGTAGCCCTCAGCGGCCTGCTCCAGGGAGGGGTGCACCTGGAGGGAGAGCACCTGGCCGGGGGCGATCACCTTGAGCAGGTAGGGCAGCTGGGGGCCGAAGCGACGCACCACGTCGGCACCCAGGAGCCGCTGGGGCTCGGCGGCGACGAGCTGCTCCAAGGTGGTGGGCGAGGCGTCCCCCGAGGCGTCCACCAGGTGGGTGGGCCCGTTGGGGTGGGCGCCCAGCCACAGCTCGGCCCACGGCTGGCCGTCCGGCTCCTGGCCCAGGAAGTCGAAGACGGCCGTCGTCGAGCCCCAGTCGTAGCGCTGACGGGCTCCGGCAAGTCGTTCCATGGGCGCCACCGTAGCCTACTGCCGGCACGTCCCAGGATCCGGGGCGGGAGCCTCAGCCGCCACCGGCCCCGCCGGCCCCGCCAACGGGCCCGGGGGCCGGGGTGACCTGAGCGTGCGCCAGCCACACGGTGTAGGCCCCACCAACGGCCCCGGGGAGCCGGGCGGTCAGGATGCGGCCTGGAGGCTGGCAGGGGCCCCGCCGGCGGGCCCGGGGCCTTAGTCGCTGCCGGGTCCGGGGGTGTAGACCTCCACGCCGCCGTCCGGTCTGCCACGGAGCATAATCCAGTAGTTGACGAACTTGTCGGAGTGGTCGGCCGAACTGTCCAGCTCGCACATAATGTCGCCGGACCGGTAGGGGCCCTCCTGGACGATCTGGGAGGCGTCACCGGCACGGATCCAGGCCTGGCGGCCGTTGCCGAAGTACACGGTGCTCATGCCGAGGTCATCAGGCAAACTGACGGCGGGCAGCAGGATGCACTCCCCGACCGTGGACCCCTTCGGGAAATGGGACTCCCGGACGGTGAAGCCGCTGTAGGGGGCGTGGCGGTCCAGGGCGCTCATGAGACTCGGTACGGCCCACTGCGCGGCCTTGGCGTCGTCATGGGCGACCACCGCGTCCACAAAGTCCTGCACCGCCTCCAGGCGGGGCAGGCGCACGTCGCCCTGCCCGGTGTGGAAGACGATGTCGGTGGCCACGAACCTTTGTCCGTCCCAGACGAAGTCGCCGTCGGCGCTGCCGGACTTGCGGCTGGCGTGGTAGTTCTCGTCCCCGTACAGGGCGATATTGTTCCAGGACAGGTGGAGGGACCCCCCGAACACGCTCAGGGAGGTAATGGTGAAGTCGGAGATGCTGCCGCCGAGCTCCTGCTTGTGGGGGACGGGGTCCAGGGCGGCCACGAGCTTGCGGTCGGGGTCGTAGACCATAATGAAGTCGTCCCCGTAGGCGCCGCCGTAGAAGCAGTTGGCCCGGACCACCGCCGCAGGCCGACCCTCGAAGACCGTGGTGACGACCTCCTTCATGGTCGTCCTCGCGTTCTGCTGGGAGCCGCCGGAGGCCTCGCCGTCCACGAAGGTCACCCGCTCCCGGCCCTGCTCGGAGGCCTCGCTGGGCAAGACCCGCAGGCCGCAGCGCTCGGGGACCTCCAGGGTGGCGTTCCTCAGCTCCTCGGCGCTCGGGGCCCGGTCCGGGTCCCCCTGGTGCTGGGCGACGGCAGTGACCTGGGTGACCGAGGCGTCGACGGGCCGGGTCAGGTCGGCAACGCTCAGGGAGCTGTGGGACCACAGGTAGAGGTACTGGTCGTCGGAGGTCCACGACCTTAAGGGGACGTCGACCCTCCAGGACTCACTGCCGTCGGCCAGGTCCCGGGCCACCACGCCCGAGGGTGTGCCCACCACCAGGGTGTCACCCACCAGCCAGTGCGGGGAGCCGCCCTCGGTGAACCCGCTGACCTGCGCCGTGCCCTCGGGCAGGGTGACCGTCCACAGCACGTCGGCGCCCTCGAGCGCGGCCAGGGTGGTGCCGTCGCACACGACCCAGACGTCACGCTTCCCCGGCAGGGGCACGGCTCCCAGGCTCCGCGGCGCCTGGGCCGGCAGTACCCAGGTGGGGGATCCCAGGCTCAGGCCGCTCACGACGGCGCCTGACCGGTCCGTCACCGAGCCGTCGGCCCCCAGGGCGTAGGGGATCTGGTCGCTGGCCGCCTCCGACAGGGTGGCGCTTCCCGAGGCCGCCGGAGCGGGGGTGGCGCTGCTGGCGGATACCGGAGCAGTGGCGCTTCCCGAGGCCGCTGGGGCGGAGGCGTTACCACCAGAGGCCTGGGGGCGGCCCCTGTCCACGTCCAGGGCAAAGCCCTCACCGCAGCGCACGACCGTCCCGTCCAGCGCGCACGGGCCCGCGTTCGCGGGAAGGGGCGCGGTCCACCGGGGGTAGCTGGTCGAGCCCGCCACGTCCACGGCGCTGAGCAGATCCCGCTCGCCGTCGCGCAGACGCATGACCGAGGTGCTCCCTGAGCGCAGCACCGGGTCACCGGTGGCCTCGATCTGCTCGCCGTCCCCCACCATGGAGAAGTCGACAATGGAGACCACGGTGGGCGGGTCCTGGAGGCTGCCCCGGGGCACGAACCTGCCCACCAGCCAGCCCGTGCCCGCTCCCAGGCCAGCGAGCAGCGCCATGACCAGGACGACCACCAGCGGCCTGGGACGACGTCGCCGTCTGCGGGTATCGGGTGCCGACGCGGCCTCCGCAATGAGGTGGTCAAGGGGCTGCTCAGCCGTCTGCCCGGGACCGGTTGAGCCGGGGATGTGGGTCATGGGCATATCCAAGCACCCGCCCGGAGCGGAATCGAGCCCCCGGGGAGACCAGTTCCTGCCCCCCCCGCGACGTGGGCCGCGGCCAGGTGGCTCACGTCGCGTAGGGACCCGCCTCAGGCGCCCTGGTCCCGGCCGGCCAGGCGGCGCTCGGCGGCCTCCACCACATTGGCCAGCAGCAGGGCCCGGGTCATGGGCCCCACCCCGCCCGGGTTGGGGGAGAGCCAGGCCGCGACCTCGTCCACGCCGTCGGCCACGTCCCCGGCGATCCGGCCCCTGCCGGTGGCCGGGTCCACGACGCGCGAGACGCCCACGTCCAGGACCACGGCACCGGGCGCCGCCATGTCCGCCGTCACAATACCGGGCCTGCCGGCGGCCGCGATAACGACGTCGGCCCGGCGCACGTGGGCGGCCAGGTCCCGGGTCCCGGTGTGGCACACGTCCACGGTGGCGTTGACGTCCTTGCGCCCCAGCAGCAGGCCGATGGAGCGGCCCACGGTGATCCCGCGCCCCACGACGCACACGTCCGCCCCCGCCAGGTCGATGCCGTGGCGGGTCATGAGCTCGATGCAGGCCCGGGGCGTGCACGGCAGGGGCGAGGTCATGGGGCCGGAGGACCGCAGCACCAGGCGTCCCAGGTTGGTGGGGTGCAGCCCGTCGGCGTCCTTGGCCGGGTCGACGCGCTCCAGGACGGCGTTGGTGTCGATCCCCGCGGGCAGGGGCAGCTGGACAATGTAGCCGGTGCAGGCGTCATCGGCGTTGAGACGGTCGACGGCGGCCTCCACCTGGGCCTGGGTGGCGGTGGCGGGCAGGTCGGTACGGATGGAGGCAATGCCCACCTCGGCGCAGTCGGCGTGCTTGCCGGCCACGTACTTCAGGCTGCCGGGGTCCTGGCCCACCAGGACCGTGCCCAGGCCCGGGGTGAGACCACGCTCGCGCAGCGCCTCCACGCGGGTGCGCAGCTCGGCCTTGAGGGCGGCGGCGGTGGCCGCCCCGTCCAGGACCCGGGCCGGACCGGCCCAGGGGGCCCTCACTGGACCAGTCCCGGGTAGAGGGGGAAGGCGTCGGTGAGCGTCCTGACCCGCCCGCGCAGGCCGGCCAGGACATCCTCGTCGGCCTTCCCGGCGGCACCGGCCACCAGGGTGGTGGCGATAATGTCGGCGACCTCGGTGAACTCGGCCTCCCCGAAGCCGCGGGTGGCCAGCGCCGGCGTGCCGATGCGCAGCCCGGAGGTCACGCGCGGGGGTCGGGGGTCGAAGGGGACGGCGTTGCGGTTGACGGTAATGCCGGCGGCGTGGAGCAGGTCCTCGGCCTGCTGGCCGTCCAGGGGGGCCTCGCGCAGGTCCACGAGCACCAGGTGGACGTCGGTGCCGCCGGTGACCAGGCGGATCCCGGCGGTGCGCACGTCGTCGGCCCCCAGGCGCTCGGCGAGGAGGCGGGCGCCACGCACGGTGCGCTCCTGGCGCTCGCGGAACTCCTGGGTGCCGGCGATCCTCATGGCCACGGCCTTGGCGGCGATGACGTGCATGAGGGGGCCGCCCTGCTGGCCGGGGAAGACGGCGGAGTTGAGCTTCTTGCCCCACTGCTCGGCCCGGTTGGACAGGATCATGCCGGAGCGGGGGCCGCCCAGGGTCTTGTGGACGGTGGTGGACACCACGTCGGCGTAGGGCAGCGGGGAGGGGTGCAGTCCAGCGGCCACGAGCCCGGCGAAGTGGGCCATGTCCACCCACAGGGCGGCGCCGACCTCGTCGGCGATGGAGCGGAAGGCGGCGAAGTCCAGGTGGCGGGGGTAGGCGGACCACCCGGCGATGAGCACGGTGGGGCGCTCGCGCAGGGCGGCCTGGCGCACCTGGTCCATCTCAATGCGCATGCTGGTCTCGTCCACGCCGTAGGCGGTGGCGTGGTAGTTCTTGCCGGAGAAGTTGATCCTCATGCCGTGGGTGAGGTGGCCGCCGTG
>ERZ772917.629-NODE-629-length-24000-cov-94.048152_pt1 | contig 24000 bp, 20 predicted proteins | sample MGYA00511187_ERZ772917 | MGnify/ENA primary metagenome ERZ772917 (study PRJEB29015, sample SAMEA2737925) | human oral metagenome | biome: human oral; feature: human-associated habitat; material: dental | place: China | collected 2012 ...
AGCTGGACGTCGTCGCCGATGGTGACGGGGACGTCGTCGAGGATGGTGAGGTTGAAGTTGGCGAAGAAGCGGTCGCCGACGCGGGTGTGGGCGCCGCAGTTGACCTGGAGGGGCCCGCGCACGTAGGCGTCCTCGCCGAGGGAGGCGAAGATCTGCGCCAGGACCCCGCCACGGGCCGGGTCGAGCTCGTCCAGGGCGTTGTAGCGTCGGCACAGGTCGTGGACGCGGGCCTTCATCTCGCGGTAGCCGGGCCAGGCGGCGTCGAAGAGGAGGCCGGCGCGAGCCCGCTCGTCCTGGTCGTCCATGAGTACCGCGGAGCCCACGGACACGCCTGCGGCGCCGTTCCGGTCGCTCGGGGGCGCCCCCGCGCCCAGGCGGACGGGCTCGCCGGCCGCTGGCTCCCTGCTCATCGCGCTTCTCCTCTCCCCTCCGGGCCCACCGTATCCGGCCCCGGTCGGGACGCCGAGGGGCCGGGGCGCCGCCTTCGGCACGCTCCGTGCATAAGCCGCGTCCGCAGTCGCCTACGCGCGCTGGCGCGGCGCACCGCCCGCCCCTGCATCAGCGACGCGGACGGGCATGGGCACGGAGAATCGCAGATCCAGGGCATACGGCCGGCCCTGCGCCCCGCATCCGCACGGCTTCCGACCTCATCGGGCAGAAGGCCGCCGTCGCCCGTCGCCCTTCGAGCGGCGCCGTCCCTACTCTGGCACCAGCGTCGTGCTGGAACAGAGCAGGACGAGCAGGACAAGGGCGTTCCGCGGTGCCACCGGCCCCGCGCTCGCCCTATGCACAGGGAGGGCACCATGAACACCGTGAACAGTATCGACCGGCACTTCGACGCGATCGTCATCGGCTCCGGTCCCGCCGGCTCGACGGCGGTGCGCGAGCTCACAGAGGCGGGCATGGACGTCCTGCTCCTGGAGGCGGGCCGCGAGCTGACCGAGGAGGACTTCACCCCGCCGGAGCACAAAAGGCTCATGCCCATGGGCATGGACGTGCTCGCCCGCGCCAAGCGCATGCTGGGCGACCGCCAGTTCAACCAGGCCCGCCGCTCCTTCTACTCCGACGCCACCTCCCGCTTCCTGGTGGACGACCTCGCCAACCCGTACACATACCCGGCCGACGCCCCCTACCTGTGGGTGCGCTCGCGGCTGCTCGGCGGGCGCATGCACGCCTACGGGCGCGTGCTCCAGCGCATGAGCGACGTCGACTTCAAGGCCGCGAGCCTGGACGGCGTCGGCATCGACTGGCCCTTCGAGTACAAGGACCTCGCCCCCTACTACGACCGGGTCGAGGAGCTCGTCGGCCTCTACGGCGACGACGACCCGGGCGTGGAGCACCCGCCGGCCGGCAGGTACGCGGGCCCCGGCCACCTCAACGAGATGGAGCGGGACTTCAAGGCCGCCGTCGAGTCCAGGTGGCCCGAGCGCCACGTCATCTCCTGGCGGTTCCAGGCGCCCTTCCTGGACCGCACGCCCCCCGGGATCCGGGAGGCCCGCGCCACCGGCCGCCTGACCATCCGCACGAACGCCGTCGTGTCCCGCATCACCACCAGCGCCCGCACGGGCCTGGCCACCGGGGCCGTGTTCATCGACGCCGTCACCAGGCGGGAGCACCGCGTCGCCGCCGACGTCGTCATGGTGTGCGCCTCAGCCATCGAGTCGGTGCGCCTGCTGCTGGGCTCCGGCTCGGGCCGCCACCCCGCGGGGTTGGGGAACTCCAACGGCCTGGTGGGCCACTACCTCATGGAGCAGTCCATGACGCTGGGATTCGGCGACGACGCGCGGCGGCCCGGGTACTTCGGGCCCTCCTCGCAGTGCGAGCCCGACCCGTTCTACGGCAACTCCGGCGGGTTCCTCATCCCCCGCTACCAGAACCTCACCGGCCAGAGCGAGCCCTACAAGCGCGGCTACTCCTTCCAGGGGCTGGCCGGGCGCGTGCCGGTGCCGGAGGACTCCCCGGCCATGTTCGGCTTCGGCGCGGGCGGGGAGATGCTGCCCCAGTACGGCAACCGCGTGACGCTCTCGCGGAGGGTGCGGGACCGGTGGGGCATCCCGGCCGCGCACATCGTGTGCCGTCCGGACGACAACGACCGCCTCATGGTGCGCGCCGCGGTGCGCGACATCGGCGAGATGATGGCCGCCGGCGGCTACCGCACGAACTTCGTGGCCTCGACCTTCGGAGTGCACTCCAAGAGGGTGTGGCCGGACTTCAACCCGTTCCAGCGCGCCGTCTTCCGAGTGGGCATCCGCATGAGCCTCATCATGGGCGTGTCCATCCACGAGGCGGGAGGCGCACGCATGGGGCACGACCCGGCGCTGTCGGTCCTCAACGGGGTGTGCCAGTCCTGGGACGTGCCCAACCTCTTCGTCACCGACGCCGCGTCCTTCCCGACCGGCTCGACCGAGGGGCCGGCGCTGACGATCATGGCGGTCACCGCCCGCGCCTGCGACTACATCGCCCGGGCGCACGGCTCGGGCGAGCTGACCCGGCCCACTCAGGACGTCGTCCTGTAGGCCCCCGCGCCGAGATCGGTTCACTTCCGCGCCGAGATCGGTCCGGTTCCGCGCCGAGATCGGTCGAGTTCCGCGTCGAGATCGGTCCGGTTCCGCGCCGAGATCGGTGACCGCGACCGAGAAGGCCGGACCGGGCACGCGGATCCGGCCCGCGCAGAGGAACGGCTCCCCGCCCCATCGGGCGGGGAGCCGCGCGCTCGACCCGGACAACGTCGCTCGCGCGCCGTCGCAACCGCACTGGTAACTTGCTGAAGGCCGAGTCAACGGGCGCAAGCCCCTCGGATCGGGATCAACCGGATGAACGAAGGCCAGCGATGCTCCTGTCCCCCATCGACGCCAACACCGCCCGCGCCATCGCCGAGCTCGTCAACGCCAGGCTCGGCAGGCGCCCCACCGCCGACGGCCCTCGGCCGGGCGGAGAGAGCACCGCACGACGCGACGAGAGAACAGAGGACGCCGGGGGGCCCGCGCGCCCCGGGCCGGAGAAGACGCACGACGGATAGGAGTCGCAACCGCCCCTGCGCGAGACGGCACCGGCGCCTCGGGACGACGGCGGACGCCGTTTCTGGGCGGAACGGGCAGAAGCCGTGACAAGAGCGTGTGTGGTCGCCACGACACAGCACATCCGCTGATCGTTGCAATTCCAACACTCTGCTCAACACGGACAGCGCCGTGCGCCGACGCTCACACCCTGTGCGGGACAATGCCGGGGCGGGCCCGGGCAGTATTCTCAAATGGCACGGCGCACGGACGAGGACGTTCATCAGAACCTCTCACCGGGCGTCGTTCTCATGTCAGGAACCGTTCACCAACGCTCAAGGAGCATCGTATGTTCTACAGCACCATTGACACCAGGACCGCCCGCGCCATCGCCGAGCTCGTCAACGCCAGGCTCGTCGGCCAGACCACCGGCAAGCGGCGCTGACACGGTGCTGACGCCACACCACTGACGCTGGCCAGAGCAGGCGGCGCAACGCGGGACGTGCACCGCGCAGAAAAGCACGGTCGCAACCGGGCGGGGACGACGGGGTCCCCGCCCTTCTTGCTGCGCCCGCCGGCCCGCCGCGCGAGCGCGAGCCCTCGTCCTGCCGAGGCCTCAGCGCCGCGCCGCGGACCTGTCGTTGAGCAGGGGGCGGGCCTGTCTCACAGGCTCTCGAGAATCCCTCTGCCGAAGGTCAGGTGACGGTCGATCTGCTCGTCGGCATCGTCGAGGTAGAAGGCGTGGCCCTCGTACTCGGTGATGAGGACGCCCCGGAACCCGCCCTCGGCGAGAATGGACAGCGCCCTCTCGTACGGGATGGTGGGCTCGCTCAGCGTGCCGTCGGCCGCCTTCTCAATGTGGTAGAACTTGCCGTGCACATACTTGACGTAGGGCACCATATCGGCGAACTTCTCCAGCTCGGCCGGCGCGAAGGACAGGTAGCCGAACCACTCGGAGATGGCGACCTTCTCGCCCTCGCCCCCGCCCATGGTGGTGCGCACGTGCTCCCACATCTCCTCCTCGGTCATGCCGTTGTGACGGTTGGCGATGATCCACTCCAGGGTCTCGCGCCTCGCGCCCAGGCCGATGTACCGCCCGATGGCGATCTCGGTGGGGCGCTCAATGAACATGCCGAAGTCGGGGACCAGGCCGAAGCTGGTGATGCCGTACTTGTCGATGGCCTCCATGAAGGCGAGGGTCTGGGGGTCGGCCGGCGTGTGCGGGGCGTGAATCTCGAACCCGATGGTGATGCCGTACCTCTCTGCGAGCTCGGCGACCTCGGGGACGAGCTCGGGCCCGAAGCCGGTGGCTCGCATGGAGGTCGCCCCCAGGTCACGGGCGGTCATGATGTCGAGGCGGATGTCGGAGAGGATGTCCGCCCTGCTCATGGTGTAGCCGGTGATGCGGCCGACGTCGACGTAGCCGCCGTATGAGTAGACCTCGATGCCGTGCCTCTCCCCGGCCGCGAGAACCTCGTCGATCTCGCGGCGGCGCGGGGTCGGGTAGCGCTGAAAGGTCTGCGCGCCGACCAGCTCGACCTTGTGCACGCCCTTGTCGGCGATGCGGCGGAAGATGGTGTCGATGCCGAAGTCCTCGCGCTCGACGAACTGCTGGGTGTAACTGTAGCAGGAGACTCCCTGCTCAATGCCGTTGATCGTTGCCATGTCTCACTCCTCAACCGTGAGGGTCTTGCGGGCGGAGGCGTCGAGCTTGCCGAAGACGCCGGGGGCGAACTCCATGTAGACGACCCTCGCCTCGCACACGAGGTCGACGTCGTGCTCGCCGGCGGCCAGGGGGTCGCCGAAGACGTGGAGCCTGATGGGCGTGCGCACGCCCCAGTACTCGGTGAAGGCCAGGGGGATCTGCGGGATGCGCAGGAAGGTCCCGTCCACCTCCACGAGGATGCGGTCGTCGTCGACCCTCTCGCCGTCGACAGTGAGCTCCAGGCGCTCGACGGCGGAGATCGGCGTGCCGCGGTAGTAGTTGAGGCCGACGTCGAGCACGTAGCCGACGGGCGTCCCGTCCTCGGTCTCGTTGGCGAGCCGGCGGAGCACCCGCTCGTCGAAGCCGAGCTTCATGAACTTGGTGGGCATGGTTCGTGTTTCCTCTCTTGTGCGAGCCTGTGTGGATGGTGGCCGCTGGTGGGCGGCGGGCCGGCCGGAGCCGGACGGCGGCCGATGACGGCGGGGACCGGACAGCGGGGACCGGACGGCGGCCGACGACGGCGGGGGCCGGACGGCGGGGCGTCACCGGGAGTCCGCGGCCCCCTCCTCGGCGGCACTGCTGATTTCCCCCTTGGCGTCGAGGCGGGCGCGGATCCGCACGTACTCCTTCTCGGTGAGGCGGTACATCGACAGGGGGATCATGGCGAGGAGGAACAGGGCGCCGCAGCCCACGTTGGTGATCAGGTTGATCCCCATCATGGCGTGGGGTGTCTGCGGCTGATTCGCGACGTAGCCGAAGGCGCCGATCAGCGCGATCCCCACCGCGCCGCCCACGGCGGAGCCGATCTTCGTGGACAGGGAGATGACCGCGTAGCTCATTCCGTCGGCGCGTATGCCGGTGCGGTCCTCGGCCTCGTCAATGCAGTCCGGGACCATGGACATGATGAGTGGGCCGGCGAAGTTGCTCAGGCCGTACAGCGTCGTCAGGGCGATAACCAGCGCGATATTGTCGAACGGGACGAAGTACAGGGCGATCAGGGAGGCGCCGCAGACGGCGAAGGAGATGAGCGAGAGGTTCCTCTTGCCCAGTCGCTTGGAGAAGCGGGCGAAGAGCACAATGCCGACGGCGCCCATCAGAGACGGCAGCATCATGAGGACGGACACGAGGTCCATGCGCTGAAGATCGTAGATGTAGTAGTACAGCTGGATCCCGATGCGGCCGAAGAAGGCGGTCATGGCGAACAGGAAGGCGCAGAACACCATCATGAGGTTCCGGTTCGTGAGGACCACCTTCAGCTCCTCGCCGAGCGGGATTCCCCGGCCGTGGTGCACGGGGGTGATGACCTCGCGGGAGGTGAGGAACACGGCGTAGAAGAGGGGGACGGCAATGAGCGCCATAACGAGCGCGGTCATGGTGTAGCCGCGGGTCGTCGTCGTGGTCCCGTCCCCGGCGCCGGAGAAGTAGATGATCAGGGGCATTGAGACCGCCGAGAGGGCGACGGCGCCGAGGTTGGTCCCGATCATGCGGTAGGAGTTCAGCGAGACGCGCTGGTCGGACTTGCGGGACATGACCGTCGACAGCGACCCGTACGGCAGGTTGACCAGTCCGTAGATAAGTCCGAGGAGGAAGTACGAGCCGACTGCCCAGACGATCTTCCCGCCCCCGCTCGACAGGGGCGCGGTGAAGGTGAGCACGCAGATGACGGCGAGGAACGGCGTGCCGAAGAGGATGAAGGGACGGAACCTTCCCCAGCGGGTCCTCGTGCGCTCGGCGATCCCGCCGATCACCGGGTCGAGGGCGGCGTCGAAGATGCGCGCCACGGCGAGCACCATGCCCGCGACGCCCGCGGACAGTCCGACGTTGTCGGTGTAGAAGAGGGTGAGGAAGGAGCTGCCGAGGCTCCACACGAGCTGGCTGGCGAAGTCGCCGCCCCCGTATGCGAGCTTGGTGATGAAGGAGAGCCTGTCTCCCGGCATCTCGCGCTCCGGCGCCGGGGGCGCCGCCGAGTGACTGTCTATAGTGGTCATTACACATCCTTGTGTCATGTGCGCGGGCTGACGCGCGGTCGCGCGGATGAGCAGGAACGCGGGCGCACGCCCGTACGGGACTCAGCGCCGGAAGGGCATGAGCCCCGGGTCACCGGGCGGGCGCATCCGCGCACCGCGCCCGCCCGGTGGTGAGAACCGGTGGTGAGAAACAGGAACCGCTGCGCCGCTTTCAGCCCCTCAGGGTCCGGCGGATGAGGGCCTGCTGCTTGGCGACCTCGGCGAAGGCGTCGATCTCGCCGGGACCGAGGTAGGAGTGGCCCTCCCACTCGGTGGAGATGAAGCCGTGGTAGCCGATGTCGCGCAGGATTCCGAGAATGCCGGGGATGTCCATCGAGGGCTCCTCGCCGGCGTCGTCGAAGCCGTAGCACTTGCCGTGGACGTGGACGATGTCGTCGGCGATCTCGCGCCAGTCCTCGATGCTCTGGCGGCCGAACATGGTGAAGGTCATGAGCGTGCCGTCGATGGTCTTCCGGGGCACGCCCCGGGCGGCGGCGAACTCGGCCCACCGGTTGTAGCGCTCGAAGGTGGTGCCCTCGCCGCGCCAGACCTCCTCCATGGCCCCGATGAGCCCGGCCGGCACGCCGCTCCTGACGCACTGGGCGACCCAGCCCGGGGGCAGGGCGCGCATGGTGGCGGAGAAGTCGGGGACGAAGCCCACGTAGGGAGAGTCGAGGCGGGCGTAGAGCTCGCGCACCGGCGCGATGGCCGGGGTGAGCGGCCCCTCGGGGGCGTGCAGCTCCATGCCCATTCTCACGTCCGCCCTCTCGGCCGTCGGCAGGACCCGCTCGATGACCGTCGGCGAGGCGCCGAGCTGGATGCGGATGACGTGGAAGCCCAGCAGCCGCGCCGTCTCGATCTGACGGGAGAGGTAGTCGACCATCTCGTCATCGGTCATGAACCGCCCGGAGGGCTGGCCGACGTCGATATTGGAGGACAGGCAGCTGGGCACCAGGCCGCGCCTCTCCAGGCCGTCGCGCCAGTAGCGCACGAACTCCGGCGTCACCTCGGGGTAGGTGCGGATCGTCTGGAAGCCGACGATCTCAATGCCGGGGCCGAGGTCGTCGGCCGCCACGCGGTCGAGCATGGAGTCCAGGTCGTACTGCCCGGACCACCACTCGTTGGACAGGGAGTACAGGGTCAGGCCGGTCCTGATGCCGGTGCCGCCGACGCCCCTGGCCTCAGTGCCCTCAGTGCTCCTGGTGTCTTCGGTGCTCATGGTGCTCATGCGTCCTTCACCTCCAGGGCTCTTGTCTGATGGGTGTGCTTGACCATGCACTGGTCCGGGCCCACGAGGATGTAGGGGATGCGCTGGCGCAGGTGGGCCGCCACCTCGACGACGGCGCCGAGCCCCTGCGGCGCGGGCACGCGGACGTACCCGGTGTCCTGGACGTACCAGAACTCCTCGGTGCGCTCGGCGAGCTCGTCCAGGGCCCAGGAGCGGCCGCCCACCTCCAGGCGCATGGCCCGGCGGGGGACGGCGACGCCGTCCAGGGTCAGCTCGATGTCCTCGAAGGTGGACAGGGCGAGCGAGCGGTACCACGGGATGCGCAGCGGGACGAGGAGGTCTCCGCCGTCGCGCAGGGCGGGCGAGCCGTCCATGACCATGTCGGAGAATGACGTCATCGGTCGACCTCGACCTTTCGTGTGAAACGGTTCTCGGTGAGGATCGGCATGTAGGACACGCGCAGACGCTGGTTGACCGTGATCTCGTGCTCGCCCGGGGCGAGCCCGCCGGGGAGGCGGACGAGGATCTCGGCGAAGGTGCCCAGCTCCCAGCGCACGTCGGCGATGTCGGCGAGCTCGGCGAAGGTGCGGGCGACCCCCTTGTAGCGCAGGCGCAGGTCCTCGACCGGCACGGCCTCGCCGTCGACGACGACGTCGGGCGCCTCGACCATGGACAGGCCGAGCCCGCGGTAGTAGGCGATGTGCGTCTCGAAGGAGAACCCCTCCACCACGCCGTCGGCGCCAGCGGTATTGCGGACGGAGCCCTCGCGGATGATCAGCTCGTTGAACATGTCAGCTCTCCTCTCCGAGCAGGGCCCTGAGCATGCCCTGGTGCCTGGCGACCTGGGTGACGGAGTCGACCTCGGCGGCGTCCTCGATGTGGCGGTTGCCCTCGTACTCGCTGGACAGGTAGCCGTCGTAGCCGATGTCCTTCAGGACCGGGACGATCTCGTGGTACGGGATGGAGTACTCGTGCCAGTAGCCGGAGCCGGGCACCTCGTGCATCTCGTAGAACTTGGCGTGGATGTGCTTGATGAGCTCGGCGTGGTCGCGCAGGCAGTCGACGCTCTGGGCGATCATGAAGGTGGCGTTGCGGGCCAGGCCCAGGGTCACGCCGTCGACGCCGGCCCTCTCCAGACGCTCGAAGAGGGCGCCGGTGTCCCCGTGGGCGTTGTAGGTGCCGACGATCTCCTCGACGACGGCGGGGTCCGCCCCGTCGCGCAGGGCCCGGTCGACGAGCACCCGCGGCAGCCGGTGGACGAAGATGCCCATGTCCGGTACGCAGCCGACGACGTCGGCGCCCACGCGCTCGCCGACGTCGAGGTGGCGCCGGATCCAGTCGTCCTCGAAGGAGTACGGGGAGTGGATCTCCACGCCCATCCACACGCCGTGGTCGGCCGCGTAGCCGGCGGCGGCCTCGACGACCTCGGGCGGGGTGTTGACAATGATGCGGATGCCCTTGGCGCCGAGCCTGGCCGTGTGCCGGATGTCGCGCCGAAGGGAGTCGACCATCTCGTCGTGGTTGAGCAGGCGGCCGGAGTATCGCTTGGTGTCCAGGAACATGTCGTGGACCGTCGGGGTGGTGCCATGGGCGTCCATGAGCTCCCTCCACTGCGCGTAGAAGGAGTCCGGCAGGTCGGGCTGGCCGGGCAGGGGGAAGCCGGGGAGCATCTGCTCGGCCAGGGTCTCAATGCCCAGGGCGCCGACCTCGGCGGCTGCGGCGACGCAGTCCTCGAGGGTGAAGGTGCCGTGGGCGTACTCGTGCTGGTACGAGTACAGGCTGACGCCGCGCTTGATGCGTGCGCTCATCGGTGCGCTCCTCTCTGAGTGTCTCTGAGTGCGGGTTGTGTCTGCTGCGGATGGGGTTCGAGCCCGTGCACCTGTGCGTGCGGACCGCGGTCGGCTAAGGGCCGGGGCCGCGGGATCGCCCCGCGGCCCCGCGTCCTCGCATCCGGCGCCGCAGCTCGGGCGGACAGGCCGGTGGAGTCAGTCGAAGTAGACCGGCTTGCCGCCCTGGGCGGCGGAGGTGTAGATGCCGTCGAGGATCTCGGTGACGACGACGGCCTGGTCGGCGGTGACGTAGGGCTCGGTGTCGTTGAGGATGGCGTCGATCCACAGGCCGGCCTCGAGGCCGCCCATGTAGGCGAAGCCGTTCTGGGCGCCGCCGACGCCACCGGCGGAGAAGTAGGCACCGCCCTCACCGAAGGTGGTGTTGACCTGCTTGCCGCCCTCGATGAGGTTGACGTCGACGACGAGGTTGGCGGATCCGTTGGGGTCCTGGATGGTCTCGGCGCCGGCCTCGGTGCCGTGGATCGTGATGCAGCCCTCGCGGGCGGCCTTGAGGTTGAGGGCCCAGGAGGCCTCGACGAAGAGGGAGGCGCCGTTCTTGAAGGTGACGAAGCCGAAGGCGGAGTCCTCGACCTCGTAGGTGGCGGGGTCCCACTCGCCGCCGATGTTGCCCTGGGGCTTGTCGCCGAGCTTGTGGTTGACGACGCCGGTGACGGAGGCGACCTCGTAGTTGTTCATGAGCCACAGCGCGACGTCGATGGAGTGGCCGCCGAGGTCGATGAGGGGGCCGCCGCCCTGCTTGGACTTGTCGGTGAAGACACCCCAGATCGGCACGCCCCGACGGCGGGTGGCGTGGGCCTTGGCGGCGTAGATCTCACCGAACTTGCCCTCGTCGGCCAGGGCCTTGAGGAACTGGTACTCCTCGCGCTGGCGGTACTGGAAGCCGACGGTGAGCTTCTTGCCCACGCGCTTGGCGGTGTCGCGCATCTTGCGGGCGTCCTCGCCGGTGACGGCCATGGGCTTCTCGACCATGACGTGCTTGCCGGCCTCGAGGGCGGCGCAGGTGATCTCGCAGTGGTTGGCGTTCCAGGTGCACACGTGGATGACGTCGATGTCGGGGTCGTTGACGAGGTCCATGTAGTCGGTGGTGGTGTAGGCGTCCTCGTTGCCCCACTGGGCCTTGCCGGCCTCGGCGCGCTCGATGTCGAAGTCGCAGAAGGCGACGACCTCGGCGCGGTCCTTGTGCTGGGCGAGGCCGACCAGGTGCTTCTGGGTGCCGATGAATCCGAGGCCGATGATGCCGATGCGGAGCTTGTCAGACATGGTGTGAACTCCTGTGTTCGTCCTTGGGACGGCCTGCGGTGGCCGCCCTCGGCGGGTGTGTCCCCCGCCTCACATGACCCATTTAATCGACCCCGACAAGCCGATCCCAACCATCCAGGCAACTACTTACGCCCCGAGCGTGCATAAGAGCTCGCGCTGCCTGGCCGCCCCGCCTCAGGCCCGGTCGCGCGACCTCAGCGCCGGCTCGACCTGCGCCGCTGCGGCGCCGGCACCTCGAGCTCGGGCACCGCCCGCAGCATGAACGCATCGAAGTCCGGGACGGTGAAGGCCGCGTAGCCGTGTCTCGGGGTGTACAGCAACCCCATGTTGATGAGCTCAGCCCTCACAGGTGCGATCTGCGAGGAGGTTCTTCCCATGACCTCGGCGACGTCCGCGGCCTTCTGGGGTTCAGGCCCGAGTTCCGCCATCGCGCGCATGTAGGCCGTCTGCAGCGGAGTGGACCGGTCCAAGCGCACCCGGAAGAAGGACGAGTCGAGACTGGCCTGGTAGGCCTTCGCCGCCTCCTCGAGATCCTGCCGCGTGACCCTCCCGTCCGTCGCGATCGCCCACACCTGGTAGCCCAGTTCCTGAAGGAAGTACGGGTAGCCATGAGTGATGTCGAGTGCGAGCTCAACGGCGTCGTCGTCGAAACGCACCCCTTCCGCCCGAGCGGGCTCGACGAGGGCCTGCCGGGCGTCCTCTGGCGACAAGGAGCCGATCTCCGGGAAACGGAACAACCTCTCCGCGTAGGACTTCGCATCGCCGGCGAGTTCGGCGATCTGAGGCAGGCCGGCCCCCACGAAGGTGATCGGCAACGCATCCTGCACCGTCTTGTGGATCGCCTGGATCATCGATTCCAGCTGCGGCCTCGACAGGAACTGGACCTCGTCGATGAGGATGACCACCCCCGTACGGTGCTCGCGGGCCGCCTCCCCCACTGCGACCAGCACATCCGTCAGATCCAGGGCGAGATCATGGTGGTCCGCGTAGCCTTCGGCGGGGTCGACGTCCCATGACACCGAGACCGCACCTTCCTGGTCGACGGACAGGACGAATGAGGAGAGAACGGCCGCCGCCTTCTGGAGCCGCTCACCCCACTTGGCGCGGGGAGAGATGCGCAGCAAGGTCGTTCGGATCTGGGCGAACAGTGCCCGCCTGAACCACGTGTCGTCATGCTTGGAGGCCTCGAAGTCGATGACCTGCCATCCTGCGTCACGAGCGATCCTTCGGAACTCGTTGAGCAGGACGGTCTTGCCGACACCCCGCAGCCCCGTGACGATCATCGACTGCTCCGTGCGCCCTCTCTCAAGACGACGAAGCAGCGTCATGAAGGACGTCACCTCACGATCGCGACCCAGGAGTGCCTCCGGGGTCGCGCCTGCGTTGGGCGTGTAGGGGTTGCTCACCGGATCCATGACGTCACTTTACCGATCTGCATCTCGCTTTATGTAGGTTTAGGTCACTTTTGCCTCTCCGACGCCCCGTCACGGCAGGCGGAGGCGCGCGACGACGGCGTCAACGAGCTCTTCTCGCTGGCCGACGTCGCCCCGACGGTCGGGACCGTACGTGACTTCCTCACCATCTGCTGGAGGCTGTCGCATCCGGGCGCAGCCGGGCGCTGGCACGCTCAGTTCGAGCAGGCACACACAGGGACCTCGACTTTTCGGCGAGAATCCGCGGATGGCCCGTTAAGACCGTCCGAGACGGGCACGCTCCCATGTGCGTCGCGCACACGCACGCACATGGGAGCAACGAGCCTCAGTGCATCCCGAGGCCTCCGCCCTGGAATCTCAACGATCTTGGTCGGGCCTTGTCACATGAGCGTGCGTCCCCGACCGCGAGGCGCCTCGGTTCGGGGGCCCGGCTCGCAACGCCGGGACATCGTCGGCCCCCGGTGTGCAGAGGGCGCCCGGACGCGTCGCCGGCGCGGCCAACCTCAGGCCCGCAGGCGGCGCTGGCGGCCGTAGGCGGCCAGGAGGGCGCTGAGGACGACGCCGACGATGACGGCCGCCGCGCTCCTGACCGCACACACCTCGCAAGGGTCGCATTTTGGGAACTTTCTTCCCATACGTCGTGGCTCGTGGTATACATGTCGCATGCTGCTCAACTTCACCGTGGAGAACTACCGCTGCTTCGCCGAGGAGGCAACGCTTGACCTCACCCACGAGTCGCTGCGGACGCTGACGCCGCGCCCGGGCTCCTCCTGGCAGGAGCAGACCTGGCGGGTGGCCGCGCTCTTCGGCGCCAACGCCTCGGGCAAGTCCACGCTCCTGGACGCCCTCGACTGCCTGCACCACGCCGTCGGCGGCGAGCGTGGCATCCTGTTCCAACCCTTCGCCCTCGACCACGAGCACAGCAACCGACCCACGCGCTTCTCCATCGGTTTCACCCACGACGGTCAGCGCTACCGTTACAGCGTCGAGGCCCACGCCTGGGGCATCGCACACGAGGAGCTGTGGGCGGCCGGCCCGCGCTGGCGCAAGGTCTTCGTGCGCGCCCAGGCCGAGGGTGAGGACGCCCCCGTCATCGAGGCCGGCGCCTCCCTGCGGGGTGCGACCCACGAGGTCAGCCGGATCACGACGATCAAGGACCTCTTCCTTGCCGTCGCCCTGAGGTACAAGCACGCCACCCTGGCGCCGGTCGCCCGTAGCCTGCGCGCCATGCGCTTCATCCACCACAGTGACGACGAGCGTCATGCCCGGCTGAAGTGGGTGATGAGCCGTCTGGCGGAGAACCCGGAGGAGTGGAAAGCTCTTTCCGACACCATCGTGCAGGTGGCTGATATCGGCATCACCGGTGTTGAGCTCGAGGACAGGGAGGTGCCCGCTGAGGTCCTCGATATGCTCAGCCGCCTGCCCTGGAACGAGGATGAGGACACCGAGATCCCGGACGCCGTCCTCAAGGAGCTCCAGCGCAACCTCGTCTTCCACCACCGGGGCGCCGACGGCCAGCAGCACTCGTTGAGGATCCACCAGGAGAGTCAGGGCACGCAGACCTGGCTGGCAACCGTCGGCCCCGCCGTTGACGCCCTGCGCCTGGGCCAGGTCCTGTGCATCGACGAGCTCGACGCGAGCTTGCACCCGACGCTCACGGCCACCCTGGTGGACCTGTTCAAGGACCCGGACCTCAACACGCACGGCGCCCAGCTCGTGTTCACCACGCACGACACGTCCTTGCTCGACAACTCGCCTGTCCAGCTGCTTGAGAGCGGCGAGGTCTGGCTGTGCGAGAAGAACGCCGACGGCAGCAGCGCCCTTATCCCTCTGTCCACCTTCACCTCGACCAGGAGGGGCACGAACAAACAGCGCCGGTACCTCGCTGGCGCCTTCGGCGCCATTCCGCACGTGGACACCTCGGGGATCCGCCGCTTCATCGTGTCGATGGCAGGCGATCGCTGACATGGCGCCTCGCCGACGCACGACCCACCAGCGACAGGCGCAACGGCGCACAGTCCTACTCGTGACGAATGGTAGGAACACCGAGATGGCCTATCTTGCGGCTCTCAGCCATCGCGCTGACCGCAAGCGGTACTCCGTGAAGGCCCACTTCATCAACGGGGACCCCCTGACGGTGGCCAAGGAGCTGGGAGGGCCCCGCTCGGACCTGAGTGCCTACGACGAGGTGTGGATCGTCGTCGACCACGATGGCACGGACCGCGGTGACTTCCTCACAGCCTGCCGGAGGCTGGCGACGCGGCACACCGTGGTGCACGGCATCGTCTCGGTCCCGTGCTTCGAGGTCTGGCTCAACGCCCACTACACCGCCGTGCGCAACTGCCAGGACCAGGCCCAGGCCCACTACCGTGAGCTGACCGGTCTCGACGGCAAGGCAGCGAAGGAGATCCCGGACGAGTTCCCCTGGGACCAGGCGTCGGTTGCCGCATCCCGCTGCCACCTGCCCACCGTCCCTGAGCCCGCGATCGACACGCAGGGCCCCTGCCCCTCAACCACCATGCCGCACCTGCTCAGGAGCCTCGAGCTCCTCTGAGCGGCGACGGGGCAACCGGGTCCCGGAGCGTCGCCCGCTCGTCGGCCTCAGGCCCGCAGGCGGCGCTGGCGGCCGTAGGCGGCCAGGAGGGCGATGAGGACGACGCCGTTGATGATCGTCCGCGCGGCCTCCGGGATGGAGATCGTCGTGAGGAAGGAGCTGAGGACCGTCAGCACGATGGCGCCGATCGCCGAGCCGGTGTAGCCGCCGACACCGCCGGAGGCGAGCGTGCCGCCGATGATGACGGCCGCCACGGAGGGCAGGGTGTAACCGCTGGCCAGGGTGAGCATGACCGTCTGCGTGTAGCCCAGCAGCATGAGGCCGCCCACGGCCGCGAAGACCCCGGAGACAACGTAGGCCTGGACCACGCGGGCGGAGACGTTGACGCCGGAGAGCCTAGCGGCCTCACGGTTCGCGCCGACCGCGTACAGCTCCCAGCCGAAGCGCGTACGGCGCAGCAGCAGGACGACGAGCACCGCCACGACGAGCCAGGCCCACAGCACCCCCGGGACCCCCAGGAAGGCCTTGCCGCCCACGAGGGACACGAGGGCCGGGGCAGCGCGCCCCGCGGCCGTGCCCTTGGTGTAGGCGAGGATGAGGCCCTCTACCACCCCCGTCATCCCCAGCGTCATGACGAAGGGCGGGATGCGCAGGAGCACCGTGCCCACCCCGTTCGCCAGGCCGATGAGCGCCCCGGCGCCCAGCGCGAGGGCGAGGCCCTGCGCGAGGTGGGAGTTGTCGCCGTTCATCACCCGCGCGGCGATGATCGCGGCGAAAGTCGCCGTGGAGCCGACCGACAGGTCGATGCCGTCACCGCCGGAGAGGATGACGATGGTCTGGCCGATGGCGATGAACCCGGTGAAGGAGGCGACGCGCAGCATCGCCACAACCTGACCCGGGGCGCCGAAGCCGGGCGAGACGAGCTGGCCGATGAGCAGCAGCGCCAGGGCGATGAGGCTCGCGACGAGGACCGGGTTGCGGGCGAGGGCAGCCCAGCGGCCCGCCGCGCGGCCGCCCGCGCTCGGCGTCGGGGCCGTGGAGCGGGTCGGGGTACTGGTTGGGACGCTCATCGGGACTCACCTCGCCAGGAGGAGATGACGGACAGGGTCAGGGCCGCGATGATGATGAGGCCGGAGCACAGCTCGCGCAGCGTCGTCGGCACCTTGAGGAAGAAGAGGATGTTGCCCGTCAGTGACAGGATGACCGCTCCCATGACGGCGCCGTAGCCGGAGCCCCGGCCCCCGGACAGGGCGATCCCGCCGAGCACCGCCGCGGCGATCGCGTTCATGGCGATGTCCGTGCCGATGAAGGGGTCACCGGAGCCGGTGTTGGCGAGCACGGCGACGGCGGCGGCGCCCGCGAACATGCCCCCCACCGTGTAGGCGAGCACGGTGACCCGGGTGACGGGAACGAGCGAGGCGTAGGCGGCCTGGGCGTCCCCGCCGACGGCGTAGACGTGCCGCAGGAAGCGGGTGCGGCCGAGCACCCACCACGCGAGCACGGCCCCGAGGATGAGCAGCAGGGGCACCGGCAGGGGCCCCACGGCCATGCGGTAGCCCTGCGTCAGGGGGCTCGGCACGGTGCCGCCCGGCGTCGGCAGGACTAGCAGGGTGACGCCGGAGAACACCGAGGCGGTGGCGAAGGTGACGATGAGCGGCTGGAGGCGCACGAGGGCGACGACGAGCCCGTTGACCAGGCCGCAGGCGGCACCGGTGGCGAGTGCGACGGCGATGCCGAGCCCGAGCCGGGAGGGCTCGCCTCCCATCACCTGGACGGCGGTGCAGCTGGCCAGGGCGACGACGGCGCCGACGGACAGGTCCAACCCGCCGGCCAGGATGACGACGGTCTGGGCGAGGGCCGCCAGCACCAGCGGCACGACGGTCGCCAGGTTCGAGGTCAAGGAGTACAGGGTGAGGAAGGTCGGCTGGAGGGCCACGGAGACGACGACGGCGACGACGAGCAGTCCTGCGGTGACGAGGACGGGCGCGTCCACATGCCGCAGGGCGGCCCCGGGCGCCAGAGCGCGGCGGTTCATCGGTCCTCCTCCTTGTCGGCGTGCGGGCCCTGGGAGTGCGGGTCCTGGGCGTGCGGGCCCTGGGAGTGCAGGCCCGCGGCGACGGCCCCTCGACCGCCGGAGATCGCGTGCTCCACCAGGTTCGTACGGGTGATCTGTGCGCCCACGAGCTCGCTGCGCACGCGCCCCTCGTACATGACGAGGACGCGGTCGGCGAGGGTGACGAGCTCCTCGTCATCGGAGGAGCTGAGGACGACGACGGCGCCGTCGTCGGTCATCCGGCCGATGATGTCGTAGATCTCGCCCTTGGCGCCGACGTCCACGCCCTTGGTCGGGTCGTCGAGGAGCACGACCCTGGGGTGGGTGGCGAGCCACTTGCCGAGGACGACCTTCTGCTGGTTGCCGCCCGACAGGGTGGACACGGGGTCGTTGACGGAGCCGACCTTGATGGACATGGCCTCCACCTGCTCGGCGGCGGCCGCGCGCTCCCGCGCCGACGAGATCCACAGCCCGCCCGTGAGGCGTCGACGCAGGGAGGCGATGGACAGGTTCTCAAGGATGGAGCGCTTGGTCATGAGCCCCTGGCTGCCGCGGTCACCGGGCACGAGCGCGACGCCGTGGCGCATGCCCTCGGCGGGGCGGCGCGGCCGGAAGGACTCGCCGTCGAGGATCACCTCGCCGTCACGGGCGGGCTCGGCGCCGAGGACGGCGTGAAGCAGCTCGGACTGCCCCTGGCCCTGGAGCCCGCCCAGGCCGATGACCTCACCGGGGCGGGCGTCCAGGCTCACGCCGGTGAAGCCTCGCCCCGACAGCCCTTTGAGGCTCAGCCTCGGTGGGACGGCGGGGTCGGGGGCCCGGTGTGCGCGGGCGTGGTCCTCCAGGACGTGGCCAACCATGAGGTCGACGAGCTCGGCGTCCGTCGTGGTCGCCATGTCGACGGTCGTGATGCTCTGGCCGTTGCGCAGGATGGTGCCGCGCGAGCACAGTCGGCGCACCTCATCCATGCGGTGGGAGACGACGACGACGGCGACGCCCTCGGCCGCCAGGCGCTTGGTCTCGCGGATGAGGACCTCGACCTGGTCCGAGCGCAGGGAGGCGGTCGCCTCGTCGAGGACGAGGATGCGCGGGCGGCGCAGGACCGCCTTGGCGAACTCGACGAGCTGACGGTCACCGGGCGGCAGGCGGCGCACCGGCGTCGTCAGGCCCACCCCCGGGGACAGGACGGGGCGGATCATCTCGAAGACGGCGTCACGGGCGGTGCGCTCGGCGCCCCGGCCCGCGCCGTCGCCGCGCAGCAGCCCGCCGCGCGTCGCCTCGACGCCGAGGACGAGGTTGCGCGCCACCGACAGGTCCTCGATGAGGGACAGCTGCTGGTAGACGGCGGCGACGCCGAGGCGGCGGGCGTCGGCCGGGGAGGCGATGGTGACGTCCTGCCCGCAGAGGCGGATGGTGGCGCGGTCGGGGCGGACGGTGCCCGCCAGAACCTTGTTGAGGGTCGACTTCCCGGAGCCGTTGGGGCCGAGGAGACCGTGGATCTCCCCCGCCTCCACGCTCAGGCTCGCGCCGTCGAGGGCACGCACGCCCCCGAAGCGCTTGTCGACGCCGGTCATCTCCAGCATGGGCACTGGGCCTCCTCGGGACACGGGCGGGGCGCCGCCGGGGCGGCCGCCCCGGGCTCAGGACGTGAAGTAGGCGTCGACCTCGTCGGCGGTGAGGACCGAGTCGACGACGTAGTCGCCGGAGCCGGAGCCCTTGTCGGCGATCTCGGCCCAGGCCTCGGCGAAGTTCTCGTTCGTGATGGCCGGCTCCAGGGGCAGGACGATGGTGTGACCGTCGGTGATCCTGGCCGGGTCGATGGTGCGACCCTGGAGCTCGGCGACGGCGAAGCGCAGGGCGGTGGCGGCGGTGCCGGGCGGGTTGATGACGCCGACGGAGGAGAAGCCCTCGCCCGCCTGTGCCCACATCTCCATGTACTGGTAGCGGGCCTCCCCGGCGACGACGACCTGCCCCTGCTTACCCGCCTCCTGGACGGCCTGGAGGACACCGCGGGCCATGCCGTCGTAGGTCCAGATGCCCTTGAGGCCCGGGTAGGTGGCCAGGAGGGTGGCGGCCTGGGTCTTGCCGGTGGCCTGGTCCCAGCCTCCTTCGACGGTGGTCTCGACGACGAGCCCCGCCTGCTCGAAGACGGGCTTGGCGCCGGCCCAGCGCGCCTCGGTCGCGGGGTTGCCCGCGGTGCCGGAGACGACGGCGATGGTGTCGCCGCTGCTGAGCTGGGCGGCGAACCACTCGGCGGAGGTCCGGCCGAGCTCCTCCTGGGAGATGCCGATGTTCATGACGTTGTCGGAGTCGACGGCCTGGTCGACGGCGTAGACCTTGATGCCCTGGCCGGTGGCCTCGGAGAAGACGGCGTCGAGGGCGGAGGAGGAGGACGGGTCGACGATGATGGCGTCGACACCCGCGTTGATGAGGTTGCGGATCTGCTGGATCTGGCCGTTGGTGTCGGCGTCGGCATTCTCCATGACGAGCTCGTCGACGAGGCCGGAGGCCTTGAGCTCGTCGAAGACGACCTGGAGGTCCTCGATCATCTGGGTGCGGTACTCGGAGCCGACGAAGGCGTTGGACACACCGATGGTGAAGGGGGCCTCGCGGGGTGCGCCGGAGCCGGCGGCGCCACCGCCGGCGGTGGGCGTCGAGCAGGCGGCCAGGACGGCGGCGGCAGCGGCTGCGAGACCGGCTCCGGTGAAGGCGCGGCGAGTGAGCATCATGACATCTCCCTTGACATCCGCGGACCGCCCGGGGCGGCGGCGGGGACGCTCCTCACGCTAGGTCAGTCGGGATCTGAGGGGCACCGGCGAACCCCGGACTTCTGCGCTATCGAGCCAGAAGTCCGGGGTGCCCGGCGCTGCGTCCGGCACGGCCGGCGAGGAGGCGGGCGCACGGGCCGGCCGCGGTGCGCTCAGGCGAGCAGCCTCACCGGCCCGATGAGGCCGTGGGGCGCACTCGGGTGCTCCACCGCCCAGGGGCCCTTCATGTAGACATCCGCCGCGAGGGTCGCGTTGCGCAGGGTGGTGCGGGCCTCGACCTCGATGGCCGGCTCCCGGCCGGCCGCCACCTCGGCCGCGAGCGCCTCACCCACCTCGATGACGTCGTCGGCCCGCAGCACGGTGGCGAGCAGGCGGCCGCCGACACTCACCCTGGCGACGCCGCCGACCCGCCCGAGCGACAGGCGCGCCCCGGCCACGTCCTCGGCAGTGACGGCAGCGCCCTGGGCCCCGGTGACGAGGGCACGGTAGCGGCCCGTTCCGGAGACGTCCTCAAGCCCGGGGACCTCGCGCCAGTCGGCGGGCCCCTGGGCCGGCAGCACGAGCTCGCGCACCCCACCGGGCTCCTCGGTGAGAACACTCAGGTCCACCCAGGTCAGGCCCAGCTCCTCACCGGTGGGGGTCAGGGCCTCAACGGTGGCGCCTGTGCCGACCAGCGCTCCGGCCACACGGACCGGTCCGTTCGGGGCCCCGGCCCCCACGAGTTCGTCGGCCACCCGCGCCTCCTCGGCCCCGGGTGCGGGCTCCCCCACCCGCAGCGCCGCCAGCCCCAGCGGGTCGAGCGCGACGTCGATGACGGTGCGCCCGCCGTCGGTACGGGAGGCGACCGGCCGCAGGAGCCCGGCATCGAGGTCGACGACGGCGGCCACCCCCTCGCCCTCGACGTCGAGCGCGATGGTCACGGCCTCGACGGCGCTCGGGTTGTAGACGAGGACGTAGCGGCCCTCCTGGGCGTCGCGCACCTGGGACAGCAGGGCGGGTCCGCACCAGCCGGCCCGCGGACGCACCCCCAGTCGGGCTAGCGCGTCGGGCACCTCATCCCAGCCGGCCGCCCGCCGGGTGCGCGGGGCCGCCAGGGCGCGTGCGACCTCCGCCACCACCTGGGCTGAGCGCTCGCACCCGCCCCAGCCGGTGTCGCGGGCGGGCGGGGCACCGACGATGACGACGGCGAACCCGGCCTCGGCGGCGTCGGCAAGGGCGTGGGCGGCGTCGGCGGTCAGGGAGCCGGTCTCAAGGACGAGGGCCCGGTAGGCGGGGCCCGCGGGGAAGAGGACGGTGGCGCCGGTTGCGTCAGTGCCCAGGACCGCGGGCTCGGCCAGTCCCACGGGGTCGAGGATCTGGACGCCATAGCCGGCGCGTTCCAGGGGCTCGGCGTCGATGAGGCGCTCGGGGGCGGTGGCGTCGGCCTCGGCGTTGCCGCGGGCGGCGGTGGTGAGGAAGCCGTCCCGGTAGACGGCGACGTCGCTGCGCGGGGTGCCGGTCTCCAGCAGGGCGGTGCCGCGTGCCCAGTAGCGGGTGAGGGCCTCCCAGGCGACCCACTGCGGGAAGTGGCGGTGGTTCCAGGACTCGGAGACGATGGTGCCGAAGCGGCCCTGTGTGGGCCAGGGGGCGTCGGGGCCCTGGGCGGCGAAGCCGTGGATGAAGGGCTTGGTGACGCCCAGCGCCCACTCCTTGTCGAGCATGTGGCGGTAGTCGGTCAGACTGAAGTCGTAGCAGCGGTCCATCTGGGCGCCGAGCTCGGTGGACACGCGCAGGGCGCCGCCCTGGTGGGCTCCGGAGACGGCCGAGCGCTGCCAGTCGGTGCTGAAGCGCCAGGTGGGGTTGGTGGCGGACATGGGCACCCGGTCGCCGGAGTTGAGGGACTCGACCTCGGCGCGTCCGCCGACCCGCACGAGCTCGCGGAAGGACCGCACGGGCTCAAGGTTCTGCCCGTAGGCGGCCTGGGCCTTGTGGCGCATGTCGTGGCCGATGGCCCAGTCCTGGATGAGGGCGAGGTGTTCGGTGGTGTACAGGTCGGTGAGGAGCCGGTCGTAGTCGGCGCGCACGCGCACCCCGAGGTCGGTGGGGGTGCCATCGGCGGTGGCGGAGGCGAAGTCGGGGCGCGGCGGTGTCTCGGGAACCCAGTAGCGGCACTGGCCGTGGGCGATGAGCAGCGGCAGGTAGGGGGTGGGGTCGTCGCCGTGGCGGTCGGTGAAGCGCTCGAGCATGGTGGGTGACCAGAACAGGCAGTTCGCGTTGAGCTCGAGGGAGTCCTCGAAGAGCTCGGTGGCGGTGGAGGCGGCGGCATGCAGGGCACCGGCGGCGCGCCCGATCTGGTGCTCGTCGAGGTAGTCGAGGGCGGCACGTGCCGCGCCGGCGTCGAGGAAGCTCGTCACCCCCTGCTCGCTGTCGCGCGACCAGAAGGCGGTCAGTGCCCAGCTGCCCGCGCCCGGCACCCAGGAGACGACGGCGCTTGTGCCCTCGCCGCGCACGGCGCCGGTCAGGACGGTGAGGCTGTCCTGGTCGATGAGGGTGGAGCGTTCGGGCTCAATGATCTTCGTGGGCCGGCCCCAGGGGTTGCCGGAGGGCACGACGCGCGGGGCGTTGCCCCGCGCCAGGACGCGGGCGGCGACGACGGCGACGAGGTGGCCGCCGCGCTCACGCGCGGGGTCGTCGAAGGGCGCGGGGACGGCCGTGGTGGTGCGGGCGCCGCTGCCCTCGACCCAGGCGACGCCGTACTGGAGCTCGCGGCTGGCGTGCTCGGTGCCGATGGTCGTGTTGGGGGTCTGGAGTGGCCAGGCGGCTCCCAGGGTCATGGCGACGCCGGTGTCGAGGCGGGCGGCCTCCTCCAGGACGGCCGCCAGGGCCTCCTGCTGGGCGTCGTCGGCCCAGAACCCGGGTGAGAAGGCGATCTCGACCTCGCCGAAGCCGGCGGCGGCGATGGCGCGCAGCTCCTCGACGAGCTCGTCGACACCGGTGGGCGACTGCCACCACCAGCGGATGCCGGGCCGGTCGGTGCGCGGCGGGTCGGCCAGGTGCTCGGCGCTCAGGCGCATGCGGGTGGCGGGGCGGCGCAGGTCGGCGGCGGTGGTCACGTCGGTTCCTCCGGACGGTGAGGGTGGGGCGGTGCTGATGGAGGTTGTCGGCCCCGACGGCGGGGCCGTTGCTGCCGGGCCCCGGCGGCGCACACGGCGGGCCGCCGGGGCCGGTGGTGTCACAGGGCCCGGTAGCTGATGTGCTCGAAGCGCGCATGCCCGTCGCCGCTGGTGAAGATGGCGGGGCGCAGGGAGACGAGGTCACCCACGGTGTTGGCGTGGTAGCCGGAGCACTCGAGGGTGAGCGGGTAGTGTGTCCAGGTCTCGGACCCGGGCAGGCGGTAGTGCATGTCGACGATGTTCTCGCGCTTGACGATGGCCAGGTCGAGGGCGGTGACGTCCTCCTCAAGGGGCTCGTGGCCCCAGGTGCGGGTGCCGCCGGCCCAGGCCTGGAGGCGTCCGGGCACCAGCTCCAGGCCGAGCAGGAGCCGGTGGTTGAAGAACAGCAGGAGGCCCGCCGTCGTCGTCGTGCCGTCCACGAGGGCCACGCGCGTCTCGACGCGGTAGGAGCGGTCGGGGGCGCGCAGGGTCATCGGTGAGGAGGTGGACGGGTCGGTGCCCTTGCCGGCAAGGAGCAGACCCTCGGGTCCGAAGGCGGCGCGGTCGGTCTCGCGGGCGCCGGGCCGGTCGAAGGTCCAGCGCCAGCCCCAGCCGGGCTCGGTGAAGTCGTCGGAGAGGGCGACGCCGTGGGGACGCTGCTCGTCCCCTCCGCCGGGCAGGGGCAGGGGCCCGGCGAGGTCGCCGCCGCGGGCGACGGGCCAGCCGTCGGCGGTCCAGTCGACGGGTTCGAGGAGGATCTGGCGGCCGAGGCCCTGGGCGTCCTTCTCGTAGGCGTGGTAGAGGGCGTACCACTGGCCGCCGGGGCCCTGAAGGAGGGTGGCGTGACCGCGCGAGTGCCAGGGCTGGGCGGCGTCGGTGCAGCGGATGAGCGGGTTGGTGGGCATGTTCTGCCAGGGCCCGTCGATGCTGCGGGAGCGGGCGACGATGACCATGTGGCCGGTGGCGGGCCCGGCGGTGCCGCCGACGGCGGAGACGAGGTAGTGCCAGCCGTCGCGCAC
>ERZ772917.633-NODE-633-length-23943-cov-7.254270_pt1 | contig 23943 bp, 14 predicted proteins | sample MGYA00511187_ERZ772917 | MGnify/ENA primary metagenome ERZ772917 (study PRJEB29015, sample SAMEA2737925) | human oral metagenome | biome: human oral; feature: human-associated habitat; material: dental | place: China | collected 2012 ...
AGTGCCGTACGCTCGGCGGCTGCGAGACGGGCGCGGCAAAGATCACGAAGGGATACCATCTGCCCGCGCACTATGTCATTCATACGGTCGGTCCCGTCTACAGCGGCACTGCATCCGATGCGGAACTCCTGCGCTCCTGCTATTGGAACTCTCTTGAACTCGCACGGGCACACGGGCTGCATACCATCGCGTTCCCTGCCATCTCGACGGGTGTCTACGGCTACCCAAAGGAGGCGGCGGCAGAGATCGCCCTCATGACGATTCGGGAGTGGTTTGACGCGCACCCCGATGCGGGTATGCGCGTGACCATCGTGAGCTTCAGCGCACAGGATGATGCGGTCTATCAGAACCTACAGAGGGAACTTCGGCAATCCTAGGCAGGGAGAAATAAGATGAGGAATACGAAGGCTTTGAAGGAAGCTCGTATTCCTTTCCTTTTTATGCAATAAGAAAAGGAAAAGTAAAGGAATCGCTGATAAAATGAAGTCTGTCAGATTGGTGCAGATTTTTTGTCCTATCAAGGAGACAAACCGAACGCATAGCAAGGGCTATGTGGAGGATTTGTCGACACAGAGAGGGCGAAAAAGATATGCCAAGATGGCAGTGCTGAATTTATCAGTGCTTCCTAAAGGCTCTTGCGGGGAAACGTAAAGGGATCGAGTTCCTATCTTTTCTTGAATGTCGTGAATATATTACAAATTTGTGTTAAAATGGGATAATAAATGGAGGCGAGATCATGGACAACAAGAAGGAAATGGAGCGGGCGGAGCTGCACCGCGCCATCTGGCAGATCGCGAACGACCTGCGCGGGAGTGTGGACGGGTGGGACTTCAAGCAGTACGTCCTCGGTACGCTCTTCTATCGCTATATCTCGGAGAAGCTGACGAACTATCTCAACGCCGAGGCGCGTGAGGCAGGGGATGCGGACTTTGACTATGCTGTGCTGTCCGATGCGGAGGCGGAGACGGAGCGCGAGAGCCTTGTCACGGAGCAGGGCTACTTCATCCCGCCGAGCGAGCTTTTTGCCAATGTGCGGCGAAATGCGTCCACGAACGAAAACCTCAACGAAACATTGGAGCGCGTCTTTCATAACATCGAACGCTCGGCGGCGAGCACGGCGAGCGAGGGGGATCTCGCGGGACTCTTCGAGGATCTCGACGTGAACAGCAACAAGCTCGGCGCGACCGTCTCCGAGCGCAATGCAAAACTCGTCAAGCTGCTGAATGGCATCGGGGACATGAGCCTCGGACACTATCAGGACAACACCATCGATGCATTCGGCGACGCCTACGAGTTCCTCATGGGCATGTACGCCTCGAATGCGGGCAAGAGCGGCGGTGAATACTACACCCCGCAGGAAGTCTCCGAGCTTCTCACGCGCCTCACCGTCATCGGCAAGGAGCAGGTGAACAAGGTGTATGATCCCGCCTGCGGCAGCGGATCACTCCTACTCAAATTTGCAAAAATCCTTGGAAAGGACAACGTGCGGAACGGCTTCTACGGGCAGGAGGTCAATATCACCACCTACAACCTCTGCCGCATCAATATGTTCCTGCACGACATCAATTTTGACGACTTCGACATTGCGCGTGGGGATACGCTGACCGACCCGCAGCACTGGGACGATGAGCCGTTTGAGGCAATCGTCTCGAATCCGCCGTACTCGATCCGATGGGCGGGCAAGGACAACCCCCTGCTCATCAATGACCCGCGCTTTGCCCCTGCGGGCGTACTCGCGCCGCCCTCGAAGGCAGACCTCGCCTTTATCATGCACGCACTCGCATGGCTTGCGGCGAGCGGGACGGCGGCGATTGTCTGCTTCCCCGGTATCATGTATCGCGGCGGCGCGGAGCAGAAGATCCGTCAGTACCTCGTGGACAGCAACTATGTCGATGCCGTGATTCAACTCCCTGCAAACCTCTTTTTTGGTACGAGCATCGCGACCTGCATTATGGTGCTGAGGAAGTCAAAGGCAGATACGACGACCGTCTTTATCGATGCATCAAAGGAATGTATCAAGGTCACGAACAACAACAAACTCACGCAGGAGAATATCGAGCGCATCCTAACACTCTATACGGAACGCGTGGATGTGGCGCATACGGTACGCGTCGCAAAGGGCGCGGAGATCGCCGCCGAGGACTACAACCTCTCCGTTAGCACCTATGTCGCGCCCAAGGACACCCGCGAGGTCATCGACATCGTGCAACTGAATGCGCAGATACGGGAGATTGTCGCACGCGAGGCAGTCCTGCGCGATGAGATTGAGAAGATCATCGCCGAGATCGAGGGAGAGGAGGGCGTCGCGCTATGAGTCGACTGCGTGAGATGATCAAGGAACTGTGTCCCGATGGGGTGGAGTATCGAAAGTTGGGAGAGATTGGCACTCTTATCAGAGGGAAACGCTTTGTAAAAAATGATTTTATAGAGGTTGGTGTGCCTGCGATCCATTACGGGGAACTTTATACACATTATGGAATTTCTGCTAGTGAGGTGAAAACACATATACGTCCAGAAATTGCTCTGAAAATGAGATATGCGCAGCCGAATGACATTGTCATTGTCGGAGCGGGGGAAACTATCGAAGATATCGGTATTGGCGTAGCTTGGCTGGGAAAAAGGGCGGTGGCGGTTCATGACGCTTGCTATATCTTCCATCATGAATTAAACCCTGTGTTTATTTCGTATATTTTACGAACAGAAGCTTATCATCGACAACTCAAGAAATATATTACGACAGGAAAAATATCATCAATTTCGGCAAATGGGATAGGACAAGCAATTATTCCCGTCCCGCCGCTCCCCATCCAAAATGAAATCGTGAAATTGTTGGATGATTTTACCGAATGCACGGAGGATTTGATTACACAGTTAAATGCAGAATTGGAACTACGAAAAAAACAATATAATTTTTATCGTGACAGTCTTTTGAACTTTGTCCGTGTGGATGATACAATCGTTCAGACAGACAGACAGACAGACAGACAGACAGCTCTAAGAATAGGTAAAATTGGGCTGCTGAAAAAATCTGTCGCGGTTGAGTGGAAGAAACTAGGAGAACTTGCTCATTATGTGAAAGAGCGTGTTGAAACGAAACAGCTTCATGTCAATAGCTATGTAGGGGTTGAACATCTTTTGCAGGATAGGCAGGGGAGAAAAATTTCTGAAGCTCTTCCGAATACACCTGTGTCCATAGCTTTTGCGGAGAATGACATATTGATTGGAAATATTCGTCCATATCTAAAAAAAATATGGTTGGCAGATTGCGATGGAGCAACGAATGGTGATGTATTAACCATTCGTAAAAACGAGGGGGCAAGCGTTCTTAATCGCTATTTATATTATGTATTGTCGTCGGATCAATTTTTTCACTATGATGTAACATACTCAAAAGGTGCAAAAATGCCTCGTGGTGATAAAGATGCAGTGATGAAATACCCCATCCCCATCCCGCCGCTCGAAGTTCAGGCAAAAATCGTCTCCATCCTCGACCGCTTCGACACCCTCACGAGTGACCTCACGCAGGGGCTTCCCGCCGAGATCGCCGCACGCAAGAAGCAGTATGAATACTACCGCGACAAGCTCCTCACGTTTCGGCGAAAGGGGGCATAAGGGATTTATTGTAAACTGAAAGGTTCGATACCTGCTTTGTAAGGTTTAATAAAAAAAGCGGTAGGAAAAATTTCGTTGATCTTGCAAACCCTTGATGCTATTGGCTTTGGGATGAATCCTGCTGAGGAAAATTATTGATAGGTTTATTTTTGTACTTGTAAGGTTACAATTTTGAAGGGAGGATGATGATGTCCGAGAGTTCTGTGATTAACCCGATGCTGACGTTGGATTATATCCTTCACGAGCGGGAGAATAAATATTTTGATTGCAAATCGGCACGGATTAAGCCGTCCGATCTTGCCCCCTTGATTTCCGGCTTTGCCAATGCGGATGGTGGAACAATCGTTATTGGAATCAGTGATACAACGCGTACCATCGAGGGGATTGATTTTGTTGGAGTGGAACGGATCAATGATTTTATCAGTGCTCCGAAGGATTTTTGCCGACCAATGCCGCGCTATCAGGAGGAATTTCTCTCGGTTGTGAACGCTGACGGGGAGGAGGATCGTCTGCTTCTCCTCCATATCGAGGAGGGTGTGGGACAAATTGTTCGAAATACGCAGGAACGTACATGGCTTCGTATTGCTGACCGCACGAAGGAGCTGCATGGTGATGATCTGAGAAATCTGGAGTATGCGAAAAGCAGACGCTGTTTTGAGGATGAACCCAATTTCGACGCCCGCATAGAGGATCTGGATGCGGAGCTTTTGGCACAATATAAAGAGATCATCGGAGCGAAGCAGCAGACTGATGAACAGGTGTTGGGGGCGCGCGGATTCCTCAAGAGCGTACAGGGCTGTAGTTATCTGACGAATGCGGCGGTACTGCTGTTTGCGCGGAATATTTCGCAGTTTTATCCAAACTGCCGCGTTCGCTTCCTACGTTATGATGGAACTTATGCCGGCGTTGGGACGGAGATCAATCTCACACGCGATCAGAGCATTGAACTTCCTCTGCTGCGGATTATCGAAGAAACAAAGAAATTTATTGCGACGCAGCTGCGCGAATTCACAATGCTTGACGTATCGAGTGGAAAATTCCGGGTCGTGCCTGAGTACCCTGAGTTTGCGTGGCTTGAGGGGATTGTGAATGCCGTGACACATCGAGAGTATGCGATGAGCGGGAGCTTTATCAAGGTTACGATGTACGATGACCGCCTGGAGATCGAGAGTCCCGGTAGACTGCCTAATATTGTAACTGTCGAAAACATCAAGGAGACCCGATACTCTCGCAATCCCCGTATTTCTCGTGTTTTGACTGAGTTTAAATGGGTAAGGGAGCTCAATGAGGGTGTCAATCGCATCTATAAGGAGATGGCGGATTATTTCTTGGATGCACCTGTCTACACCGAGCCGAAGGAGTCCGTGAAGCTCGTCCTGCGGAATAATATTATTATGAGGCGGCATCGGCAGGAGCTGCATGCGATTGACCGTGTCGGCACTGCTGTATGGGAGAAGCTGAATTCGACGGAGCGGCAGCTGCTTACCTATATGGTCAATCATGGGGCTGCGAGTCGCGCCGAGCTGTCGGCGTATGTGGGACGTTCCTCCGTCACGATCCTGACGCGGCTAAATGCGCTCATTGCGCGGGGCTTAGTGAAGGGGAACGGTGGAAAATATGCGCCTAATCGGACGTATGAGGCGGTTCTTCCTTCAAACACAAAATTTGAAAGGTAGCTTGACAGTTTTGTAAGGTAATTGGGAGCTTGTTGAGAACGGAGATCGTTTTACCCTGTAAAGCCTTGAAAATACTAGCTTTATGAGAATTGTAAGGTTCAACGTCCGTTTTGTAAGGTTCGAGGTGAATCTTGGCGCATAATAGGGGAACGACCCGCATTGTTGCTGGGATTTCAGAGCTTTGTATGGTTGTGAGGTTCGGAGACTCTTTTGTAAGGTTTGGTCATAGCTTTGAGAGAAGAAACGAGGGGCATCATGTACTATAATCTCATTGCGAGTGCGGAGGAGAGTACGGTGCTCGCACAGTATGTGCGGGAGGAGCGTGCGCCGTACGGGTCGTACCAGTCGGAGGAGGCACTGGAGCGGGCACTCATCAATCTCCTCAAGGAGGAGGGCTATGCGTATCTCCCCATTCGCGATGAGGTGGAGCTGATCGCCAATCTGCGCACGCAGCTCTCGGAACTGAACGACTATGCGTTCACGGATGCGGAGTGGGAACGCTTTTTCAAGACTTCGATTGCACCCGCGAGTGACGGCATCGCAGCGAAGACGCGACGCATCCAGACGGACTATATCCAGAATCTGAAACGTGACGATGGCACGACGAAGAATATACATCTGATTGACAAGGAACATATCCATAACAACCGTCTGCAGGTCATCAATCAGTATGCGGTGGAGGGCGGAAGGGATGCAGGGGAGAATGCGGCGGCACACGCGAACCGCTATGACGTGACGATCCTCGTGAACGGGCTGCCGCTCGTGCATCTGGAGCTAAAGCGGCGCGGTGTGGAGATCCGTCAGGCGTTCAATCAGATTCGCCGCTATCAGCGGGACAGCTTCTGGGCGGGCGCGGGGCTGTACGAGTACGTCCAGATTTTTGTGATCTCGAATGGGACGAATACGAAGTACTATTCCAATACGACGCGTGCGAGCCATATCCGCGAGATGGATGTGGCGGGGCGCAAGGCAAGCAAAAAGACGAGCAACAGCTTTGAGTTCACGTCCTACTGGGCGGATGCGGGCAATCGTCTGATCACCGACCTCATGGACTTCGGGCGGACATTTCTCGCGCGGCACACGCTGCTTGCGCTCCTCACACGTTACTGCATTTTCACGACGGAAGAAGTGCTCATGCTCATGCGTCCGTATCAGATTGCGGCGACGGAGCGGATTCTCAGCCGTATCAAGATTTCGTCCAATTACAAGACGTGGGGGCGCATCGAGGGCGGCGGCTACATCTGGCACACGACGGGTTCGGGCAAGACGCTGACCTCGTTCAAGACGGCGCAGCTCGCCTCTGCAATGCCGGAGATTGACAAGGTGCTGTTCGTGGTCGACCGCAAGGATCTCGACTACCAGACGATGAAGGAGTATGACCGCTTCGAGAAGGGGGCGGCGAACGGCAATACGTCGACGGCGGTGCTTGCGCGGCAGCTTGCGGACGATGGAGCGCGCATTGTGGTGACGACGATACAGAAGCTGTCGAATTTTATCCGGCAGAACAGGACGCACCCAATCTATGGCAAGCATGTCGTGCTGATTTTCGATGAGTGCCACCGCTCGCAGTTCGGCGAGATGCATACGGCAATCACAAAGGCCTTCAAGAAGTATCATGTCTTCGGATTCACGGGGACACCGATCTTTGCACCGAATGCCGCAGGGGCGGGCAAGCCGTCTGCACGGACGACACCGCAGCTGTTCGGGGATAAGCTGCATACCTATACGATTGTGAACGCGATCAATGACGGCAATGTGCTCCCGTTCCGCATTGACTATATCAATACGATGAAGAGCAAAGATGACGTCGATGATAAAGAGGTGCGTGCGATTGATCGGGAAAAGGCTCTCGCTGCGCCCGAGCGCATTCACGAGGTGACGAAATATATTCTCGCGCATTTTGACCAGAAAACGATGCGGAGTAAGGCGTACTCGCTCAAGGGGCAGCGTGTGCTCGGCTTTAACTCCATGTTTGCCGTCGCGTCGATTCCTGTCTGCATGGCGTACTACGAGGAGTTTCGCCGTCAGCTGAAGGAGGCGGGGCGGAGTCTCACGATCGCGACCATCTTCAGCTATGCGGCGAATGAGGACGATCCCGAGGATGCGCTGCCCGATGAGGACTTTGATACGGCGGGGCTTGACCGCACGAGCCGAGACTTTCTTGATGATGCGATTGCGGACTACAACGCGCAGTTTCACACGAATTTCTCGACGGACGGCGATTCGTTCCAGAATTATTACAAGGATCTCTCGCAGCGGATGAAGAAGCGTGAGATTGATCTGCTCATCGTGGTGAATATGTTCCTCACGGGCTTTGATGCGACGACGCTGAATACGCTCTGGGTGGACAAGAATCTGAAATATCACGGACTGATTCAGGCGTTTTCGCGCACGAATCGGATTCTGAACTCGGTCAAGACCTTTGGAAATATTGTCGCATTCCGCAATCTGGCAAAGGCGACGGATGATGCGATCTCACTCTTTGGCGATGCGGATGCCGAGAGTGTCGTGCTCCTGCGCGGCTTCCGCGACTACTATGACGGCTATGACGATGAGAAGGGGCAGCATCACAAGGGATATGCGGAGCTGATTGCAGAGCTGCGTGCGAAGTTCGCCGTCGGTGAGCAGGTCTTAGGCGAGACGGCGCAGAAGGACTTTGTGCGGATCTTCGGCAGCATCCTGCGTCTGCGGAACATCCTCACGGCGTTTGACGATTTCGCGGAGGACGATCCGCTGCTGCCGCCGCGCGATTTGCAGGACTACCAGAGTGCCTACCTCGATATACACCATATATTGACGGGGCAGGGGAATGCGGAGAAGGAGAATATCAACGACGATGTCGTGTTCGAGCTGGAACTGATTCGGCAGGTAGATATTAACATCGACTACATTCTCGTGCTCGTAGAGAAGTATCATGCTGCGAACGGTGCGGACAAGAGCATCATTGGCGCAATCGACCGTGCCGTTGGGTCGAGCCCGGAACTCCGCAGCAAAAAGGAGCTGATCGACGGGTTCATTGCGACGGTCAATACGGATACTCGGGTGATGGAGGACTGGCGCAGATACGTCACGGAGGAGAAGGAAAAGGCACTCGCCTCCATAGTAGCGGAGGAGAACCTGAAACCCGACGAGACGGAGCAATTCGTCGCGAGCACGTTCCGCGACGGCCGGCTCAAGACCACCGGCACTGCCATCGACGCGATCCTCCCGCCCGTGCGTCGCTTCGGCGGCGGGCGTGCCGCGAAGAAGCGCAGCGTCGTTGAGAAGCTGAAGGCGTTCTTTGAGAAGTTTATGGGGCTTGTGGGGGAGTAGAGATGAGAAGGAACTGAACCACAGTCAATAGAGTAGACACAAAAAAGAGCAACTAAACTGATGAGAAGCGGTTGAAGAAATCAGCTTCAAATTCATTAGGGGTTTTATATGCAAGAGATCCATGAGGAAGTCGATTGTTATAAAGATTCTCGATATAGTCGAAGATGTCCAAACGTAACTCCTCGATAGAGTGATAGGTACGTCGATTGGTACAGTTTTTCTTTAAGATCTTAAAAAACGATTCACAACAGGCATTGTCAAACGGACATCCTTATGAAATTCGTGCCTGTTTGTCATATGACTTCGCTTATTCGCTGTTTATCTGTGATTCCTGAAGTGTATAAGCGTAAATGACTTTTTCGAAAAATTTGAAAAATAAAACATAAAATGAATGTCATGATGAATTTACACCGACAGTCACCGGGGCGCACAAGCTCCTCGTCCCCGAACGTATTGCCTGAGAGGGGGAGAATAACCATAACTTACAGAATAAGAAAAGAAAATTCTATCATAACAGAGGGATGGGAAGCAGGACAATCTTCCTTTTATAGCTAATTAATGAGAGTATGCTGAGGGAAAAGCAGTAGAGTTGAAAGATTGATAAAGAGAAAGGATGATCCTCTATGCAGAATTCAGGGGAAAAAGTTTTTTCCGATGCAATTCGTAATTTTTGTCAAAATTTGGATATGAGAAACAGTAAGGAGCGTACCTTATATATTTTTCAAGGCTTTCCACAGGAATTTTATAAGGAGCTTCAATTTTTTATTCCTCATTTGATCGACGGCGTATTAGATCATTATCCGAGTCTTGCAGAGTTTTCGGAGGAATTGCGTCAACTGAGACGAGCTTTTTTCGATTTCGAGCAAAGCTCCTGGATCTATTATGAAGAGTTTATTGTTATGTGTCGGTCGCTACGTCAATTTGATGAGGCTGATAAAATTGTGGTCGTATATAATGATCTTTTTGAATATGCATATCCTCTTCCATTGGGTGATGAGGTGTATTCTGCTTTACAGAATGATGATATATCGCAAGAAGAAAATGAGGTGTTTGTTTTCTATGCAGACTGCTCCAAAGAACTCGAGAATTTGTTCGTTTCGTATGTTCATCGTCATTTTGAAGAGGACACGGGGCGTACGGATATTCAGCAGATTGGCTTCTACAAGACCTTGTGTCTGCCGACTGCCTCGGATGCGCCTGTGGATGAAGTTCGTATTACACGGACAGAGCTGGCACGCTATGCGACGTTGCTTCAGGGGGGCGCATTGCAGAACTGCACCTATCGGGTCGTTGGGGTTTTGGACAGGCAGTCAAGCGCTATGCTTGCCATGAATGCACTTGGGCATTTTTATGGTGTTTCTTTTATCAGGGAGGATGAGGAGCTTCGCAGCAATGAGGCGGATCGCTATCTGCCGCTCTTTCGGCGTTATTGGGGGGCAGATGCTATGTTCCGCCCCGTCAAATTTTATAAGAATCCATCGGATCCGGAAACGCGTACGGATACAGAGGAAATATCACAAGGGCTTATTATCTCTGATATATTGGATCAATGTAAAAAGGCGCATAGCGGAACGGCGTATTCGGATGTCATTGTGACCGCACCGACTGGCGCCGGGAAATCTGTTTTGTTCCAGATACCTGCAATTTATCTTTCGGAGCGGGATGAGCCTCTTGTGACAATCGTTATTTCTCCGCTTGTGGCTTTGATGCGGGATCAGGTTAAGGAACTGGAAGATAAGGGGATTGATTATACTACTTTTATCAACTCCAATATCACATATGAAGATCGACAGACCCGTCTGAGTGGAATAAAAGACGGTACCTATTCGATCGTCTACTTGTCCCCTGAACTGCTTCTCGCACATAATCTTCGAGATCTGTTTGGCGAGCGTAAGGTGGGGCTTATGATTGTGGATGAGGCACACCTTGTCACTTCGTGGGGCAGGGATTTTCGTGTCGATTACTGGTTTCTTGGTAGCTACATTGCAGGAATTCGACAAAATCAATCCCGGCATCATGCGCAGATGCAGTTCCCGGTCGTATGTTTGACTGCGACGGCGGTATATGGTGGGGAAGATGATGTCATTGATGACCTCCAAGAAAGTCTATATCTTAACTGTGAGCCTCGACATATATATATCGGTTATGTTGTGCGTGACAATATTGATTTCTCTATTCGGAGTTTGCAAAAGAAGTGTGATAAGGAAGCAAAAGCAAATCTTGTGGCAAAGCAAGTCGCATCATTTGTTGAACGCGGTGAGAAAACGATTGTCTATTTTCCATACACCAGTCAAATCGAGGATGTCTATCGAAAGCTACATGCACAATATACGGATGCTGCAAAGCGTACAGTAAAATACTATGGATCTATGCGGCATGAAGAAAAACAAAAATCGCAGGATGATTTTCACCATGGAGAGAGCATTGTTATGCTCGCGACAAAGGCCTTTGGAATGGGCGTTAATATTTCTGACATTGTCAATGTTTATCATTATGCGCCGACCGGGACACTGGCAGACTATGTTCAGGAAATTGGGCGTGCGGCCCGCAAACTCCCCCATGGACATGCAAGCATCGATTTTGCTGTAGGGGATATGAACAGTGTTCGTGCTCTTTGGGGGATGTCCCGCCTCCGGCAGTATCAGCTGAAAAACATAATGAAAAAGCTCTATGGTATGTATAAAACGAGGAAGACGAAAACCGGGAAAAACTCGCGCAATCTTCTTTTTTCTGCAGATGAGTTTGGCTTCCTCTTTGATAATGATCTCGATAATACAGTGAAAAGCGGGCTCATGCTTTTGAGTGCCGATCTGTATAAAAAGTATCAATTTAAAGTCATTACAATGCGGCCAAAGGCGCTGCTTACCTTGCAGTATGTCAGGATTCCGCCGGAGGTGGAAGACGCTTTTCTGCAGGAATACGGATCGTACTGTAAAAAAGTCAATGATGTACACACAAGAAGAGAATATCCCCCCAAGCTCAATGCACCCGTGGTTGTAAAACGAGAAGGAAATATCTATGAGGTCGCACTGGATCGGCTTTGGCAAAACGACTTCGACAAAATGACCTTTGCCCAGTTCAAGTACAAATTTTTTAATGGAGAATTGTTTGACGGTGATTTTCGGGATGTGGTATTTTGTCCGAATCTCCGTTTGACCATTCACTATACGGAAGGATACGAGAAAGCAAAAGAGGGACTGCAGGAAATTGCATCTGCCCTACGGGAAACCTTTAGCGAATTGAAGCAAACCTTTGGCTCAAAAATGTTCTCTTTTGAGGAGTTTCACAAGAGGCTTCAGAGCAAATATGGTCGTAAAATATCGCCTGAATATGCTCGGCTTTTGTTAGGACTATTTGTTGGAGAGCCTGAAAATGACTCTGCATGGGATGCACCTAAGGGGGACTGGAAGTTCCTGACGAAGCGCGGGAGAGATACGACAGGCGCGATGAAGGAGAAAAATAATGATGGATACATGATACTGGGAGGAAAAAATTTCTATATTGAAAAAAATTTGATGAGCTACTTGAAAAGCCTTCAACCCAATGAAAATGAGGGAAAAGATTTTGTCGTTTATATCCCTATTTTGTATTCCAAAGCCGGGAGCTCAACGACGCATAAACTGGATTATAAGCTGCTCCTGGCATCGATTCTTCAAATTTTCGATCTTGCTACATATGATGTTGAGGGAGGGCGAAATCCGCAAATTTTTGTGCGTATTAACGATCCGGGAAAATTGCAGTACCTCACAAGGCCGGAATCGCGGTATCAAAATCGTATATTAACAGAAATAAACAACCGTCATGAAAATGCCATTAAAATTATGAATGGATTTATGACAAGTGATTATACAACACAAGAGCGGTGGAAGATCATTGAACAGTATTTTTTAGGCAATGACGAGTGGGTTCATGATGTACTTACTTTGTCCAAGGGTGCGCAGCACTCTGATCAGGCAATCTCTGCGAAAAAAGCTGCACCAACTGTGGCTGCTGTCCATGAGAAGTCAATCCGTATTGGAGCCGGATGTACGCTTCAGGATATGGGGGTTGCGTATTGGAGAGACTTGGGACAAATTCTGGATATGGATTTGTCTCATTATGAAGAACAGGAAGTGGGGCTTCCGAGTAAAATAAATTTTCAAGTCGACTTAGGCTCACAGACGCTGATGGGGTTATTTCTCTGGGATGAATTTCATATTATGGTTCTGATGGATTCCGTTTCTTCTGCTGAAATGAAACGTCTCCAGCAGGACGGATGGCTTGTACAGGTTGCGGGCAACGAGGATCTGAAACTGATTCGTGAGTATATGAAAGGGTGAGAAACGTGGCTCGAATGATTCCGCATGTTGTTTCAGATGAAGATTTTAATAGGAGTATTGGCGAGCGTGAGGTATATGAGGCTCTTGAGCAGGGGCTTCCCAATGACTGCATTGTATTTCACTCCATTGGATGGCAGAAACGCAACCAATATGATAATCCGCAATGGGGGGAAGCGGACTTTACCGTGTATCTGCCGCACTATGGTATCCTTGTGATTGAAGTAAAAGCAGGTGCGATTCATTGCAGGGAAAATGAAATTTTTCAAGAAAATCGTCAAACGCATGAGCAAAAAGGGATACACCCGCTGCAGCAAGCTAAAAATACGAAATATGCTTTTATCGAAAGGTTGAGCAGAACACCTGCTACACGGCAGATATGGATTCAGCCTGCGGTTTGGTTTACCTCGGTCACGAGGAAGGAAATTCATGGTGCTTTTCCGTTGAACTATCATGAGGACATGATCTTGACGCGGACAGACCTTGAGAAACCGATGGCGGCGCTTCGCCGTGTCTGTGAATTTTATCGTATGCGCATCAAGACGCCAAGCCCCGCTATTGGTTTGGCTGTCTGCCGGGAGCTGGCGCCGGTGTTTCACGCCATTCCCAGTGCGTCCACCATGGCAGCTGAGAATGAGCGGTTGTTTTTCCAAATGACGAAGCAGCAGGCATATTTGATTGACTATTTGGAGGAAATGGAGTATGCAGCAATTCAGGGGGCTGCTGGAACGGGTAAGACGATGCTTGCTGTTGAGAAGGCGAGGCGTCTGAATGCCCGGAAGGAGCCTGTGCTGTTCCTTGTGTTTAATAAGTTTTTGTCAGAATATCTCGGGCAAATTTATGGGGAAGAATTTGAATATGTCAAGTTCAGCACAATTCACATGTTGGTGTACCAAGCATTGGGGCACGATGTGACAGACCGTGATATTCAACAGTATTTGACAAAAATGAGGGGCTCTAACCAATGGCTCTATCGTCACGTCATTATTGACGAAGGGCAGGACTTCGCCGAATGGAATACGCTCCTGTATGACCTAGCTAAAGAAAAACAAGGGTGTTGTTATATTTTCTACGATAAAAACCAACTTGTTCAAAAGCGGGATCCGCTCAAATGGCTTGATCCTTTTGAATGTCGTCTCACACTCTCCTGGAATTGCAGAAACACAAAAAGAATTGCGGAAACATCTGTCAGCCCCATTCCGGCTGATCATATACGGATGCGCATAGAAAGCACCTCTTTGGAAGGTGAGTTGACAAAGTTTTTTGTTTTTCGCGAAGAGGGGGCGTATATTTCAGGCCTAAGAAAGCTGATAAAACACTATGAAAAAGAAGGCTTCCGATACGCTCAGATCACAATTTTAACATTGAAGAAAATCGAGCAGTCGCCTCTTACGAAGTATGTGCGAGAGTCAAATTCGGATCTGTCGAGAATGGTTTCGCTTGACCAATCTGCAGAACATGTGCTTTTTACAACTGCGCGAAAATTCAAGGGGCTTGAATCTGATGTTGTCATCCTTATTGATGTTGATGACAAGCTATTTAGCAGTGATGAAGGACGACGACTTTTTTATGTAGGCGCATCAAGAGCGAAACACTTTTTGAATATCGCGGCTCTTCTATCCCCCGATGAGGAGGAAGCGCTCTCCCATACAATTAACGCGAATGGCAAGAACGCTCGCCTTTGTATCATGAATGGGCTTAAGGTTGCTATTGCAAATATTGACGGCCTATAGTTGCTGCAGCATAGGGCACGTAAGGTTTAATTGCCGGAGCGCTTGGAAAAGAGATTCGCGTTAGCTTTGTCTGATGAGGGAAAGAGACTATGTATTACAACCTCATCGTGCGCGGAGGAGAAGAAACGGACGGTTATTGAGAAGCTGAAGACTTTCTTCGAGAAGTTTATGGGATTGGTAGAGGCATAGGCGCGTAGGAGTGACGGATCATGCAGCTGACGAAGGGAATGCCGGGCGCGCTGGTCGGCGCTTGGGGCGGCGATGCCATGCCACCCGCACCGTTCTCGCAGGAAATCTACCTCACGCATTTCCCCATCGCGGGGGCGTACTATGTGGAGGGCTGGGCTGACCTCGTTGCGGATATGCAGGCAGGAGATACGCTGAACCTCCTGCAAGAGCCTGAGAACGAGCACTATACCTTTGCGATCATGGTTGTCGATGCGGCACAAAAAAGCTCGGCTATATGCCGCGCCGTATGAACCACATTCCTGCGCGCCTCATGGATGCGGGGAAGCGGCTCTATGTGAAGATCACGGAGATCGATGCGGATGATCTTGTGATGGAACTTGACCTGTACTTGCGGGAGCAGACGGCGGAGATGAAGAAGCTGTGGCAGCGCGCAATGGACGCCTACGCCCTCGGCGATCTCGCGTGGCTCGAGATCCTTGCCGCCATTGTGGAATCAAAATACGCTGACGCCGATACCGCCGCCGCAGGAGACAGGCAGAACGTCACTGCCTTCGTACTCGAGGAGCTGCGCGCCGCACTTGCAAAAACAGAGGAACGCATCCGCAAATGCCTCTCTGCCCTCGAACGTCTGGAGCAGGAGCACCCCTTCAAACACCGCGTCCTGCTCGAAACCCCGCAGGCGGTTGATGAGCAAAAGACTAAGCTGAAACACCAGATCGCGCACTATATGGCGGAGTGCAGGGAGCTCGAGATGCAGCTTGCGATGATGATGCAGGGGCGGGTGGAAGTGCTGCATTGAGAGGAGCAAAAAAGAGTAAAGAGCATCTCATGCTAAGAACGATGTAGTGATGAAAAAAATATAGTATATGGGAGTGAAAGATAATGTGTTCGAACAAGCCTATAGAAAAGCCATACGACGAGGCACGTCGACTGATTCAGCAGGCGGAGCGCGAGAAACGTCTCGTGTTTTTCGTTGGAGCAGGGGCGTCGATTCCCTCGGGGATGCCCTCGTGGGGAGAGGCGATTGGTCAGGTCAAGGCGCGAATGGGTATTGCAGCACAAATCGACTTCCTAAAAATCCCACAGTATTATTATCTACAGTATGGAAAGCGGGACTATACCCGACTGATGAGAGATATTTTTCAGTATAAAAAATATCTGAAACCGAATCGTATTCATGAAGAACTTTTTAAGTTTCAGGTTAACACGGTCATTACGACGAACTATGATCTCTTGTTGGAAGAGCAGGCAAAGAAATCCTATCGTGTTGTTGATGTAATCAGTCAGGATAGTGACCTGGCGTATGAGGTTGCAGAAAACAAAATTATAAAAATGCACGGTAACTTTGAACATGATAATTTTGTGCTGAAGGAAGAAGATTACCTGAATTATTCAAGGAACTTCCCCCTGATAGAAGCTTATGTAAAGGCTCTGATTGCGTGTAATACAATATTATTTATTGGCTATTCTTTCAACGACCCGGATCTGAAGCAAATCTTTGCGTGGGTTAAGGCGATACTGGGATCTGATATGCCGCGCGCCTATATGATCGTGACGGATCGTCCATATTCTGAGGCAGAAGCAAACTACTTTAAGGATTTTGGGATTGTAGTACTTTATGCGAGTCTTATGTGTCAAAATCTTGAACAAGACGTGCAATTGACAAGTATTCTGAATTTTTTGCGAAAAGAGGAGGCGCAGTCCCTAACAGAAAAGATATATGAGGCACTAAGACCGCTGCAATATATGAATTATGTTCACATGAGATATATAGAGAAGGCCTTTTCAGCAGCCAACATTATGTTAGATAATAATCGACTTGTAGCTGTGGATGAGATGGGGATTGATATACTAGATCGTCTCTACTTTATTGGCAATAAAACTGAGATGTTGAACAGGGAGCGTATGCCGGATAAGGAAAGAGAAAACTATGAGGAAATCTATAAAATTATCGCTAAAAGTGATGTTTGTTGGAATGTACGAGATGCGGAAAATAAGATAATAAAAGTTAAACCTCATATAGATGCTCTCCCTCACATAGAGGAACTGCTCTGTGCAATTGTGGAATATAATATGTCTGCGCTGAAAAGCTTGAAACAAAAGAATGAGATATTGCTAGCGCAGAATCCCGTACTATATGTGGAGCAGGCAGCGATCTCTTATCATTTGGGTGAGTTCGCAGAAGCCTATCGCTATTTACAGAATGCCACAGATGCCTGTTATCGGGGCGAAGAGTATGTTTGGTATTTTATAAGCCTGTTGAATCGAAAATATTTAGCGCAGATAATGGAACGGCAGACGCTTCAATCAGAAGAGATAAAGAATGTCATTCGGGCTGATGCAGCCGATATAGAATTGAATAAAACATTTTACGACTTGCCAGATATGGGAAACGAGCATAATACATTTCTCCATGAATTGTATACGTTTCAAGTATTTTATTCATCATTTTTTCCTGTGCAAAAAAAAGCGGAAGAAGCGCAAAAAGAATCGCGTATATCCTATTCTTTGTTTGTAAAAACACCTGCAATTATCGAATTGCGGCAATATATCATAGAAAATTGGCTCTACCTGATGGAAAATTTTATTCTTTTAGATCGTTATGTGGAATTTTCCTCCGGCATAAAGCAATATGCGTCTATTCTTTTAACAACGATGACAGCCCCGCGCATGGAGGGAAGAGAAGATGATTCTCTTGGTGATGGCGTTGGCAATATTCAGCCAGAGCAGTTGGATGCGATAGATATTTACTTCATACTACGCTATTTACCCTTGAAAGACATAAACTTTATTCTGGCACAGTATGAGGGGAGGCAAATTAGCATAAGTGATGCTGGCGTCTGCAGTTTAGAGCATATTCTGTCGAATATAGTGAATATAGATGGCGTTGAGCGGAACGAGATGTTTGAAAAGATCCTGCGTCTTTTATACCATAGTGAACAACTCCCTGCATTGCTGCAAGCAGTGCTTCAGGCATTAGTAAACCATGTTGGGAATATTCGTCTTCGTCCAATGAAGAGCGCAATCACAGCTTTTTTTGCACAAGCATCTAGGTGTGAGAATTTTTCAGGGCAGGAGAGTGACTCCTCACAGCTGCTTTATGTATTTATCGAGCAACTTTTAGAGGCTGTTACTGAAAAATACACAGCTTTTGATGAAATAGGAGAACTGCTTGGCAGTGCGCTATACTTGCGAAGCAAGCTGGTACCCGGAGAGTTTTTTAAGAGCAAATATGTATCTGCCTTGATAACAGCAAATGATCTCTATATTTTGTGTGTTTTATATCCGTATGTTGATGCTGATACAAAAGAAAGCATTGCCCATTTGGCGAAGGATGTAGTGTGGGATTTTTCGACTTTGCCCGATAGATTGACATCGGCTAATATTACAGATTTGGCAAATAGCGTAGGGAGGACTCCCGCAGAGCAGCAGTTAGGATTGTTTTGCAAACTGTTAGTAATGAAGATTCTGCAGCCTGACAAGGAAACGGAAGAAAAGCTCTTTTCGGTTCTGCCGATGGTTCCGGATGATCGTGGAGAGGTGTCTCCGAGTGCCTATGAATATGTTTTTAGCTGCGTTACAGAGGCGCATCTTGCGCACGGTTTTATCGAAATGGAGAAAATGCGCGCGCTTATTATGCGGTCCAACATCCCTAGTCTTGTTTGGGTCGTCGATTGGGAAAATTTTGATTACAGTGATTTTCAATGTGAATGGCTTGCAGATTGCTCCGAGGAATTATTGCAGCGTATGGGGGCGAATGCAACAGTTCGAGCGCGTATTCAACAAGTTATACGGGAAAAATATTTGACTTCGCAACTGAAAGATAACATTTTGAAGAAGTATTTTCAGTATTTTATAGACTAAACTCCTTTATTTGATGGATTCTTCATATAAATGTGGAGGATTATATCCCAAATATCATTCGTGGGGGGCGGATGTTGTACAAGCCTTTTGCGATCGATATTGCGACGAGGTCTGAGGAGTTTGATTTTCTGGGTTGAGGGGAAACGTTTGATGTGAAAACAGCAACACGACGAGAGAGGCAACATCATGGTGCAGCAAACCTTTACCGACATGGAGTACGCAAACCGCAAGAGAACCACACGGCGCGAAGCCTTCCTGGAAGGCATGGAATCCATCGCACTCCGTCAGGAAAGGGAATCAGTGATTCCTTAAGCGTGGATTACCGCATAGCCCAAAGATCTTCACAGAACCGCACAACAAAGGCGTATGCAGGAGTCAACTGGGACAAGAAGATCGAACATGAGAAATCTTCCATTCGCTGCAAAGTGGAGCATCCATTTCTCATCGTGAAGCGTCTGTTCCAAGCGGGTAGGACGAGATATCGCGGCCTCAAGAAGAATCTGCTCCGTTACTATCTGCTCTTTGCATCGGCGAACCTCGTCATATGTCTGAGGGCAGGAAGGCAGATGGAATTCTGCGTGACAATGGGATAAGTGCGCCCTTTTTCCCGAATTTCCCGCTGAAGCGGGCGATTCGGGGAAGAAAAAGGGACAATGGGAGCAGTATTGAATGCTCTTTTGCACTGCTTTTTGTGAAATTCGTGTCTGTTTGTTATATGACCTCGTTTATCCGCTATTTATCAGTGATTCCCTAAGATGCGGCTGCGAACTATTCTGTCGCGTATACACTTATCTGGAAAAATACACAACAATCCCCCGTCGTACGGTGCGTGCGGTGGGGGATTGTTCGTGAAAATCTCTGGTATGGGGATTAGTCCCACGCCTCATCGAGCAGAAAATCGCGGATATTGCGGTGGAGGATGCCACCATGGCTACGGTCGAATTCGTCTAGGGAGTAGAACGGACTATAGCTCCATGCTGTCCGGATTCAACAGGAAGTCGTAAACACTCATCACCAATACGCCTGCCTCATTGTAAAGTGGCGCAATGGCATCCTTTGTGATGATAATCTTCTTGAAGCCATCCCCGGTATTGATCAAGGATCGTTGTTCCTGCTGCATTTTCTTTTCATCCGGCATTGCAAAAGCCGACTGGATATAGTAGCGTTTGGAACCCTTGTTGCAGACAAAATCGATCTCCAGCTGTTTTCTGACCTTTTTTCCGGTCTGATCGGTTTCGTTCATCACAACAACGCCGACATCGACGTTATAGCCCCTGACTTTCAGCTCGTTAAAGATGATGTTCTCCATAGCGTGTGTCTCTTCGACCTGTCTGAAATTCAACATGGCATTTCTAATCCCGAGATCGGTGAAGTAGTATTTCGATGGTGTATCGATATATTTCTTTCCCTTTATATCATACCGAATTGCACTGTCGATCAGGAATGCGTCCTCAAGGTAATCAATATAGCGTTTGATCGTTGTCTTGCTGATCGTCTTGCCCTTTACACTCTTGAATGTTGCGGACAGCTTGCTCGGATTGGTCAGAGAACCTATCGCCGAAGATAGGATATTCAGCAGTTCTTCCAGCTCGGCTTTGTTTCTGATATTATTTCTGCCGATAATATCGGAGAGATATGTCTCCTCGAAGAGGGATTTCAGGAAATCTCCCTTCTGATCCGGTGTGGCAAAACTAAGCACCGGAGGGAGTCCGCCGTAGAGAACATAATCACGCCATCCATCGGTCTTTTCTCCCACGTATATAGACATGAACTCCGCGAATGTCAGGGGATACATATGCACTTCATCGCCGCGCCCGCGAAACTCTGTTATGATGTCTTTTGAAAGAAACTTTGCATTGCTGCCGGTCACATAGACATCGACATTCTTTCTGCGCGCGAGACTGTTCAGAATGGATTCAAAATCTCCGAGCAGCTGCACTTCGTCCAACAGAACATAGTATTGATCCTGATCGTTGAGCCGCTCGGTCAGATAGGGGAAGAACACGTCTGCATTCTGATACTTTTTATTCTCATAAGCATCAAACGCCATCTCTATGATGTGATCGTCCGGAACGTGATCATTCCTAAGATGCTCCCTGAACAGTTCAAAGAGCAGATAGGACTTCCCGCATCTGCGAACACCGGTAACAACCTTAATCAGACTGTTGTGACGCTTGGAAATCAGTTTGTTCAGGTAGGTGTCTCTGCGAATTTCCACATACATCATCCTCGTCTTTTATGATACAAAAATGCGGATTCCGTATTTTTGTCCATTTGCATTATAACTGACCTCAAAAGGATTATCAACGTTCTGTATGACATTTTTGCGGATTCCGCATTTTTGTCCATTTTATGCGATGTCTGTCAATTGTATCTGACGAAAATACGCACAACAAATCCCCCGCCGCAGAGCTGCGGCGGGGGATTGTTCGTGAGAATATGGGGGAAAGGACGGCTCTGTCAGGCTGCCATCAGGTGATGGATGCCTGATAGATGCTGTCGATTGCCTTCTTGAGGACGGCGTTGAATTCATCGTCGCTCTGCGAGAAGCGCAGATCCTGCGCGAGGGCGCGGGAGAAGCTGGCGATGAGGCCGTGGTTGCGCGCGAGTTTTTCGTTCGCATCGTCCATGGTGTAGCCGCCGCTGAGTGCGACGACGCGGACGACGTGGCTGTCCTTCATGATCTCTGCGTAGAGGTTGTCGACGGTCGGGATGGTGACCTTGAACATGATCTTGGCATCGGCGGGCAGCTTTGCGAGGTGCTCCTTCATGCAGCCGAGCATGATCTCCTCTGCCTTTGCCTTGTCGGGGCAGTGGATGTCGACCTCGGGCTCGAGGATGGGGACGAGCCCCTTGCGGACGATCTGCATGCCGACCTCGAACTGCTGGTCGATGATGGCGCGGATGCCGTCGGGGTTCGCCTGTTTGATGACGGAGCGCATCTTCGTGCCGAAGATGTGACGCTCGTTTGCGCGGTCAAGCAGGTCGTCAAGCCCCGGGATCGGCTTCATGAGCTGAACGCCGTCCTTCTCGTCGGCAAGCCCCTTGTCGACCTTGAGGAAGGGGACAATGCCCTTCTGATTCCAGAGAAAATCTGCTGTGAAGAGGCTGTCGATCTTGCGATCCATGGTGTTCTCAAAGAGGATTGCCGCGAGGATGCGGCTTTTGTCGAACGAGGGGCTCTTGATGATGCGGGTGCGCATCTCGTGGACGCGCGTGAACATCTCCTCCTCGCCGTGATAGGCGCTCTCGTCGACGCCGTACGCCTTGAGTGCCTTCGGCGTGGAGCCGCCGCTCTGGTCAAGTGCGGCGATAAAGCCTTTGTCCTCGGTCATGCGTTTGAGCTGCTGCTGATTCATTGGACATACCTCCTAGTTGTGAACATATGAGAGAGGGGAAAACTCCCCTGTTGGATTCTGACCTTATTATAACGCAGTTGAGAAGTGAAATCAATTGTTATAAGAGGATTTATCAAAAATAAATGATGTTCGTGTATCCTTGTGCTTGACCCACCCGCTGAAATATCGTAAGGTAACGGCATCGAAAACAGGAGGGAGAGTTAGCGGTATGAGCCTATACCATCTGATCCAGGCGAAAATCTTTGATACTTATGAGGAGTGGTGGTTAAAGTGCAGTTCGATGAACCGTCACGGCTTTCATATTGTGGGGATCGAGAACGAATTGAAGTCCATGCGGGACGGTACGAATATGTTTGTGGAGATCTGCCCGCCGCAGGCCGTCGAGGGCTGCACGTCGATGAAGGCAATCAGCGGGGCGGCTGCCGACCAGGTGGTGCTCACGCTGGAAATCGGCGGGAAGAAGTATCGCCGCACGGACCTTCCCTATGACGCCGCGGCGCGGATCATGAAAGACTTCGTGCGAAAAGGAATGCTCCCCGATGTCGAGGGATATGAACCGACCGAAGACGATCCCAAAGCGATTGCGGACGCAGTCACTGCGCTTGCAAACATTCTGCGTGTGGATGCCGCATATACGAAGCAGCTGCGAAAAAAGTTACAGGTGAGAGGTTCCACAGGCATCGACACTGCGTGGGAGGGTCTTTGCAAAAAACTGGTGCGCAGCGGCAGGGCAGCGGCGCTCGACTGGAAGAGCGAGCGGGAGGATTTTGTTGCTGCCGTGCAGTCGCTGACAGCAGGCACGGGACCTGCTGTTGACGGGGATATGCTCGGTGAGACGGACGGGATTTCTGTCTGGAGCAAGGATGTGAATGCGCATTGGCACGATCATGTCCTTGCTGCGATGGATATGAACAACGAGGACTATGTCCTGCTTGTTTTGACGCGGGCGGACTTTGCGCGTGCGTCAGAATATGCACGCGTCCTCCTACACCGAATTGCACGGGCGGAGGAGATGTGAGATATACAAAAACAGCGATTTGCAAGAGCATGCAGATCGCTGCTTTTGTATGTTGCGATTAGTTTTCGTACGACCAGCCGTGCCACGAGGAGGCGAGGGCGGCGCGTGCATCCGCATCGAGTGCCTGCCATGAGACGAAGCTCACGCGGCGTCCGCTGTCGAGACGGTTGCGTAGGAACGCCTCGGCCTCACTGCCGTAGGGATCGACGTCCTTGTTCAGATAGAGGAGCTTCATGGAGGTGTAGAACGGCTCGACCTGCTCCCCATGGACACTTGCAGTTCCTTCCGCATGGGCGTTCGTTCCGACGCCCAGATCGACGTCGGCCCAGAGAATCTGGGCATCGCACACGATGCCGTAGCGATTCGTTGCGCTCGTCCAGCTTTCGTCGCGCGGCATCCGCTGCGTATCGACCATATAGATGTAGTGTCCGTCCGTATTTTTCCCTCGGATGTGGAGACGCGTGAGGTCGGGGAACTGTGTGTTCGCATTATTGATCGCGTACGGCTCGAGCGTTGTCCCGTCCTTGCTGATCTCATACGCTGCGCCGTAGATCTGACTCGGATAGTTCTCACAGAGATATTGGAGTCCCTTTTGCTGCTCCTCTGAGATACTGTCCCCAGCATAGTAGAGCGGATCTTTGTTCAGGAAGTGCCGACTGATGAGGAGTTCGAGCCGCCCGTCGCGGTCGAGGTCGGTGACGGCGGCGTAGAAGGTATAGTGACTGCGCTCCGCCATGCCGCTCTTTAGGATGCTGTCCCATGTGTGGTAGAGGGTATTGATTTCCTCCTGTATCACACCCGATGCCGCTATGACATCGAGCTGCGCCTCCGTGTCAATCGCTGTGGGTGCGGCAGCAGCGGATG
>ERZ772917.635-NODE-635-length-23801-cov-10.935989_pt1 | contig 23801 bp, 16 predicted proteins | sample MGYA00511187_ERZ772917 | MGnify/ENA primary metagenome ERZ772917 (study PRJEB29015, sample SAMEA2737925) | human oral metagenome | biome: human oral; feature: human-associated habitat; material: dental | place: China | collected 2012 ...
TGCTCCCGCCGTTCACCGCACTCCCCGGCATGGGGCAGAAGGCGGCGCAGGCAATCGTCGAGGCGCGCCAGTACGGCCGCTTCATCTCCATCGAGGATCTCGCCACCCGTTCCCACATCCCCACCCCCGCCATCGACCTCCTGCGCACGCACGGCTGTCTCGACGGCATGATGGAGAGCAATCAGGTGGAGCTTTTTGCGTAGACTTGTAAAATAACGAATGCCCCTTGGAGATTTCTCGTCTCCGAGGGGCATTTTCCGTGTCATTATATCTACGAGGCGTTCTTTATGCGCATCATTTCGTAATTTGCACAGTGGGCAAAATCGGCACCTGTCAGAGGGATTTCGACGCCCTTTTCCCAGAGTTCACCCTCCGAGCAGTCGAGTTCGTCAGTCCATGAGATGCCATAGCCGCCCGGCTCGACCTTGACCAGCTGGAACAGGGCGGGATCGCGCAGAATCTCGAACTCCGGACATTCGTCCATGAGTGCGGCGACATCGAATATTTTGTTCACATCATTCTCGAAAAAAACCAGCAGACGCAGATGATCGAGCGGGATGACCTTTGTAACTTTGATGGACAGCATGGGAACTAGCTCCTTTCGATGTGATTTATTTCAGCGGAGGGAGTTTTTTCAGCTCTTTCGTATCCCACATCTGCTGAAGCTCTTTAGCGAACGGCTTGCCCCATTCCTGTACTAATTTAACCGCTCTTGCAGGCAAGTCACCTTCGATCATCTGCATATCTTTGATTGAAAACAGCGCGTTGTGCTCGCCGTAGATGGCGTGAATATGGGGCGGGTTATGCTCATTTCGGAAGAAAATTTTAATAACGATTCCATAAAATCTAGTAATTTCCGGCATTTTCTCCACCTCCGCTACATATATTTTATCAGAACGGAAGAGGTATGACAATCAGAGATTATTTAACTCCTTGTTTTTCTTGCGCTCTATCCCAAAAATTCGTAAAATAGAAGCAGAGAGGTGATGCTGACCTGCTCGCATCGGGCGCGGACTATGACAGCCTGAATCCGACCATTATCATCTTTATTTGTCCGTTCGATCCGTTTGATGCAGGGCGGTATCTCTATACGTTTGAGAGCCGCTGTACCGAAGATACAGATTTGCGTCTGCGGGGTGATGCGCGCAAGATATTTCTCAATACGAAGGGCACCATTGGAGAGGTCGACTCTTCTATCAAGGCGTTCTTGCAGTATGTCGACGGAGTGCTGACAGCAGATCGATTTGTGCAGGAGATTGATGAGGAGATACAGAAGGTCAAGATGATCGAAGGGGAGGCGGTGGGTTACATGACGTACGAGATGAAGATGAAAGAGGCGCGCAAAGAGACCTTACAGATGATGTTGCAAGTATTGCCGTTGTTTGGAAAAAATCTCTCATTAGAAGAAATTTCAGGGAACACTGGATGCACGATTGAGTATCTGCGCCAGACTAAGGCGGCGCTTCCGTCGACTGGTGGGAGTGCTGCATGACATACGAGATGAAGATGAAAGAGGAGAGAAAAGAGGGTCGCATAGAAGCAAAAATTGAGGATGTACGGAGATTGATTGTGAAGTTGAAAGTTTCTGCTGAACAGGCGATGGATTTGCTTGAGATACCGCAGGCGGAGCGTCAGTTTTACAGAAATGCGCTGTAAAATAGAGTATGGATTCTAAGAGGAGACGGTTGGTGTGACAGATATGGCTAAAGCATCGAATAAGGCGTTAGCCTTGTTGGGTGGGCATCCTGGGGATCTGTTGAAACTCGTTTTATCATGCGCTGCGCCGGCGGCAGTTCCGTTTTTGGATTATATAAGAGACCGTGTTAGAGAAAGAAACTTGAAAGTTCTTGTCGAACAATGTTCACTGAAATCCATTGCAGAAAAATTCGACAAAGATAATCAGGCACATTGTGAAATAGTAATGCACGCAGTTATGAAGGCTTTGGATAGCTCTCATGAAGCAAAAATTGTCAGGATTTCCGAGATGCTGTCTCAAGCGTTGGGTAATTCTGAAGAGCTACGACGAGCTGAGGCTTTTATTGATATCATCAGCGAGTTGAGTGAAAATGAAGCTATTTGTTTTGGTGAAATCTATCGTGAGTTTGCTGTGCACCCATCGGATGATGAAGATCCAGGTAAAGACCTAAAGAATTATGGAGAAGACGTTATTAAAAATATGGAACGGGATGATCGCGTATATCTGCTTGGCAGACTTACAGGAAAAGGACTTATCCGGGAAAGAACAATGAGTTCATGGGAATACAACGGGGGCGATTTTTACTCGACGAATATGGGAAAGAAACTATATCAAGCCATCGAGGCAACGTATCAGCCTCAGTGAGTCTATACAAAAATCTCACAGAATATATTTAAGTCCCCTCATCATTTCGACGATATAACTTTCGAGACGGCGTATCTCCGTCCATTTATGCAATTATTTCGGAATAAAACCATAGATAACAGTCAGGGAGGCAGTCTTTATGGCGATGGTGGTCAAAAATAATATGTCGGCGGTGAATACGCTCAATACGCTCAACAAGAATCAGAGTGAGCTGTCGAAGAGTCTGCAGAAAGTCTCTTCGGGCATGAAGATCAACAGCGCCGGAGATGATGCCTCGGGGATGGCGATCTCGGAGCGGATGCGCGTGCAGGTACGTGCGCTCGATCAGGACGATGTGAACACGAATAACGGCTCTGCTCTGCTGCGGACGGCAGAGGGGGCGGTACAGTCCACCATCGAGATTCTGAAGACCCTCAAGGATAAGGCAATCAACGCGGCAAACGATACAAATACGGATGAGGATCGTGCGCTCATCCAGAAGGAAGTCGACCATCTGATCGATCAGATTGATGATAATGCGTTGACAACGTACAATGGGAAGTATCTGATTGATGGAACTAAGAACGGACTTGTAAAAGGTCCTTCGGGCGGCGGTACGTATACAAGTTTTACCAATATGAGCCTTCATCCTTCAACAAACCCTGTTCGACCTTTGACAGAACTAAAACGTCGTGATGGGAATGACGTAGGGATTCATTCTTCAGATACCATTACGGCTTCATGGACTCGTAACGGTGTCACGTATACAGGATCTATTTCTCCGATTGGCACTAGTAATTTGGTTGCCGCGATGGGAATCATCACCAATACAGACGCAGGGTATTTCAGTAAAACCGCGAAAGTTGGCGTTGACGAATATGGACGAGATGTGTTTACACCGGATAATCAACCAGGAATTACCATCCGTTCACATGATCCGGGAGTGAACGGGCAAATTGCCGGTATCACTTTTGCTGTAACAGACAGCAGTGGGAAAATGCGCAATGAAGTCAATGCGGTTTTGGATGCCTTTAAGGAAACTGTACGTGCGCAGAATCCTTCTCCTGACAATTCACTGACCCTGCAGACGGGGACAAAAGCAAATCAGGCGGTTAAAGTTGGCTTCACGGATATGCGCTCGGTAGCTCTTGGACTGCAATCGCAAACGGGACGCGGCTGGGATCACAACACCGCCACCCTTGGAGCCGGCGTTTCTGTTGTTGGTGGCGGCCCCAAGATTCAGGTAACGACTCGTGAGGCAGCCAATGCCGCGATCAATGTCTTTGAGAATGCGCTCATCAAGGCAACTGATCAGGCGGTCGCGATTGGTGCGGCACAGAACCGTCTCGGCTATACGAGCAGCAACCTCGTTGTCGCATCCGAGAACGTGCAGGCATCGGAGTCCACGATTCGTGATTCGGATATGGCGAAGGAAATGACGGCGTACACGAAGAACAACGTGCTCACGCAGTCGGCGCAGGCGATGCTCGCACAGGCAAATCAGAACTCGAGTGCAGTGCTGAGTCTGCTTCAGTAAAATAGTTTTTAGGAAAATCCTCCGATCATCTTTAGGACGATTGGAGGGTTTATTGTTTTTATTTACTGTATATGCTATTATTAAATGTACTATAATGTCCGATATACTACATAAGCAGCAATATATCTATGGGAGAGCGGAAAATGAAGAACTACCGAACGAAATTATCGCAGCGTGTGCGTTATGCATTGCTCGCAGGCATGGCGGGTGCTTTTTTGATTCCACAGGTCGCGTTTGCTGCGCCGACGGGTGGAGAGGCTGTTTTTGGCGGGGCAACGGGTCTGACGACAAGCAGCGACATGAACATCACATCGTCAAACCCCAATAATGTGATTACATGGCGAGATTACTCCATCGCGCAGGGGGAACGTGTGCGCTATGACAGCGGGAATAAGACCAACAACTACCTGAACATCGTCACAGGTGCAAACACCTCGAACATCAACGGCAAGATCGAGGGCGGCAAGAACGTCTACATCGTCAATCCGAACGGCGTGATCTTTGGAAAGAATGCCGAGGTCAACGTCGGTCATCTCCATGTCTCCACACAGGATACGAGTACGGTAAACACTGCTGCTGATATGGCGAACAACGTATCGCCACTTAGTACGACCGCCGCAGGTATCTCCGATGTCGTCAATATGGGCAAGATCACGGCGGATACGGTCGAGGTGCACGGCAAGAACATCCGCTTCCTCAATGCAGCAAATGTGCACACGACGACAAGCCCTGTTGTGCTTCACACGGATACGGCAAACGGCGGCTATGCTCATATCGGATATAAGAGCGGACATGTGCCCGCTGTGACGGCGTATCAAGTCAACGGCGCAGTTGCGACGGCGGCAGATAACTACTATCAGCTTGTCGCTGATAAAACAGAGTTCCAGAATATCAAGAATGGTCTCACAAAGAATTATATGCTCGAGAACGATATTGATTTCTCGGGCACTGCTTTGACGCCGATTGGAGACGATACAACAAAGTTTACGGGAAAACTTGACGGAAATTTCTTCCATGTGAAGAATTTTAATGTTTCGGGTGTAAGCCGCGCGGGGCTTTTTGGAACGACAAGTGGAGCACGCCTTGAAAATTTTGGCGTTGTCGGTGCCAATATCACAGGAAATACTGGTGTGTCAGATTATGCAGGTGGTATTGCGGCGTATACTACGGGCGGCACACAGATTCGCAATGTCTATGTGAAAGATACGGTCGTAGATGGCGGAACTGGACAGCATGGCGGTATTGTAGGAGGAACTGAAAATACCACACTTGATGGTGTTTACAGTCAGGCGAAGATTGGCGATGGTGGCGGCATCATTGGAACGTCGGCGACTGGGACGAAAATCTACAACACCTATAGTGATGCTACCTTTTTATCTCGCGTTCCATCGGGGCAAGAAATGTTTTTTATCTACATGATTGACCCTGATGATGGGACATATGTAGAGAACTCTTTTGCAATGGGAAAGTTTTCGTGGAACGAGGGAAACCTCACGGGAAATGTTTCAAAGAATACATTTAAAATCGATAAATCATCAGGACAAGCTACGCTCGTAGGCTCGGGGACAGGCGGCGGCTCCATGACATCTGTTGACTCGTATTCAGGTTGGGGCAATGACATCAATAACACAGGTGCACCCGGTGCAAAGTGGCGCATCTATGAGGGGCGTACGACACCGATGCTGACCGCGTTTATGAGCGGCACGGCGACGGCGAAGTACAGCTATCGCTATTTCAATGCAGATGGCTCGGTCGCGGACACCTCTGTCGCTGCAGTCAAGCAGAACAATGGTGCGGATGTTACGGGGCTCGAGTACAACAGCAAGTATGTCAAGATCGTTGACAATACTGGAAATGCCGTCGGCAATAAGTCGAATCAGGTCGTCTACTCAGACCCTGTCGATCTTAACAAGATTCACGACTATGTCAATGCCACGACGAAGGACTTTGACAAGACAAACGGTGTCCGCAATGCGGGAACGAAGGCGATCCTCTGGACGGATCAGGATGGGCCGAACCTGCGCGGCGTCAACATCACAATTGATCCGCGCGAGGTGAAGCTGACGGGCGGCAGCCTTGATGTCACGCGCATGTATAACGGCAAGAAGTCGGTCAAAGACGCGTTCGAATACGCACTTACACATGGCGGTGTTGGCACTGCGGGCTTTACGTCAGATGATATCGCCGAGCATTCTGTCTCGCTCAATACGACAAGCTTTACTGCTGATATGGCGGATAAGAATGTTGTGCGCAATGCGGACGGCACCTATGGGCAGAAAAATGTCACCTTTGGTGGGACGATCACCTTCTCCGGGGATGATGCGAAGAACTACACGTTCGACAACTCCTCCATCAGCTCGCTTACGGGTAAGGTGCGTATTACCCCTGCGCCGCTCTATCTCGACATCGGGAAGAACAAGGCGGCGGATAAGATCTATGACGGTACGGTGAACGTCAAAGACGATGCTATGAAGCAAACGGTCGGCACGCCGAATATCAAGCTGCGGGATACGATCGTCGACGGTACGTCTGACGGCACGCGCATGATCGACGATGGCGGCACAGTGGACACGGTATCGATCAAGAACATTGCCGATCCGACCTATACAGACGCATCGGGTGCACCGCAGATTCATGTCGGCAGCCACAAGCTCCAGTATACAAATGTGGGGTTGGACACAACAACACATCCGGACGGACTGAACTATGATCTCTACTACACGCCTAATGGCGGCTCGAAAACCAAGGTTACGGACGAAAAGCTCTACCTAGACGGCGATATCGTAAGGCGTGGGATTTCACGCAACAGCTTCACGGTCTACAACAGCGACAACAGCGTAGCATCTGCCACGAAGCCTTATGATGGGACGAATGTGTATACGCCAGGAACTGGCCTCTACCTCTCCTCGAATGCTGGAGCATCGACTAACCCCAATGAAGGCATTGTCACGCGCGATCAGGGACATATCACCTTCCAGCTTGCGGGTGGTGCTTACTTTACGAACAATGCCGGTACGCGGACGAAAAACGTAGCGGAGGCGACGAAGGTCGCCTATACGGCGAAGGGCCATGCAGACAGCCATACGGATACGTATGGCGGCCATCTGCTCTCGGACTACTATGTGCTCAATGAGGACGGCGTAACGAAGGATCCCCTCGATGGTATCTTTTCTGCCTCCGGCGCTGGTAAGATCACACCAAAAACGATCACGGCGACCATCAAGTACTCCCCGATTACGAAGGTATATGATGCTCTGCGAGCTCATGACAAGACGGGCGATGATATCATCACGCTCGCGGGCGTTATCGCCGGTGATACGGTGACGAATACGTCTACGGCGGAATATCGGTCGAAGAATGTCGTCTACTCTGGAGGCACCCCGACGACGCAGATTGTCGACTATACGGCGAAGTTCTCCATTGCAAATGCTGCCGAAGCGCAGAACTACACCTTCTCTCCGCAGGCAACTCCTGCGTCTGCAACACCGGTCACGACGACGACGACACTGACCGGTCTCGGCACAATCACGCCGCGCCCGATCACGATGAGCTTTGCCTCAGTCAGCAAGGTCTATGACGGCACAGCCACGAACACAGACCTCTCCTCGCCTACGCTCAACGACGGTGCGAGCGGCGTAGTCCTGCAGCGTGACTTTGGCGCATCCGGTCCGACGCTCACGGGGCACATTACGAGTCGTTACGGCGATGGAACGACGTCGTTCACGGAGAATCCAAATGCTGGCAATCGCTCTGTGGAGTATGTGGGCTTCCAGAATACACTTGGTACAAACTATACAGTGGCGGACAAGCAGTACGGCACTGGCACGATCACGCGCCGTCGTATTGATCCGTCTTCCTTTAACGTATACAAAAGGAGCGATAATACACCCGCGACGATCACCAAGGTCTATGATGGCACCTCCACCTATAACGTGGGGACCGATGTCTATCTCTCAGCGAACACCGCACCTCTCGGAGATACGGGCATTGTCTCGCGGGACTTCCAGAAGGTGACGTTTGCTCTCGCGCCCAGCACGCAGGCACATTTTACGAGCGATGCAGCAGGGCAAAATGTGACATCACATGTGCGTGATGCGCGCTATGCGGCCTATGATATTGTGGCAGCGACAACGGATCCGACGAATCATCCCCTTTCGAACTACACCTACGGCCCTGTAGGAAATACGCAGAACTTAGAGAGTCTCCACAACGCCAGAGCAACGGTAGCAGGAGCCTCTATTACCCCTGCCTCGCTGACGGCGACGACACATTTCCTCGAGAAAGTCTACGACGGCATCGCCGGACATACGGACGGCAACCAGAATGTGATCCTGGGCGATCGTGTGGTCAGCTTCACGGGGTTCGTGGGCAGTGATGCGACGAAGTTCAACAATGAGAGTGCCGGTGCCTATGGGAAAGATGTGGTGCTCGATGGCCACGGAAATCCGACGACGAAGAATGTCACGTACACCATGCAGCTGAGCGGCGCAAATGCGGACGACTATCGTATCCTGCACCCCAACAATGCTTCTCAGCAGGGGACGCTGACGAACGGTGGGAATACGCTTGCGTTTTCGTGGAATGTGGCGAATGCGGCTCGGGTGACGCCGCGTCCTGTAACGGTCAACTTTGCCGATGTCCGCAAGACGTACGATGGAACAGACGTGAATACGTCGATCACGGCATCCTCGCTCAACGACGGGCTGAATGGCCGCGTATTCCAGAAGGATGGTATCAGTCCGACGAGCTTTGCTGCGAACAGTGGCATCCAGAGCCGCTATGTGGATAAAGATACGCACGGAAACTATGCGTCGGCACACAATGCGGGGGCGCATGAGGTCGAGTATACAGGCATCCAGGGAACGCTCGGCAACAACTATAAGGTGGAGAGCACCGCATATGGAAAAGGGCGGATCGATCCGCGCCGTCTCAACCCGACGGATATTGTTGTGCGCAACAGCGATGGTACAATTGCAACGGCAGAGAAAGTTTACGATGGGAAGTCGATCCATCGTACCCCTGCGGCGGGCACGTATCTCGTACTCCCTTCCGGTGGTACGAATGGGATTGTTTCACGCGATGCGGGCAAGATCAGCCTTGTACTGAAGACCGATGCAGCAGGGCACTTTACAAGTGATGCGGCGGGCAAGCAGAGAACCTCGCACGTCTCGGAGGCGCACCACATCGCATATGACGTGGTGGCGCGTACGACAGATCCGACGAACAATCCACTCTCGAACTATACATTCGGCGCAGATGATGCCACCGCGCGAAATCTCGAACAAGTGAATACAACGAATCCAGGGCATGTGACGGCGGCGGGAAGAATTACACCGCGTGAGATCACAGCGGTGACGGAACGGATTACTAAGACCTACGATGGACGTGCAGCACATACGGATAACAATCGCAATGTCATCGTTGGCAATGATATCCTGAAGTTTACGGGGATGGTCGCGGATGAGACCACGAGCGATCCCTATGTCAATACCTCGACGGCGGTTTATCTGAATACGGGCGGTACAGAGGACGCAAATGTAGCCTATGCCGCAGGTGCAGTGACGACAAAGAACGTCAAGTATACGGCGCGACTCACGGGCAAATACGCAGATGACTACAAGATTGCTGGTGCGGCGAATACGACGACGACGGGCTATGGGGTCAAGACGGTGACAGCGGAGCTGTCTCCTGTTGCGAATGCCGGTACGATCACGCCTCGCAAACTCAAGGTTGCGATCGACCATGTGAACAAGACCTATGATACCGACAGTACGAATACAGAGGTGCGGGGACTCACGCTCACGGGCGATCCAGCGAGTGCCGTTTTGTCTGATATTCTCAGCGATGATCATATTTCTGACCAAAGTCTGAAGAATGCCTTGCAGGGCATGCTTACGGCGACGACCCCGACCGCGACGAGCGATTACGGGCGTCTTTCTGGCGGGAACTTTACGACCGATCCGCACGCGAGCAACGGTGTTGATCATGATGTGCGCTATACGAATGTACGGGGCGCGTTCCGCAACGCCTTTGGAGCCCAAGCGGCTGGCAACTATACCGTCGATGATACGGTCTATGGTAAGGGTACCATCGCAAAGGTGAATATCAACGCTTCCGACGTACGATTCAAAACCTCGGGGGCAGAGAAGGTTTATGATGGGACGAAAAACGTCCTGTGGAAAGATCCCGTAACGAATATTTACTATGGCGACGCAGGACATGTCAGCAAATACATCACAGAAGCAAAAGTGACGCTGAACGGCAAGGAAATTGATCTCCTTGCGCGCGGTGATATCGACGTCAATATTCCTGGGACACAGTATACGAATGCGAACGCGACGAATGGAACGCCGGATACGGTTAAATACCATCTCTTCCTAAAGGATCGCAATATCATCATCTCAGGAGATAATAACTTCTACAGTTCGGATACAGGTACAATCAAGCGGCGTACTCTGACGCTTGATCTTGCTGAGAAGGCCGGCATCAACAAGATCTATGACGGTGAGCGAACGCTTGTCGATAAGAATACGCGTCACTATACTGCGTTCGAAGGGAATGACAGTCTCGGCAATGTCCGCTATGCGGCGGGTACTACAGCGGATACGAAGCTCGTGAACGATGGGGCGCAGGTGTCTGTTGCGGCTGCCTATGCAGATAAGAATGTTGCGTATGACAGTAACGGCGACCCTGCCGCAAAGCAGATTACCTATACAATGCGAATCAATGGGGATGCGGGTAAGAACTATCTGCTCTCCGACGGGATAAATCCGGCGGTTAACGCAGAGTCTGCCAGCGGATTGACACTGCAGGCGACAGGAACGATCGCACCACGCACGCTGAACCTCCACTTTGAAAATCCTGCACAGAGAGGATATGATGGCACCTCTGAGAATACGGATATTGTACTTCGTGCTGCCAACCCTCTGACGGCAGATAACTCTGACGGGCGTGCTGCACTTGCGATGCGCGAGGTTACGCCGTCCGACTTTACCATCACGAGTGCGGTCAAGAGTGACTATGGGCATCGTGCGGCAGATGGGACGTTTACCGCTGATGGGAGTGTCGGCGATAAGGATGTCGAGTTCCGAAATCTGGCGGGCCTCCTGCCGACGGCGTATCGCGGCAACTTTGTGCTGGCGGATAAGTCCTATGCGACGGGTAAAATTGGACGCACGCGCATCAATGCCAATGATGTGCAGTTCGGCACGGCATTGGCGAGCAAGATCTACGACGGGACGACGGATGTCCTCTGGCGCAAGGCTGACGGCACATACTCCGGCGATCTCAAGGATGTTCGTAAGTACATTACGAATGCCTATGTAATGGTCAACAATCGACGGGTCGAGCTGCAGAATGACATCGTGCTTGATCCAAACAACAAACCACAGTATACAGATCCCAATGTAACCCCCTCTACAGGCGTGGATATCACCTATACCTTCTCGCTGGACAACAAAAATTTTGACATCGATGGGACGAACCATTTCTCAAAGACGGGGAAGGGGACGATCACCCCGCGTGATCTCCAGACGCAGATGCCGTCACATATCTATAAGCAGTATGATGGACGATCGACATTCACGCAGAACAACAGTGACTATGCTGCTGCAATTGCGAGGGAGAACCTCATGCCGCTCGCAGAGCGCGACAAGGCATATCTTGATCTCTCCGTCATTGGCACATATCATAGTCCAAATGCAACTGTCGATACGGAGGCCAATGCAAAACTAAAGCCTGGTTTGACGAAGGTGGACTATGCCTTGACGCTTGGCGTAAAGTCGTCCGCTGATCCGACGGAGGCCGCAAAGCGCCTGCAGAACTATACGATCATGGGGCACCCCACGACGGGGACGGTAACGAATCGCGCTGCCGATATCTACCGCAAGGAACTGACGGCATCGATTGATGCGCTGCCGGACAAGATCTATGACGGAAAGCGTCGTGTTGACGGTCTGACTGCAGGGATGGTGCACTACACAGGTTTCGTCGGTACCGAGGGCACGGGCTTTACACTTACGAATGATGCCCTGCAGAAGATCAAGGGCAAATATGATACAGCTGATGTCAGCCGCGATGCGCACGGAAATCCGACGCACAAGGCGATCACGTACGAGGGTGTCAATGAGGCTCTGCGTGCGATGACGGGCACGGCTGAGAACTATCGTGTGGGCGCAGCCACGAACTATAGCGTTACGGACGACAAACTGAGCTATGTGCCAAGCGATGAGAAGGGGCGTATTGTTCCGCGCACCATTACAAGCAATGACATACTTCGTGGGGTCAAATTGTCCTTGGATGGTATCAAGAAGACCTACGATGGCACGACTGTTGTGAAGTACAAAGAAGATGCGTCGGCGGCGGCGCTCCACAACTATCTTGAGCACGCCTACATCATGGACGGCAGCAACCCGCTGACGGATGATGATGGCAATAAAATCGACATCAAGGACAGCCTGAGTGTTGATCCGACACGCACGCATTATGCAGACAAGAATGTAAATGGCGAACTTCCGCAAGGGGTGACCTACGGGGTGGACTACACGCCAACCGCTCAGAATCGCAACCTCGTGATCTCGGGCGGAGCGCTTGACTATACGGGTGCACAGGGCAAGATTCTGCGCAAGGAAGTCACGGCAAACATCTTGAGCCCGCTGACGAAGGAATACGATGCACTGCGCGATGTTGCGGGTGTCGCAAAAAACAACAATGGACAGACGGTACAGACAGGAGACTCCCTCATTCGTTTCGACGGACTGACGGGGAATGACGGTGTGAATAACCTCTCTACGGCCAGATACTTAGCAAAGGATGCTGGGACGGGGCTGCGTGTTGACTACGATGCGCGTCTTGATTCGGACAACTATCGCATTGTGAATGCGGCCGATCTCCATTCGGATGATAATGAGATTACAAAGCGTCGACTGAATCTTGCGTTCGATGATGTCCGCAAGGAATACGATGCGACACCGAACAATGGATCGATAACGGCACGTATTAGTAATACTGCCTCCATTGAGACACTGACGCGTGACGGTATGGCACCGTCTGGAACACACCTCGAACAGTTCAATGCGACGAATACGACGAGTCACTACGGTCGCCGCAGCGGAGATGGATTTACACCGGATGGCAATGCAGGAACGAAGGATGTCCGCTATCTGGGCATTGGTGATGTCTTCCGCCAGCACCTCGGCAACAATGCAAAGAACTATGATTTCGACGAGGTCGGCTGGGGGACAGGCATGATTGACCGTGCGAAGGTCACACGTCGTGACTTCACGTTTGACTTTGGCTTCGCAAGGAAAACGTATGACGGCACGAACACTGTCCTCAATGCGCGAGATCTCTTCAGAGGCAAGCTGAAGGGGAATGCGATCCCCGAGGCTGATGTGCTTCGCGTTGAGGGTAAGTATCTTGGTGAAGATGCGGGGGACTATACGAATCGGGTGAAGTATGAGGTGACGCTGAATACGGACAACTATGAGTTTACCGACGGCACGCTAAATCCCATGACAGAGGTGAAGGATGGCGCGATTGACCGCCGCAGACTTCGTGTTGCCTTGCCGCAGATCACCCCGACGAAGACATACGATAAGACGATTGATGTTGTCGGCAAAGCACTGACGCGAGAGGGCGGAAGCCTAATCTCGAATCTGGATGATCATATGCGCTTCGTCTTCGTCGATGATGAAAATGGAGACGCGATCGTTGCGCGTGACCGCGGACGTGTTACGCCGCATCTCACGGCACAGTTCCGTAATAAGAACGTGGCGTGGAACGGCAACCAGGTTGCCAACAAGCCTGTTGACTACACCTATGCCCTCCGCGGTAAAGGCGTAGAGAACTACGACCTCGTAGACGATGCAGGCAACAGCATTGCAACGCTCACAAATGGTGGGACTTCCAATGCAGCACTGACCGCGCAGACCATGACAGGCGAAGGTCGTATCAATCCTTATGAGATTGTGCTGACGCCGAAGGAAAAGACGGTCTGGATCAACGACGGTCTGCCGCAGAAGTACGACTACGAGGGAACACCGCAGGGCAAGCACTACCGTACGCTGCTTGGCGAGATTCTGCCGGGAGAGATTCGTTACGATGCACCTGGTGCGAAACTGCGTTGGGGGAACTACCCCATTGTTGGTGAGTATGTGCCTGCAGATGGTGATACGGTCTATCAGAACTATCGTTTCCGTACAGAGCAGCGGATGCTTCACGTCGGTCCATACATTCCCGACTACGAGTACTACAAGGCGATTACGCAGACGAGCAAGATGATCCCGGATGAATATGCCTATGAGAATGCATCGCTTGACCGCCAGAGTCACTTTGGACGCAAAGCCGATGCCGAGGTGACCTATGATCCGCCCTCCATCAATACGGTGAAGGATGGCACGGACATCATGCAGACGGGCATTCGTATCGCAGATGAGACTGTATTCAGCCTCGTGAACGAAGTGTTCGGCGCACGATAAAAATGAATATGTAAAACATAAGAAGCGCCCCGTCGGCTGTATCAATGGTCGATGGGGCGCTTTGCTGTCTATTATGATATGGTAAGGTGTTGGCGTGGGCTGTAGCCTCTGTCCTTTAGTGTCGAGTCAAGGTACTCAAGTATCTCCGGTGTGATGAGGATAAGTGTGAGACGGAGCTTTGCCATATGGGAGGCGTTGATGCCGAGGCTCTCGAGCTGCTCTGTATAGTCCGGATCGTCAACGCCGAACACCTTGGCGATACCTGTGACCTGTAGGCTCTTTGCACTGCCCGGCTCCTTGTACTCCTCGTAGATGGCAAGTGCTGTGTGCTTGTTCTGCTTGAGGGCACGGAATTTCAGCCCGCCTTCGGAGAAGATGACGAATTTACCTGCGCGGTATTTGTAGGTGAGCGGGGTGCAGCGGATAAAGTCGCCGTCCGCAACGGCGAGGGCACAGGTGCTGCGTGCCTTGATGAAGTTTTCGATGACGATGCGAAGTTCATCTGCTGGTATTTTTGCAGCATGCTTGTCCTTCTCTGTCCAAAATGAGGCGGCTTCTTCGTAGTTCATGGGAATGATGCTCCTATACAGATCGTTATGTGTTTTCTGTCAGCATACGCAGCAGTGCATGACAGCCGGCGTCGACATCGCGGTAGGTTGCGTCAAAGTTGCCGGTATACCATGGATCGGCGACGTCGCGCTCTTCGCCGATATAGGAGAGGAGACGGCGGACTTTGCCCTGCGGGTCGCCGCCCGTGAGGTGCGCGAGGTCGCGCATGTTCTCTGTGTCCATGCCGATGATGCAGTCGAACGCATCGTAGTCGGCGGTGGTCATGAGGTTCGCGCTGCGTTTGCTGAACGGGATGCCATGCGCACGCAGCACTTCGCGTGTGCCGCGATGCGTGTCGCTGCCGAGTTCGTCGCGATGGAGCGCCTTCGACGCGACACTGATCTCGCCCATTAGCCCCGCCTCTCGTACGAGGTGTTTCATGACGAACTCCGCCATGGGGGAGCGGCAGATGTTGCCGTGACAGACGAATAGTATTTTTTTCATGTGTTGTTCTCCTACTGATTGTTTATTTGCCCTTAAAAGTCTACTGCAATAGACTGCGAATTGCAACCGATGTATCTTGCTCCTCCCTTGTCTTTTCTTTGCGAAGATGCTAGAATGGACACAAAATATTGACTGTGATATAGGGGTTGAGATGCTATCGTGCATGATGGGATGAATCGTATGAAAAAGGAAGCTGTTATGCGTGCGGGGCTTGCCGCATGTGTCTGTGCCGGTCTTGCGTGTGCGTCGGGGACAAGCTTTGCTGCACCGTCGCTCGCGCGTCCGGGGGCAGATATTGCGAGTGAGCAGCCGCGCTCTGAGATCGGGATTGAGGATGTGACGCCGCGCTATCGGCAGGATGGTGACGATGCGCAGTTCACGATTGAAAATTTCATTATGGAGGCGCCTGATCTCTACCTTGACAAGGAAGAATTGACGCGCATTCTCGAGGAGGGGATGGGCGAGAATCGGACGATGCCGCAGCTGCGCCGGACGGTGGATGCACTGACGACATACTGTCGTACTCATGGCTATCCTGCAGCTGCGGTGTATCTGCCGCCGCAGGACAGCCCAGATGGTATTGTGGTGCTGCGTGTGCTGCCAGGGCGCTACGATGAGATTGTAATCGAGAATAACAGCCGACTGAAGACACCTGTGGCCAAGCGCATCATCGCTGGATTGAAGACGAACGATATTATTACAATGGAGAAACTCGAGACGGCGCTCTACTCAGTGTCGGATGCGACGGGTGCACGCGCGGTCGGTGTGCTGAGTCCGGGCGAGGCGTTCGGAACGAGCAAGCTGACGGTGCGTATCGAGGACTCGAAGGCATCGAACACGGTATTTTACGTCGAGAACTATGGCAACCCGAGTACGGGACGCTATCGCTATGGTCTCCAGGAGACACTCTATGATCCGTCGGGAGCGGGGGATAAAATCAGTGTCGGTACGCTGATCTCGAACGGGAGTCTGCGGAATTTCTATGCGAACTATGAGACGGTGGTCGGCCGCGGCGGAACAACGCTTGGTGTTGGGCTTTCACGCATGAACTACAAGTTGGGCGGTGAGCTGTCGAGGATCGGAGCCGAGGGCAACTCTCTGACGGTTACGCTGTTCGGACAGACACCGCTCTACCATCTGACAAATCGAAGTCTCCTCGTTCGCTATGGCTATAACTATCGCAATCTGAACGATGATATTTCCGGCTATGATCTCAAGGGGAAGAAGCATACGCACAGTATCTATGCGGGATTGGTCGGCACGCAGCAGATGCAGGGGCTGATGCTGAACTACAATGCGAATCTGACGATCGGCCAGCTGGGACTCGACTCGGAGTATACGCGTATCCTGGGACGTCTCAACGATACGAAGGAAGGAACGTATACGAAGCTCGAGGCGGATGCGACTGCGGTGCAGCGCCTCGGGAATATGACGGACTTCCTCGTGAAGGTTTCGGGACAGAAGGCAAGCCGCAATCTCGACAGCTCGGAGGAGTTCTACCTCGGCGGCCCGAATGGCGTGCGCGCCTACGCGCAGGGTGAGGGTGCAGGAGATGAGGGCATCCTCACGACGGCGGAGCTGCGCTATCATACGCCTGTGCGCGGTCTGACGTTCAGCACCTTCTATGATGTGGGCTCGGTGCGAAAGAGCAGGGCGCCGCTCTCTGAGGATAACGCCATCACGCTGCGTGGCTGGGGGCTCGCGGCGGCATATAACAATCCGGGAGATTGGTTCGCACGCGTGGACTATGCGCGGCGGATTGGGTTGGATGAATCCGTATCGGCGAAGAACAATGCGCGGAACCGTGTCTGGTTCATGGCAGGGAAAATCTGGTAATAACGCATCGATTCCTTTCGCTGCGCTCTCGATGTGAACGGGGGCGCAGCGCGTTCATGTGGACAGGGGAAGAACGGGGGAGAGAGGATGGTCTATGAGACTCAGGCGAAAGCCGTGGATTGATACGGCGATTCTGGACTATGCGGATTTCGTCACGCCGCTTGGCGGGGATTGGGCTGCGCTTACGGGGCACTGGGCGGAGGCGTTTGGTCGTGAGGCACCGCTTCATGTGGAGATTGGTGTGGGCAAGGGCGATTTTCTGACGGAGCTTGCTGCGCGGCACCCCGATGTGAACTATGTCGGGCTGGAGATGCAGCAGGGGGTGCTCTACTTTGCCGCGCGCAAGGCGGTGGAGCGCGAGCTGAAAAATCTCCGTCTCGTGGTCTTCGATGCGGCACGTCTAACGGAGCTCTTTGCGCACTGTGAGGTGGATCGCATCTATCTGAACTTCTCTGATCCGTGGCCGAAGGCGCGTCATGCAAAACGACGTCTGACAAGTCCGTTCTTTCTCGTGCGCTATCGCACCGTCTTGAAGGCGGATGGGGAGCTGCGCTTTAAGACGGACAATATGGGGCTGTTCGACTACTCGATTGAGACGATGCGGCGCGAGGGCTGGCAGCTCTCCCATGTGACGCACGATCTCCACGCACTTGCAGAAGCCGATAATATCATGACGGAGTACGAGCGCAAATTCAGCGCACGCGGGGCGAAGATCGGTCGTCTCGTGGCGCGTCCGCCAGAGGGGTGGGCGTGATGCGTACGCGCTATACACTCTTCAAGAGTGAGACGGAGCCAATTGTCATCATCATGGCGATCCTCCTTGTGGCGGGAACGATCAATGTGTTTAGCTCAAGTTATGTGCTTGCGGCGATGAATTTCGAGAATCCCTATTATTTTCTGCAGCGGCATCTGGTGTGGGTTTTTCTCGGACTGATCGCGTGTTGGCTTTGCCGCCGCATAAACTACCAACGGATGCGCGGATTGATGTTCGTCGGCATGGGCATCACAGTGTTTTTATTGGTTGCTGTGCTCTTTGTTGGAACGACGGTAAATGGGGCGCAGCGATGGCTCGCGTTCGGCCCGCTGAGCTTTCAGCCCGCGGAGTTTGCAAAGCTGATGGCGGTGCTCATGGGGGCGTTTTCGATCTCGGCGGTGCTCAGCAAGGAGCATTTTCGCATGGAGCGGGATGGAAGCCAAGTTGCGATCCCGTTCGGGGCAATTCTCGTGATGGCATTCCTTGTCTATCGCGAGCCGGACTTTGGTACGGCGTGCATTGTGTTCGGTGTGCCGCTCCTCATGGCACTTGTCCTCCTTGTCCGTCCGCTGCTCTGGCTCTGGATCGTGCCGGTCACCTTTGGTTTGGCATTTGCGATCGGGACGCTGCAGCCCTATCGCATGAAGCGCATTGATGTCTGGTTCGACCCGTGGTCGGATGCGCGTGATGCGGGCTATCAGATGGTGCAGTCACTCTCGACGATCGGCTCGGGCGGGATCTTCGGCATGGGGTTCGGCGACGGCGTGAGCAAGTATGAGTATCTGCCGGAGGCACATACGGACTTTGCCTTTGCGATCTTCAGTCAGGAGCACGGATTCTTTGGCGTTCTGCTGATCTTCTTCCTATTCGCCGTGCTGCTCATCACGTGCATGCGTGTTGCGGCGCGTGCAAAGGATACGTTTGGGCAGGTACTCGCGCTCGGTATTATCTTCCTCGTGCTCGGACAGGCACTCGCAAATCTCGCAATGGTTGCGGGGCTGTTGCCCGTCGTGGGGGTGCCGCTGCCGTTCATCAGCTACGGAGGTTCGTCGCTGATCGTGACAATGGCGGGCATGGGGATGCTGCTTGGTATTGCCGATCGCAGTCAGGATGCGCCGCCCGCGAAGAAAAAACCGGAGACGGCGGAGGAGCGGCGGAGCAAGATGCACGCAGTCCGATGATGGGAGGGGCTGGGCCATTTTCGGCGTCAGCCCCATTTTAGTGAGGTTATTGGATGTTCAGTGATTTCTTTTTGGGGATGCAGCAGGATCTGAAGATCTTTCTTTTGCCGCCCGTCATCTGCGCCGTCTTTCGCCTGATTTTTATTCTGGTCTACCGGCCGAAGAAGTCCCCCGTCGGGGAGTGGCGGAAGTGGATTACCTGCTTCCGTTACGGATTTTGGTGGGGGATGGATTTCAACGCCTATGCCTTCCTGATTCCTCTCGTCCTCGTCTCCCTGCCTGGGGCGTTCCTCCCTGCGTACTTTGCCGTGGGGGATACGGTGCGCGTCGTCCTCTTCCTTGTCTATGCTGCAGCCCTCTATACGGCGTTCATCGGCAAGATGATTTTCTATGCGCATTTTCACGACACGTTTAATCAGACAATCTGGCTTGGTAAACATGCGGATAAGAAAAATTTTGCCGATATTTTCTTCCATCAAAATCATGGAGCATGGCTGCTCCTCGGCTATCTTCCCTATCTGGCGCTCTGCACGTTTGCGGCGCATGCCGTCCTTGGCCTGCCGTCCTTCGCCTATCCCGTGCTGATGGAGGGCGCGGGGCAGTATGCCGTGAATGCACTCGTCTTCATCGCTTCGATTGTACTTTTTTACTGGCTGCGCTACGGTGGGACACTGCGGCATCGGTTGAAGCCTGAATGGGACGAGGTGCCCGCCTTCGTAAAGGAAGATCTCGTTCTAGGCAAGGCATCGATCGATGATCTGATCGCGCTCAAAATGGTGTGGAAGCGTCCCGTGCAGGATGCTCTGAGGCATTCCGACGAGGAGTCGTACGCGATTTTGAAATGCGTGCTGCCGCCTGATTCGCCTGTGGAAAAACCTCTGGAGGTGTTCCAACGGACAGCGGACGGGGCACGTATCGATCCGCCGCAGCATATTTTCTTTCTTTTGGCGGAGAGCTATGGGCAGGTGCACTTCGATGCGCCCTATGCCGGGCTGAATCTGATGGAGGCAGGCGCACGCTTTCGTGCGGAGCCGCATACCGTCTGCATCAACAACTTCCTCTCGAGCGGGATGATCTCGCAGCCGTCCCTTGTCAGTCTGCTCCTCGGTGTCTATGATGCGGACATGGAGCTGAATGAAAATGTGCTGTTTTGGAATCATACGCTGCCTACATCACTGCCGCTGCAACTCAAGGCGCTTGGCTATCATACTAGCTTTTGGTACGGTGGAGGTCTGAACTGGGGGAGTTTGTCCCATTTTCTCCCTGCACTTGGATTCGATGAGGCGTATGGCGGCGTGGAGATCTGCGCTTCCGATGCGCCGCGCACATGGCTTGGCGTTTACGATCATATCTTTTTGAACGAGGCTGCACAGAGGATTCGTGACGAGGGGGATGCGGTACCGTCCTTCCACTTCCTCTATACGACCTCGAATCACGGCCCCTTCCGCATTCCCCTTGAGGAGTATGGCTTTGATGCGGAGCGCCTCAACCCTGAGATGGCGGAAGCTCTGAAGAACTCTATGAAAAAATACCGTGGTTTGGGCTGCGCATGGTACGCCGATCAGGCGCTCTGCAAATTTATTGAAGAGATGCGCGCGGCGTTTCCCGACAGTCTATTCATCGTTACGGGCGATCACATGGGCGGGGAGGTACCGCTCATTGAAGGGGTGACGGAGCGGCAGGAGCTTCTCCTGCGTGAGCAGATTCTCACATCGTTCTCGATGCATCATCCACAGCTCACAGCGGAGCATCTGGCTCACAACGAGATTGGCGGGCATATGAATATCCTGCCGACGCTCATCGAGCTGATCGCGCCGAAGGGGTTCTCTTACTATGCTGTTGAGAAGCCTCTGACGGAGCGGATCGAGCGGGTTGTGACACCCTATGCATGGCTTACGCATGAGGAGATCGGACGCTATCAAGATTGCAAGGCGCAGGAATTGAAGGTGACGGCGGAGGCACTGCCGTGGCGCGTCGATACGGAGCGCTTCACGGAGGAGCGCGATGCGTACTGTGAGCTGACGGCGTACTATGTGCGACATCCGGAGCTGCTTGTGGGTGAGAATGGGTGAATGGGGCGCCTTGAGCCTTTGAACAAAACGCACAAAGAGCTGTTGCACGAGTCAAAGCAACTTCGTGCAACAGCCTCTTTTTTCTGATTTCTTACCGAAAGACACAAGAAAGATACGCTAGGTGAAGTGTAAATAGAAAACTTTGTCAAATATGCGTTGACAAGCGTTTTGACGGATGATATTATGTGACAGTCCCCTTTTTGGAGGTGAACTATGTCTCTGGAGAAATTGCGCACAGCGCGTACCGTTGCCGGCATACATCAAGTGTGCAGAGTGGTGGAGAGCGGCGCGGCAGAGATGGTGTTCATCGCCGCGGATGTCGATGAGCGCGTGCTTGGCACATTGCTCACGGCGTGCAGGGACGCGGGAATCATACCTGACCGCACGGCGACGAAGGCGGAGCTCGGAGAGATCGCACGCCTCGATGTGGGCGCTGCGGCGGTCGCTACACTACGGTAAAAACGCAGCCTCTGCGTTTTCATACAAAAGAATTGAAATGACGACAAAGGAAGGAGGTGCAGTATGCCAACGATCAATCAGCTCATTCGCAAGAGCCGGAAGAGCCTTGAGGAGAAATCGAAAGCACCAGCACTGAAGAACAGCCCGCAGAAGCGCGGCGTCTGCACGCGTGTCTATACGTCCACGCCGAAGAAGCCGAACTCTGCTCTTAGAAAGGTTGCTCGTGTTCGCTTGACGAACAGCATCGAGGTGACCGCATACATCCCCGGAATCGGGCACAATCTGCAGGAGCACAGCGTCGTCCTCATTCGCGGCGGTCGCGTGAAGGATCTGCCGGGTGTTCGTTACCACATCATTCGCGGGTCGCTCGATACCGCCGGTGTGCAGGATCGTGCACAGGGGCGTTCGAAGTACGGCGCGAAGCGTGCGAAGAAGAAGTAAGGAAGTATATCGTTAGGAGGTTGGGCTATGCCACGTAAGGGCCCCGTGCCGAAGCGGGATGTTCTGCCGGATCCGGTATATCATTCCAAGACGGTGACGAAGTTTATCAACAAGGTTATGCTCTCGGGCAAGAAGAGTGTTGCACAGCGCGTTGTGTACGATGCGTTTGACACGATTCGCGAGAAGACGGGTCAGGATCCGCTCGAGGTATTCGAGACGGCGCTGCGCAACGTCATGCCTGTGCTCGAGGTCAAGGCACGCCGCGTCGGCGGTGCCAACTATCAGGTTCCGGTCGAGGTTCGTGCGGATCGCCGCATGACGCTCGGCATCCGCTGGCTTGTCGGCTATGCGCGTCTGCGCGGCGAGAAGACGATGGATGCACGTCTCTCGGCAGAGCTAATGGACGCTGCGAACAATACGGGCGCAGCGATCAAGAAGAAGGAAGATACGCACAAGATGGCGGAGGCCAACAAGGCATTCGCACATTATCGCTGGTAATATTTACCGGTAGTGTAAGGAGCGATAGGAAACAGTGGCAAGAGAATATTCCCTTGAAAAAACGCGGAATATCGGCATCATGGCTCACATCGATGCCGGCAAGACGACGACCACCGAGCGCATTCTCTTCTACACGGGCGTAACGCACAAGATCGGCGAGGTTCATGAGGGCGCTGCCACCATGGACTGGATGGTTCAGGAGCAGGAACGCGGCATTACGATTACGTCGGCGGCGACGACCTGTCACTGGAAAGACCATCGCATCAATATCATTGATACGCCAGGTCACGTTGACTTTACGGTCGAGGTAGAGCGCTCGCTGCGCGTGCTGGACGGCACGGTCGCAGTTCTGACCGCACGCGGCGGCGTTGAGCCGCAGACGGAGACGGTCTGGCGTCAGGCGGAGCGTTACAATGTCCCGCGTATGGCGTACGTCAACAAGATGGACATTACGGGCGCAGATTTCTTCAATGTTATGAAGATGATGCGCGAGCGTCTCAATGCGAACCCGGTGGCGATTCAGCTGCCGATCGGTGCAGAGGACGAATTCAAAGGCATCATCGACCTCGTGAAGATGGACGCGATCGTCTATGAGGATGACCTCGGCAAGGTAACCGATGAGGTCGAGATCCCGGCTGAGTACAAGGAACAGGCGGAAGAGTACCGCGACAAACTCCTCGAGGCGTGCGCTGAGGTGGACGACGAGCTGATGGAGAAATACCTCGGCGGTGAGGAGGTCACGGAGGAGGAAATCCGCCGCGCGATCCGCAAGGCGACGATTGCCTGCGAGATGACCCCGGTGACCTGCGGTACTTCGTACCGCAACAAGGGGGTTCAGCCCCTGCTCGACGCCATTGTCGACTACATGCCCGCACCGACGGATATCCCGCCGATTGCAGGCGTCAACCCGGATACGGGAGAGGCAGACAGCCGTCCGGCTTCCGATACGGCACCGTTCTCGGCACTCGCGTTCAAGATCATGACGGATCCGTTCGTCGGAAAACTCGCGTTCTTCCGCGTTTACTCCGGCACGCTGAATTCCGGCTCCTACGTTTTTAACGCGACGAAGGACAACAAGGAGCGCATCGGCCGCATCCTGCAGATGCACGCGAACAACCGCAAGGAGATCGACGTGGTCTACAGCGGCGACATCGCGGCGGCGGTCGGTCTGA
>ERZ772917.636-NODE-636-length-23777-cov-22.054296_pt1 | contig 23777 bp, 18 predicted proteins | sample MGYA00511187_ERZ772917 | MGnify/ENA primary metagenome ERZ772917 (study PRJEB29015, sample SAMEA2737925) | human oral metagenome | biome: human oral; feature: human-associated habitat; material: dental | place: China | collected 2012 ...
AGATCGGCGTGCGCGACAACGAGTGGATCGAGGCGAAGAACCGCAACGGCACGGTCTCGGCCCGCGCGGTCGTTTCCCACCGCATCCCCGAGGGCACGGTGTTCATGCACCACGCCCAGGATCGCCAGATCAACACCCCGCTGAACGAGGGGTCGGGCAAGCGCGGAGGCACGCATAACTCGCTGACCCAGATCCTGATCAAGCCGACCCACCTGGCGGGCGGCTACGGGCAGTTCGCATACGCGTTCAACTACTACGGTCCCACAGGCAATAACCGCGACGAGGTCACGGTTATCCGCCGCCGCTCCCAGGAGGTGCAGTTCTGATGAAGGTCATGGCCCAGATCGCGATGGTGATGAACCTCGACAAGTGCATCGGCTGCCACACCTGTTCGGTCACCTGCAAGCAGGTGTGGACGAACCGCGACGGCACCGAGTACATCTGGTTCAACAACGTCGAGACCCGCCCGGGCGTGGGCTACCCCCGCGGCTGGGAGGACCAGAAGAAGTGGAAGGGCGGCTGGAAGCGCACCGCGACGGGCCGCCTCGTGCCCCGCCAGGGCGGGCGCGTCGCGTCGCTCGCGAAGATCTTCGCGAACCCGACGCAGCCGACCATGAAGGACTACTACGAGCCGTGGACGTACGAGTACGACAAGCTGCTCCAGGCCCCCGCGAACTCCCGCGCGATCCCGACGGCCCGCGCGAAGTCCAAGATCACGGGCGAGCACATCGACAAGCCCGAGTGGGGCCCGAACTGGGACGATGACCTGGGCGGCTCCATGGAGACGCTGGATCAGGACCCGGTCCTGCACCAGATGAACCTCCAGGTCACGAAGACCATCGAGGACGCCTACATGTTCTACCTGCCTCGCATCTGCGAGCACTGCCTGAACCCGACCTGCGTGTCGGCGTGCCCCTCGGGCGCGATGTACAAGCGCTCTGAGGACGGCATCGTCCTGGTTGACCAGGATCAGTGCCGCGGCTGGCGCATGTGCGTGTCCGCATGCCCCTACAAGAAGGTCTACTTCAACCACAACACGGGCAAGGCCGAGAAGTGCACGCTGTGCTACCCGCGCCTCGAGGTCGGCCAGCCGACCATCTGCTCGGAGACCTGCGTGGGTCGCCTGCGCTACATGGGCGTGCTGCTCTACGACGCGGACCGCGTCACCTGGGCCGCCTCCCAGGAGGACGAGCGTGACCTGTACCGCGCCCAGCGTGAGATCCTGCTCGACCCGAACGACCCGCAGGTGGTCGCCCAGGCTCAGGCCAACGGCGTTCCCCACTCGTGGATCACGGCCGCCCAGCAGTCCCCGATCTGGAAGCTCATCACCGAGTACGAGGTCGCCCTGCCGCTGCACCCCGAGTTCCGCACCCTGCCGATGGTCTGGTACGTGCCGCCGCTGTCCCCGGTCGTCGACCAGGTGACCGCGTCCGGTAGCGACGGCGAGGACCACAAGGTCCTGCTGTCCGCCATCTCGCAGATGCGTATCCCGCTGGAGTACCTGGCCGGCCTGTTCACGGCCGGAGACACGGCTCCCGTGGAGCTGGCGCTGCGTCGCCTCGCCGCGATGCGCTCCTACATGCGCGACGTCTTCGTCGACAACCCGACGAACGAGGAGATCCCGGCCTCCGTGGGCATGACCCCGGAGAAGGTCAAGGAGATGTACCGACTGCTGTCGATTGCCAAGTACGACGACCGCTTCGTCATCCCGACCGCCCACCCCGAGATGCCGCGCGGCATCAAGGAGCTCGAGGGTTGCCCGGTGTCCTACGACGTCGAGGCCTTCCACGGCCTGGCCCCCGCCACGTCGAACCGCCCGATGGGTGGCTCGTCGCCGGAGGGACGCCAGATGCTCCCCCTTGAGGTCGTTCGATGAGCACTTTCGTCGGCATTCCGCGTATTCCTACGGCCGCTCCGGAAACGGAGATGGATCCGCGTGGCGCGCGCGGCGTGCGCATGGCGGTCTCGGTCCTCCTGGACTACCCGGGGGATGATTTTGAGACCAAGCTGGACGCGGTCGAGGAGGCTCTGGCGGACCTGCCGGAGCCGGCCTCGGCGTCCCTGGCCACGTTCGTGAGCTACGCTCGCGCCGCTGGCCTGCGCGCCATGCAGACCACCTACGTGGAGACGTTCGACCAGCGCCGCCGGTGCGCGCTCGGCCTGACGTACTACACGCACGGCGACACCCGCGGACGCGGCCAGGCCATCTTGGCCTTCAAGGAGATCCTGCGCCGCGCCGGTTTCGAGATGGAACGCGAGGAGCTTCCCGATCACCTGCCGGTGGTCCTGGAGTTCGCCGCCTTCGACGAGACCGGTACGGCCGAGGGCCTGCTGCGCTCCAACCGCGAGGGCATCGAGGTGATCCGCACGGCGCTGCGCGCCGCGGACTCCCCGTACGCGCCGCTGCTGGACGCGCTGGTCGCGACGCTGCCCGAGCCGGACGAAAAGACCATTGAGGGCTTCCGCAAGCTCATTAGCCAGGGGCCGCCCACCGAGCTGGTGGGCGTGGGCGATCTGTCTGCCACGCCCTTCCCGACTTCCGAAACAACGATGGGACGGTAACGTTCATGGAATCCGCACTTTTGCATGCCGCGTCAGCACCTGCGACGCAGTCGCTGTCCTTCCTGGACATTGCCCTGTGGGTGGTCCTGCCCTACGTGTCCTTCGCGATCCTCATCGTGGGTCTCGCGTGGCGCTACAAGACCGACCAGTACGGGTGGACGTCTCGTTCCTCGCAGTGGAATGAGCCGACCATCCTGCGCTGGGCCTCGCCGCTGTTCCACTTCGGCGTCCTCTTCGTGTTCATGGGCCACATCCTCGGCCTCGTGATCCCGAAGACCTGGACCGAGGCGGCCGGTGTACCCCAGCACGTCTACCACCTGATGGCGACGATCCCCGGCACGATCGCCGGAATCATGACGATCGTTGGCCTCGCGCTGCTGATCTACCGCCGCCTGGTGGTTAAATCGGTGCGCGTGGCGACGACCCGCATGGACATCGTCACCTACGTGATGCTCAGCATTCCGGTGCTCCTGGGCGGCGCGGCGACGCTGCTGAACCAGGTGCTCGGCGGGCACGAGGGCTACGACTACCGCGAGACGATCTCCGTCTGGTTCCGCTCGATCTTCACGCTGCACCCGCAGGCGCACTTGATGGCGGATGTTCCCCTCAGCTTCAAGCTGCACATCATCGCGGGCCTGCTGCTGTTCTGCATCTGGCCGTTCACCCGCCTCGTGCACGCGGTGAGCGCACCGGTCGGCTACGTGGCGCGTCCCCCGGTGGTCTACCGGTCGCGCGACGAGCGCCGTGAGCACCAGCTGACGCGTGGAGGCATGTCGGACTGATTGATGGCCGTGCCCGCCGCGGTCCCTCGCTCACAGGCGAGGCCGTGGCGCGGTCAGCGGTGGGGCCGGGGGCGAGCGCGTGCTCGCCCCCGCGTCTTTATCGGGGGTTCCCGGGTTCTCACCTGTATGAATGTACCGACAGACCCCGCGTAATGCGACCGACTGTTGGTATTTGCCGTGCGAGGGGCTGTCTGTGACGGGTAGAATAAAGCGCGCTTTGTTAGTAACGTAACAGCTTTAATGCCGTATGGAGATGCCTAAACAGGGCATTTCCACTGATTATGAGGGAGAGAGAGGAAACGTCATGAGCGATACCTCCCGTGCTCGGCCTCTGGCTGAAACGCTCGCCGCAATGGCGGCGTTGACCCCTGCACAGCACGCACTCCTGGAGCGCATTTCGTACCATGCGACGCCCGTGACCGTGGCGGAGCTGGCTCAGGAAGCCGGCTTGCATGTCTCGAGCGTGCGCGAGACCCTTGAAGGCCTGTTCGCCCTTGGCCTCGTGGAAAAGCAGCAGCTTCCCTCATCCGGTCGTGGCCGACCCGCGCTGGGCTATTCGACGATGACCCCGGCGGATCCCTCGTTTGCGGCGCAGATGCTGCACCAGCTCACCTCGTCGCTGCTGGCATGGCTGCGCGTTGATGCGGCTGACCCGGCGGCCTCGGTGCGTGAGATCGGCTCGCGCTGGGCGGACGCCGCCCTCGAGACGATGGCGGTGCCTGATCATAGCCACAACCCGAGCCGTCGCCCCATGCGTGACACGTTCAACGTCGCAGCGCACCTGGGCAAGGTGCGCCTGTTTATGAACGCCATGGGCTTCGCGTCTGTCCCGCACGACACCGACCCGATGGCCGTCGTGCTGACGGCCTGCCCGTTCACCGAGCCGGGAACCCCCGACGACCTGGCCCTCGAGCTGCGCCGAGGCATCGTCGAGCGTGTGTTCGAGCGGACGGCGACCGGATTTGCCACGTGGTCACTGGAGGCGGATCCTTCTGACCCTCTGCGCCTGACTGTCTATATTCGACGGCTCGATGAGGCGAACCCGAAGCCGCTGTCGACGACCCTTCACTTCTTTGGTGGCGCGGCCGAGGCGGCCGGTGGGTACATGCGCGAACTGCCCTCTGCTGAGACTCCAGCGACTCTGGGTGAACTCGTCGATCAGCTCAGCTCAGAGAGCCCTGAGCTGGCGCGAATCCTCGCTGTGTCGAGCTACCTGGTCAACGAGCGCTCCGCTCGTCTGGATGCTGAGCTTGCGCCCGGCGCGCGCGTCGACGTGCTGCCTCCGTTCGCCGGCGGGTGAGATATTTTAGTCATTTGTGTGGGGTGGTCAGGGTTGTAAAACAATCCTGACCACCCCCGCGTAAGATGAACGGGAAGGCACTCCCGTCCCTGGAGGATCCCATGTCAGCTGAGATTGCAACCGGCATCACCGACGAGCCGCTGGATACTGGCGCGCTGATTGATAGCGCACGTCGGGATACGTGTGGTGCTGTGGCGTCCTTTGTTGGGGTGGTGCGTAACCATGACGGCGGAGAGAGCGTGGACGCGATCGAGTATTCGTCGCACCCCTCGTCGCAGCAGATTTTGCGGGACATCGTCATGGAATTTAAGGATCGTCCGGGCGTGCATTGCATTGTCGCGTGGCACCGCGTGGGGCACCTGGAGATCGGCGAGGATGCGATGGTCGTCGCCGTCGCTGCGGAGCATCGTGCGCAGGCATTCCGCACGGTCGAGGCCATTGTCGAGGACGTGAAGGCGACGCTTCCGATCTGGAAGAAGCAGGAATTGACCGACGGTTCGCACAACTGGTCGGGTCTGTGAGATGACGATCGGCGATCCTTTTTCCCGTGATGCGGCCGTTTCGGGGCGCACCGTTGCGCTTGCGCTGATCAATGCGCCCGTCCCGTACGAGGCCGGGGATCCCGCGCTGGAGCGTTTTCGTCGCAATTGGCTGGTGTCCGGCATCGGCGAGGCCGGCCAGGCGCGTCTGGCAGCCGCGCGCGTGCTCGTGGTGGGCGCGGGCGGCCTCGGCTCCCCCGTCCTCCTGTACCTGACGGCTGCGGGCGTCGGCACGATCGGCATCTGCGACTCCGACGTGGTCGAGGTGTCGAACCTTCAGCGTCAGCTCCTGCACGGCGAGGGCGACGTGGGGGATCCGAAGCCGGACTCCGCGGTGCGTCACCTGAGCGGACTAAACTCCTCGGTCCATTTTGAGCGCTACGGGCACGTGACCCGCGAGTGGCTGGAGGCGCACGGTCGCGAGTGGGACCTGATCGTTGAATGCACGGATAGCTTCGATTCGAAGTACTTGGTGGCGGACTACTGCGCGGATTCCGGCGTCCCGCTGGTGTGGGGCACGGTCGTGGCGATGGCCTTCCAGGTGAGCGTCTTCTGGTCTGCGGCACCGGCCCCCGTGCCGTCGCTGACGCTGCGGAGCCTGCACCCGGTCAAGCCCTCCCCCGGGACGACGCCGGCCTCGCCGAAGGTTGGCGTGCTTGGCCCCGTGGTCGGCCAGGCGGGCACCGCGATGGCGACAGAGGCTATCAAGCTGCTGGTGGGCTTCGGTGAGCCGCTGATCGGGCGTGTTCTCATGATGGATGCGGCGACGCAGCGCGCCGACGTGCTGACCTTCGCGCCGTGGGACTGAGTCCTGTCGCCGCCCCGTGCGCTGAGGTCGCTGCGATCGTCGTCGGCGGCGGTGGGGGAGAGCGCCTGGGTGGCGTCTCCAAGCCGGACCTGACGCTCGGCGGCGTGCGCCTCATTGATCGTGTGTGTGCTGCGCTCCAGGAGGCGTGCGGCGCGGGCTGTGTGGCCGTCGTGCCGCCGGCCGTGCGTGTCTCGGATGGGGTTCGGCGCACCCTTGAGGATCCGCCGAGCGGCGGCCCCCTCGCTGGCATCGATGCCGGTCTGCGAGCGCTGAGCGTTGGCGACGACGTCCTCGTCGTCATCGTTTCCGTCGACGCTCCCGGGGTGGGCGCTTTTCTGCATGCCCTCCTCGAACCCGCGTTGGGTGAGGGGGTGGAGGGGCGTATCGTGCGTGGCGGCGATCCTGAGCCTTTTGATCAGTACCTCATGGGCGTCTATCGTGCGGGCGCGCTGCGCCGCGTCCTCGACGAGGCCGTGGCTTCCCTTGGGTCCGTGCGCGGAGTGGGCGTGCGCCGGGTGCTGCGTGCCCTCGTGCTTGAGCGAGTCGACGTGGGTGCCGACGTGTGTCGGGACGTCGACACGCCCGAGGATCTCGCATGGTGGGAGGCGCGTTTCGTGTCGGCGCGCTCGGGGAAGGCTGCGAACGGCGGCGATACGCCCGCCCGGTGTGAGGGAATGCACCCCCCGGGGGGTGCGAGTTGTTCGCGGATCGAATCACAGAGTTGACACGGCGTTCTCGTTGTTACGTATGATTGACCAGTCTGAAAGTAGGAGATTGATATGTCCTCTCGCGTGTCGCGTCGCGTGTTTGCTGCGGTGTCTTCGGTGTTGCTTGCTGCCGTCGCTGTATCTGGCTGTGTGCCGGGCCTGGGGGGTGGGGGCAGTGCTGCCGATATCAGTAAGTTGAAGAATATTCCGGAGGGTCAGAAGCAGGAGCTGGTGAGTCAGTTCAATGCGGCTTCGGGGGCGGAGAAGCAGAGGATTGCGGGGAAGGCTGTGGCGTTGAGTCAGATGGTGGGGGCTCAGCTGGTGGGGGAGGATCCCAGCAGTATTGCGGGGCAGGGGTTCAAGCTGGATGCGCAGAACAAGGTGGCGGTGAGTAAGGACGACATGGTGTACAAGATGATGTCGGCCACCGATTTTTGGCGTTTGGGGCAGGATACGTATGACTTGTGTGTGGAGCAGGATTGTGAGTTTTACTCGTCGTGGACGGTGGATGTGGAGGGTGCGGGCAAGGATGTGACGTATGTGTGGACGTTGAAGATTGAGGGTCCGGATCAGCCGAGTCAGTCGTTGGTGCGTCGTTTTAAGGCGTCGAAGTAGTTGTCCGGCGCGTGGGCGCGCCGTATCTTAACCCATCTCAAACAGCAAGGAGCACAGGACATGGCCGGAGAAGAGCAGCAAGAGTACAACGATGAGAGGCAGCAGCAGGCTGCACCCTACGTGCAGGAGAGCCAGGAGGCGGTCGACTCCTCCTCGAAGGCTTCCTATTCCCTGGGGTCGGCACAGAAGGGCGACGTGTGGGGCAGCGAGGCAGGCCCCCACGAGTTGGGCTACAGCGCGGGCGACATGTTCAATGGCATTTCCGACGTGCTGTCGAAGGAGAACGCCCTGATCGCCGAGTTCGAGGCCAAGATGCGCCAGGCCACGGAGTCCATCAAGGCTGCCGAGGCCGACAACGAGCAGGCCTTCCGGACCGTGAACCAGGCGCTGGAGGGGGTCGCCGGCTCCGCGCAGGCGCGCGCCCTGGCCTCGTCGCTGCAGAACGCCGGCTTCCTGACCAAGGATCCCCAGCCTCAGGCCCCGTCCGCGGCGGGATCGTCGGCACCCGGCGGGGAGACCGAGGGCACCCAGAACGCACAGACCCAGGGACAGCAGAAGGCCGTCTGATACGAATTAGAGCTAAAGAAAGGACTGCTTAGCAATGGTTTCTTCACCGATGTACGAGCGCCTGAAGGTGTTCATGGAGGCGGCCCGCGCCAACCGCGGGCTGGACGCCTGGGACGGCGACCACGAGAAGATGATGCAGGGCTTCGAGCAGGCGATCGACCGCCTGAAGGCCTACCGCGACGGGCACGGCTTCACGGGCAAGACCGGGGACGCGATGAACGAGTGGGTCGATCGCTCGATCAGCCGCATCGAGGGCTACCGGGCCAAGTACCAGCGCGGGTACAACGGGTATTCTGCGGGCCGCAGGTCGATGGAGTCGGCCCTGCGGGAGGCGGAGTCCCTCTCCCCGGACCTTCTGGATTCCGCTACCTCGGCGATGCGCTTCCTTCCGGTGGTTGCGCTTCCGAGCAGCGCGCCCGGAGGCGGCATTCAGGCCGGGCCGGTGCGCTTCACGACCGGTGCCGCCTACGTGGACGGCGTCGAGGCCCAGGCCAACGCCCAACGCGAGGCGGCGTCGGAGCGCATCCTGGACATGGTGAACGGCAAGACCAAGCTTTTCAGCACCATCGTGAAGGCTCCAATCCCCTCAACGAGTGAGGACCCCAAACAGTGGGCCGGTCAGGATGCCGGGTCGGGTTCCACCCCCACGCCTAATCCGTGGGATCATTCTCCTTCCGATGGCTACGGTCGTGCCGAGGGGCGTGATCCGCGCTCGGGCGCGTATCCGGGTGGGTTTGATCAGCCGTGGTGGAGCGAGGCGGATGCGGCCGCGGCTCGCAATCGGACGATCGCTTCGGGCGCACTTCCGACCCAGGAGCTCCCCTATGGTGAGGTGGGGTCGCGCACGAATCCGATCACGGATCCGCAGGATCTGATGGATACGGATCTGTTGCACACGCGGGTCAACGGCACGGCGTATCGTAACGGTGTGGTGGGTGGTCACACGCCGGCTCCGCCGGCGGATGCGGATCACCCGCTGTGGCGCCTCAACGGTGGCGCGGCCTCGGACTCCTCCACGGCCGGTCGCCTGGGCGGCGCGGGCGTGCTGGGCGCGGGCGCGCTGGGCCTGCGTGGGGCGGCCCGCATGGGTTCGGGCGGCCTGGGCACCGGTGTCGGTGGCGTGGGTGCGGCGGGCCTGAAGGTGGGTTCCTACTCGGGGTCGGGTTTTGGCTCCTACAACCCGCCGGCGGGTGCCGCGGGCGCGAACGGCGTGACCGGTACGGGCGCTGGCGGAGGTTCCGGTGTTGCGGGTACCACGGGTGTCGGCCGTGGCGCTGGGGCGGGCGCGGGCGCTGCCGGTCGGGGTGGTACCGGTGCGGGCGGCTTCATGGGCGGTGCTGGTGCGGGTGTCGGCGCGGGCAAGGAGGATAAGAAGGGGCGTCGGCGTAAGTACGTGGCCTTCACCTTCGATGATGAGGATGAGGACGATCTGCCTCGCGGCTACGTCAATCCGATGTCGCAGACCTACGGGTCGGATAAGGACATTGCTCCGGCTAAGCGTGCGGACGACGGATGGGATCCTCGCCAATGGTGACCCCAGCCCACATTATCGCGCCCTGCTGGCCTCGCACTTGTGTGGGGTGGGTGGGGCGCGCCGCGCGCGCCCTGACCACGGCTTTTTCGGCTCTGGCCCTGGCTGTGGGTGCTCTTGCTCTGGTGCCTGCCCCTGCTCGGGCCGATGACGTGATCACGACGCAGGAGTACTTCTCGTACTATCACCTGGACACCGCTCGGGCCAAGGGCTACACCGGCAAGGGCGTGACCATCGCCCTGATCGACGGGCCCGTCGACACCAGCGCGCCCGAGCTGGCGGGTGCGAACATCACCGACAAGAGCCGATGCACCATCGAAGCATCTCCGAGTGATAGGAGTCATGGCACCGCCATGGCCTCCCTCCTGGTGTCGCGCGATTACGGCGTCGCCCCCGACGCAACCCTTTACTCTTACCAGCTCTCCGATAGTACCTCGGTCTCAGCAGGCACATGCAAGGTCGATGGAGAGAAGCTTGATACTCTCGCGCGGCTTATCAATCAGGCCATCGACGATGGTGCCCAGATCGTCTCGATTTCGCATGGGTCGAGTGATCACAGTGACGAGCTGAAGTGGGTGATTGCTCGCGCTATGAGCGAGGGTGTCATCATCGTCAACTCGGCGGGAAATACTGGTGCGGACAATAATGATCACCAGCTGAGCTGGTGGTCGGGCGTGATTGGCGTGTCGGCGATCACTACGGACGGTAAGTTCGCCAAGTACTCCTCCTGGGGCAATGGCGTGACGACGGCGGCCATCGGTGGCCCCATTATGGCTCGTAACTACGAAACCGGTGTCAATGAGAGTTTTACGGGTACTTCTAACGCGGCTCCGCTGGTTGCCGGAATGCTTGCGCTGGCTTGGCAGAAGTGGCCGGAGGCTTCCGCGAATCAGATCCTGCAGGTTCTGACTCGCACGGGGCTGAATCCGAATCATCAGTGGGATAAGTACACGGGGTACGGGGCAGCCAACATTGGCGATTTGGTGAACACTGATCCCTCCCAGTATCCGGATGAGAATCCGCTGGCTCAGAAGGAGGGTGGCTCGAAGCCGACGGTGGAGGATATACGGGACTATGCTGACGGGCTGGTGAACCCGACCTACCTGAACCTTTCGGGTTCGTACGTCTACCGCGGCACTGATGAGTCGGTCTTTACCCTCGGTGACCTCGGTGGTGCGAACCCGATTCACCTGGGCACCAGCCCGAGGTATCACCGCAAGTGACCGCGACACGCCCCCGCCCCGGCGCGCGAGATGACGATGCCGCTGAGGACGTTGCCTGGTGGGAGGCTGGTTTCACGGGACGACTTGTTGGTGATCCACCACAGGTGTAGATTTACCTAGGAAGTTACTGGTGATCTATCTCATCAAGGTGTTCGCATGAATGCTCCTCACCGAGGACCGTGGAAACGCCTCTGTGCCACCGCCCTGTCCGGAATCATCATTACGGCGCTCGCTCCGAGCGCGCTCGCTGCCTCCGTGAGCGAGCGCGAGACACACGGCGATATGGAACCCAGCGTCTCGGCCGATTCGCGCCCGGAGACGGGCGCGGGCGTCGCCCAGCAGGGAACGGAGGGGGAGGATCCAGAGGTGTCGGAACCCGCCGCGGCGGGCGACGAACCCGCAGCCTCATCCGAGGCGAGGGAAGCCGACCAGGCCGATGCCACCGTCTACAAATTCCGCGGAACGAACGGCCCGACCCGGATCCATGTGCTCACGATAGGCTCCGCCGATGCCATCCTGCTCGAGTCGCGCGGCGTCTTCGCCATGGTCGACAGCGCCGAGGGAATCGGTGCCCCCGACAGCAGCGACCCGCGCTACCCGCTGCGCACGGGCATCATTCCGGCCGACGCGGGAGACACCGACCGGGTTCTGGCGTACATGACCGACCATGGGGTGACCTCCTCAAACCTGGCATTCTACCTCGGCACCCACGCGCACTCCGACCACGTCGACAACGCCGACGAAATCATCAGGCGCTTCCGCCCCAAGGTCATCTTCACCCCGGAGTACTCCGACCGCTGGATCACGAACCCCGATGGACTGTGGGACAACCAGTGGGTCTACGACAACATGGTGGAGGCGGCGCGTTGGGCAGAGAAGGCCTACGGTGCCCGCTTCGGTGAGCCGCTGATCGGGCGTGTTCTCATGATGGATGCGGCGACGCAGCGCGCCGACGTGCTGACCTTCGCGCCGTGGGACTGAGTCCTGTCGCCGCCCCGTGCGCTGAGGTCGCTGCGATCGTCGTCGGCGGCGGTGGGGGAGAGCGCCTGGGTGGCGTCTCCAAGCCGGACCTGACGCTCGGCGGCGTGCGCCTCATTGATCGTGTGTGTGCTGCGCTCCAGGAGGCGTGCGGCGCGGGCTGTGTGGCCGTCGTGCCGCCGGCCGTGCGTGTCTCGGATGGGGTTCGGCGCACCCTTGAGGATCCGCCGAGCGGCGGCCCCCTCGCTGGCATCGATGCCGGTCTGCGAGCGCTGAGCGTTGGCGACGACGTCCTCGTCGTCATCGTTTCCGTCGACGCTCCCGGGGTGGGCGCTTTTCTGCATGCCCTCCTCGAACCCGCGTTGGGTGAGGGGGTGGAGGGGCGTATCGTGCGTGGCGGCGATCCTGAGCCTTTTGATCAGTACCTCATGGGCGTCTATCGTGCGGGCGCGCTGCGCCGCGTCCTCGACGAGGCCGTGGCTTCCCTTGGGTCCGTGCGCGGAGTGGGCGTGCGCCGGGTGCTGCGCGCCCTCAAGGTCGAGCGAGTGAGCATGGGTGCGGATGTCTGCCGGGACATCGACACTCCTGCGGACGTGGCCTGGTGGGAGGCTTTGTTGGGCCAGTAATTTGCGATCGATATCCCCGAGGGTATAGATTTAGCTAGTAAGTGTACTATCCCCTATCCCACTCGAGGTGCACTCATGAATCTTCGTCACGGACAGCTGTGGCAGCGACTTGGACTGACCGTATTGTCAGGAATTCTTGTTGCGTCCTTCGCTCCCGCTACTGCGGCCGCCACTGCAGTCGGTCAGGAAATGCATGGCGATATGGAGGCTGCAGACCTCGCCCAGACAAATACGGACTCCAGCGTCGCCGCCCCGGTCGCGTCCCAGGACCGTGCGGCCTCGGGCGGTGCCGATGCGTCCGATGCCTCCGACTCCGCAGAATCCACGGATTCCGCCGACGAGGCCACGGCCTCGTCCGAGGACGAAAGCGCGGACGGTGTCGACGCGCAGGTCTACACCTTTCCTGGCGTGGACGGCCCCACCCGCATTCATGTTCTCTCGACGACGGGATCAGCGGACGCCATCCTGCTCGAGTCGCGCGGCGTCTTCGCGATGATCGACGGCGCGGAGGGCGTGGGTGCGCCCGACGGCAAGGATCCGCGCTACCCGCTGCGCAGCGGCACGGTTCCTGGCTGGGCGGGGGATACCGAATGGGTTCTTAATTACATGTCCAACCACGGCGTCACCTCCTCCAACCTCGCGTTCTACCTGGGCACCCACGCCCACTCCGACCACATCGATAACGCGGACGATATCATCAGGAAGTTCCGCCCGAAAGTTATTCTCAGCCCCGAGTATTCCGACGCGTGGATCACGGATCAGTCACGTCTGTGGGACAACCAGTGGGTCTACGACAACATGATGGCGGCCGCGCGATGGGCTCAGGGCGCGTATGGCGCGTCGATCGTGCAGAACGTCAACGACTACAACACTCACATCGCGCTGGGTGATATGGATGTCCAGATTATCCCCACGGATCCGGCCGAAAACTACAAGAAGACCGGTGTTCGCGATGCAAACCTCATCGCATATACCGCGAAGGTGAGTGCATTCGGGCATTCCGCCTACCTGGCCGCCGACCTCGAGGCTGGCGGTGGCTACGAGGACCGCATCGCACCGATCGTTGGGCATGTCGACATGCTCAAGGCTGGTCACCACGGCCTGCCGACCTCGAACTCTACGGCCTTCATGAAGGCGCTGAGCCCCTCCATGATCGCCCAGACAGGGCCGGAATGGTACACCCCCGACAATCTGACCCAGAGCGTTATTCATGGGGACTCGTCGTGGGTGCCGCTGATGGATCTGTGGTCCACTGGGCACATTGCGTCGCTCATCGCCACATTTAACCCTGCCGGCATTTCATACAACGATCTGTCCGCCGCCTCCTGGGGGCATGAGTACGGCCAAGAAAGTCCGCGCGCCTGGTGGTTCAAGGGTGGCCGACCTGCGGCCACGACCGGCTGGTGGAAGGGGTCGAGTGGCTCCTGGTACTACTTCGCGGGCAAGCCCTCTGCCGAGGCCTCGGCGTGGATCAATGACGGCGGCCAGTGGTACTGGATGGACGCCACCGGCGCGATGGCGACCGGTTGGATCCATGACGGAAAAGCACGGTACTACCTGGATTCCGCAGGGCATCCGGCAGGTGACGGGTGGAGTCTCATCGACGGCTCGTGGTACTACCTGAGCGGCGGTCGCGCCGCGACCGGTTGGCTCTACGACGCAGGCTCCTGGTACTACCTGAATGGCGCGACCGGCGCGATGGCCACCGGATGGTTCCAGGACGGGACCACCTGGTACTACTCGAGCTCTTCGGGTGCCATGATGACCGGCTGGCTGAACTCCGGCGGCACCTGGTACTACCTGCACCCTTCCGGTGCCATGGCCACGGGCTGGGTCCTGGATCATGGGGCTTGGTACTACATGAACGGCACAGGTGCCATGGTCACCGGCACGCAGGAGATCGACGGTCGATTGTCGACCTTCTCTCCGTCGGGACGCTGGGTCGGCTACGCCTCCTGATCGAGGCCTCCTGATCGAGGAGTCGGCGACCATCCTCACAAAGCGCCGTCCACCCTGCATCTGCGCAGGTGGGCGGCGCTTGCTGACTGTGCTGTGGAGGTAGCATCCCCATGTGAAAGGCTCGCCATGACGTTCCTTCGCGCCCGCCCAACAGCGGCCCTGACAATGGCTGTCGTAGCTGCTGCGGCCTGGTTCGTTTCTGGTGTCCGGGGGCGGCGGCCCGCCCGCGAGATCGCCACACTCGAGCCTTCGGCTCGGAGTGATCGATCTCGAAGCCCGGCCAGGCCTTGCCGCCGCCCCCGGACACTAACGAGCCGAGGCCTCGTTTCTTGCTGTTTGTGGGGTCAGCGTTGTTCGTCGAGCTGGTGGAAGATCGCCGCGAGCAGGGGCGTGACCACCTCGAGGGTATCGAGCGCACCTCCGCGTGAGCCGGGGGAGGAGACGATGAGCGCGCCCGAGGAGTCGCGCGCGGTCACGCCGACGACCTCGCGGGACAGGCCCGACAGGGGCGTGTTCGTCAGGCCGTGGGCACGAATCTGCTCGGCGATGCCGGGGATCTCGACCTCGACGATCGAGCGGACGACCTCGGGCGCGTAGTTGCCCACGCCGAAACCCGAGCCGCCCAAGACCAGGATGAAGCGGGCGCCGGCCTCGAGCGCGCCGCGAATCTCCGTCTCGAGGATGTCGGCGCTCTCGGGGATCGCCGCGATCGACACGGGACCCAGGCCGGCCTCGGCCAGCGCTGCCGTACAGGCGGGGGTCGCCCGATCCTCCTTCGTACCGCGCTGGATGCGGTCCGAATAGGTGATGACGTGGGTGCTGATCTGGCTGAGGTCGTAGTCGACGGGCTTGGGCATGGTGTCCTCCAAGGGTGATGCGTACGAATGTGATCCTAGTCCCTTCCTCGCGGTGAGGTGGGTCTGGGAGCCGAGCGTGGTCGCGAGGCGATTTTGTGCGTGCGTGGGCCGAGGCAAAAGAAGGCTGCGGGCGTTGATGCGTGTTGAGAGGTGGTCGCGGCAACTCGCAAGTAGCAGAATGTTCCGTTTTAGGATGGATGAAGCCATGTTTAATGCGCGCGCATGTTTTCCTCATATCGCAAGCAAAAGTAATGATTTGGGCGCTTGTGGGTGAATGCTTGCGCGTCCGCATCTCGAGTTGTTAGATTTAATACGTTCCATTCCCCCTAAAAAGGAGACACGAGTGCGTTCCCTTCGCATCCTCCCCGCCATCGGCACCGCCGCCCTGGCCCTGGCCGCCTGCGCGGGCGGCTCCACCCCCGACTCCACGGCCTCGGCCGAGGCGACGCAACCCGCCGAGACCACCATCCTCAACGTGTACGCCGCCGCCTCCCTCACCGAGTCTTTCGGCGAGCTCGAAGAGATCTTCGAAGAGGCCAACCCCGGCGTGGACGTGCGCTTCAACTTCGCGGGCTCCCAGGACCTCGTGACCCAGCTCGGCGAAGGCGCGGACGTCGACGTCCTGGCCACCGCCAACGAATCCACCATGAAGAAGGCCGCCGACGCCTCGCAGGTCGACGCGCAGACCATCTTCGTTACCAACACCCTCACCCTCATCACGACGCCCGGCAACCCGGCGGGCGTGACCGGCCTCGACTCCTCGCTCGACGGCGTCAAGCTGGTGATCTGCGCACCCGAGGTTCCCTGCGGCAAGCTCACCAAGACTCTCACGGAGAAGCTCGGCGTGACCCTGAACCCCGTCTCCGAGGAGCAGGCCGTCACCGACGTGCGCGGCAAGGTCTCCTCCGGCCAGGCCGACGCCGGCATCGTCTACAAGACCGACGCCCTCGCCGAAGGCGACGCCGTCGACACTGTCGCCATCCAGGGCGCCGACGAGGCCGTCAACAAGTACCCGATCGCCCTCGTGAGCGCCTCGACCAAGAAGGATCTGGGCCAGAAGTGGATCGACCTGGTCTTGTCCGCCGATGGTCAGAAGATCCTCGAAGGTGCCGGCTTCACGCCCGCCGCGAAGTAACATCGACGCGTGAAGTCACGCAGGACGCCCGCCGTCAGCCCCCTGCCCATCTGGGCGGGGTGCCTCGGCGCGCTCGCCCTGTGCTTCCTGGTCCTGCCCCTGGCCTTCATGCTGGGGCGCGTCAACTGGGCCACCCTCGGCGCGACGCTCGCGACTCCGGAGGCTGCCTCGGCCCTGGGCCTGTCGCTGCGCACGTGCGCCGTAGCGCTCGGCGTGGACCTCCTCCTCGGTGTCCCCGCCGCCCTCGTTCTGTCCCGCTCGTGGCGGGGCGTGCGCGTCGCCCGCATCCTCGTCGCCCTGCCGCTCTCGCTGCCGCCCGTCGTCGCCGGCATCGCGCTGCTTGCGGCCTTCGGCCGACGCTCGACCCTCGGGGCGTTCCTCAGCGGCGCCGGCCTCGACATCGCGTTTACGACGAGCGCCGTCGTCATCGCGCAGGTCTTCGTCTCACTGCCCTTCCTCATCGTCACCCTCGAGTCCGCGCTGCGCGCCCGCGAGCAGGGACTCGACGAGATGGCCTCCTCTCTGGGGGCCTCGCCCTCGCGCGTCTTCTGGCGGATCACCCTGCCCACGGTCCTGCCTGGCCTCGGGCGCGGGGTCGCCCTCGCGTTGGCCCGCTGCCTCGGCGAGTTCGGGGCGACACTCACCTTCGCCGGCTCCATGCAGGGCGTCACCCGCACGATGCCGCTCCAGATCTACCTGGCCCGCGAGTCCGACGCGGATCTGGCCCTCGCGCTCGGCGTGGTCCTCCTCGGCGTCGCGGCCGCCGTCGTCGCGCTCACGGAAACCCCGTGGGGACGGCTCGCCTTCTTTCTTCGTGTCACGAGGCGTGGGCGTGCCTCCGCTCCCGCTGCTCCTTCCGATCGCTCCACCGCCCCCTCCGCGCTCGCGGGCGAGGCGGGCGAGGGCGTGGCCGTGCGCGTCGCCGGAACCGTGGCGGCGCGCGGCTGGGACGTGGACGCGGAGCTTCGCCCCGGCCTCGTCACCGCCGTCGTCGGCCACAACGGCGCCGGAAAGTCGACGCTCGCCCAGGTGATCACCGGGACCCTACGCGTGGATAGCGGGACCGTCAGCATCGGCGAGCGAGTCGTCGACGATTCCGCCACGTTCGTGCCTGCCCGCCGGCGCGGCGTCGCCATGGTCTCCCAGGCGCCCTGCATCTTCACCCACATGAGCGTCCTGTCCAACGTCGCCTTCCCCCTGCGCGTGCGCAGGGTGGGGCGCGCGCAGGCCCGGGCGGTGGCGCTCGAACAGCTGCGTGCCGTGGGGATTGCCGACCTCGCGCACAAGCGTGCTTCCGACCTGTCCGGTGGACAGGCTGCCCGCGTCGCGATCGCACGCGCCCTCGTCTTCCGCCCCGAAGTCCTCATCCTCGACGAGCCCACGGCCGCCCTCGACGTCGAGGCAACCGCCCAGGTCTCCGCCGTCCTGCGCGAGCGCCTGGCGGGTGCGGGTATCACGACGCTGCTGGTCTCCCACGACATCGCAGAGGTTCTGTCCCTCGCCTCCCACTTGATCGTCATGGGGGAGGGGCGCATCGTTGAGGAGGGTGAACCCGCCCGCGTGCTCGCATCGCCTGCGTCGGTGTTCGCGGCCCGCCTGGCCGGTCTCAACATCGTGAGTGGGGCTCCTGTGTCGCGCCCCGGCATGGTTGGTGTGCGCGTCGGCGATGGGACGCTGTGGGCGGCCGACCTGTCGGGGTATGGCTCAGGCAGTGCCGGTGTCGCCGAGGCTGTGGCCGGTGACGCGGACGATTCCGCCGCTCGCGGTGGGCGCGGCCAGCTGGACCGCGTCGCCCTCACCTTCCTGCCCGAGGCCGTGGCCCTGTCCCGCGAGGAGGCCCACGCCTCGCCGCGCTCCGTCCTGCCCGGCGTCGTCGCGGGCATCGACGTCGACGGCTCCCTCGTGAGCGTGCGCGTCGCGCTCGCGGAGGGCGTCGTCGTGACCGCCCGCGTCACCGCCGCCGCCTGGTCTGAGCTGGGCCTCGGGGTTGGCGATCGCCTCTGGGTGAGCGTCAAGGCCACCCAGGTCCGAGCGATCCGCGTCGCCTCCGCCTTCTGAGTCTGCGTGTGTGCCGCTTTGAGCAAGCGCCGTTGCGCCTGGTGCGTAGTCAACGGGTGTCAGCTTCGCCAGTTTTCGTTCTGCCTGTCGGCAATATCCGACGATCAGGCGTTGAATGGCGCTTAGCGTTGAATTGACAAGCTGATTGCGGGGGGTTTCGACGTGCAAGTCCCCGAAGAACAGCGGACGATGCCGCTCGATTCGCTCACTAAAACGCTTGAGATCACCCACCATGTGGCTCAGAGCTTTGTGCGAATCAGCGAACTCGAGATGGCAGAGAAGGGCAGCGGCGAAATTGTTGACAACGAGCCGATCTAGTGCCTCGTTGAGGGCCTTTTTCTTGCCGGAATTACGACGTGGACTGACTCCGCACATACGAAGGGCGGCGAGCGTCACCTCCTTGTCGTATTTTCTCCCCTCAGATTGACGACGTTGTTCCGAAGGGCGTGAGACGTCGGCGAGTAGGAAGTTTCCATGGGAAACAGCGTTTCGGAGTTTACGTACGATGAGTAGCAGGTGTGCGAAGGGAGCGCTCTCTCCTTTGTAATCGTAGTAAGACGAGTAGAGGCGGATATGTTCGTTCAATGGGAGCAATTCCCATAGGTGCCACAGGGAAGGATTGTCATCGCATGCCATCCACATGTCCTCGGTGTAGGGGTTGGAGCGGATGGAGGATGTGTCGCCGTTGAGAATACGGCGCACGAGTACGTCTGACAGGTCCGGTTTAGGATCGTTCATAATGAGCTGATTGAGTCGAACTTTGAGGAAATGCTCGGTATTCAGCGCCAGTGAGAGACAGATGCGGCTCAAGGCAAAATCGAGGTATGACAGCTCAACGAGGTGGCCGAAATCGAGTCCCGTGTACGTGTAGGAGTCGTCTGAGAGAACTCGAGTGTAGTTACGTTCATAGGACTTGATCGTGAAGAAATATGAGCGTGAGTAGAGGAACTCTCGAGCCTCGTTCTCGGACATGAGCTCGAAGGAGACTCAGTGACTCTTCAGTAGCCCAATCTGCTCATCAACGGTGATGCATTGAGTCATGTGGACCTCGTTGTGCTGAAAATTATGAGGGGGTCGAATCCTCAGATTCGACCCCCGATACCCTGGAGCAGAACCCCTGGGCATCTGACGTAGTAGTCAGCAGTCTACTACTGGCGAGTCTTTCAGTCAATGATCGAGCTGTTATTGTTGTTGGAATCGCAGTACTGCCGTGAGGATGGTGAGCTCGTTTCTTACGTCGGAGGTCTTGCTTCATCTCTGGCGGCACGGTGCTATGGCCCTGCGGGAGGCAGTGTCGCTCCCTTGACGCGCAACAGGGCCTCCAGGCGGAGCGTGGGTGCCCCGCCTACCGCGCCACCGCCTCATGCGTTGTTGGTGCCTCCTCGTGGGTCGAATTTTATCACGCTTCATATGTTGTAATTCTTGGTTTTCGGATGAGTGGGATCGGCACCTCCAAACCGCGAAACAAATCCTATTTTCGCGGTTATTCTGCGGTTTTAGTTCGCGCCCTTCCCTCGGTGGTGGACAGCTTTGACTCTGCGAAAGGGGTTTCCTAAGTTGTGGTGAGAACCCAGGAGGTACCTCATGACAACACAGGGTCACCACGAGGCAACGCGCCCCTATCAGCTCGGCATCGACGTCGGCTCCACCACGGTCAAGGCCGTCGTCCTGGACGGAAACCGCCGCCTTTTCTCTGACTATCGGCGCCACAATGCCGACGTGCGCGCATCCCTAGGAGACCTCCTCGCCGACGTTGAGCGCGCCCTGCCCGGTGCCCGCGTCCACGCGGCCATCACCGGCTCCGGCGGCCTGACCACCGCCCGCGCCATGGGCATTCCCTTCGTCCAAGAAGTCATCGCCGGCACCGAGGCCACCCAGCGCCTCCACCCCGAGGTCGACGTCGTCATCGAGCTGGGCGGCGAGGACGCCAAGCTCACCTACCTGCATCCCACCCCCGAGCAGCGCATGAACGGTACGTGCGCGGGCGGCACCGGCGCCTTCATCGACCAGATGGCCACCCTCCTGCACACGGATGCCGCGGGCCTGGGTGAGATGGCGACCCGCCACACCCAGCTCTACCCGATCGCCTCGCGCTGCGGCGTCTTCGCCAAGTCCGACATCCAGCCCCTCATCAACCAGGGTGCCGCCCACGAGGACCTGGCCGCCTCCATCTTCAACGCCGTCGCCACCCAGACCATCGCGGGCCTGGCATGCGGGCGCCCGATCCGCGGAACCGTCATGTTCCTCGGCGGCCCCCTGCACTTCCTGCCCGCCCTGCGTGAGGCCTACAAGGCGCTCCTGCCCAAGGCCGACGCCTTCGTCACCCCCGATGACGCCCAGCTCTACGTTGCGATCGGCGCGGCCCTCCTCGCCGAGAAGGAGGCCGCCAAGAAGGTGCGCCAGGCCGAGGAAGCGGGCGCCACCTCCGCCGACGCCCGCGGCGACAAGCTCACGACCCTCATGGAGCGCCTCGCCGCCGCTCCCGTGCAGGTCGAGTCCCCGCGCATGGCCCCCCTCTTCGCCACCCCCGAGGACCGCGAGGAGTTCATGGCCCGCCACAGCCTCGACGTCATCCCCAAGGCCAGCCTCGACGAGGCCGAGGGCCGCTGCTGGCTCGGCATCGACGCCGGCTCGACGACGATTAAGGCGGTCGTCATCGATTCCCAGGACCGCATCGTCTTCACCCACTACGCCTCCAACGAGGGCGACCCCGTGGCCGCTGCCGTCGACATCGTGCGCGCCGTGCGAGGCGCGCTGCCGCAGGGCTGCGAGATCGGCCGCTCGTGCGCGACCGGCTACGGCGAAGGCCTCGTGAAGTCCGCCCTCACCATGGACGAGGGCGAGATCGAGACGATGGCGCACTACCGCGCCGCCGAGTTCATCTGCCCCGGCGTCACCTCGGTCATCGACATCGGCGGCCAGGACATGAAGTACCTGCGCATCCGCGACCACGCGGTGGACTCCATCTCGGTGAACGAGGCGTGCTCCTCGGGTTGCGGCTCCTTCCTGCAGACCTTCGCGCAGACCATGGGCACCGACGTGCGTTCCTTCGCCCGGATGGCCATGGAGTCGGAATCTCCCGTGGACCTGGGCACCCGCTGCACGGTGTTCATGAACTCCTCCGTCAAGCAGGCGCAGAAGGAAGGCGCTGACGTGCGCGACATCAGCGCCGGCCTGTCCTACTCCGTCGTGCGCAACGCCCTCTACAAGGTCATCAAGCTCAAGGAGCCCTCGGACCTCGGTGAGCGCGTCGTCGTGCAGGGCGGTACCTTCCTCAACGACTCCGTGCTGCGCGCCTTCGAGCTGCTCACCGGCCGCGAGGTCGTGCGCCCCGACATCGCCGGCCTCATGGGCGCGTACGGCGCGGCCCTGACCGCGCGGATGCACGACACGGGGGAGGGGACCTCGACACTCGCGACGATCGAGGCCCTCGAGAGCTTCGGCGTCGACACCACGCGCAAGACCTGCCGCCTGTGCCAAAACCACTGCCAGATGACCATCTCGACGTTCTCCAACGGCGAGCGTCACGTGTCGGGCAACCGCTGCGAGCGCGGCGCATCCCTGGAGCGCGTCCCCAAGAAGTCCGACCTGCCCAACCTCTACGACTGGAAGTACAAGCGGATCTTCGGCTACCGCCGCCTCACCGAGAAAAAGGCGTTCCGCGGCGACATCGGCATCCCGCGCGTGCTCGGCATGTACGAGAACTACCCGTTCTGGTTCACGATGCTCACCGCTCTGGGCTTCCGCGTCATGATCTCGGGCCGCTCCAACCACGACCTCTTCGAGACCGGCATGGAGTCCATCCCCTCGGAGAACGTGTGCTACCCGGCCAAACTCGTCCACGGGCACATCGAGTCCCTGCTGGACAAGGGCATCACGACGATCTTCTACCCCTGCGTCGATTTCGAGCAGAAGCTCACCGAGTCCGAAAACTCCTTCAACTGCCCCATCGTGGCGACCTACCCCGAGGTCATCCGCAACAACATGGAGCGCCTGGCAGAGCCCGGTACAAAGTTCATCAGCCCGTTCGTGAACTTCGGTAACCGCGACTACCTGCCCGCCCACCTGTCCAAGACTTTCAAGGAATACGGCTACGACATCGCGCCCGAAGAGATGAAGGCCGCCCTGGACAAGGCGTGGGAGGAAGACGCCGCTGTCAAGGCCGAGATCCGCGCGAAGGGCGTCGAAACCATCGAGTGGATGCGTGAGCACGGCGTGCGCGGCATCGTGCTGGCGGGCCGCCCCTACCACCTCGACCCCGAGATCAACCACGGCATCCCCGAGGTTATCGTGGGCCTGGGAATGGCTGTCCTCACCGAGGACTCCATCATCGACGCGCGCCTCGAGCGCCCCCTGCGCGTCCTCGACCAGTGGTCCTACCACTCGCGCCTCTACGAGGCCGCCGCCCGCGTCGGCGACGAGCCCGACCTCGAGATGGTCCAGCTCAACTCGTTCGGCTGCGGCGTCGACGCGATCACCGCCGACCAGGTCCAGGAGATCCTCGAAGGCCGCGGCGACGTGCACACCGTCCTCAAGATCGACGAGGTCTCCAACCTGGGCGCGGCCAAGATTCGCCTGCGCTCCCTCGACGCGGCGATCACCGAGCGCGCATCCCTCGCCTCGACAATCGACGAGGCCGGGGGCGAGGACGGTGAAAACGGCGCGGACCGGGCGCAGCTGGCCCCCGCCTCGTCCGTGGGCCTGGTGTCGGGTTCCGTCGACACGGCCACCCTGCGCGACCCCTCCGGCGACGCCGCACGCGAGGAGGAGGCCGGGCACATCCAGCCCCGCGCCGTCTTCACCGAGGAGATGCGCGAGGCCGGATACGAGATCCTCGCGCCCCAGATGTCCCCGATCCACTTTCGCTTCCTCACCCCGCTGTTCGCGAGCGCGGGCCTGAAGGTGCGCGTGCTCGAGCATACGAGCCGCACCTCCATGGAGGTCGGCCTCAAGTACGTCAACAACGACTCGTGCTACCCAGCGATCGTCGTCATTGGCCAGCTCCTCGACGAGTTCATCTCCAGGCGCGCCGACCCCGATCGCACGGCCGTGGGCATCACCCAGACGGGCGGCATGTGCCGCGCCAGCAACTACGCGGCCCTGCTGCGCAAGGGCCTGCGCGACGCCGGATACCCGCAGGTGCCCGTCATCGCCCTGTCCGCCCAGGGCTTCGAGGACAACCCCGGCTTCCGCCTGGGCGTCACCCACATCCACAAGGCCATCCAGGCCTTCGTCATTGGCGACGCCATCCAGACGATGCTGCTGCGCGTGCGCCCCTACGAGGCCACCCCCGGCTCCGCGATGGACCTGTACCGCACGTGGGACGGCTACGTCCAGGAGTGGATCACCTCGGGACGCGTGGCGGCCCTCGGCGGATGCGTCTCCTACGGAAAGATCATCCGCGAGTGCGTGCGCGCCTTCGACGCTCTGCCCCTGCGCGACATTCCCCGCAAGCCTCGCGTCGGCCTGGTCGGCGAGATCCTCGTGAAGTTCCACCCCGACGCCAACAACCACGCCGTCGACGTCATCG
>ERZ772917.637-NODE-637-length-23761-cov-152.345313_pt1 | contig 23761 bp, 16 predicted proteins | sample MGYA00511187_ERZ772917 | MGnify/ENA primary metagenome ERZ772917 (study PRJEB29015, sample SAMEA2737925) | human oral metagenome | biome: human oral; feature: human-associated habitat; material: dental | place: China | collected 2012 ...
GTGGGCTGCTGCGAGGTGCGCGTCAGACACGGGTCTCTCCATCGGTTGCGTGCTGAATAGGTCTGTGCGACAGGTCGCTGCGGACCGGGTCCAGCGCAGTGGCTCGGGGTCCGCGGCGGCGCCGCCGACCCCGACGATACAACTAAACAACACCGATGTGACACATGATCCAGTGGTCGGACCTGCCTCCCACCACAATATGTTGTGGTGTAGCACCCTGCTCTCGACGCGATAGGACTGTGTTTTCGCCCAGATTCCGCGACAGTGAGACAGGGCGGTCAAGGTCGTCTTGAGTGACGGGGATCACACTGAATGCGGTGCGGCGAGGCGTGTCCCGCGTCGGCCGACGAGCCCGAGGCGGGCGGGATGACCGGCGGCGTGTCAGCGTGGCGGTCAGACCAGGACGACGCCGGTCTCGTCGGCGAGAGCGGCGAGCAGGGCGTCCTGGAAGGCCGGGTTCTCGACGGCGGGCGCGGGCCGTTGGGCGCGCATGTGGTACCAGTAGCGGCCGGAGCGGCCCACGGCGTCGTCGGACGCAGTGCACAGGTGCACCTGGGTGACGTGGGCGAGCTCAAGCGGGTCAGGCGCACTGGCCCCACCCATACGTGTGGGGACCCAGCCGGGGTCCACGGCGTGGGAGGCGAGGCAGGGCCGCAGGCGCGCCACGGCCGCCATGAGCGCGGTGACGTAGAGCTTGGCGTCGCAGTAGCGGCGGTTGCCGCGACGCCAGTCCAGGCCCCGCAGGTCCGCGCGCCCGCTGCGGTGCATGGAGGAGGACGTGTAGATGTGCCGTGCCGAGGGCACGAGAGCGGTGAGCAGGTAGGGCGCGACGACGTTGACGAGGAGGACGTCGCGGTCGTCGCTGCCGGCGTTGTGGATGATCGCGTCGGCCCCGCCGAGGCACACGACCTGGTAGGCGAGGTCGTGCACGTCGTCGAGCCGGCCCAGGTCGGCGACGACACAGCGGGCACCGCGCTCAAGAAGGTCGGTGACGGCACTGCGGCGCGCCTTGGCGCGCACGTGCACGAGGACCTCGTGCCCTGCGTCGAGCAGAGCGGTGGCGGCGTTGCGTCCGACGCCCTGCGCGGAGCCGGTGACGAGGATGCGAGCCATGTTGGCAGTGTGCCCCATCCCCGACCTCCTCGGTTTGCGCGCGAGCGTACGGCGATTCGCCGTACTTTCGAGCGCAAACCGAGGAGTTGGAGCGGAGGGTGCGGAGTGGGGGTAGGGGCGGAGGGTGCGGAGTGACTCGGGTCACTCTCCGACGGCGGCCTCCGCAGTTTTCAAGGCGTTCCTCAGGGCGTTCTTGACCCCGCGAGCCCCCAGCTTGCGCTTCTTGCCGCTCAGGCGACGCAGTGCCGCCTGGTAGAGGTCGTCAGGCGAGTCCCATCCCGTACTGGTGTCAAGAACGTCAGCCATGAGCGATGCGAGCTCACGCGGGTGGATCTCCTCGATCGAGTCCACGTGGTCCAGGGCACCGCGCCGGTAGCCCACCGGGGCCAACGAGGCGTCGTAGGTGCGCCAGACGAAGTCGTGCTCGTCGATGTAGGCGAAGGACTGCCCCAGCACGGAGCGCACCCTCGCCTCCCGTGACGCCGTGGTGCGCGACAGCCCGAAGGCCCGGCACAGCTTGACGACGAGACGGCGCATCGTCAGCGGCGACTCGACGTCGCAGATGCTCTGGGCCACCTCGACCACCCGCGCACGGGCCACCGGGTCCTTCTCGGCCTCGTCCAGGAGCCCCGGGGCCAGGACACCCGCCGGCTGCCAGCTCTCGTAGCCCTCACAGCGGCCCGCGCCCCTCAGCGGGCCTCTCGTCCGCTCCGGCACCGGTTCGTCATGGAGAGCCGACGGCGCTGCCACCACAGGAGCCGTCGGCTGGGCCGCCGTCGACTCGGCTATCACCGTCGTCGCTGCTGCTGCCGCTGGCTGGGCCGCCACCGTCGTCGCCACCGTCGTCGCCACCGAGACCGCCGCCGGCCGCGGCCGCCCCTCGACAATGCTGATGAGACGGTCGCAGACGCCGCGCGGATCAGCCACCCACTGCGGCAGCCACACCCTCTCCACCCGGGACCAGCCCATGCGCCTGAGGACGTCGACCGGCAACAGGTCTCGGTCAGCCACCGTGCCCCGCCGGTTCCAGCCGGGCCCGTCCAGCAGGACTGCGACGCCGGGCGCCGTCGTCCGTCCCGCGGGGGCGAGAACCAGGTCGATGGCGAAGCTCGAGTGCCCCACCCCGGTCCTGACCTCCAGCCCGCAGGCGCGCAGCTCCTGGGCGATCTCGTCACGGCTGACATCAACCTCGGACTGCGAGTGCAGCCGGGCCCGCGGCGCGCGCCCGGAACGGGCCATCTCGAGGTAGCGGCGCAGGTCCTTGACGCCCCGGTGAGCCGAGCGCTCGGCGTGCAGGTCCTCGGGGTCGAAGCTGGAGAAGACGACCATCTGGCGCCGCGCCCGCGTGATGGCGACATTGAGCCGCCTCTGCCCGCCCTGGTGGTTGAGCGAGCCGAAGTTGAGGGGGACGTCTCCGCGCTCGTTGGCGGAGAAGGTCAGGGAGAACAGGAACGTGTCCCGCTCCTCCCCCTGGATGTTGTCGAGGTTGCGCACAAGCAGCCCGTCGCGGGCGTCCAGGGCCTCGACAATGCGTGACGATCCCCTCTCGCGCAGCATGTCCTCGATGAGGTCGCGCTGACGGACGTTGAGCGTGAGGACACCGAGGGACGGGATCCGCTCCGCGCTGGCCTCGAAGCGGCGCAGCACCTCCGCCACGACCTCGTGCGCCTCCACCGGGTTGGTGCTGGGGCGGACCTCCGCACGCCTGGCACGCCCGGCACCCACCTTGTCCGGGTAGTAACGGCCGTGCACCCGGCGCCACGACACACCGAAGCCGGTCGGACCGGGATCCGGCGCCGCGAGGGTGAGGGGGCCGGGGAAGGTTCGCAGGTCACCGCCGTAGTAGTGCTTGTTGGAGAAGGCGATGAGCGACTCGACCTGGCTGCGGTAGTGCCAGCTCAGGTTCCGTCTCAGGACGCCCACCTGCTCGCAGCGGTCGAGGATCGAGGTGGCGGCGCCGTCGGCTCCGCCCTCCAGGTCCCCGCGGTGCGCGGTGGGAGGCGGGGGCATCTGCTTGCGGTCACCGACGACGACGGTCGAGCGCCCGCGCCCGATGGAGCCGACCGCACCGGGCACCGTGATCTGCGAGGCCTCGTCGAACACGACAAGGTCGACGTCGACGCTGCCGACGGGAAGGAAGCGCGCCACGGAGTCAGGTGAGACGAGCAGGCAGGGGGTGATTGCGGTGATGAGGTCCCCGTAGGTGCTCATGAGCTCGCGGATGCTCTTGGGCGAGCGGCGCAGGCCGATCTCGTGCCTCAGCTCCTCGGCCCGCTGCCCCGCCGCGTCGAGGGCCTCGTCGCGCCGTCGCACCACCGCGGCGATGACCTCGCAGGGCAGCATTCGGCGCAGCTGGGCGCGCTCGTCGCGGTAGTCGTCGATGAGCCGGGTGTGGGCCTGCGCGTCAAAGGCCTGAAGCCCGACGGCGCGGGCCCGCTCGTCCAGGGCCGTCCGCGCCCTCGCCTCCTCGTCACCGCAGGCGCACACGAGCGCCTGGTGGGTCTCGTAGTAGGAGGGCCCGTCGGTGCCGCGGCCGTGCAGGGCCCGCCGGTACTCCTGGAGCCGCGCCCGCGAGCGTGACAGCCGCGCACGCACGGCGTCGAGCTGGGCCCCGTGGTCCTCGGTGGCCTCCACCGCGAGGGCGTGGCGCAGAGCCTCGCGCACGTCGCCGGGACTGACGCTGTTGTCGTGGAGGTTGAGCAGCAGGCTCCCGATGCCGGCACCGACCTCCTCGCGCAGGCGGCGGGCGACGACGTCAAGGGCGGAGGCCTTCTCCGCCACGAACATGACGGTGCGTCCCTGCCGCAGGGCGTGGAAGATGAGGTTGACGACCGTCTGCGACTTACCGGTTCCCGGTGGCCCCTCCACCACGAGGCTGTGGCCTGCCGCGGCCCGTGCCACGACCTCCGCCTGGCTGGCGTCCGCGTCCAGCGGCAGGTTCTCGGTCAGCTCGTCCAGGTCCGTGACGGCATCGAGGTCACCGGTCAGGCCCTTACCGACGGCGGACGCCGTCGGGCCGGTCCCGGCCAGGCGGGAGACGAGCGGGTGGGCGCCCAGCTGCGCCCAGTGCTCGTTGAGGTCCTCCCACATGCGGTAGGTGGAGAAGCGGAACAGTCCCAGGTGGGTCGTCGCCTCGACACGGGCGTCGACCTTCTGGCGCCTGAGCCGGGTGGCGAGCGCCGTGAGGACCGCGTCGACGTCGATGCCGTGCTCGTCGCGGGCGGGCTCGCGCAGCTCCGTGAGGTCGATGCCCGTGTCCGCCGCGAAGCGGGCCAGGAGCGAGTAGTTGGGGGTTGAGACGCCCGCCTGGTCCAGCAGGAGGTAGAAGGCGTCCTCGTCCTGCTTGAGCGTGACCGGAACCAGCACCAGCGGTGAGTGCAGCCGACGCCCGGACGCGGACCATGTGAGGGTCCCCAGGGCCAGGTACAGGTTGTTGGCGCCTGTCTCTTCCACGCCGACGCGGGCCTCGGCGGCGAGCGCCCCCAGGCGCCTGCGGTACTCGCGGGTCGGCAGGTCTACCTCGACGGCCCGTTCCTCCTTCAGGAGGGACTCGGCCCGGCGCGCGTCCGGGTCGGGCTCGGAACCCTGAGCGGGGCGCAGGAGGACCTTCTCCACACGGTTGACCAGGTCCTCGAAGCTGCCGAGGAGGCTGTGCGGGACCATGAGCTCGACGGTCTTGTGCGTGTCGCGGCGGATGAGCGGGTTGCGGGCGGACAGGTCGAGCAGGTGGCGCTTCCACTCCTCCACCGCCGCGGGCGCGTGCGGCGCGCAGTCCCCGGAAGCCGCGCTGGCAGCGGCGGCAGCGGCGGCAGCGGGCCTGGCGTCCTCGGCCTGCGTGGGGGTGTCCTCGGCCAGCGTGACGGCTGCCGCCACGGCTCCCACGTCCGCGACGGTCAGCGTCGGTCTCGGGCGGGTGCGGTGCTCAACGACGAGGTCGTCCTCCTGGCGCTCCAGGTGAGGCTGGGGCGCGGCTCCTTCCTTCCTGGCCTGCGCGAGCGGGACCTCCAGGACGATGTCGTTGACGGCGGCGAGGGCGGACCTGCGGGCCGAGGCGCTCAGACGGTGCAGGACGGCGAGCGGCGAGCAGGCGGCGAGCTGCGGGTCAATGAGTCCCACCTGCCCCTCAGCGACACGCGTCACCCGGCCCGTCAGCCCCGGGTCGGCCGGAGCCGCGGAGGCCGGGTCAGTCTGGGCGGCGGGCGAGTGGTCGGCGGATGGCCGGTCGGCCTGAGCGGTTCCCGCCACGACGTCGGGGCGCAGGCGGGTGCGGTCGTAGGCCACCAGGGCGTTGTCGTCCGTCAGGGCGAGCGTGACCGCCAGTCCGAGCCTCTCCAGCACGGCGGCCAGGAGCACGGCGACATCGAGGGTGGTGCCGGCTGCGGACTCCAGGAGCTCGGTGGGGGTGGCGATCCGGTGGGGCCTGGCTCGCCAGGGCTGTGACGGCTTGCGGACGGTCAGGCGCCGTAGGCGCACGGCGGCGCACACGGCGTCGACGAGCGCGTCAGGACCGGGGGCCTGTACCCCGGGTACCGTCCCCTCCTCGCCGAGGGCCCCGCCTGCGGGGGCGGGGCGTGGAGCCTCGTCAGCCGCAGGGGCGGCGAGGCAGGCGCGCAGCGCCTCGTGGGCGAGCGCCTCGACGGCGCCGTCGTCGGGCTGTACGAAGGTGGCCAGCGCCGGACCCGCCCAGGGTGCCCCGCCCCCGAGCTGCCACTGGCGTGGTGCCAGGGCGTGGCAGCGAGAGCCCTGGGCGAGCGGCGTCCAGCCGTCCTCGCTCCGCAGCTCGACGCGAAAGCCCGCACCGCCCGAGCTCGCCACCTGCAGCAGGCTCTCGCGGTCGAGCGTCAGCTCCGCGGTGAGGGTCGGCTCGGGCACCGTGCAGTCGAAGGTCAGGGTCCGGGGCTCGGTCAGCTGTCGGGCGCCGTCGTGCTCGATAAGAGACAGTCGCGCCTCGACGGTGTCCCCCGCCTGGGTCGGTGCCCCGCCGTCGGGCCGGGCACCGCCCGTCAGGCGTACGTCGACGGGCAGCCTCAGCCCCGCGGCGGCGTGGGCGTAGCCGATCACCCGCGGGCACCTGATGACCTCCACGTGCACCGGTGCCGGTGGGGCGGGCGTCCTGCCTGCACCGCCGTCGATGGCGTGGATGAGCTCGCGGATCTCCTCGCGGCTGTCGGCAGAGGCGTTGATGAGACGCAGGGTCTCACTGACCGCGACGAGGGCGGCCAGCGCCTGATCCGAGTCCAGATCACGTCCGTGGACGACGCCGTTGCGAAAGCGCCGGACCTCGTGGAGCTTGGGGCCCAGGCCCGCAGGCAGGGTGAAGACGTAGCGCCCGTGCTCACCACGCGCCGTGAGCACACGGATCTGGGTGGACAGGTCCGCGAGATCGACGGGGTCGTGGCGCTCGGCCTCGCGGCCTGTGCCGAGAGCCTGCGCCTGGCGGGGTCCGAGCAGCGAGAGCTCGCGACGGACGAAGCGCTCCAGCTGTGGGGGCAGCACGCGCAGGAGCCCGCACAGGACGAGGTCGTGGTTGCTGAGGTTCATGGGAGTGGGGAGGGAGTCGGGGGACGGCCGTCGATCAGGCCGTAGCCGCAGCGTAGCGGGCCACAGAGCCCCCAACTCCTCGGTTTGCGCGCGAGCGTACGGTGTTTTGCCGTACTTTCGAGCGCAAACCGAGGAGTCGGGCGGGGCGGAGGGCGGGGGCGGGGCGGAGGGCGGGGGCACGGGTGGGCGACGACGGCGGCTGCCGCGGTCCTGGGGCACACTGGCGCCGTGCCCGACCGCCCCTCGCCCACCACCTCCGGCCTCCCCGCAACCCCGGGCACGCCCGACACCCCAGGCGCGCCCCTGCGTGACCTCACGGCTCTGCTGGAGTCCGTCGGCGCGCGCGACGGCCGCCTCGTCCACCTTGAGCGCGTGCCCGCCCGCCCAGGTCGGCACGGCCACTGGCCCGACTGGGCGGACGCCGACCTCGTCGCCGCCTACGCCCGCCTGGGCGTCACCCTCCCGTGGACGCACCAGCAGGCGGCGGCCGAGTCCCTCCGCTCCGGCCGCCACACGGTCCTGGCCACCGGCACCGGCTCCGGCAAGTCCCTGGCCGCCTGGCTGCCCGCCCTCTCCGACGTCCTCGCCGCCCAGCGCGCCGACGGAGACGCCCCGGCCACACGCATCTCCGCCTACGGGCGGCGCCCCACGACCCTCTACCTGTCTCCCACCAAGGCACTGGCCGCAGACCAGGCCTCCGCCCTGGAGCGGCTCGTCCACGAGCTCGAGGCCCTCCAGCGCGAGTCCGGCACGCCCGCCGGGGCCGTGCGCACCGTGCGCACCGGCACCTGCGACGGCGACACCCCGCTGGCGGAGCGCGACTGGGCCCGGGCGCACGCCGACATCGTCCTGACCAACCCCGACTTCCTGCACTTCTCCCTGCTGCCCGGTCACGAGCGGTGGAGCCGGTTCCTGCGCTCCCTGCGCTACGTCGTCGTCGACGAGTGCCACGCCTACCGCGGCGTCCTGGGAGCGCACGTCGCCCTGGTCCTGCGTCGCCTCCTGCGTCTCGCGCGGCGCCTGCACCCCGGCGAGCCCGGGCCCGTCGTGCTGTGCGCCTCGGCGACCGCCGCCGAGCCCGCCCTGACGGCCGCGCGCCTCATCGGCGTCGACGAGCAGGCCGTCGTCTCCGTCACCGACGACGGCGCCCCCGCCGGCGAGCGGACCCTCGCCCTGTGGCAGCCGGCGCTGCGCGACCCGTGGGCGGCCTGGGAGAGCGCAGCCGCCTCGCCGGACTCCGACGACCCCGGCGAGGACCCCGGCGCTCGGCGCTCGGCCGTCGTCGAGGCCGCCGAGCTTCTCGTCGACCTCATGAGCGTGGGGGCCCGCGCCCTCGTTTTCGTCCGCTCGCGGCGCAGCGCCGAGCTCGTCGCCGAACGCGCCCGCCACAGCCTGGGCCTGTCCGTGCCCGAGCTTGCCTCCACGGTGCGCGCCTACCGCGGCGGCTACCTGCCGGAGGAGCGGCGCGCGCTCGAGCGCGACCTGCGGCGCGGCGCCCTGCGCGCCCTGGCCACCACCAACGCCCTCGAGCTCGGTATCGACGTCACCGGCCTGGACGCCGTCCTCATCGCCGGGTGGCCGGGCACGCGGGTGAGCCTGGGCCAGCAGGCGGGGCGATCCGGCAGGGCGGGCGCGCGCGGGCTGGCCGTGCTCATCGCCTCCGACAACCCGCTCGACAGCTACCTCGTGCACCACCCCGAGGCCGTCTTCGCCGCACCCGAGGCCACGGTCTTCGACCCGGCGAACCCCTACGTGCTGGCCCCGCACCTGTGCGCCGCCGCCAGCGAGTCGCCGCTGCGCGCAGAGGACCTGGCACTGTTCGGGCTGGAGGACGAGACCCTCCTTAAGGACCTGGCCGCCCGCGGGGCGCTGCGCCGTCGGCCCTCGGGCTGGTTCTGGAACACGGGCCTGCCCGGCCGGGCCCAGGACCTCACGAGCCTGCGCGGCGACGGGCCACCGGACGTGCCCGTGGTGGAGGCCTCCACCGGCACCGTCATCGGCACGGTGGGCGGGGCCTCGGTCGACTCCACCGTCCACGAGGGCGCCGTCTACGTCCACCAGGGACGCAGCTACGTCGTTGATGAGCTCACCGAGGAGGCCGCGCTCGTCACCGAGCGCAGGGCCGTCGGCTACCGCACGCGCGCCCGCGAGCACACGAGCGTGCGCGTCATCGCCGAGCGCGAGCGGCAGGAGTGGGCCGACGGCGTCACCTGGTCCTTCGGCTCCGTGGAGGTCACCAGCCAGGTCGTCGGCTACGTCACGCAGGCGCTGCCGGGGATGGAGGTGGTCGCGCAGCACCGCCTGGACATGCCCGAGCGCATCCTGCCGACCGCGGCCGTGTGGTGGACCGTGCCCGTGGAGGTCACGCAGACGGCCGGGCTCACACCCGCCGAGCTGCCGGGGGCGCTGCACGCCGCCGAGCACGCGTCGATCGGGATGCTGCCGCTGCTGGCGACCTGCGACCGCTGGGACATCGGCGGCCTGTCGGTGGCCGTGCACCCGCAGACGATGGCGCCGACCGTCTTCGTGCACGACGCCCAGGCGGGCGGGGCGGGCTTCGCTGAGCGCGGGTTCCGCGCCGGGCGCGAGTGGCTCAGTGCCACGCTCGCGGTCATCGAGGGCTGCGGCTGCACCACGGGCTGCCCCTCGTGCGTGCAGTCCCCCAAGTGCGGCAACAACAACGAGCCCCTCGACAAGGCGGGCGCCGTGACGCTGCTGCGGCTGCTGCTCGACGCCGCTCCGGGCGCACGCGCCTGAGGGCGCGCAGGTGGCAGGTGAGCCCGGCCGTCATGACCGGGACCCAAACGCACGGTGGCGGTGCCTGAGGGCCCGCGCCGGCGCGAGCGGCGCTCAGCGCCCGAAGGTCGCGGCCACCCGCGGGTTGTCGTCGAGGTAGCCGTCGAGGACGTCGCGCGCGACGTTGACCGAGTCGACCAGCGGGTGCGAGGCGAGGGCGCGCCAGGCCAGGGAGAGGTCGCCGCTGAAGGTCGCGTCGATGACGAGCTCCTCGCACCCCTTGACCGTCGCGACCAGACCCATCTCGGCACCGCCCAGGGCGCCGACCCGCTGGGGGTGGACGCCGTCGGCGTCCACGACGCAGGGCACCTCGATGACCGCGTCCTCGCGCAGCTGGGGGATGATGAGGCCCGCGCCGTCGGCCGCGTGCGCGTCCGCGTTGGAGACGTCGAGGATCATGCGCGCGCTCGCCCCGGTGGTCACGGCCGTCATGAGGTCGAGGGCCACCTGCTGGTAGCCGCCGCCCGCGATGTCCTCCTCCCGGCGTCCCGCGCGCTCAGACTCGTCGCGGGACTCGGCCATGTATGTCGCCTCACGCTCCTCGTGGGCCTCGGTCCACAGGCGGCCGGCGCTCGCCGGGTCCTTCTCGACCGCCTCGTAGAAGGCCTGCTGCTGGCGCTCGAGGAACTCCCCGCGAGTCTGCACCTCCTGGCGGATGCGGTCGACGGCCTCGCGGTTGAGGTAGTAGTAGAAGAGGTACTCGTTGGGGAGCATCCCGAGCGTGCGGATCCAGTCGGCACCGATGGTGCGCGCCTCCTCGATGTGGTCGAGGGCGGCGTCGTCGGCGATGAGGCCGGCCAGACGCTCCTCTCCGCCGACGCTCAGCGACCGCAGCCATCCGAGGTGGTTGAGGCCCACATAGTCGAAGTCGACGACGCCGGCGTGCCCGGCCGTCCCCTCGACGGCGCTGACGCGGCAGGCGTCCCCGCCGACGGCGGCCGTCACGCGGCGCACGAGCCCGATCGGGGTGTCACAGATGCCGACGACACGGTCTCGGAGCACCGTGCGCATCGCCTGGGTGATGATGCCGGCCGGGTTGGTGAAGTTGATGACCCAGGCCTCGGGGGCGAGGTCCCGCACCGCGCGGGCGAGCTCCATGGCCACCGGGATCGTGCGGAAGGCGTAGGCGTAGCCGCCCACGCCGACCGTCTCCTGGCCGAGGACGCCTCGGGTCAGGGCCACGCGCTCGTCGATGACCCGGCCCTGGGTGCCGCCGACACGGACCGCGGAGAAGATGAAGTCGGCGCCGACGACGGCCTCGCGCAGGTCCGTCGTCGAGGTGATGACGGGGGCCTGCGGGTAGTCGAGGTCGGCGAGCACGGCGCGCATGACCTCGAGACGGCGGCGCGAGGAGTCGTACAGGCACAGCTCGTCGACGACGAGTCCCGGGTAGGCGCCGGTGCCGGCGCGCGCCTGGGCGAGGACCTCGGCGACCTGCGGGACGCGGAACCCGCCGCCTCCGGCGATGAGGAGCTTCATGCGAGCACGACCTCCGTGTCGGTGCCCGCCAGGGTGTCCAGCGGGGCGGTTGAGGGATCGACCGTGGTGATGACGGCCTGAAGGTCGGTGACGGGCAGGACCGGCAGGAGGCCCGAGCCCGGGAACTTGTCCGCCGTGGCTGCCAGGACGGTGCGCTCGGAGGCGGCGTGGATGGCCTGCTTGATCGGCACCTCGGTGCCGGTGGAGTCCATGACGGTGCCGTCCGCACGCAGGCCGGAGGTGCCCAGGAAGGCGATGTCGGCTCGCAGCCGGGCGAGGGCCTCCTGGGTCAGCGTGCCCACGAGTGACAGGTAGGAGGAGCGCAGCACCCCGCCGAGGACGATAACCTCGACGTCGTGGTCCCCGCGCAGCTCGTCGACGACGGCGAGCGAGGCGGTGACGACGGTGATGGCGCGGCCGCGCAGGTGACGGGCGATGGCGGCGCAGGTCGTGCCGATGTCGAGGACGACGATGTCGCGGTCGGCCACCATCGCGGCGGCGGCCGCGCCGACCCGGTCTTTCTCGTCCGCGGCGCGGGTGGCCACGTGACGGAAGGGCTGGTCGTCGGCCTCCGGGGCGCCGCCTCCGCGCACGCGCTGAAGCAGCCCGGCCTTGTCCATCCGGTTGAGGTCCCGCCGAATCGTCGACGGCGAGACCTCCAGGCGCTCGGCGAGCTCGCCGACGGAGGCGCCGCCGTGCGTGCGCACCATCTCGAGGATGGCGGACCGGCGCTGCTGGGCAATCATGAGCAGAGGATAGCGCGACCAGACCGCAGATTCAGTCAACTTTGAGCAAAATCGCTTACGATGGTGCACGAGCGGCGTAGAGTGACGGCCAACGCCGGCGACACACGGCATTCGATGACGAGAGGAGGCAGGTGATGGTCCGAGCAGCGACCCCGGACCTCGGCCTCGGCGCCCTCATGCCGATCACGCCCGGTGCGGAGCACCCCGTCGTCGCCGTCGGCCCGGTCTTCCTCGACGTGATCATGACCGGCCTCACCCACGCCCCGCGCCCGGGAGAGGAGCAGTGGGTGAGCGACTGCGCGCTCATGCCCGGCGGCGCCGCCAACCAGGGTGTCGCCCTGGCCCGGCTCGGGCTGCCCACGGCCCTGCTGTGCCACCTCGGCCTCGACGCCGCAGGCCTCCTGGTCCGCTCCATGCTCACGCGCGAGCGCATCGACCTGGGGTGGGCGGTCGACGTCGAGCGCCAGAACGTCACCGTCTCCCTCGCCTTCGACGGCGACCGCGCCATGACCACCGTCGGGCGCGACGACGCCCCCACGCTCGCCGCGCTTGCGCAGGCGGGCACGGTCCCTGCCGCCGTCGTCACCGACCAGCGCACCGTCACGGCCAACACCGCCGTCCTGACGGCGTGGAGGAGCGGGCACGCGCACCCCTGCGTAGTCTCCGACGTCGGGTGGGACCCCACTGGGGCCTGGAACCCCACCGACCTGGACCGGCTCGACCTCGTGGACGTGTTCGTCCCCAACGAGGCCGAGGCGACGCGCTACACCCGCACCACCACCGCCGAGGAGGCCGCCCGGGCGCTGGCCGGACGCGTGCCCCTGGCCGTCGTGACCCGCGGCGGGGACGGCGTCGTCGCCTGCACCGGCGACGAGATCGTCACCCTCCCGGCGGCGCCCGTGCGCCCCGTGGACACGACGGGCGCCGGAGACTCTTTCACGGCGGGACTCGTCTGGGCGCTCGCCCAGGGACTGGGCCTGCGTGCTGCGCTGAGCGCCGGCTCCGTGACCGCCTCGTGCACCCTGACCCGCCCCGGCGGCTCGGCCAACACGCCGACGCCCACCGAGGTGGCCGCCCACGCCCGCTCACTCGACCTCGCCCAGGTCTACGACCTCAGCTTCCTCGACCTCATCGACCACACGGGCAGCGCGTCCGGCCGCTGACGCCGACGCTCGGCACGCACCCGCACCACCACGGACCGCGGAGCTCACCGACGAGCGCCGCACACCACCACCCCAGTGAAGGAGAAGGCCATGATTCCCCATTCCGTCCCCCCGGCCTCACAGCCGCGCCGTCACGCCACCACCCGCCGTGGTTTCCTCATCTCCACCGGTGTGCTCGCCGCATCGGGTGCCCTCGCCGCCTGCACGCCCGGCGCCTCCACCCCGGGCGGCTCCGGCGCGGCCCCCGTGCAGGTGACCACCGACATCTCCTCCCTGCCCGAGCAGACGCTCGTCGTGTGGGACCAGGAGGTCCGCGGCGGTCAGAACGAGCAGATCGACCGGCTCAACACGGCCTTCATGAGGAAGTACCCGAACATCACGATCGAACGGAACTCCCAGTCCTTCGACGACTTGCAGACCACACTGCGCCTGGCGCTGACCGGGGACGACGCCCCCGACGTCGTCGAGGCGAACAACGGGCGCAACACCATGGGCCAGTTCGTCGCCGCCGGCCAGCTCATGGCGCTGGATCCGTGGATCGAGGCCTACGGCTGGGACTCCTCCTACTCGCCGTCGATCCTCAGCTACTCCTCCTACTCCGAGGACGGCACGACCTTCGGTGAGGGCAAGCTGTGGGGGCTGCCCCAGGTCGGCGAGTCCGTCGGCATCTACTACTCGCCCTCACGCCTGGCCGAGCTCGGCATCACCCTGCCGACCACCTGGGAGGAGCTCGTCGCGAGCCTGAGGACCATCAAGGACGCCGGCAAGACGCCCCTCATGCTCGGCAACGTGGAGAAGTGGCCCGCGCTGCACGTGTTCGGCCCCGTCCAGGGCGCCCACGTCAGTGCGCAGACCATCCGCGCCCTGGGCTTCGGCAACGCGGGCGCCTCCTGGAGCACCCCAGAGAACCTCGCCGCCGCCACCGAGTTGCAGGGCTGGGCCACCAGCGGCTACTTCAACGAGGGCTTCAACGGCGTCGACTACGACACCGTCTGGCAGGACTTCTCGACCGGCACGGGCGTGTATCTCATCGCCGGGTCCTGGCTGGCCCCGGACCTCGCCTCCGTCATGGGCGAGGACGTGCGCTTCATGCTCCCGCCCAAGTCCGAGGCCATGAGCAAGGTCGCGACGACGGGCGGCACCGGCCTGCCCTTCGCCATCACCTCCGCGGCGAAGGACCCGAACGTCGCCGCCGCCTACATCGACTTCATCACCAACGCCGACGCGATGAAGGTCCTGGCGGAGACCGGCAACGTGCCCGTCAACGACACGGCCTCCTTCACCACGGACGCCACCAGCGTCGTCAACGACGTCATGAACGCCTTCGAGGAGGTCACCACCGAGGGCGAGGTGCTGCCCTACCTCGACTACGCGACCCCGACCTTCGACCAGGTCATGGGCGACGCCCTCCAGACGCTGCTCGACGGCCGCTCGACCCCGCAGGAGTTCCTCGACACCCTTGAGGCCTCCTACACGCAGTTCACGGGCGCCTGACCGCCGTCGGCGACGGTTGGACCGTCGCGCGCACCACCACCGCCCGCCTCACGCCCCGGGCCGGGCGCCGCGGCACCGGCGCCCGGCCCATCCCACCACCTGAGGTTCACTCATGACCACGCAGACCACCTCGCCACCGACGCCGACGCGGCCCCGTGAGCGCAGGAGGCTCTCCACGCGGCGCAACCACGCTGTCGTGTCCGTCGCTCTCCTGGCCCTGCCGCTGACCGTCTACGCCGTGTTCATGCTCTACCCGCTGACCAGGGTGGTGCAGCTGTCCTTCTTCAGGTGGGACGGCCTGAGCCTCGGCACCTGGGTGGGGCTGGGGAACTACCGGACCACCTTGAGCGACGAGCGGCTCGTGGGCGCCTTCGTCCACGCTCTCGTCCTCATCATCTTCTACGCCGTCATCCCGCTGGCGATCGGCCTCGTGCTGGCCAGCCTCCTGGCCCGGGCCAGGGTGCGCGGCATCGGCTTCTTCCGCACGGTCGTGTTCCTGCCTCAGGTCATCGCGATGGTCGTCCTCGCGGTGTCGTGGCGGAGGATCTACGCCCCCGACGGTCTGCTCAACTCGGCGCTCAGGCTCATCGGGCTCGACGCCCTCACCAGGTCGTGGCTGGGGGACTTCGACACGGCGCTCATCGCCGTCGGTCTCATCGGCACGTGGGTGAGCACCGGGCTCGTGACGGTCCTGCTCATGTCCGGCATCGCCGGCATCCCGCGGGACTACTACGAGGCCGCCACGCTCGACGGCGCCGGGTGGTGGCGCCGTTTCTGGTACGTGACGATCCCGGGGGTGCGCGCTGAGATCCTCGTGTCCCTCACCCTGACGGTCATCACGGCCCTCAAGACCTTCGACCTGGTGTATGTCACCACCTCCGGCGGGCCGGGGACGTCGACGACAGTGCCCTCCTACGAGGTCTACAACCAGGCCTTCCGGCTGGGCAGTGTCGGCACGGCGTCCTCCCTGGCCGTCATCCTCACGCTGGTCATCTTCGTCATCAACCTCGCCATCAACCTGCTCGGGGAGCGCGAGCGATGACCACCACCCGCACCGAGAGGACCGTCAACTACGTCGTCCTCATCCTCTTCGCCTTGCAGGCCCTCATCCCCGTCCTGTACGTCATCTTCCTGGCACTGAGCTCGGAGACGATCGGCGACGCCTCGTGGGGCCACCTGGAGAACTTCGCGACGGCGTGGGAGCAGGGGCACTTCTCCCAGTACATGACCAACTCGGTGCTCGTCGCCGTGCTCGTCGTCTGCCTCGCCCTCGTGCTGTCGCTCATGAGCGGCTACGTGCTGGGCATCCTGCGTCCCAGGGGCGCCGACCTCATCTTCTACGTCTTCCTCATCGGCATCATGGTGCCCTCCGAGGCGATCGTGCTGCCCCTGTTCTTCGACATGCGCGACCTCGGACTGACCGACACGATCTGGGCGGTGGCCCTGCCGCAGACGGCGCAGTCGCTGGCCTTCGGCACCTTCTGGATGCGCGCGTTCTTCCGCGGCGTGGACCCGGCAATCCTTGAGGCCGCCCGCATCGACGGCGCGACGGATGTGAGGATCCTCCTGTCGATCCTGCTTCCCATCGGCCGGCCCGCCATCGTCACCCAGGTGGTGCTGACCTTCATGTGGACGTGGAACGACTTCCTCATCCCGTTGGTCATGAGCCCATCGGGGCGGATGCGCACCGCGCCGCTGGGTCTGGCCTTCTTCCAGGGGCAGTACACGCAGGGGACGACGCTGCTCGCCGCGGGCGCCGTGCTCGTGGCTCTGCCCATGGTGGTCCTGTACCTCGTTCTGCAGAAGCAGTTCATCTCCGGCATGACCGACGGCGCCGTCAAGGGCTGACGCCGCCTCCCCACCGGCGGGGCGGGCGGGTACGGGAGGGGACGGGATGTCCGGGGCGGGCACTGCCCGCAGTGCCCTGAGAGAGGAATCGCCGGTACAGGTCCCGTGCCACCTGCACAGCCGGAGGAGGTCGTGGCCGACTACGACTACGTCGCCGCCGGTCCCGAGCTCGGACGCACCGTCCTCGTCACCGTCTGAACGGTGCTCACCAGCGAGGCGCCGACCCCGGGACCGTCTGGGCCACACGGCCCGTGAGCGGCCTCAGTCCGCTTCCACGGGGCCGGCGCGGGCGCTCGCGGCAGCGGAGCCCGTGCCTCCGAGGATCGGCGCGGCGACGCTGACGCTCACCGTCACGTCCTCGCCGTCGACGGTGCAGCCGGTCAGCGTGGCCCCGTTCGCGCGGGCGACCGTCCCGGCGACGGCGCACGGATCACCCGGGGCGACGAGCGAGCTCAGGGCCGTCGCCCCGCCCAGTGCCGCCAGGTCCGCGGCCAGGCGCGCCCTGCCTGCCGCCGCCTGGGCCTGGATGAGGCCAACGACGCCGACGGCGAGGACGAGCAGGACCGCGATGATGGCGAGCGCCATGACGGTCCCTGCCCCGCGCTCAGCCCCACGGCCGTGGGCACCGGGGAGCGGCTCACCCCTGCGTCCCAGACTCATGGGCCGCTCCAACCGAGGGCCGCGATGGAGCACAACCGAGAGCCTGCGTCCCGGGCTCATGGGCTGCTCGGCTCGGTCCAGGCGCAGGCGCGGCTGCGCGCCGTCACCCCGGCGGCACCCAGCGGCCCGGGCACGGCGCGGCTCACACTGACGCAGGTGAGGTCCCCCTGTGCGGAGACGCTCAGCTCGACACCTCCGGCCGCCTGCGAGGCGATCCCCGCGAGGTCTGTCCGGCCGATGGCGGCGGCTCGCGCCGCCACGCGCGCCGCGTCGGTGACACGCAGCTGGGTGACTCCGGCACTCACACCCGACAGGACGAGGAGCAGCACGAGGGCGACCGCCGGCATGGTCACGGCCAGCTCCGCCGTGACCATGCCGCACTCGGTCTGCCGCGTCGGGACCCCGTCGTGCGCCGCCCGCCGGACCGTCCAGTGCCACCGTGGCCGCTGCCGGTCCCGGCTCATGGCTCAGCCGATCGACAGGGCGGACTCGATGATGCCCTGGAGGAGCCCGGTGAGGGAGCCGGAACGGATGATGGCGAGCAGCAGCCCGCCGAAGGCGGCGGCCGCGAGCGTGCCGATCGCGTACTCGGCAGTGGCCATCCCGGCTTCCCCTGCGGGATCGGGGGTGCCGTCCGGCGCGGTGCGAGAGCCGGGGCCCTCGGTGCCGAGCTGGTGGCTGAGATGTCCGCCGGCCTCGGGGTGGGTCAGCAGCCATGCGGTGCGGACCGCGTCCAGCAGGCCGCGGGTGTGGGCCGTCGTCGTGGGCATGTCTCCTCCTCAGGGTGAGGAACGGCGGCCCGTCTCGTTCAGGGCCGGGAGGGCCGCCGTTCGCGGGCGATCTGCCCGCCCCTCAAGAGTGGTCTGGTCCGTGACGCAGCGCACTCTCAGCTCTCATGCCTGTGGACAGGGGTGTCGCGAAGCGTGCCTGTGATGCCCGGGCTGTCGTCAGGGGCTGACGCGACCGACGAGCCAGGCGAGGCAGGAGCGCAGGACGATCCGGGCTCGGCGGGCTCGGCGCACCCATGAGACGCAGCAGACGAGGCGGGCCGCCGGTAGACGAGGTCGCGGTCCTCGTGACCGCCGATGAGGAAGACGTGGTCGCCAACTTCCTCGAAGCCGAAGCGCTGGTAGAAGCGCTGAGCTCCGAAGTTGTTCTCCCACACGCCCAGCCACAGCACACGGGGCCCTTGTGCCAGCAGCCACTGCATGGCCGCGGTCATGAGGGCGCTGCCGCGGCCGCCGCCTTGGTGCGTGCGCCTGAGGTAGAGGCGCTTGACCTCGCCGTCGCCGGGGCGCACCTGCTCGTGCTCAAGGTCACAGGGTCCGGCGAGCACGTAGCCGACGACGGTGGTGGCGCCGTCGATCTCCTCCTCCCCGAGGAGGAAGCGGTGTGCGGGGTCGTCCAGGAGCGCCGTGAACGCGGCCTCGCTGTAGGTCTCATTGAGGAAGGCCCGCAGGTCCTCGGGGTCGTAGAGGTGTCCGAAGGTCTCGCAGAAGGTATCGACGGACAGCGCCTGGAGCACAGGCAGGTCCTCGCGGGTGGCCGGGCGGATCATCATGGGGTCATTGTGCTCGGGATCGCCCCCGCTCAGCCGGCTCGGCACACCTCGCGCGCCCCTCATCACCCCTGCCCTCGTCGGCGTAGCGGCGTGCGCGCAGGAAGGTCCGCCCCCCGGCCCAGGCGACGAGCTCTTCGTCACTGACGCGGGCGGGCCAGTCCTCATCCGTGATCTCGCGCGCCGCTCCCCCAGGTTACGGGGCCCCACCGACAGCAATCCGCTGCCCAGCCGCGGGGCCGCACGCGGGCGGCATCATGGAGCCGACGGCGTCACCCGCCCCGCCCGCTCGGCCCGACGGCGTCGCCCGCCCCGCCCGCTCGGCCCGACGGCGTTGCGGGTCGCTGCGAAGGCCACCACCGTGCGCCCGGCTCATGCTCCTCAGCCGCGGCGGCCGATGAGGGGCACAAGCACGGGGGTTCGCGCCTTGTACCTCTCGTAGTCCGTGTCTCCGCCCCAGCGCGCATCGGCCTTGCGCTCCAGCAGCGGGATGCCGCTGACGCGCGTGAGCAGGATGATGACGAATACCGGGGAGAGCACCGCGACCCACTGCGCCCCGCGCAGAGCGGGGGCGGCGATGATGAACACGCCGATCCACAGCAGGATCTCGCCGAGGTAGTTGGGGTGGCGCGAGATGCTCCACAGCCCGTCGCGGATGAAGCGTCCCGCGTTGGCGGGGTCGGCCTTGAACTTCCACTTGGCGATGTCGGCCCTGATCTCGATGCCCAGGCCGAGGACCCACAGGCCGTAACCGAACCATCCCGTCCACTCCAGGGCGCCGCCACCGGCGCTGATGACGACCCAGGCGGCCATGGCGGTGGCACTGATCCACAGGGCCTGGACGGTCCACACGGAGGCGAAGCGCCACAGGTCCGGCGTGATCTCGTCGAAGCGGTCGTCTCCGCTGAAGCGGCGGATGCGGGCGTAGAGGAAGAGGCCCAGCCGCAGCGCCCAGAGGATGACACACGTGCTGAGCAGCACTGCTCTCGGTCCCGGCTGCGCACTGAGCGCGAGGAGCCCGATGGTGATGACGACGTAGGTGAGCGAGCCCGTGAGGTCGAAGTAGCGCTCGGTCTGAGCGAGGTAGGAGATGGCGAAGGCGATCCACTGGATGAGCAGGACGACGCCGACCGCGCCGGCGAAGACGGGAACGCCCTCGACCCGAGGCCCGTCGCTGCTGCCTGCCCAGGCGAGAAGGGAGCCGAGGGCGAGAACGACGACGATGACCGTCAGGGACCGTGCCGAGGGCCTCATTGTCCTGACGGGCCCGGCGTGCTGCTCAGGCTCCGCGGCCAGCTCAGGCTCCGCGGCCAGCTCCGGCTCCGCGGGCGAGCCCGCGTCGGTGGGGGTCACAGGGGTGGTGGACATGGGCGGTTCCTCCCGTCCTCGTGGTCAGGTTCCACATCTTCATATAGATTTACCCTAATTCTACTTGACGTTCCCATAATCGGCCTTTGTTTCGGGGCGTCGTTCCCTCCCGGCCGCCACGGAAGGCCCGCATGAGCAGGACCCCCGCCCTCATCCACCCCGACCCCAGCGACACCGCCCCCGACCTCCTCGCGGCGAGAATCGCCTCGACCCCGCAGGCCATCGCCTTCACCGTGCTTGCCGAGGGCGCCGACCCCGCCGACCCCGCCGGTTCCTGGAGGCCCGTCACCTACGGCGAGTTCGACCGCCGGGCCACGGCCGTCGCCAAGGGACTCATCGCCTGCGGCCTCGACGTCGGCGGACGCGTGGCCATTATGAGCGCAACGCGTTACGAGTGGGCCGTCGTCGAGATGGCCACCTGGTACGCGGGCGGCGTCGTCGTCCCCGTGTACGACACCGCCTCCACCCACCAGGCCGAAGCCGTCGTGGCCGACGCCGCCGTCAGCCTCGCCGTCGGCGGGACCGCCGAGCAGGCCGCCCTGCTCACTCGGGCCCTCGCCGCCGCCCTGCCCGGCGGGCCCGCGTCGGCCACCTCCGCCGCCCGCAGACGCACGCACTGCCTCGATGAGGACCCGGGCCTGGACGCGCTGGTCGTCCTGGGGGTGCAGGTCGGCGACGACGAGGTGGCCGCCCGCCGGGCCTCGCGCACGGGCGCCGACCTGGCGACCATCGTCTACACCTCCGGCACCACCGCCCGCCCCAAGGGCGCCCGCATCAGCCACACCAACCTCGTCGGTCAGGTCAGGAACGTGGCCGCCGCCTACACGCAGGTGGTTCGCGACGGCGGCAGCACCATCATCTTCCTGCCACTGGCGCATGTGCTCGCACGCGGGCTCCAGCTCGTGTGCCTGGCCAACGGGATGCGCGTGGCGCACCTGTCGCGCCCCACGGATGTCCTGCCCGCTATGGGGGCGCTGCACCCGACCTTCCTCGTCGTCGTCCCCCGCGTCCTGGACCGGATCCGTCAGGCGATGACCGCGCAGGCCCGCAAGCACCATCTGGGGGCGTTGTGGTCATGGGCACAGACGGTGGCCATCACCCGGGCTCAGCACATGGAGGCCGGCACCCGCCCCGGGATGCTCCTGCGTCTGGCCCACGCCCTCATCGACCGGACCGTCGGCGCCCGCCTGCGCGCACTCCTGGGCGGTCGCACCGACTACCTGCTGTGCGGCGCGGCGGCCCTGCCGACGGATCTGGGGCGTCTGTTCCGAGGGCTGGGCGTGCCCGTCATCGAGGGCTACGGGCTGACCGAGACCACGGCCCCGCTCACCGGCACCCGCCCCGACGACCTGCTGGCGGGCTGCGTCGGCACCCCGATCCCGGGCACGAGCCTGAGGATCGCCGACGACGGCGAGGTGCAGGCCCGCGGTCTCGGCGTCATCGACGGCTACCTCCACGAGGAGGACACCCGTCAGGCCTTCACCGAGGACGGATGGTTGCGCACGGGGGACTTCGGGCGACTGGACGAGCGGGGTCGTCTGTGGCTGGAGGGCCGCACGCGCGACGCCCTGACGACGGCGGGCGGCAAGACCGTCCGTCCGGCGGTCTGGGAGGAGAAGGTGGAACGTGCCGACGGCGTGGCCCACGCCGTCCTCGTCGGCGAGGGCCGCCCCTACCTGGCCGTCCTCGTGCTGGTTGACGACGACGGTGCCTGCGCCCGCTCACCCGCCGGTGCGGGCCGGGGCGCGGGCCTGCGCCGGGTGCGTGACACCGCCGTTGAGGAGGAGGCGCGGCGCGCCGTGGCCGCCGCGAACGCCCTGGTGTCGCGCGCGGAGCAGGCCAAGCGGGTGGCCGTGGTCGCCGCGGATCTCAGTGCCGGGGGTCCCTTCGTGACGCCGACGCTCAAGCTGCGTCGCGAGGCCCTCATCGATGCCGCCCAGGAGGTCATTGAGGACCTGTACGCCGCCTGAGCACGCACCCGCGGGGTGTGGCGCCGAGGGCAGACGCAGCCGGACTCAGTGCAGCCTGCGGGGCAGGCCGTCGCGCACGCGCTCACGCCACAGGCGCCGCTCCTCCTCGATGAGCGCCAGGCGCTCGGCCAGGTGCCGCGCCTCCTCGTGCGTGAGCCCGTGCTCCTCGGCATCCGCCGTCGGCTGCTCCGCGGGGCCCTGGACGACACCGAGGGCCTCGACCGCCGGGACCGAGTCCTCCTTGCTCTGCAGGAGCAGGCCGAGCGCGGGCATGACGAGCACGCTCACCGCCCCCGCCAGCACGAGCGTGGAGGCGAAGGTCGGGCTCATGGCACCGGAGTCCACGGCCACCTGGGTCACGGCGACGATGATGGGCAGGGCGGTGGTGGAGTAGACGGCGATCTGCGTGGACTGGCGCGGGGAGAACACGCGCCGTCCGTCGGTGCGGCGTTCGGCGCTCGCCGCGACCCACACCGGCAGGCCCCGCACCAGCACCAGCAGCACGAGGATCGCGCCGATCTGGGCCAGGGAGTCACGGTCGAGCACGAGCTCGAGGGCCATGCCGGAGCAGACGAAGAAGATCGGCACGAAGAACCCGTAGGCGAGCCCGTCGAGCTTGTCCTCCAGGGCGGCGTCGCCGTCGGGAACCGCGTAGCGCAGGATGAAGCCGGCGGCGAAGGCCCCCAGGACGACGTCGAGGTCGAAGACCTCGGCGAGCGTGCACAGCCCCACGAGCAGGACGGCGGTCAGGCGCACGGTGGTCTGCGCCGTCGTCGCCCCACCCAGGTGGATGGCGTCCACGAGCCGCTTGCCGACCCGCTTGACCTTCTCGGTGAAGCGGACGATGAGGATCGTGACGGCCAGGAAGGCGGTGAGCACGACGGCCGACTGCCAGGTGGAGCGCGAGCCCAGCAGCAGGGCCATGAGGATGATCGGCCCGACCTCCCCGACGGCCCCGTGGTTGAGGATGGAGGCACCCACCGCCGTGGGCAGCAGCCCCCGCTCGCGCAGGATCGGCAGGATGGTGCCGATGGCCGTGGAGGTCATCGCGATGGCGATGGCGATGCCGTTGGCGCTCAGGGTCCCCCCGGTCACCCCGATGACGGTGACGGCCGCGAAGGCGAGGACGAGCGAGCCCGTCCAGGCGACCATGGCGTGACGCCCGCCGGAGCCGCGCAGCTCGTTGACGTCGATCTCGTAGCCCGCCATGAGGAAGAGGAAGGCGACGCCGAGCTCGCGCAGGAAGTCGACGGAGGTGGTGACGGAGGCGATCCCCAGCGCACCGGGGCCGATGACCATGCCGCCGAGGATGAGCAGGACCGTGTCCGGCACGACCCTGCGGGGGACGAGGCGCGAGATGAGCGGCGCGAGGAACGCGACGACCATGATGAGGAAGAGCGAGACGAAGGACTCTCCCACGGGCACCTCCTTCCGGCCGGACGCTGCGCCCGGCGCGAGGGCAGCCTAGCGGGGCGGTGTGACACGCCGACGCCCTCGGTCCGACGGCGGAGCCGCCCGCGGCGGGTCAGCAGGCGCCGTCAGCTGTCGCCGAGCGCACGCAGCAGCAGGTCCTGCTCGGCACCGGACAACGGCTCACCCCCCTCGCCTCCGGCAGCGAAGGCGACCCCGGCCAGGACCGCCCCCAGGATCAGCCGGGCACCGGCGTGAGGATCCAGATCGGGGGTCTTCTCGCCGCGTGCCCGGGCCCGGTCCCGGATCCTCTCCAGGTGAGCGCGAGTGGCGGCGAGGAGCTGGCCGAGGAGCAGGTCCCTGAGCTCGGGGTCCCGGGGCAGCTCGCCCAGGAGGGACAGCACCGCCTGTCCTGTTGCCCCTGACAGCGCGCGGTTCTTGTGGGCGATGAAGGCCCTGAGGTCTCCCTGCAACGAGCCGGTGTCGACGTCCTCGGCCGCGGAGGCGTCCGAGGACGCGGTCTCGTCGGTCACACCGGCCTCGATCATGCGTCTGGTGGTGGCCAGGACGAGCTCGCGCTTGGTGGGCCACCGGCGGTAGAGGGTGGCGGTGGAG
>ERZ772917.638-NODE-638-length-23682-cov-6.964913_pt1 | contig 23682 bp, 17 predicted proteins | sample MGYA00511187_ERZ772917 | MGnify/ENA primary metagenome ERZ772917 (study PRJEB29015, sample SAMEA2737925) | human oral metagenome | biome: human oral; feature: human-associated habitat; material: dental | place: China | collected 2012 ...
TCAACAACTCCTATCTGACGCTAGCCCTTTGTCTTATAGCCGCACTAGTTGCTCTGCTTACGGTATTGCGTGCGCCAAGGCGAGTACCTCGCGAAGCGGATATTATAAAATTTAGAGAGGTTAAAGCGGGCAGATTCGCCATTTTTAGAGATTTCAGCTTAATCTTATCGCTTGGAGCTTTAATAAGCTTTTTGGGGCTTTATTATATCTTGATCGCCTCAAGACCGCCCGCGATCGATGAGCCTAAGATTATTGAGCCGCAAGGCACGGAGTTTGTGATCGACGCAAATATCGTAAAGGACGGCAAGCTGCACCGCTTTGCCTACGTTACCGACGACGGACATAAGGTCAGGTTTTTTCTACTCAACCGCTTCACGGATAAATTTGCCCCGGTCGCAGTTTTTGACGCATGCTCGATCTGCGGCGATATGGGCTATATCAAAAAAGGCGACGAGCTCATCTGTATCGCTTGCAACGTGCGGATCTTTCTGCCGAGCGTCGGCAAGCTTGGCGGCTGCAACCCGCTTCCGCTAGATTATAAATTTGACGGACAGAATATCACCATCGCGCTTAAGACGATCGAGGACGGCGCGTCCTATTTCTCGGAGATCGTGGATAAAAAGGTAATCGATCCGGTCAGCAGAAAAGAAATTTTAAACACCTCTAAATTTAGCTATCTTTACTACGGACGCACCTACTTTTTCGAAAGCAAAGAAAACGAAGACGCTTTCACCGCGCACCCCGAGCGCTACGTGGATTTTAACGGCACGCCAAAGGAGCTTAAATAATGTTTTTACGCATCATCAAATCCTCCATTTTAAACTCCAAAGACAGCAAATTCTTAGCGTTTTTGACCATATTTTTATCGGTCTCGCTGATCGCTTGCATGCTAAATATCACGCTAAAAATCGGCGACGAGGTCGCCAAGGAGCTGCGCAGCTACGGCTCTAATATCGTCGTGCTGCCGCGCTCGCAAAGCCTAAGTATCGAGATCGGCGGACGCGAATACTCGCCGCTTAAAAACGACGATTTCTTAAAAGAGAGCGATCTGCATAAAATCAAAGAAATTTTTTGGCGCAACAATATTACCGCCTTTGCGCCCTTTTTAACTACCCGCGCGGGAGATTACGACGTCGTGGGAACTTATTTCGAAAAGGACGTAGGCGTTAGCGACGAACCCGATTTCAGATCGGGCGTGCGCTCGCTCTATCCGTTTTGGAGCGTAGAGGGGCAGTGGGTAAAAGATGGCGCCGATGACGAAGTGCTCGCAGGCGACGGGCTGGGGCTAAAGATCGGCGATACGATAAAGCTTGGAGATTATGAGGTTAAAGTCGTTGGGATTTTGCACGGCGCGGAGGATGAAGCCAAAAAGCTGATCGCAAATTTATCTCTGGTACAAAAGCTAACGCACAAAGAGGGTCTCATCGCCAAGGCTGAAGTCAGCGCTATGACGATCCCCGAAGACGATCTGTCCGTAAAGGCAAGAAGAAGCCTCGATAACCTAGACGCCACAGAATACGACACCTGGTATTGCTCGGCATACGTAAGCTCCATCGCGTATCAGATCACCGAGGAGTATCCAAACGCAAGCGCCAAGGCGGTGCTTAGCGTCAGCGAAGCTCAAAGCGGCATCACGAAGAAGATTCAAAATTTAATGGGCGTCGTAAGCATTCTGTCGCTGCTGATTTCAAGCATCTGCATCACGAGCCTACTAAGCAGCGAAATTTATAAGCGCAAAAAGGAGATCGGTCTGCTTAAGGCGCTGGGAGCGAGTAATTTTATGATCTATATCCAGTTCGCCGCCGAAATTTTCGTCATCTGCATACTTAGCTCACTCGTGGGCGCAGTCGTGGGCTACGTGCTTAGCTGGGCGATCGCATATCAAATTTTTGGCTCATTCATTGGCGTCTCGCTGATGGTCTTTCCGCTTAGCATAGTCTTTGGACTTCTTATTTGCATTATCGGCTCGATTCTACCGCTACGCGGAGTGATCAAGCTACTGCCTGCGGAGGTGCTTTATGGCAGGAAATAACGGCGCGTTTTTTAGAGGCGCGATCTTTAAAAGTATCATCAACAGCGGCATTCGCAGCTTCGTGATTTTTGTCGCGATAATGCTAGGCAGCGCAGTTTGTGCGGCGTTCGTAAATATCTACGCCGACATCGATAAAAAGGTCGCCAGCGAGTTAAACAGCTACGGCGCAAATTTAATCGTAAGCCCCGCAAATTTAGAAAATTCCCATATGGACGAAGCGGCGCTCGATGCGAAATTTGCTAAAATTCCAGCTCTAAAAAGCGCGAATAAATATCTTTTCGGCAGCGCAAATTTAGGCGTCAATTCAGGCATCATCATGGGAGTAAATTTCTCCTCTCTGCGCGATACGATGCCGTTTTTGGATCTTAAAGAGGGCTCGTTTATCGGCGTGGATTTCGACGATAAAAACGCTCTCATCGGGCAGGATCTCGCCAAACTTTTGGGCGCGAAGCTCGGCGATAGTATCGAGATCACGCCGATCGGCTCAAACGAAACGAGCAAGGTAAAGATAAAAGGCATCGTCTATGACGGGCAGAAAGAGGACGGCATGCTGCTAATCTCGCTGCCGCTGGCGCAAAAAATTTTAAATCAGCCTGCGCAGGTAAATTACGCCGAAGCGATCGTAAGCGGTGATTTTAAGCAGCTAAGCGAAATTTCAAAAAGCCTAAGCGATGCGCAGATGAGCTTCGCGCCGATCGGCAAGGTATCCAAGACTCAGGGCATCATCTTAAACAAAATCAAGCTCTTGATGCTTCTTATCGGCATTACGATCCTTCTAATCACTTCGGTCTGCATCAACACAAGCCTTAGCTCGATCCTGCTTTCGCGTATCAAAGAGTTCGCGCTCATCCGCGCAATCGGCGCGAGCAAACAAAATTTGCTCCACCTGATCCTGAGCGAAATTTTAACCGTCTGCGTCGCAGGCTCGCTAGCTGGAGTATTCGTGGGATACCTGCTCGCGATCTTGCTGGGGCATCTGATATTTTCAAGCAGCGTGGATTTTAGGCTAATCAGCCTCTTTGCGGCGGTAGCGCTGAGCCTGATTTTTGCGCTCGCGGCAAGCTACTATCCGATCAAAAAGGCGCTGAATCCGAATTTAGCGAATCTATTAAGGGAATGACATGGAAATTTTAAAATTTGAAGGCATCTGCAAATACTTCGGCGAGGTTAAGGCTCTGGATAATATCAGCTTCGACGTTTTAAGCGGCGAGTGGGTCAGCATAATGGGCCCAAGCGGCAGCGGCAAGAGCACGCTTGTAAATATCCTAAGCCTGATGGACGCTCCGACCGCGGGCAGATACATCCTAGGCGGAGCCGACGCGAGCGCGCTAAACGACGAGCAAATTTTAGAATTTCGCCGCAAAAAGATCGGCCTCGTGTTTCAGCAGTTTCACCTAATCCCCTACCTAACGGCCGTCGAAAACGTTATGTTAAATCAATACTACCACAGCTGCGTGGATGAGGACAGTGCCAAAGCGGCACTTGAGAAAGTCGGTCTCGCGCACCGCATCACGCACCGGCCTAGCGAGCTTAGCGGCGGCGAGCAGCAACGCCTCTGCATCGCGCGCGCACTCATCAACGACCCCGACATCATCATCGCTGACGAGCCTACGGGTAACCTCGACGAGGCCAACGAGCGCGTGGTTTTGCAGCTCTTTCAGACGCTTCGCGGCGAGGGCAAGACCCTGCTTTTGGTCACGCACAATGAAGAGCTCGGCAAATTTGCCGACAAAGTGGTGCGCCTAAGACACGGCAAGCTCGATCGAATAGAGCTTTTGGATCAAAGCACGATGAAGCACAATCTCGGCTCGCAGGATAAAATTTCAGATCGCGATTTAAACGGAAGCGCTTCGCAAAGCTCTAACGCCGAAGCTGCGAGCGAGCAAAATTCGGGCGGCGAAGATCGGGGCGCTAAAAATTTAAGCGGCGAAAATTCCGATACCGAAAATTCGGGCGCGCAGAATGACGGTGCGTAAAATTTGGCTCGCATGATGAAAAATAAAGCTACGTTAAAATTTAAAAATTTCACAGCCCGCGCGCGCTCTTTTTGGGTTCACTTGCAGTTTGCGCGAGTAGGCGCGGCTTTTTGCTGCGCACGTCCTGCTGAAGCTGCTTGCCTCGAAAGATCAAGCGCAGTTGCGAAGTCTAGCGGAGCGGGTAAAAATTTTAAAAGCCGAAATTTTAAAAACCGAAACGCTACGGGCGCAGATTGCGGCGCGGATTGCGGCATACGTCTCGGCGCAGGTCGTGATATAAATTCCTGCAGGGATCGCGCCGCAAATTTTAAAATTTCAAACGCAAATTTAAAAGCAGATTTAGCGCGCCCGAAGGCTGGTTTTAGATGATAAAATTTTTAAATTTAAAAGTTGCGGCCGCCATGTTCGTGCTGCTACTCGCAGGCTGCGACGGGCAGAAACACCATCTAAGCACTGACGGCACCTCGCTTGCCTCCAAGTTCGATCCCTCCGAGCGCACGCTAAAGATCGAGGGCAACGACAAACCGTTCGTGCTGTTTTTCTACACTAGCAGCTGCGGTGCGTGCAAGGAGCAGGTACCTGCGCTAAACGAGCTGCAAGCTAGCGGCGATGCACTGATCATCGGCGTTTTGGGCGGCGGCAAGGGGCTAGAAGCCGACGCCGCGGTCGCTCGCGAAAAGGGGATAAAATTCCCAAGCGTCAGCGGCGCGAGCTCGGTGAAATACTTCGAATCCATCGTAGGCGGCATTTTCGGCACCCCTACGTCGGTGATCTACGATAAAAACGGTAAAGCGGTCAAAAAGCTCATCGGCCTCTATCCTAAATCCGCCTTCGAAACCCAACTCAAACTCATAAATTAGCCCGCCTAAAAGGGCCTAGCGTTTGGTAAATTTCGCTAAAATCGGCTTAAAATTTCATCTTAAGGAAACGATATGTTTACAAAAACCGCATTAGCAGCCGCTCTAGCCCTTAGTTGCGCACTCGCAGCGCCTTATGAGCCCTACGATCACGACGCGATGATAAAGACGGCGCCGGACGGCTCGCGCGCCCTGGATATCGGCGGCATCTACCGCTCCGTGGATAATCTCTGCGCCCACGCATGCGAGTATCCGCTAAACTTCGACAGCGAGAAGGACGCTGAGGCTGCCTACCGGGATGCGCGAGCGCTTGAAGAAATTTTTAAATTTCTAAGTCAGGAGCTGTTTAAAAAGGATATCGACGCCAAGGACCGATATGAGTTTGAGCATAAATTTGCCAGAATTTACGTCATTCAGCACAATTTCGACATCAAAGGCGCCGCGGAGAAAGCAGACGCGCTCTACGACAAGCTCGTGCAAGAGGAGCCCAAAAACGGCGAGATCCGCACGGAATACGGCGAGTTTTTACTAAACTCCTCCCGCGATCAAAAGGCGCAGCAGATGCTCTCTAGCGCGCTTGAGCTCGGTTCGATGCGCGCTCACCACGCTCTTGCGCTGTTTAGCTTGATGCATGACGACAAAGAGGGCGCGATTAAGCACTTGCAGACCTACCTTGAGGCCTATCCGAAAAATAGTTCCGCCGCGCAACTGCTCGAGGGGCTAAAAAGCAGCAATATCAAGATCGAAAAGAAGCAGCAGTGAGTAAAAAATCCCTTGCCTTAGGCGCTGCCGCGATGCTTTGCGGCGCGTTAAGCCTAAACGCCGAGGCGGCGACGCAGAGCGCGCAAGAAGATTTGAAATTTAACGCCGCAAATTTCACGCAAGAAAGCGTGATCGTAGGCGGCAAAAAGATAAAATTTTGCGCCTACAAAAACATAATCTACGTCACAAAACCCGCAAGCGCGCACTATCAGAGCATGAATATCTTCATCCCGCAGCAGTATTTTGAGGGGCGCAAGAGCGGCAAATTTGACGCCGCGAGCGCGCCGATATTTTTGCCAAACGGCGTGGGCGGCTACATGCCGGGCGAAGCGGGCGAGGTCAAAATAGACGCAAGCGGTAAGCCAAACGCGATCGCTACGGCGCTTTCGCGCGGTTACGTCGTAGCCGCTCCCGCAGCGCGCGGACGCACGCTAAAGGGCGCAAACGGCGATTATATCGGTAAGGCGCCCGCGGCAATCGTCGATCTAAAAGCGGCCGTGCGGTATCTGAAATTTAACGACGCGGCGATGCCCGGGGACGCAAACAAGATCGTCTCAAACGGCACGAGCGCGGGCGGAGCGCTCTCGGCACTTTTGGGCACGAGTGGGGACGAGGCCGCGTACGAGCCGTATCTGCAGGAGTTGGGCGCTGCGAAGGCGAGCGATAAAATTTACGCGGCGTCCGCATACTGCCCGATCACAAATCTAAAGCACGCGGACGCGGCGTATGAGTGGATGTTCGGCGCGCAGAGCAAATATGAAAAGATGGATTTTAGCGGGCTTGATGCAGCGGGATTTAACGAGCGCGGCGAAAATTCTAGCGGCGCTGAAAAAAATTCCAAAAAAGACGCAAATCAAAGCGCCGCAAAGCCCGCGCGCAAGATGCTAAGCGGCAAGCTAAGCACGGCGCAGATTAAAATTTCAGACGAGCTAAAGGCGCAATTCCCCGCCTATCTGAACTCGCTAAGCTTAAAGGACGGGGGCGGCCGCGCGCTAAGCCTGGATAAAAACGGCGACGGCAGTTTCAAAGATTACATAAACGGGCTCATATCAGCCTCATTTGCCAATTTTGCGGCGAAAAATCCGCGCGCGAAGGCGCCCCTATACCTCGCTGCAAAGATAAAGGACGACGCGTCGCAATCGCATATGCTTTTTTGGGGCTACGCGACTGCCGAGCCGCGCGCCAAGACCCCGCCCGCATTCGACGGCTTCGCGCTTGAAAATCCCGAAAACGAGCTGTTCGGCGGCGCTAAATTTAACGCGGCGCATTTTACGGATTTTAGCGCGATGAATGACCCCGCCAAAGGGGTGCTAATCGCAGATGCCCAGCTCGTGGAGATGATGGATGCGATGAGCTTCGTGCGCAACGAAAACGGCGTGAAGCATTATCGCATCCGACACGGCGCGAGCGATCGCGATACGACGCTTGCGATCCCCGCGATTTTGGCGCTTAGCTTGCAAAATGCGGGCAAGAACGTCGATTTTGCGGTACCTTGGGGGCAAGGACACGGCGGCGATTACGATCTAGAGGAGCTTTTTGACTGGATCGATAAAGTAGTCGCGCAGTAGGCTTAACGGGCGAAATTTTACTTTGGATTTAGAATTTTGCCCGCAGCTCTGCCGTAAAATTTTATCGCCCAAACACTCTCTAGCGAATACGCCAAGCGGTGTAAAATTCCGCTGCGAAATTCTATCGCGTCAGAATTTTAGCGTCTCCGCAAGACGCATAACGATTTGAAATTTTACAGCTAGCACTGGGAGAATTCCTTAGAATTTTATCGCGGCAAAACGGCGCGAATTAAAAATTTAGCGGCTGCGACGATTTATGGCTCGGGGCTTTTAGCGCAATCCGCGCTAAAGTTCGGCGCAATCAAATTCTGCAAGCTAAATTTAAATTTAAAGACCGAAGTGCGCGATAAAATTTCACAGCGTTTATACTGTCCGATCGCAGCTCTTTGAGCGCGCAGGTATCGCGCACGAGCGCACATTCGGCGCGCGGACTAAAATCCGCTAAAATGAACGCAGAAAACCCAAGCAAGCGCGGCAGGCAGGCTAAATTTAAGGCGCGCTTCGCGATATCCCGCGGATCCAAGCCCGCTTTTGCTATCCACCCAGACTGCTTCAATAATTCACCGGCGCCCAAAAAGCGCCGCTTGAGGTCTGTATTTTTACGCCCGTGTGCATAAATTTCATAATTTAACGGCGCTTTTGAGCGCAGCTTAGCCTATTTAAAGATCATCGCGCCGCGTCAGGATCGTTTCCCAAAGCTGGTGCGCCGGTATCTTTACGGCAGCGGTGCAACTCGGCGCCAAATTTAACGCTAGCTAGCATTGCGCTGCCTTTAGCTCGCGTGCGGCAAGCGCTCTATCTATGGCAACGCAACTTCAACTTAAATTTAAACGCGCTGTCTTTGCACCGCCTCTCTAGCTTGCGTACGACGGGCACCGCCTGCGACGACGCCAAAATGCAAGCCCCTTTTTGCCGCGCCGCAAAAGAGCTTTTAAAATTTAACGCCCTAGCCTTTTGCGATCTCGTAAAAACCGTCTTTGAAAACGACCTTGCCCGCACCCACGAGACGCTTTAAAAGCTGCGCGCTGGGCTCGTCAAACATCGCCTCCACGTCGCTCGTGCGCTGCGGACGGCGCGAAAGGGTGCGCAAAATTTCATCCTCGCTGAAGCTCAGCCGCTCGCTTGCGTATTTGGGCGCGGCGATGATATTTACGTTTTGATTTTCGATAAAAGTGGCCAGATAGCGCAGCTGCGCCTCGCTCACCCCCTGCACGCGGTATGCGGGCGGGCGATCGATCGTGCCGAGATCGATCCGGTGCGGGTTTATGCGCGCCAGAGCCCTATTTAGCGCCGCAAAGTCCTCTTGCGTGTCGTTGATGCCGCGCACGACTAGGATTTCGATATCAAGCTCGCCGCGAAACTCGCGCGCAAAATCCGCTATCTCGCTTACGATCTGCTCGGCGCTAATGCCCGCGTGCGGACCGTCCACCTTGCGAAAGCTTTTCGCAAGCGCGCTATCTAGCGAAAATTTGCAGATATCAAGCTTCGCTAGCGATGCGCTGTTTTCGCGCACGAGCGAGCCGTTTGACAAAACGAGTAGTTTCTGCGGCAGGCGCAGCGCCTTTAGTGCATCCACGAGCTCGGCGAAGCGCGGATGCAGCGTGGGCTCGCCGTTTGCCGTGATCGTGATGACGTCAATGCCCGCATGGCTTTGTAGCGCGGTTTTCAGCTCGGCGATGACCGGGCCGATCTCACAGGGCTCGCCCATCGCGCTTACCGGCTTGCCCGCGCCCAGCTCGCAATATACACAGTTGAAGTTGCATTGCTTGCGCTGCGGGCTCAGATCGATGCCGAGGCTACGCCCGAACCTGCGCGAGGTCACGGGCCCGAAAATATATCTCATTTTTACTCCATGATTTGATTTGCGGGGTTTGCTTGCGCACAAAATTTTACTTTAAATTGCACTTTAAATTTTGCTTCCGCGCGCCAAAATTCGGCGCCGCTTTTATACGAAATTCACTTCCGCGCGCCGCCCCGCTACGGCGAAATTTTAAACTTAGAGCTTTGAATTTATCCTTAAATTCAGGGCGCGCGAGCTATAAATTTAAGGCGTGAGCCAAATTTAGCTCGCAAGCTCGCGATATTTTACGCCGCCGTGGACACAGCGCATAGAATTTCAGATCCTCGCTCGGCATAAAATTTCAAACTGCGGCTAAATTTTAAAATTTGAGATACCACCGCGCTAAAACGGCGCAGAATTTTAAAATTTAGAGATTTGCGTTTTGCGAGCTGTTTTGGCGGCGTGAAATTTGAAATTTATGAACAGCGGAAAGATCGCGCGAAAGCAAAGCAAGCGACACAGGCGAATGAAATTTTAAATTACGGCTCTATGAAATTTCACAGCGACGCGCCGCAAGCAGCCTCTCGCAAAATAAGGTTTTAGCGTGCGCTTAGCTCGTGCACCAGATCCACCAGATATTTGGCGTTTTGCACGCTTACGTCGGGCAAAATTCCATGCCCTAGATTAAAGATATGCGCAGCACCCTTCATCGCTGCTAAAATCTCGCGCACGCCCGATTCTATCGCGCCGCGATCGTATAGCCGCATCGGCTCCAAGTTGCCTTGAAGCGCAAATTTACCCCCGAGCTGCTCGCGTGCAAGCTCAATCGGAGTGCTCCAATCCACGCCCCATACGTCAAAGCTCGCCGCGCTTCTCTGCTCCGCGATACGGCTCAACCGCGACATCTGCGCGCCCGTGCCCTTGGCAAAGACAATGAGCGGGATATGCGGGAATTTCGCCTTTAAAAATTCCGTGATTTCTAGGATGTATCGCCAGCCAAACTCCTCATATGCGCTCGGCTCCAGCGCGCCCGCCCAGCTGTCGAATATCTGCACCGCATCGACGCCCGAGCCGATCTGGCGCGCCAGATAAAGCTTCGTCGCCTCCGTAACGAGGCGCAAAATTTCATGCAGAAGCTGCGGATTTTCGTAGAGCATCCTTTTGCAAACGGCGTAATTTTTACTGCCGCCGCCCTCGATCATATAGGTAGCGATCGTCCACGGTGCGCCGCAAAAGCCGATGAGAGCTTTATCCGCGGCAAGGCGCGAGCGAGTAAGCGAGATCGTATCATAAACGTATCCGAGCTCTGCCGCGGCCTTTTGCGGATCTAGGCGCGTCAGATCGTCCCGCGAGCGGATCGGATCACTAAAGCGCGGCCCCTCGCCCGCTTCGAAGCGCAGATCCATCCCCATCTGCATCGGCACGACCAAGATATCGCTAAAAAGTATCGCCGCATCGACGCCCAAAATCTCCACGGGCTGAATCGTCACCTCGCTAGCGGCGCGGTAGTCGCGGCACAGGCTCAAAAAATCGCCCGCCCTCTCGCGCACCGCCATGTATTGCGGCAGGTAGCGCCCCGCCTGGCGCATCATCCAAATGGGCGTGTATGGGGTCTCTTTGCCGAAGCATGCGTCGATGAAAACCATTTTTATCCTTTAAATTTAGCTGTTTTGTCGCGTCGTGTTTAGCTCGCAAATACATGCTGAAGCAATCTGCGCGAATAAAATTTCGCCGAGCCGGAAATTGAGCGCGCTTAAATTTAGATACTCGGTGCGGTTTAGATTACGGTGCGCCCTAATCGCTCAAATCTAAATTTTACGGCACAGAATTTTAAAACGGGCTTTTATGCACCGATCTGCGCGCCTGATTTATAAATTTACGCGGCGCACGGTAATTTATAAAATTTCAGATCCGCGCCGATTTAAGCGGCGCAAAATTTTAACGCTCAAGTCTGCGGCGCCGTAAAATTTAAGCGTCCGAGCCTATGGCGGCATAAAATTTCATCGTTAAATTTCGTGCGCAAGTTGCGAAGCTCCGAAATTCTGCGCCGCGAAATTTAACGATCGCCGCCTCAGATACCTTATTTTTGCTGTATATCGATCCAGCGAAGCGCGATGCGTACGGCATTTGTCGCCGCTCCTACGCGGATCTGATCGGCGCTGCACCAAAGATGCAGAATTTTATCGTCGAAATTATCCCTGCGGAGCCTACCGACGTAGGTTTCGTTCGTGTCGCTAGAAAGCAGCGGCATCGGGTATTCGTTTTTGCTCGGATCGTCTGCGAGCACGATACTAGGCGCGTTTCTTAAAATTTCACGCACGCGGCTAATCTCGAAATCCTTTTTAAATTTAATCGTGATCGCCTCGCTGTGGCTTCGAAGTACCGGCACGCGCACGCAGGTAGCCGAAACGGCGAAGTTTTTATGCAAAATTTTCTGCGTTTCGTTCACCATCTTCATCTCTTCTTTGGTGTAGTCGTTGTCCAAAAAAACGTCGATGTGCGGGATGACGTTAAATGCTAGCTGGTGCGCGAAAACTTTAGGTTTGCACTCATCAAGCTTAAATTCAAAAAATTTCTGCAGCTGAAACACAAGCTCCTCCATACCCTCTTTGCCTGCGCCGCTGGCGGCTTGATAGGTGCTTACGTCCACGCGCTCTATTTCAAACGCATCATCAAGCGGCTTTAAAATTTGAACCATCTGGATGGTCGAGCAGTTCGGGTTGGAGATGATGCCCGTTTCTTTCCACAGCTCGATATCCTGCGGGTTGCACTCGGGCACTACGAGCGGAACGTCCTCTTGCATACGAAAGTGGCTTGTGTTGTCGATCACCACCGCGCCGCTTGCCGCAGCAAATGGCACGTAATGCGCCGAAATGGAGCCGCCCGCGCTAAAAAACGCGATGTCGATCTCGTTTTCGTCGAAGGTACTGTCCGTTAGCTCCCTCACGACGTATTCCTTGCCGCGGAATTCCACCTTCTCGCCCGCGCTCTTTGCGCTCGCAAGCGGCAGTATGTCCTTCACGGGGAAGTTCATCTCGTCTAAGACGCGTAAAATCTCCTCGCCTACGGCGCCGGTAGCGCCTACGATGGCGATATTGTAACTACTCATCCTCTCCTCCTTTTAAAATTTCATCGCCAGGGCCGTCGCTCTGCGAATCTTTACTATCTAAATTTGAATTTAATAAATTTTCATCCTGCGCAAGCTCGTCCGCTTCGCCCTCGTCGCCCTCCTCGGCTTTCGGGCAGGTCGCGATGCTCACGACGTCGTCGCCCTCGACATTTACGACGATGACGCCGCTGGTGTTGCGGCCCGCTTTGCGGATGCTTTGCATATCGACGCGGATCATCTTGCCGCTGGTGGTTAGCGCCATAAGATCCATCTCCTCATCGACCATCACGACGCCGATGAGCTCGCCCGTGCGGTTGGTGAGCTTCATGCAGATGACGCCCTTGCCGCCGCGGTTTGTGAGACGATACTCGCTCGCGGTGGTGCGCTTGCCGATACCCTTTTGGCTTACGCTTAAAATTTCTTGCATGTCGCTTAGAATAAACGCGGCGCCGATGACTTCGTCGCCTTTTTCTTTAAATTTAATACCCTTGACGCCGCGAGCGATGCGCCCCATCTGGCGAATTTTATTTAGATTAAATTTAAGGCACATTCCCTTTTTCGTAGCGATGAAGAGCATATTTTCGTTAGCGCTTTGCGGCTCGCCATCTTGAGCGCCCTCGCCTTGCGAAATTTCATCTGAAATTTCATTCTCGCTTCCCTCCAAAATATCCTGCTCGGTCTGCTCTAAGGCTTCTTCAGCCTCGCCGCCGTCCAGATCGTCGCCGCTTAAGGCGCCTCCTTTGTAGTTTTGCATCTCCTCGGCGCTGTTTGGAGCGATGAGAGCGGTTACGAGAGTATCGTCCTCATCTAGGCTGATAGCGCGGATACCGAGCGAGCGGATGTTTTTAAACTCGCTTAAATTCGTGCGTTTTACGATGCCGTTGCGAGTGAAAAATACGAGCGACTTGCTCGGATCAAAATCGGTCGTAGGGATGATTGCCATTATCTTTTCGTCCGCGCCGAGCTGGATTAAATTTACGACCGCCTTGCCCTTTGCGGTGCGCGAGCCCTCCGGAATTTTATAGACCTTAAGCCAGTAGAGCTGCCCGCGGTCGGTGATAAACATAAGCGTATCGTGGGTGTTGCTCGTAAAAAAGCTCTCGATGAAATCATCATCATACGTCGTGACCGCCACGCGCCCCTTGCCGCCGCGCTTTTGCTTCTCGTAAGTCTTGCTAGGCACGCGCTTGATGTAGCCGCGGTGAGTGATCGTAACGACCATATTTTCATTCGCGATGAGATCTTCGATGTCGATATCCTCGTAGTCATCGACGATTTCGGTAATTCGCGGGCATTTAAATTTATCCTTGATCTCCAAAAGCTCATCTTTGATGATCCCCTCAATCAACTCCTCGCTCTTTAGGATCGCGTCAAGCCGCTTGATCTCGGCTAAAATTTCTTTTAGCTCCTCCTCGATCTTTTCACGCTCAAGTCCAGTGAGGCGGCTTAGCCTCATATCCAAAATCGCGCCCGATTGCGCCTCGCTGAGGCCGAATCTGCTCATTAAATTTTCGCGCGCGACGTTGGTATCGGCGGAATTTCTAATTACGTCAATCACTTCATCGATATTATCTAGCGCGATCTTTAAGCCCTCCAAGATATGCGCTCTAGCGCGCGCCTTTTGAAGCTCAAAAATCGTGCGGCGGATGATGACGGTTTTTCTGTGGTTTAAAAACAGCTTCAAAAGCTCTATCAACGTAAAAATCTTCGGCTCTTTGCCGTCGATTGCGAGCATTATCACGCCGAAGGTCGCCTCCATCGTAGTTTGCTTAAATAGATTATTCAGCACGATCTCGCTCATCGCGTCGCGCTTAAGCTCGATTACTACCCGAATTCCGTCACGATCGCTCTCGTCGCGCACCTCGGAGATGCCCTCGATCTGTTTTTCTTTTACGAGATCTGCAATCTGCTCGATCAGGCGCGCTTTATTGGTCTGATACGGCAGCTCGTCGATTACGATGACGTCTTTGTTAGATTTTTTTTCGATATGGGTTTTAGCGCGAATTTTAACTCGCCCTCTGCCCGTTTTATACGCTTCGATAATCCCCTTTTTGCCGTAGATGATGCCGCCGGTCGGAAAATCTGGACCCTTGATCTCGTCCATGATCTCCTCTAGGCTTGCGTTTTTATTCTCAAGCAGTATCAAAAGACCGTCCACGAGCTCATCTAAGCTGTGCGGCGGGATATTCGTCGCCATTCCCACGGCGATTCCGCTTGAACCGTTAAGCAGCAAATTAGGCACGCGCGCAGGCAATACGTCGGGCTCATTCAGGCTCTCGTCGTAGTTCGGCACGAAATCGACCGTCTCTTTATCTAGGTCTTTTAAAAGCTCCTCGGCTAGCGGCGTCATACGCGCTTCGGTATACCTCATCGCCGCCGCGCCGTCGCCGTCAATCGAACCAAAGTTACCCTGTCCGTCCACGGAAGGAATTCTCATCGAAAAGCTCTGCGCCATTCGCACGAGCGCATCATAAACGGCGGTATCGCCGTGCGGATGGTATTTACCGATGACGTCGCCTACGATACGGGCGGATTTTTTGTAAGGCTGGCGAGAGCCCACGCCAAGATCGTTCATCGCGTATAAAATTCGCCTATGCACCGGCTTTAGGCCGTCTCTGGCGTCCGGCAGCGCACGACCGATGATAACGCTCATCGAGTAATCAAGATAGCTCGTCTTGATCGATTCTTCGACGTCGATATCGATGATCTCCTGATTTTCAAACATATTTGATTGCATAAATATCCTTTTAAATTTTAAAGCGCGATTATAGCGAATTATTCTTTTGCATTAGCTAAAACTAAGCCACACACGGGCATAAAGCCGCCATCGATCAAGCTCTCGCGCGCTTGCAGCATGCTAAGACCCGAGGTGATGATGTCGTCTACCAGGATTACGGGGAATTTCGGCGGAGTTAAAATTTTAAAATTTCGCTTGTGTTTTAGGCGAAATTCCAAACTCTGCCCCGTGTATTTGACGCGATTTTGCGCGCGCAGGCAGTGAAATTTTGGCTCCACGAGCTCGCTTTTTAGCGCGCGGGCTAGGATCGCCGTGTGCGAATAGCCACTGCGAGCGTCATCATCCAGCGGCACGGCGTTAAATTTAAAAATCCCGTCCGTTTTAAACGTTTCGTAATTTTGCGGATTTGCAGAAATTTCGCGCTGCAGATGAAGCGGGAATTTCGCCAGGCTTAAAGAAGCTATGCGCGCAAGCACCGTAGCGCCGTATTCGTGGTGTTTAGAAAGTATAAGCTCTCGAATTTCAGAGTAGCCATAGTAGTAAAATACGCTAAAGCCCTCCACCTGCCGCATACTTAGGCGGCATTCGGCTAAATTTGCGGCGCAGGTGGCGCAGATCATGCGCAGGCTAAACGCGCCGCAATTTATGCAGCGCATCTAAAGCGTAGAGATGATTTGATCGGCGGATTTTTTGACGATGTCGTCTAGCAGGCTTTGCACGAAAGGATTAAGCGATCTAGCCGTGCGAAGCGCCGTAAATTTGCTCTGATCTTGAGCTACGCGCTTGGTCGTGGTTTGGCTGCCCTGCACTATCGCGATCGCGACCTCGCCTCTTGCGCTCATATTTTCCTTCGAGTAGCCGTTGATCGCCGCCGAGATGCTTCTAATGTTTACGGTTACGATATTCGGGCTTGCAGGATCGATCCTTACGCCGCGAGCCTCAAGCTCCGCGCGCAAAGCCTTGTCGAACCACGCCGAGAGATTGTTTTTTAAAAGTACCTCATCGACCAGCTTGCCGTTATTATCGTTGATGACGGCGATTACCATCTGATTTTCGCGCTGATCGTTGATCGCATTGATATTTACCGACTTGCCGCTTACGGTCTGATCGGCCTTAGAAAGATACGGATTTAGGCTGATGACACTGCTGGTTTGCGAGCAGGCGACAAAAAATAGCGCAAATACGCCGATTAAAAATTTTTTCATTTTTATCCTTTTTCTGAAATTCGGGCGCATTGTAGCACTAAATTTAAAATTTATAGATTTTTTTGTATCATTGCGAGATCAAAGGAGAAATTTTGCAAGCACTCGCTTTAAAATACAGACCCAAAAGCTTCGAGCAGCTCATCGGTCAAGACGCTGTCGCCAAAAGCCTCGCGCACGCGCTGGATTCGGGCAGGCTGAGCCACGCATATCTTTTCAGCGGACTTCGCGGCAGCGGCAAAACCTCGACGGCTAGGATTTTTGCCAAAGCGCTTTTATGCGATAAAGGCCCTGCCGGCAAGCCGTGCGAGATCTGCGATAACTGCGTAATGGCAAACGAGGGGCGCCACATCGACATCATCGAGATGGACGCTGCCAGCCACCGTAAGATCGACGATATCCGCGAGCTCATCGAGCAGACGAAGTATCATCCCGCAAGCGCGCGCTTTAAAATTTTCATCATCGACGAGGTGCATATGCTCACCAAAGAGGCCTCCAATGCGCTTTTAAAGACGCTTGAGGAGCCGCCTAGCTACGTAAAATTTATCCTTGCGACCACCGATCCGCTTAAGCTTCCAGTCACCGTGCTATCGCGCACGCAGCACTTTCGCTTTAAGCCGATCGCTAAAAGCGCCGTCGTAGCGCACCTAGAGCAAATTTTAAAAACCGAAAACATCGCTTACGAAGAGGGCGCGCTCGAAATTCTAGCACGCAGCGGCTCGGGCTCGCTACGAGACACGCTCACGCTCCTCGATCAGGCGATTATCTTTAGCCGCGAGGGTATTACGGAGCGGGCGATCGCCGATATGCTTGGCCTGCTCGATCCTGCTAAAATAGGCGAAATTTTAGACGTCGTGCTGCGCCAGGACCGCGCGGGCGCGATCGAGATCATCAAAGAGGTCGAGAACTACAACGCCGAGACAATAATCGACGAAATGATCGCAAATTTAAAGGATAAATTCCTACGCCGCGACGCGAAATTTAGCCTGCTGATGTATGAGCGGTTTTTCCGCATTTTAGCGGGCGCCAAGAGCATGCTCGCCATCAGCCCCGACAACACCTACGCAATTTCTATGATGATTTTTATGATGATGGAGGCGGTAAATTTGCGCGAGATCGACGAGCTGATCGAGGTCGGAAGATCCCTGGATCAAGGCGAGGGCTATCCTTCCGCTTCGGCGCCTAATTTAAACGCACAAAGCTCCGCGCCGAATTTTAGGTCAAATTTCAACCAAAGCGCGGCATTTGCGCCAAACAGCGAGCCGAGCGGCACAAATTTTGCACCGAGTGAGGCGAATGACGCGACAAGCGGCGTGCCTAGCTTTACGGCAAGCACAAAACATCCCGCAAACTCAGCGCAAAACTTCGGTGCGAGCGCTGCGGCAAAACAGGGCCTTGACACAGGCGGCGAGATCAGACCGGGCGCGGCGGCACAGGCGCAAAATTCTAACTCTTCCGTCAAAACGGGCGCTCAAAATGAAATTTACGAGAATTTTTTAGCCAAAATTTACGACCGCGATTACGATCTGGGCGAAAAATTTAGCAAGTGCGTGGAATTTTTAAAATTTGAACGCGGCACGCTGTATCTGCTCTCGCGCGCGCAGGGGCAGGATAGAGAGTACCTACGCAAGGGCTCGCGAGCGATAAATACTGTGTTAAAATCGCTTTTCGGTGAGAGCGCGGCCATCAAGATCGAGCAAGGCGCGCCGCAAAAGCAAAATTCTGCGGAAAATAGCGCAGAAAATTCTGCCCCAAGCAGCGTAGATAGCGCAGCAAAAGACGCTACAAGCAGTACAAAAAAACCGCTTGAAAATTCCAGCGACACCACAAGCGGCGCGCAGAATTCCGAGACGGGCGCGATAAATGCCGAAAGCTCCGAGCAAAATGAAATTTCAAGCGGCGGTGAAAATTCCGAAGAAAATTCCGCCGCAAAAGCGGCAAAACCGAAAAAAAACGGCGATAACAGCGAGGGCGAAAAACAACCGCCCAAGGACGATCTGCTAAGATCCACCGATCCGCAAACCTACGCCGCAAAGCCTCGCGATACGAGCAAGAGCGTGCGCGCCGCCAAGGCAGGTCTCGCCGAGCTCGCAAACGGCGCGCAGGACGGCAAGGAAATTTTAATCTCCGAGATGAATAGGCTCTTCGGCGAGCCCACTAAAATCACGGAATAGCGCCCGCTGCGGATAAATTTACGCCGCATCGCGCGATTTTAAAATTTAAGCGTGTAAAAACGATATAGAAATTTACGCGGTGAGAGGGTCTGTGCGATTTTAAAATTTAAGCGCGCAAAGACGGTGTCTAAATTTACGCGACAGACCAAAGTCGCGCGATAAATTTTAAAATTTTGCGGCGGGCGGACAGGTTTTAAAAGCCGAGCTTTAAATTTGATCGTCAAAGCGCGTTTTAAATTTTCACCAAAACAAAGCAAGCTTTAAATTTAACCGCGCTAGCGATCTAAATTTATACGCCGCGGCAGTCTAAATTTAGCGCGCCAAGTATCCGCACAGTCTGTCCCGTGCGAGCTAAAAATTTAAATTTAAACGCACTCTCCGCAGCTCTAAAGATAAAATTTTGCGCGTCTGTATCGCAAAGACAAAATTTTGCGCCAACCAGCGCCCGCCCTCTGCGATAGGATTTTAACCGCCCATACCCACGTTTGATGCGCTCTCTCAAACTTTCATCAAACTTTGCAATTACGGTTTTAGCCACATCTGCGTAGCTGCTCGTGCAAAAACGCAGGCTACGATCGCTCGCGGGCGCCGTAAGCCAAAGCCGAATTTCGCCAAAGTAAAGCCGCGGCGAGCCGAACCGCTCTTAAATTTCAAAGAATTTATCCAGCAAATGGACGGCGGTTCGCAATGCTTGCTTATTAATTTTACGCAGGCGTGGCGGGCGAATTAGCTAAAATTTAGCGCTTTTGGTGTAGAATTCGAGCAAATTTCAATCCAAAGGTCATTAAAATGCGCGGATATAAAATTTTCTCCGGCACCGCAAATCCCGAATTTGCCAAAAAAATCTCCAAATATCTCTCGCTGCCGCTTAGCGAGTGCGCGATCAAAACCTTCAGCGACGGCGAAATCAGCGTCCAGATCGGCGAGAGCGTGCGCGGCAAGGACGTCTTCGTCATCCAACCGACCTGCGCGCCCGCAAACTCCAATCTGATGGAGCTTCTGATCCTAACCGACGCGCTGAAGCGCTCCAGCGCGAACTCGATCACGGCGGTCGTGCCATACTTCGGCTACGCTCGCCAAGACCGCAAGGCAGCTCCGCGCGTGCCGATCAGCGCGAAGCTCGTGGCGAATATGATGCAGACGGCGGGGATCGACCGCGTCGTCACGATGGATCTGCACGCGGGGCAGATACAGGGCTTTTTCGACGTGCCGGTCGATAACCTCTACGGCTCGCTGATATTTTTGGACTACCTGAAAGATAAAAATTTAAAAAATCCGATCATCGCTAGCCCCGACGTGGGCGGAGTCGCGCGTGCCAGAAGCTTCGCCAAAAAGCTCTCGCTCGATCTGGTGATCGTCGATAAACGCCGCGAGGAGGCGAACAAAAGCGAGGTGATGAACATCATCGGCGACGTTGCGGGCAAGGACGTGATCCTAATCGACGATATGATCGATACCGCGGGCACCATCGTCAAGGCCGCGGGCGCGTTTAAAGAGCAAGGCGCAAAGAGCGTCAGCGCGTTTTGCACGCACGCCGTGCTAAGCGGTCCGGCATACGAGCGCATCGAAAGCGGCGCGCTGGACGGCCTCGTCGTGACCGACACGATCCCGCTAAAGCAGGAAAGTGACCGCATCAAGGTAATCAGCGTCGCTCCGCTCTTCGGCGAGGTCATAAGACGCGTATATCACGACGAGAGCGTAAACAGCTTATTCAAATAAAATTTTAAAATTTAAAACGTCGTGCGGTTTGTTTTAAACAGCCGCGAAAATGCGAACTAGGCGCTTTGCAGTAAGAGGCCGCGGTATAGCCGCAAGCCAAGTGGTTACGCTTGTAGGCTTTGAATTTGCAGCGTTGAGCTCGCTGTGATTTAACTATCGGAAATTTAACTACGACGCGGAATTTAACTACGACGTGAGATTTATCTTTTACGCGGCAAATTTACTCTGCGCGGCGGAAATTTTAACTGCAACCGCGGAGCAAATTTACAGCTTTAGCCGCTGCAAGCCGCATTTTAATCCGCCATATTAACTCCGCGAGACTGCATTTAAATTTGCCGTAATTTTTCCGTATATTTGATGAGATCGCGCAGCGCAGCGCCGCTTAAAATTTTTGATAATACGCGCATTCGCCATCTGTCCGTGCAGCTGAGCTTCTGCAAAACTCGTACTCGCTAAATCTTGCAAAGCCGCGCTTTAAATTTCGCCGCAAAATCAGCAGCCCTCTCGGCAAGAATGCACCCGAGCCGATCGCATTTAAAATTTAGCGCCGAAATTCCTTTATATTTTAAAGTGTTGCAAGGATTCAAAATGCCGTCTTTTCCAAAGCGTTCGCCGCCCTATTGGCGAGAGGCTACCGATATATCGGCAGCCCGCAAGCGATCCGCTTCTTTAAATTTTACCGCTCAAGCTCGCTGCATATTTTTACAATTCCGCGATTAAAAGCCCGCGAACTGCAAAAAATTCTTTATGATTTAATCAAATGTAATACCGGCGCGTGCGTTGCGCTTGAGCAGGCCGCTAAAATTTCTTTATGATTTCCATCAAGCGCTTAACCATGGCCGTGATCGCGTCATTTTCATAGCTATCGTCTGTATTTTGCATCGCTACGGTTTTCATGGTGGCGAAAAATCCCGGATTGTAAAACTCAAACTCATCCTGCGTGTAGTTTCTTAGCACCTGGCCGCCTCTTATAATTTGAACCTGATAAGCAACATCTATGCCGCCGATTCTGTCGCTAGTAAACGGACTATCCTCGCCCATAAAACCCCTGTGGTGTTTTATTGTGATTTTAAGCTCGTCGGTAGAGTTTTGATCCAGCAGGTTCGCCTCTTTTAGCGCCGCTAAGAGCTGCTCGTTGTATCTCTTCTCAACCGCTTCCGGCGATTGATAGACAAATTTTCTCGGATTGTGCTTTTGTAGGTGAGTGTAGGTGATGCCATCAAATTTATACGCGCTTGCGATCGGCACTTTCGGCTGAGTCTGTCCGCAACCTACGAAAAATAGCGCCGCAAAAAGCAAAGCTAGAAATTTTTTCATTTTTTCTCCTTTAAAATTTTGTGCGATTATACAAAAACAGGGTTTAGTCTAGGCTAAATTTCCAATCTTTCGGTGCCGCTACGCGTTTAAATTTTGATAAATTTAAGCGGAAGCGCAAAATTTTAAGTAGGGCTCGTCGGCTAAATTTCAAACCCTTCAAATTTGAAACCAGCTTAAATTTCAAAACCTCTTCAAATTTAAAATTTAATCCGAATTTGATCTGAAATTTTATAAAATTCCACCGTTTTAAAAGGGCTTTGAAAGTGCAAAAGAGTTTCGCAAGCCCGAAAGAAAGGAGGCTTTATGCCTACTTTTAGCACCAAAGACTACAAAGCCGCCCTTCGCAGCCGCGGCGCACGAACCGCGAGTGCAGGCGGATTTAGCGTCAAAAACGACAACTCCTTCATCGTGATCTTTGTCATTGCGATGATGGTCTTTATATTTTTTTACGGCGTGCCGGCCGGGCTTGATTTAGATGAAATTTTTTTAGGCAACGGACGCGGTCGCGGCGGAGGCGGGATTTTGGGGCTTTTGATCGCGGGCGTAGCTTGGTATCAGGGGCGCGACGGCGGCGGACTGTATAAATTTAGCGACCACGCGATCACCTTCGTCTCGGGCGCGGGCAAGAGCGAAATTCTACTCTTCAATATCGACTACGTTAGGCTCACTCCGGGTTTTTTGCGCACCTGCACCAGCTACACGGCGCTTAGTCACTCCCGCTACGTAAAGCACGAACGACTCTTTAAATTTGGAATCGGATCGATGATCGTGCTGTGGCTAGTCGGCATCGCTATGAGCGAGCGCGTGGGGATGGCGTTCATGATAATGGTAGCGGGCGTCGTGATCTTTATCTTCGCCAAGGCGCTCTCGTCGTGGCGGCTAAACGGCGACTTTCACGACATCTTGCTGCGCGACACCGTGCTGATCCGCGGCAAGGATTTAAACGACCGCGTGCTGTGGTTTGCGATCACGCCCGGTCGCAACGACCGCCGCAAGCTGCGCGCTTATTTCAAAGAGCATCTTGACTTCGACATCGACGGCGGCTGATTTTGATTTAAAATTTAGAGGCTCAGGCGCGACCCCGATAGCGGAATTTTGCGATCTAAATTTTATCGAGCGAAATTGCAAGGCGCAAAATTCTACGATATAAAATTTACGAAGCAGAATTTCACGGCGTAAATTTCAAAGCCGCAAATGCACGGCGCGATATCTGCGGCTTCTATACGGAGAACTTCACCTCGCTTAGCCGCCCCAAATTATCGAACGAAAAGACTGCGTCATTTTTAAAATTTGCTACGATCTTACCCGCCGATTCGCTAAATTTCGTGCCGTTTCTCATCAAAAGCGCCCCCGATAAAACGGCGTGATTTAACTGAAATGCGCCTATATAATCGCGCGCCAAAGAGATAAAGCTCGCTTGCGTCCATACTGCTTACGATCGCACCCTCGGAGCTCACGCACTCGCCCGCCGCAAACGCCACAAACACCGCTCCGCCGGCATGCGGCAGCGGTAGTAACATACCGGTTCCTGCGATAATCCGCACGCGATCGCGCTTAGAGCGTGGCCGTTTATCTTCGCGCTTAGTGCGAGCTTAGGCGTGCTAAGCTCGGCTAGCCCGTGCCGCAAGCCGAAGTCGCGCACATATCGCGCAAGGGCAAGCAGCCGCTCATCAAGGCGGTTTATGTTTTCGTATCCCCACAGCCACGTGCGGCCGGCGTTTGCTTCGCTGCCGATATACCAGATGGCGCGCGGCGCATCATCGCCGAAACCGATCTCGCCGCGCTCAAAATCCACAGACCGGCGCCTGCCCTTTACGATCAGCTTCGAGCCCGCCTCTTGCACCCTTGCGCCCGCAACCCAAACACGCCGAAAACAGATCAATAAAGCTGCTCCTATCCACGCCCAAGCGGTCCAAAAATTTCATTTTTCTCCTTTGATATCGCGCCGATAAATTTAGCGCTTTTGTGGGATTTACGCTTCGCCCTCTTATACGCCGCTTTGCTATAAAACATTCGCGCTATGAAATTTCACGCGACGCGCAGTAAAATTTAATCAAATTTACAAAACCGCAGCGGGTAAAATTTCATAAGGATCGTTAAATTTGAAAGGCAAAATTTTAGTCTAACGGCAAGCAGCAGAATTCTACGACCGAGCAGCGAGCGCTAGAGCTTAAAGCGGCGCAAAATGGGTGCGCAGCAGCGAATGTATCAGCTCGGACGACGAGCGATAGAGCTCAAAACGCCGTGCAGTTATAAAATTTAAATCGTCTCTTAAGATCGTGAAATTTAAAGACGAAATTTCATACCGAACGGCGAGCTGCTTAAATTTAAACTGCCCGAGCGATCGTCAAAATTTAAAATCAAATTTTACGGCCGCGCGGCAAAAGATGAAATTTAGATTGCCCGCACACTAAATTTAATCGATCTTCAGCACGCTCAAAAACGCCTC